>Ga0208589_1000008_pt1 | contig 105737 bp, 170 predicted proteins | sample NGESurshal092012_2_FD_184486 | JGI IMG/M metagenome (GOLD analysis project Ga0208589, IMG submission 184486) | Arctic peat soil microbial communities from Barrow, Alaska - NGEE Surface sample F53-2 shallow-092012 (SPAdes) | ecosystem: Environmental > Terrestrial > Soil > Wetlands > Peat ...
TCCGTCGCGGCGAGATCCTCCCGACGAAGCGCTACCTCGAGCAGCAAGAAGCGCTGGCGCGCAAGAAGGCCCGCACCAGCTCCTGACGACGCCAAGAAGCCCCAGCGGGTCACCATCCCCGCTGGGGCGCTTTCTGCTGCCCGGACGATCACCCGGCCTTCTCCCTCGCTGCGGTCTCCGTGTCATCCGGTTCCTCGCGCACCCGCATGTCCGGTCTCAGTTCCCCGCAGCCGCATGACAGGACAGGACAGGAGCCCGGACTGTGACGGTGGGCACACAAGCAGACGCGTGACAGGTTGTAGCTCATGCGGCGGCCTCCGCTGTCAGGTGCTCGAGCAGGCGGGTGCCGATGTACTCCGTGAATGCTGGCGGAATCGCCTGCGCTAGGCCGTCCCGGTTCATCCACGGGGCACGCATCCGCCGACGTCCTTCCTCGGCGTCACTGAAGTGCCCCGTCAGCTGCATGCACTCGCCGGGCTTGGGCTGGCGGCCCATCTTGGTCTGCGGCCACTGATGCAGGACATGACCGGGCTGCGGGATGCCGAACGAGGCCTCGAACAGCCGGTCCTCGTACAGCAGGCCGCGGAGCTCGGAGAACATGCAGCCGCAGAGCGTCAGGCCACTGGAGCCGAACAGGTCATCCTGGTGCGGCAGGGGCGAGCCCGCCACGTTCTCCACGATCCACGGGACCGGGAAACCGTGCAGTCGCTCAAGCGTGGCGGCGAGCAGCCACCCGGTGCCATGGTCGCCGCCGAAGTCCCGTGTCGGGGAGTGATCCTGGCATGGCGGGCTGGCATGGATCGCATCGAAGTCGCCGTGCGCCCAGCAGAACTCATCGAACGTGTCCAGCACCGTCAGCGCGTCGGCGCGGACGAACTCGAACGGGTACCGCGGCTGCGGCTCGGTGTCCACGCCCACGACCTCGAACCCGGCCCGGTCGTAGCCCGTCGCGGCGCCACCCTGGCAGCAGTACAGGTCCAGTAGCCGCGGCCTCATGCCGCACCGCCCAGCTCTGCAAGCGCCTCGACCTCGGTCAGGTGCAGGACGAGCCGCCCTTTCGGGTAGATCGCGCCGATGGTGCACCAGATCCCGGCGACGTACCGCGGGCACTCGTCGTCCTCGAGCACGCCCGCTTTCACGATCCCGTCGATCGCCGCTTTCCCGCTCGCAGCGCAGGTGTTCTCCGCGTCACGGTGCCTGCGGTCGGGGGGCTGGTACTCCACGACGACGGAGACGCGCTCGAGCCGCGGGATCTTCGCTTGCAAGGCGAGCGCCCAGGCGGCTTTCTTCAGCGCCTCAGTGCGCCGTGCCCGCTCGGACCAGTGCTCCCGGCCGTTGAGGGACAGCAGCTTGAGGCCGGGCGGCATGGCGATCGTGAACGTCCGCCTGGTTTCCCCCTCCGGGGCCGCGCTCGATTCCGAAGGCGCGGTCCCGGAGGATGCTTGTGCCCGCACCCGGCGCGGAGCGGAAGGCGCGATTGCAGGGCCCTCCGCTCCGGCCACCGGGCCGGGCTTTCCCGTAGCCGTCCGTTCGCGGTCATGCAGCGGGAAAGATGGGGTGTCCCGCCCGTTCGCTACGGGGGTCGCGAACGGGCGGGACGTGCCCGTACGGCCGGGGTCAGCGGCGGCACGGGCGGCACGGGCCGGCGGGGGGCATGCCGGGCCCGTGCAGTCTGAGGGGGTCACGACGCGCTCCCGGCTGCGTACTCGTCCCTGTAGTAACGGGCGGCGCTTCTACGGACGCCGACTTGCGCCGCGGCATCGGCGTGGCTCACTCCCCGGTCGCGGAGCCCGGCGTACTGCCGGACCCGTTCCTGCCGCCGCTCGCGGCTCGCGTTGCGACGCGGCCTGGGCTGCTGCGGGTCCCGGGCGGCTACCCTGGCTGCGAGCAGTGCCTGCTTCTCGGCTTCCGCGGCTTCGGCGCGGCGCACCAGCAGGGCATTCTCCGGGGACTGCCTAGCGAACCGGGCGCGGACCCGGGCGACGATCTCGGCGGGTTCCGGCTGGCTCCCGGGCAGGGTGTACTGGTGTCCGCCGAGCTGGCGGGCGGGCTCGTAGGTGCGTGTCACCCGAACCTCCCGGTCAGCACCGACATCCACATGGACGTGAACCCGGACAGTCCCGCAAGGGCAAGCCACACCGCCTGGCCGTTCAGAGTCCGGGCGTTGCGGGCCCTGCCGTAGAAGACGGGGATTGCGGCGATGAGAGGAACGGAGAAGATGATCACGACGCCGCTCCCGCCGCCGGCTCCCTGGCATCTCGCTGCTTCCGGCGTGGCGTTATGAGCGCGTCCAGGGTCGCGTCGCGTTCCTCCGCCGTTCCGTAGCCAGGCGTGACCTTCAGGCCCGCCCAGCCGCCGATGAGTGCTCCGATGACGACGATGCGGCGGGTCACGCGACCTCCCGCAGCGGCTTGTCGGCGGAGCTTTCGGCGGCCGGTTCCGTCTTCGCCTCGGCGTCGGGCTTCGGCAGTACCGGGGCCTTCGGTGCGGCGATCTGGAACCGGGGCGCGACGGCGAGGGCGATCTTCAGTCCCGCTCCTATGCCTGCCAGCCACAGGACCGTGCGGGTGATGGTGTCGACGATGGTGACGGCGGTGTTCACTGCGCCTCTCCCTGCCTGTGTCCGAACTGCTTCTTGCCGGGCGGCACCGGATACCAGAGCGCCCCCACGGCTTCCAGAACCTCGCGGAGCATCGGTTTCGCCGCTTCCGGGTCACCGCCCGCCGCCTTCAGCGCGAGGCCCGCGAGGTTGATCCCGGCTTCGCGCTGCTGCGCCTCGGTGATCACGGCCTCTTTCAGCAGGGCCTCAGCGCGGTCGATGCCTGTGCCCCTGTCCGGGCTCATCGCCGGTCTCTCTTCCTGATGGCCAGCGGGGGTGCCCCGCAGGGATCGAAACGCTGATTAACAGGACCGCTCATCGACCACCTGTTCTCGTGAGGGTCAGGCGGGCGGCGTTCCTGCGGGCGCGGCGGCATGTCCTCGGGGGGCGCGATGGAGACAGGCCCGGGGCCGTGGAACCACGGACGGAACCGCGTCACGACGCAGCCCCCGTCCCGGCCGGGACGAGAAGCTCCGCTACCTCATCCGCGGTCGCGTCCGCGATGAGCGCGGCGACCTGCTGCTCCTGCCGTGCCCGCGCTTCCCGTGCCTCGCGGCGATGCCTGAGCTGCCTCGGTGCGCCCGCCAGCCAGTAGCAGGCGAGACCGGTCCAGATGATGAGGAAGGTCCAGTCCAGGAGGGTCACGGCGCACCGCCGAAGCCCGGCTCAAGCGGCTCGTCTGCTTCCCTGGCGAGCTTCTCGGCGGTGAAACCGAGGATGCTGGTCATGAGCTGTAGCGGGTCGATCTCCCGCATCGTGTCGGCGGGCACGTCCAGTACGGCCCCGACGGCGGTCATCGCCGCTGCTGCGATGGCTCGCCCTGCGGTCTCCCGGTGGCCGGGGAACTGCCTGGCGATAGCGTCGGCGGTGATCGTGGCGACGGACACCGCGATGCACGTGGCGACGTCTTCCCCGTCCCAGGCGTCGCGGTGGATGGCGAGGAACTGGTCGGTGCTGGCGTCCATGAACGGGCCGACGGCTTCCGGGTCTAGCGGCCTGATCATGCTGCACCGTCCCCGTCAGCGTCCCAGCTGTGAACCAACAGCCCAGCTGCATAAGCCCAGCCGAGTTCGCTCTTGGGCTTGAACGTGATCTCGTCATGGCACTCGCGGGCGAGCGGAATCGCGTTGGCAACGTCGGTGATAGAGCCGCCCCGTGCCCGCGTGAGGGGCTCGTGCAGGTCCACAGCCGGCCGGTTGCATTCGGGTCGGCCGCATCCGCACATCACGGTCCCCTCGCGGCGGTCAGGCCAGAGCCGGTCTGCCATCGCGGCCCGTTCCCGGTTCTCTGCGCGCCGCTTGGCGCTGACCGGCTGCAGGCCTTTCCCCCTCGCCGCGCCTTCTCTAGGTGCGGAGCCGGTGAGCGGGGTGTGGCGTGCGGGGGGCTGTCCGGGCTGCAAGGGCTTGGTGCCGGGCAGCAGCCGCGAGGTACGGGCGAGCTGGGTGCGGCGGATCATGCCCGCACCGCCCCGTACATCGCGTTGACGCTCTTGAGGATCGCCTGCCAGGCGAACAGTTCCTTCTCAAGCGCGTCAGCGGTCCGGTTCGCATGCTTGTATGCGATCTCCGCGTTGTCGGCTTCCTCGCGGTGTGGCATCGTCTTGATGTCCGCGGCGTACTCGCGGTCCTTGATGGACCCATCGGAGTTCTTGTACGCGTTGGCGTAGGCCAGGTCGAAGTCCCGCTTCTTGGCCTTCATCTCCTTCTCGCAGCCGGTGATGATCCTCACCCCGGCCGCGATCCGGTTCGCGGTCTCCTGGATCTTGTTCTCGACGTCGGCGGGATTGTGCAGGTCACCGCGGACGATGGTCTCGGTCATGCCGCCGCCTTCGGGGTCTTGATCTTGGTGACGGTCAGCCGGGGCGCATTGCCGGGCTTGAAGGTCGTAGGCACCTGCTCGCCGCGCGCTGCGTAGCCGGCGTACACAGCGGCCTCGTCAAGGACTTCCTTGTCGTCGCCGGCCTCGCCGGTGGACACCCGCCAGCCGTCCGCGATGCCGCGCAGTCCGCGGAGCATCGGCGCGAGCGCTTTCTTCTCCTTGTCCAGCGGTCCCACCGTGGCGTTGATCTCGCCGTAGCGGGCGACGGCGCTGGCCAGCTCCGGGTCGGTGATCGGCTCGCCTTCGGGCTGCCCGGTCTCGCGGCACAGCGAGAAGAAACTGCACCAAGAGGCGCACCAGGCGTAGGGCTTGTCCTTCGGCAGCGACTGCCCGGCCGCCATGCGGTCGCGGACCCACTCGAGCCGGTCGGCTCCCTCGTCGGCTAGCGAGCGGTCGAACGGCTCCTCGTACGCCCACCAGTCGGCGAATGTCCCGTCCACGGGGATCACCAGGAGCCGCACCGTGCAGTCCGCTGGCAGTTCGCCCGCGTCGACCAGCCCGGCCGCGTAGCCGTGGACCTGGACGCGCTTGGGGCACAGCAGGGAATGGTCGGAGGCCCACAGCTTGGAGTTGGCGAGGCTGGTGGTCTTGAAGTCCACGAGGTAGTCCGGTCCCACGAGGTCGGCGTGGCCGGGGATGCCCCGGTAGATGGTGTCTACCTCGATGCGGACGCCGGGGCCGTCGAGGATCGGCTCCAGGTACTCGTGGATCGCGGTCCCGCGCTGTGCTGCCCATGAGTCGGTGTCGTCGGTGGTGAACGCGCCGTCGAGCCGGAAGCCGAGCGCTGACCGGCAGCCGCCGACCTCGGACCAGCCGACCGCGCTCTGGAGGGACCGCGGGCGCGCGGCGTCATGGTCGCGCACCCGCTTCACCGTCTGCTCGATCCAGGTCATGCCGCTGCTCCCTGCATGTCCCGCATCGCCTGCGTTGCGTGCCGGAGCTGCGCCGCTGTCGCCGCGTCCAGCTCCGCGCCGGTAACCGACTTGACGTGAGTCTCAAGCTCACCGGGGGGGAAGCCTGTCTCTCCCATGGCGGCGTTCAGCGTGGCCATGGCGTCTTCGACTTCCTTGAGCTGCTTGCGGCGCCAGTCCAGGTAGACGGCAAGCTTCCCGGTTCCGCCGCCGGACGGGTTGCGGACGAACGCCGTGACCATGCCCTTCTCGCGCGCCCTGCGGTGGATGTCCTCCAGCGCGCCGAGAGTCAGGGCCTGGTGGGCTTCGTCGGCGAACGCCTGGGCGTCGATGTCGATGTCCTCAGGTGCCGCCGCGACGGCCGGCTTGGGCTGTGCCGGGCGGGACACCTGACCGCGCTGCCCGTTCTCGCTGCTGCCGTTCTGGCGGGGTGGCGCGGGGGTGGACTGGTCGAAGACGTCGCCGGCCGACTGGCGGCTGCTGTGGTCGTTCTGGGCTCGCTGCCCGTCGTCGTCGTCCTCGACCACGATGTTGATGGCGGCGCTGAAGGAGTACCGGCGGCCGTAGGTGATCATGCTGCCGAGCGTCTGCGGCTTCTGGCTCACCGGGCCGAGCGGCCACTCGCCGGACTTCTCCTCGCCGGACTCGTGAAGCAGTGACCACGCGAGGATCATCATGCTGCGGTTGGCGGGGTCAATGGTCGGCGCGCAGTGGAACGCCAGCCCGAACTTGGCCAGCAGCGGCCCGACCTCTGCGACGACATCGGCTAGGTCGGCGTATTTGTAGGTGTACGAGAAAGACTTCCCGCTGTTCTTGCTCTCGCCTTCGACCTTGCCTTCCTTGGTCTTGGTGACCTTCGGCAGTTCACCCTGAAGCTGAGACAGTGCTTTGTTCAGGTTGGGCGTGCCAGTGATCGCAGCGGCGATCGTCTCGGTGCTCACGACTGTTCCCCCTCGTCCCCGAGTAGCGCAGCCAGTTCTTCCGCCGCGTCAGGGTCGGCCGTAGACCCCTCGATCTGCTTGCGGGCCCGCTCGTAATCCCGTGCGAGTCCTGCATCTTCCTGGTGTTCTGTGCAGGCCCCAGCGGGGTGCTTGCGGCAGGCCGGGCATTCCTCGACCCTGGCTTGCCGCATCCAGTACGAGTCGTGGAGGCTGTCCAGGAGGATTTCCCGCAGCGTGATGGTCGGGGTGCTCATGCGATCGCCTCCGCAGTGAAGGTGAAGGGAGAGACGGGATTGTCGCCGTCCCAGTCGAAGGCCAGGGCGAAGGCGTCGGCTTCAGCGGGAAGGGCGAGCTGAGTGACGCTGCCGTTGTTCATCCAGACGGCGGCGCGGATCTGCGGCTCGTCAATGTTGAGATAGAAGACGCTCGCGTCGACGGCTCCGGGCATCGCGGCGAGGATGGCCAGCGCGATAGGGCATTCATGGCAGCGGGCAGGCTTGCCTTGGTCGATGTGCTCCTGGGTCACGCTGACGGTGACCGTGGTTGCGGCGGTCATGAGATCGCCGCCTCAGTGTCGGATGCCGCAGGTTCGGCTGCCGCCTCAACCCATGCCTTGTATTCGGCGAGGGGGAACATCCCGGCCGCGCTCTGCATGAGAGCCGTAGCGGCAGCGAGGGCGAGAGTGGCGTGGGCCTGCGCCGTTTGCAGGTGGTAGTTCCTGTAGTGGTCCTCCAGGAAGGTCCGCTCCAGGATCCGTTCGGCTTCGCGGTAGTGCTCGGGGCCTGTCATGCCGTCTCCTCCATCGCTGCCGGGACCGGGTTGAGTTCGTCGTATGCCGCGACTCCGGCCTCGGCCAGGCAGGCGAACCACTTCGCGTCTGGGGTGCGGACGATCACGTGGGCGTCCGGGCCGAACCCGATGAGCAGGCGGGCGTACCTGACGCCATCGCCGTCGGTCCTGGTGTCGAGGAACCGGGGGAAGCCGGTCAGGCCCACTCCCTTGCCGCTGGTGCCGTCGGTGTACATGGGTTCCAGGGCGGCGGTCAGGTCTCCGGCGGGGACGGGGCGGCGGCGGAGACTGGTCCAGGGGAACATCACGCTGCCTCGCTTCCTGCGGGGAGGGGAGTAAGGTCCACGCGCGTCTCGTCGCAGGCTGCCGCAGCGGGCCATACGAACGCGGTGGCGGACAGGTCGGGCCGCAGGATGTGACCGGCCGCGCAGACCATCCGGCTGCCCCACGTCCCGCCGGGCACCTGTGTGTTACGCCTCTCGCCATCGGCTTCCGCAGTGCACAGGCACTCGCGGGCGCCGTTGCGGGTGCGGCGGCTCACGGCCTCGCGGAACGCGGGCAGGTTCCGCAGGTCGCCCGAGTCGCCCCCGAAACCCCACGCGTCGGTGGTGACGGGCGGCATCTCCAGGGTGAGGGGCTGGTCCCAGTCTCCCCAGCTTGTGTAGGGCCGGTTCAGCGGCAGGTCCGAACTGGTCCTGTCCTGCTCTTCCAGTTCCGCCAGCCTGCGGGTCTCAGCGACGATGGCCGCCTGCTCCGCGGCCTGCGCCTGGATCGCGGCGAGAGTGTCCGGGGTGGCAACCCCGTGGGCGTCCGGGCCGAAGATGCTGGCGACTTCCTGGCGCGCAGCCTCGGTGTTCCACTCGCCGAAGGTGGCGTGCGGTGCGGCATGGAACGTCTCGGTGCTGGCCTCCGCGACGGGGGCGGAGGCGAGGGACGCCGATGGCGGGGCGTAGCCGGGCGGGATGACCTCGCGGGCCTGCGGCGGTGCCAGCAGCCGCGAGACGGGGGCGGCTTCACGGTGGCCGAACAGGCGACCCCAGCGGGCGCTCATGCCGCATCCTTAGGGGCCAGCGCGAGGATCGAGCCGCACCGCCAGGTCACGTCTTCGATGATCTTGGTGACCTCGACCTCGGGGACGGCGGCGAGGGCGTCGGGGTCCTTGACGGTCTCGGTGACCTCGCGGGTACCGGTGACGACCCGCTCGCATACGGCGTCGCGGTAGGCGGTCAGCTTGATGCTGAGGCCGTGCAGCTCGCCGATCAGGTCGAGGTAGCTGCCGTACTGCTCGCTCTCGCGGACGTCCTTGCTCCAGTTGCACGGGAGGGCCCTGGCGGCTGCGGCGAGGGCGGCACGCGGGTCCTTGGCGAACAGGAAGTCGCTGATCGTGATCGCGGTGCCGGTGCCGTGATAGGGCAGCGGCACCTCGGGGTGCCCGTCCAGCACGTCGGCGAGGGCACGCAGGCCCGCGGTGTAGGCGCCACGGCAGGTCTCTTCCGCCTGCCCGGCGTCCGCTGGCGCGGTTGCGGTGATGGTCATATCGGCTCGTTCTCCTATCGTTGCGTTACCATTTGCATGCGGACTCGTTCTCCGCCCCCGGCTGGTGACACAGCCGGGGCACACTCTTTTCAGGGGCCTTCCGGCTCCTCCAGGTCTCGTCCGGCCCGCCGCTCGTACATCGCGTCGAGGCCGGGCCGCAGGAGCAGCGGGGCGAACGCGAACACGGCGAGGATGATCTCGGCGGCGAACACCCAGCGGGTGACCGACGACCGCGACATGACGGCCTGCAGGCCCGTGACCCCGGCTACGGCGACGGTGAGGATCCGGGACTGGCGGGGGGTCATGCTGCGGCCTTGGCGTAGAAGTCGGTGACTTCCATGGCGAGGACTTCGGAGAGAACCAGCAGCGCGCGGGGGTGCGGCCACCTGAGGTCGCCGTTCTCCATGCGCGAGAGGTTGTAGACGGCGTGACCGCTCCGGGCGCACTCCAGCTGGACCTCTTCTTGGGTCATTCCCTTGCGGAGACGCGCCTCGCGGATCACCTCACCGTTGATGGGTGGCCTGCGGGGTGGCTTCATGGATAGGAATTTACATGTAATCACGTGTGGAAGCAACCCTAATCCGGTGTTTCCATATCCCCGGATTCGGGGTTACATAGAGCGCGGGGGGTATAACCGCGCAAGATCGGCATAGCGATGCGTCGTCATGTATCGCCATGTAGAATCCGGCGCATGACGAGCAGGAGTCCGAACGTGCCGATCACCCCGGAAGCCCGGCAGCGCCTCGCCGGGCGCATGGAAGACCGCCGCATCGAACTGCGCCTCCGCTGGCAGGACGTCGCCGAAGCAGGCGGCCTGTCCCTCAAAACCCTCCACAGCGTCCGCACGGGCAGCGCCGGCATCGCGCCGCTCACCGAACGCGGCATCGACCAGGGCCTTCAGTGGGAGTCCGGCTCCGTCCGCAGCATCATCGGCGGCGGCGAGCCGCGGCCTGCCCAGCGCGGTACCAGCAAGCCTGTCTCGCCGCTTGCTGCCGAGCTCCTTGACGAGCCGGGCATCGAGCGGTACCGACCGGCGGTTAACGCTGAGCGCGACGGTCTTGCCGAGGCCAGGGAAGAGAGCGAAGACGAAGCCCGCATCTGGGCTAACCCCCGGATACCCGAGGAAGACAAGCGCATCCTCATCGCCTACACGAGGCTTCTCGCGGACAGAGGCGGCCGGTCCGAGCGGCAGAACGCGGGCTTACTGCGCAGCTACAGCGCAGCATGATAACGAAACCATCACAATGGCCGCATACGCTCCGCTTTCGATCGTATGCGGATAAGGCTGAGCGCGCGCCGCGTGAGAGTTGGGAGAACTCCCGTGCCGCGCGAGAATAGACAGAAGCACAGTGACCCCATGGGGGGGTCGGGACAGGGGTTAACCATGCGCGGAGGCGCGGCAGCACGACTACAGGAACCGGCACCGGCAGGCCCGGACCTGGATGCATGGCTCGGCAGGGCACTCGCCAGCGTCGAGCGTGTCCTGGCCAAGATCAGCGGCAACCCCGCCGCAGCGGAGGCGGTCCGGGAGCTGGCCGACCTCGACCTGACGCTCCTGGAAGTCCGCACCGCCTACAACGTCAGCACCGTGCAGGCGTCCATGGCGGATGAGCTGGTCGCCCTCGGCCGCCAGCTCGAGCGTGCCGCGCAGTCCTCCCGCCCGGCACCCGCGCCGCGGTCCAGGAAAACGAGCCAGCCGCCGCTGATGCTGGTCCAGCCCTGATCGCCCCTCCGCTGCCGGAAAATGGCGCGCAATACGACCTGTATTACAGCACCTTTCCGGTAAACTGTTCGTAGCGGCCTCATCCGAATGTCCTACCACTCGAATGAGGCCTAATCCTCGCATCCCTGAATCACAGAGCAGGAAACGAGAACTATGGAACAGATTGTCATGTGCTTCGATGAGCCGGAGCGCTGGCTCCCGATCGCCGGCTACGAGGGCATGTATGAGGTCTCGGACCTCGGTCGCGTGCGCAGTCTTCCGCGATTTCATGCCGGCGGCAGGGTGCTTAAGCCTAGTTATTGCGGACCCGTTGCCAGCGTCGGCCTGCGTCGTGACGGCAGGAGCCGGACCTTCAGTATTCATGGCCTGGTCGCTAGGGCTTTTCTTGGTCCGTGCCCCGAAGGCATGGAGGTCTGCCACGGGCCGGCAGGCAGGCGCGACAACAGGCTGGTCAATCTGTCTTACGGAACGAAGCTGAAGAACAACGGCGAGGACAAGCGCCGCGACGGGACGGCGCCTATCGGGATCCGTAACCCCAACGCACGCCTGACCGACGAGATCGTCCGCGAATGCCGCAGGCGGGTGGCGGTCGGCGAATCCTGTGCCGCGCTCGCCCGCGAGTTCGGCGTTGAATACACGTCCATGCAGAATGCAGTGGCCGGTGACGCCTGGCGGCATGTCACCACGCCTCAGGCAGCTTCCCCCGGCCCGCAGTCGGCGGGACGCCGCAAGGGAAGGCCGCGCGTGAGGCCGATTCCCGGGCACCCTGAGGCGTTTGACCCAGAGGCGGCAAAGAGGCCGCGCGTGGCGCCCCCAGGGCAACAGGTAGTCACGGTCCGCTGGGATGCGCACCTACTGCAGGCGGCCCGGATGCACGCCGCGAGCAGGGGCCTGACATTCAGCGACGTGGTGAGGCTCGCGGTCGTCAACTACCTGGAAGAGAACTCCGACGGGGTGCCGATGCCCGGCTCCTCGCAGCTAAGCGCTTGATCCCGACCCCGCCGAGCATCATCGCGTCCCTGGTCACCCCGGACGCCGCCATCGGCCACGAGTGCACGTTCATCACCCGCTCCGAGACCAGCTCGAGCCCGGCGGCAGTGAAGAAGGACGCGACGGCGGCCCGGTCGTGGTTGCGCAGCTTCGCCGCCGTGTAGCAGCGCGTTATCCTCGCGGCCATCTCGGGCTCCGCGTACCAGACGGTCGAGATCACCGCGCAGGACCCCGGCGCCAGCCGGGCCGTCAGCCGGGCCGTGACATCCGCGGCCTGGCCGGCGTCCATGAAGTGCAGGATGGCCCCCAGGACGGCGCACACGGGCTCCCTGAGGTCGATGGCCTCCAGCAGTGCGGGATCGGCGAGGATCGCCTCAGGTTCCCTCACGTCCCCGGCGAGGACCGTCACGCCCGGGTCCCCGGCTGCGGCGGCCCCGGCGTGGCAGACGACCAGCGGGTCGATGTCGACGCACGCCACCCGGGCGGGCGGGTCGTATGCCCTGGCCGTGGCGGTGACAGATGCGGGCGACGGGAGCCCGCAGCCGATGTCGAGTACCTGCCGTATCCCGCCTGCCAGCGCCCAGGTCGCGGCCCGGTTCTGGAAACCGCGGTTGTCCGCGATGAGGCGGCGCAGGCCGGGGTAGCCTTCCCGCGGGTCGGTTATCCGCTCGGCTAGCTGCCGGTCGGCGTCATGCCAGTCGCATCCGCCTGCCAGGAAGTCGTAAACCCTGGCGATGCTGGGCGCTGTTGAGCCGGTCAGGGTGTGAGGCCCAGGCACCGGGCACATCCTTCTCTCGCCGCTGAGATCGTGAACGCTAATCCCGTGGCCCGGCTGGATGCCAGCCGCATAGGCATCCAGCCGGGCGCCGTTAAGCGGGGCCGCGCCGGCGGAAGGAGAGCACGGAGCCGGCGCGGCCCCTGTCGCGGCGGCCGGTCCTAGCCAAGGTCACCACCGGGGGGCTGGTGTGCCTTCCTCGCGCCGCCACGCAACCCTCAAGCTAGTCCGGATGGGCTCGCGGGTCACCGCCGGCGCAGATGATCTCCGCGTCGTCCAGGAGGTAAGTGAGGTCGGCGCGGTGCAGGAACCGTTCGCCGTCGCGGAGCGGGAACCTGGCGTTCCAGCCGCTGCGGAACCCGGACTTGCCTACGACCACGCCGGGATGCTCGTCACGGAACTCGTCGAGGCGGATGAGTTCCTCGGGCTGGTTCGCGCCCGGATCGTGGCCGCGTTCTGGCGGCTGGCTTGCTTCCGGTTCTGAGCAGGCGTGGTCCGAGTGCATGGTGCGTTCCCTCCCCGGCGGACTCCCCAGGCCGCCCTTTCGTGTGCCCCGCGGATTTCACTGGGTGAAAACCCGAGCAATTGCCACGGTATGTGGTGAAGGCGTCACGGGGGGGCTTGCATACAGTATTCAATCCTGCGGCGGACCGGTGACAGAACTGTCACGTTCGCTCACCTGCTGGAATGCCGGAACTGGACACAAGTGATTTTCGCGGCCAGGACGCGCCCGGACGCGGTGGGTCACACTGAGACGCGTCCGGTATGTCCGGGTCGTGCCCCGGCGTCCTACGTTGCATTCATGGCCCGCGTACCGGAATGGGAACCCCAGGACTCACCGGCGTACGTTTACGAACAACTGGCCGCGCACCTGCAGGCCCGGATAGCCGCGGGCGAGTTCGCCCCCGGCGCGCGCCTGCCCAATGAGCGGGAGCTGCGAAGCGAGTACGCCGTGTCGTTCGGGACCGTCAGGAGCGCCATGCGGCTGCTGCAGGAACGCAGGCTGGTGGTCGTGCGGCCATCGAAGGGCGTGTTCGTGGCATTCGGGGCGCGGGAGTAGCGATCAGGTCAGGGCCTTGAGCCCCGCCGTGAACCGTGCCCAAGCCTTGGCGTCGACCACCAGCACCGGGGAGCGCTCGAGCTTGCTGTCCCGGACGAGGACGACCGCCTCCCCGTTGCCGATCTCGACGCACGCACCGCCCTCGCAGCGGGAGGACACCCGCCATGCCGCCACCTCCGCGCAGTTGCCGTTGGCCTTGCTGCGGGAGCTCTTACGCCAGCCGTTCATGGTGCCTCCCTCTGTCCCGGACGTGCAGCAGGGCCGGGTGTCTTCAGGTCAGGTTTCCCCGTCCAGCGCACACCGGCCCTGTGCGGGATAGCCTATCGCGGCGGGCGGCGGCTACCCTTTCTTGCCGCGCCGCTTACTCGACGTGGTGGGTGGCGGGAGCCAATGCGACCGACCCGCCGGTTACGGCGGCGGTGACGGCCCCCATGCCTGCCAGGGCGGTGACGGCGATGAAGGCGGCTGCGATCCTCTTGCGCATAGTGCGCTCCTTTTCCCGGTGTGGCGCTCTGTCACGGACGTTAACACAAGAGATCGCATGAAGTCACTACCTGATTACACATTGGCGGGTCTAGCACTTTTGGTGACGGCATGCGTACAATCTCCGCATGCCTGGTTTGCTACAGAACGTACAGATTCACTCACAGAGCGTAGGCGAAGTGCTCGCCGCGATCCTCGCCGCCAGCGCCCGCCCCGCCACGGAAGTCCTCGAGCGCCTCTCCGGGCAGACCCTCGGCATCAAGGTCGTCGCGTCCGGTGAACGGCCCCTCGACATCACCGAGCAGAACCGGCTCGACGCTGAGGGCATCGTCGCCTGCCGCTACCGCACCGGCCTGCTCAGCACCAGGGACGGCACGGTAGCCGCCGGCGTCTTCCTGCTGTGGCTCCCGGCCCGTCTCCCGTTCGCTGCCTGCCGGGAACTGGACGAGGGCGCTAAGCCCGCAGGGAAGATCCTGGGGCCGTACGGGATGCGCCGCGCGGACCGCAGGGCACTGGCCACCGACGGCATCGAGGACATCACCGGGGCTGACGCCGTAGCGAGGTCCAGCGCGGTCCTGATGGTCGGCGGGGTGGCGGTCGGGATAGCGGAGGAGAACGTGACCCGCGTGTTCGCTGAGGCCTTGGCGGGGGGATGCTGACGGCATGCTGATGCAGTGGGTTGAGGATCCGGCGGTCCTGGCGGTCCTGTCGCGAGCCCGGGAACCCTGCCCGTGCAGATGGTGTACGGCTACCACCACGTCCCGATGGTCCTGGCTTCGCAGACGGAAGGCGCAGCCGCTGTAGGCTAGCCTCGGTTCTTGCGGCTGAGGCCGCGCGATCTAATTCGGCCCGTATCCGAATGCCGGGGGAAACGCCTGGCATCCTCGCCTCGTGCGAGGTGCGGGCCGGGCGCCCCATCTCGGTGCCACGTCACGCTGCGGCTGTCATCCGCGCCGTCATTTCCTCGTAGGCCGCCATCACGGCCAGCGCCTCGCACAGGGCAAGGGCGTCGGCGGCGATCTGCCGTCCGCTCGAGCGGACGAGCCGGCCGTGGGCGATGTCGAGGAGGATCTGGTTGGCCGCGGCCTTGATGCGAACGGCGGACTGCCGCGCGAACTGGGTGTTCTGGTACTGGGCGCTGACGATGGAGCGGGGGGCCGGCCGTGGTGCGGTCATCGGGGTCTCCTTTGTCGCAACAGAAAAACGCGGCCCGTTTTGGAGCCGCGCTGCTAATTGGATGGTCAGGCCGGGTGCCCGGCGCGTCAAGGCGGCGGGGACGTGCGGATTGTCTCGTTTGGCCGGCCGTGTCGAAGGGTACTGATCGCTTACCGTTCAGTGGGGTACTTCGGGTGACGGCGGGCCACCAGGGCAGTCACCGCGATCACGACGGCCAGCAGGGCGAGCCACAGCCAGTCCAGGCCCGGGATCACCGCCAACGGTTAGCCTCCCTCGCTGCCGCCCTGGCTTCCCTGCCGCGGCTGGCCTCGGTCCTGATGTGCTCGGCTCCCCACCGGCCGGCTCCCCAGCGGACAATCCGGCCTCCCTGGCAGCCCGGACATTTACGATGAACCCACGTGAAGACGGCGCCCCTGTGCTCGCCTGTGCCGTTACAGCTGCCGTGCCTCATCCGCGGATGGACGCGCAGCGACAGGAAGTAGGCGATGAGCAGGCCGATCGCGGCGAGGATCAGGCCGAGGATGCGCCCCGCTATGAACCCGAAGGCCAGGATGGCGGCGAGGATGAACGGGAAGTGGTTCTTCTGCACACTCGCACGGTAACCGCGAGTGGCGGGCAGGTCTAGGGGGCGCCGCAGGTGACCAGCGCCGGGTCCAGGGTGATCCGGTCGGTGCTCGGCACCTCGAACGGGGTCAATCCGCAGCAGGGCATCACGCCGCCCTCTGGCGGGCACTGATGGGTGGTCTCGGTCACGGTCACGTGTCCATCTTCCCCTCTGCTTCCGCCACCGGAGGCTCAGGCGTGTCCTCAGAGGTGCTGCATACCGCAGCGAGGATGACAGCAGCAGCGAAAGCGGCAGCGGCGGACGGTCTAGCGGTCACGGGGGTCTCCTGTCCTGCCCCCGCGCTCGGCCTGATGCCTGTCGATCGCGGCCTTGAGCGCGGGCCAGTCGCAGACGTGGATCGTGTCCCACGTGCCGTCGTGGTTGTCCTGGTAGATGCTGAAGCAGTCCTTGTCCTGGTTATCGCCGATGGTGATGCCGGAGTTGTTCCCGCCGCCTGCTGGCGTGCTGTGGGCGGCGCTGCACTCGGTGGTCTCGGTCATGGTGTCAGCCCGAGCGCGTCCAGCGCGATGCCGTGCTCATTCTTGCGATCGCATCCCGCTGCGGGCCAGTCTGACGCCGGGGCGCCGCAGCTCAGGCATGGCCGCATAAGCGCGGCGTACTCGGGGTGCGTCTCCTGGCCGGCGCAGTCCTCCATGTGAGCGCTGCACTCGCCGAACTCGGCATCCGGAAACGAGGTGTTCCAGCCGAACTCTGGCAGCCCGGCTGTGGCCCGCATCTCGTTGGCCAGCGTCTGCAACCGCCCGGCTAGGCCGATCACCATGCGGTTGTGCTGGGATGTGTGCCAGAGGTGGCGCGTCCAGCGGTCGATATCCGCTGCCGATGCAGTGGTCTCGGTCTCGCTCATAGCCTCGACCTCAGTTCGCGGATCTCGGCCCGCAGGCTGCGGAGCATGAGGCCCTGGAAGTAGCCGCTGATGGCCATCGCGGCGACAGTGGCCAGCAAAGCGATTACCTCCCAGCGTTCCAGCGCCGGCCGGGCGATGACCTCAATGACGATCAGGATCACCGCGACTGCCCCGGTGGCGATGTCGCTGCGCATGATGCCGCGGGCGTTCCGGTTCAGGCGGGTGTCGATCGCCGCTAGCTGCTGGTCGATAGCGGCCAGTCTCGCCGGCTGATCGTCGGTCATGGTGTTTCGTCTCCTAGCTTCCACTCTGGCCGGTAGTGCGGATGGTCGTTCCAGGCGGCAGCCAGATGCTTCAGCATGTCCGTCCAGACGCCCCATGCGTTAAGTCCGGGGATGCCGTTGCGGGCTTCATACGTCAGGATCGCCCGCATGGCCGCGACCTCGCGCAGCGTACGGTGCGGATCGTGCAGGCTCAGCGGAATCATGCGCTCGCGGATGGCCTTGGATGCCCATCGCATAGCATCGGCCTGCCCGTGGCTGTAGGGCGTATCCCGGCAGGGGAAGGTCTTCCAGTCTTGTTCCTCGCGGAGAGCTTCAATCATGAAATGCTCCTCCATCGCGCCGACCGGATCAGAGGCTGCCCTGCTGGCGCACGCCTCAAGCTCGTCCAGGCGGGCTGCCAGGAACGCTGCCAGGGAATCTGCGACGGTCTCGGTCATGCTGTCCCGTCCCCCTTCGGCAAGATCTCTTGACAGCGTCGGCAGTACCGGGTGCCGGGCTCGATCCGCTGCCCGTAGCCGAGGTACGTGACGCGCCCCTTCTCCGCTATGGCCTCGTCGTGCTCGCCGTCCTCGCAGCGTGCGCTCTGCGCAGCCGCAGCGGCGATCAGGGCGCCGGCCGGATCCAGTCGTGCCCCCACCCGACGGTTGTAGTTGGTGCCGCGCTTGAAGCCGTCCTTGTAGCCGCTCACGGTCTCAGTCTCCCTGGGTCTCGCGCCTGCTCGCCGGTCAGCTTCACCGGCACCGGGGTCATGACCGTCCATGCTGCCACTGCACACGCACGGCAGCACCAGCCCTGCTCCTGCCAGTCCTCGGGGTAGCCGGGCTCGGTGGTCACGGTGCCTCACCCGCCGAACTCGTGCCCGTAGGCGGCAGTCCACGCCTCATCAAGCGCGTAGGCGACGGTCTCGCGGACCATCGTGTCGCGGACCTCGCTCATGCCAGTCACGGGATGCCCTGCGCGCTTGTGCGGGCGCTCGGCCGCGTCTGCGGCCATCCGCCCCTTCTCGGCCTGCACCCACGCCAGCACCTCAGCTTCAGGTTCGCTGCGGACTTTGAGCCGGGCCGTCTTCACCATCGCGGCGACGCGGGCGTTGCCTTCTGCGGTGAACATCGCGAAGTCGTCCGAGTCCGAGTCCCAGGCGGCGTCCCCCGTGACCTTGAAGCCCCAGGGAGCGGCGTCGAGGTTCACGTCCGCTGCGGTCTTGCCGGGAGCGCGGTTCCAGTTCGGACCGTCTTCGGGGACGCTCTCCGAGTAGCCCTCCCATGGCTCGTCTACCGGGATCGGCTCGCTGTCGTCGCTCATGCTTCCTGCTCTCCTAGGTATGCCCGCGCGAGGTTCAAGGCGCAGGCGAGGTGCCCTCGGTCAGCGTGACCACGCACCCGCTGATGGTGACGCCGTTGCCGAACGTGACGTCTTGAAGGAACGGGTCGGGGTCGGGCGGGTCGGGAACGTAGTTCTTGCTGACCAGTTCAGCCTCGAATGAGCCTTCAACGCAGCAGTCACTGAATGTGACCCGGTAGACCTTGCCGATCTCCGCGTCCACGATGGTCTCGGTGGTCACGTCGCCTCGGCTCCCTTCGTTGCCGCAGGAGCGCCGAAGATCTGGGCAAGATCTTCGCGGCAATGCAAGCAGAGCGCTACCGGCTGATGGCTGCGGCTCAGCTCAAACTTCTGGCAGTGCTCCCGGGCGGTCGCACGCCCGGCTCTGCTGTTTCCGGGGCTACCTTCGGCCGGGCGCGGCCTCCGTCACGCCGATGGCCTCGCTCGCCCAGTACTCCCTGAGGCTGGAGATCAGCCGCCCTTCGAAGGTGAGCACGGCTATCTCCCGCATCCGCTTACGCAAGCCCTGGGCTACATCGTCAAACTCGGCAGACCATTCGGCGATCGCGGTGGTCCCGTCGAGGTACAGCGCGTCCAGGTGGCACGTGATGTTGGCCTGATCCCGCGCGACCTTCGTCTGCCAGTACTCGCGGATGGCTTCCCGGTCGGGGATGGGATCGCCCATCACCCTTTCGTGGTACGTCGCGGCCGGGGTGAAGATGGTCGTAATCAGGTCCGGGTCCTGAGACGTCCAGGCCTTGATGTAGACGCCGATCACCTCGCGTACGTCCTGCTTGGTCAGCCCCATCAGTCGTCCCCTCTCACGTCCGCCAAGGTCAGCGGAGCACCGTATTCCGAATGTGCCATCACCAGGTCGTGCAGCTCGTGCGGGTCGCGCAGCGTGAATCCGGCGGCCGGGATCGGCCCGGTGTCGAGCCGGACCCATCGCCAGAGACTGCCGGAAACTTCCACGTCGCTGGCGACTCCCGAATACATGCCCTCCATCACGGTCTCGCCTTGAAGGACGGCCAGCGTCAGTGATCCGAAGTAGCGCGTGTCACTGGTGTTCATCCACACGCCGACCAGATGGCGGTGACGGAGCTCGGCTTCGATCTCGTTGCGGAACGCCCGTCCGCGGCCCTCGCTGCGGGGCTCCGGTGGATGGTTCGCGGCGCGGATGCGATTGCCGGGCCCGACGACAACGTGGGCGATGTCGGCGTGATAGTGCGGCTGGCCGGCGTGCATGAACTGGTAGCTGGTGACCCACGTCCCGGCCAGTACCTCAGCAGGGAAGGCGGGCGGCACGCCGTCTAGCAGGCGCGCAGAAGTCGCAGGCAGGCTCTGTGTCATCGCCTGACAGAAAACCACCAGATCGCCGGGCGGATCCTCATCGGTTTCCCATGCCGTGATGGTCTCCGGGATGACATCCCACTTGGTCCGCTCGCGGATGTACTCGGCGAACTCCGCGCGGCTCAGGTCAAGCGCGAGGCGTGCCGCAGCAACATGACCGCAGGCAATGCTCAGCCAGTCGGGCTCCCGGTTTACGCCGAGCCCGATGCTGACGACTTCGGCGTTACCGCCGCCCACCGCCGGCCGCTGCCTCTGCCTGCTCACGACTGCCTCCGCGAGGCTTCCCGGCCACGGTCGCGAGCCGGGCATCCATGCGCCCGATGCGCTCGCGCAGCTCGTTCAGTTCCTGCCGCATCTCGGCGACTTGATCCTTGAGCGGCCGGTCGTCCAGCCGGGCCGCTGCTGCCTCGTCGGCCGTGACCCGCACCGTGTAGGGCGCTCCGGGGTGACTCTCCAGGACGCCCGCGCTCACCAGCTCTTTCGTGACCTTGCGGGACGTGGAGTCCGTCGCGCCGGTCATCTTGCGGATCTGCCCCAGCGTGACCTCGCCGTCGATCTCGCCTGACGCGATCTTGGCCAGGACCGTCTCCGCGATCTGCTGGTACTTCGGTCCGGTCATGTCGGGGCTCCTTGACGACACTGTGCATCACTGTGCGCTTAGTGGTCACGGTACAGCACACCCCTCCGGCGCGTCTCTCTCGGCTTGACACCATGTCGCCATTGTGACACAGTGGCGACATACATTCAAACCGATCGTACTCACTAAGTAGGCGGCAACGTTGGAAACAGCTGAGTGGCTTAACGCGGCGGAAGTGTCCGCGCTGTTCGTAGAGGCTGGCCTGTTTCGCGTCCCCCGCAGCACTCTGCGCAGGTGGACCATCACCGGCCGCGTCACCAGCGTGCGCACCGCAGGCGGACACCGGCGCTACAAGGGGTCCGCCGTCCGCGCCCTCATCGCCGAGACCTTGAACCCGGCAACTGCGGCGGTGGCCTGAGATGCCCGACCTCTACGCCGCAGGCCGCGAATGGCTCGCCGAGCTTGAGTGGCGCGACGACCCCGACTTCGACACCGTGACCGACTACAAGGTCCGCCGTGTGGTCGACCATCTGCACGACGGCGGCTGGGCCGCCTTCGTCCGCGCCGAGATGGCGGTGGCCTGATGCTCGCCTCAGACATGCAGAAGGGCCAGCGCGTCAACGCCGGCCCCTCTTACAGCAATGACCGGCCTCGACCGCCAAGAGGAGACAAGCCAATGCAGACCGTACCATCCGCCCCCGTCACGCAGGCCGACCTAGACCTAGGTGTCCACATGCTGGCCAGCGCGGGCCACTACCCCTCCGCCATCGCATCGCTTGACGCGGCGGCCATCGTCAAGTCCGGCGCGGACCCGTTTCCCGCCCTCGTCGCTGCCGTCCTGGCCGACACCCGCCGTCCGCTCACGGATCTCGCGGACTTCCTCCCCGCCGAGGCCTACTACGAGGTCGAGGCCCTGATGTCCGCTGCCGGTTCCGCAGCGGTACTGGAGGCGAGCCGCTGATGCCCGGCTCCGGCTACACCATCTACGAGCGCTGGCTGCGCGGAGAGCCCGCCACCACCGCCGAGGAACGCTCCCGCTACCGCGAGTACGCCTGCGAGCAGAAGGCGGCAACGCCGTGAACCGCAGCGACCGCGCAGCGTGGGCCTCGGCCCGGACTCTCGCCGACCTGTGCGAGCTGACCGCCCGCTGGCTCGAGGGCACCGTCACCGGGCAGCCCGGCTACTGCGGCCCGTCCGACATCGAGGACCCCAAGCTCGTCCCGCTCCTGGCAGCCCTGAACCGGGCCGGGTTCATGACCACGACCAGCCAGGTCGGCCTCATCCAGCACGGCAGCGGGGGGACGCACGCGGAGCAGCGCGCAGCCGTCGAGGGCTTCGCGTCACCCGAGGTCGCGGCGTGGCTCATCGCCGCCGCGCAGGACGCTGGCCTGTCCGTCGTCGCCTACGACCCGGCCAGCCGCCCCCGCTGGCGCTACCGCTACGACCGGGCCGTCACCGTGACCCAGGTCAACGGCAGGCGCTTCACGGCGTTCGGCGTCCAGCTCCCCCGCCGCCACATCCGCGACGCGCACATCGGCTACGGCGTGTGCGGCCGGGACGCGGTGAAGGCCCTGTGCTCGGCGTGGCAGGTCACGATCATCGACCCTGAATGGGGCCAGGAAACGTTCCTCTGGGACGTGCTCGCCGCGGCGCTGGCCGAGAACGGGGCATCGTCGTGAACCCCTACGGAGTCAGCGCCTACCCTGCGACGCTCCCGCTCGACGCCGACGCGGGTGCCGAAGACCTCGCCTGGCAGGACGACGCGCTCTGCATGCAGGTTGACGGTGACGTCTTCTTCCCTGACAAGGGCCAGCCCAGTGCGCCCGCCAAGCGGGTCTGCCAGGACTGCCCGGTCAAGGCCGAATGCCTGGAGTACGCGCTGGAGAACGACATCCACCACGGCGTGTGGGGTGGCGAGTCCGAGATGGACCGCCGCCGCATCCGTCGCCAGCGGAACAGGCGGTTGCCGGCATGAGCCACTCTCAGGCGCGCACCTTGCCGAGCTTGTCGCCCCGTCCCGCGACACGCGCGATGAGCTCGAACTCGCCCCAGTGGGACTCGGCCCACTTGTGGCCCTGGAGCCAGCCGCGGAGCTGCCGTTGCAGCCACGCGGAGTCGTCGGCGTCCCCGGTCACCTGGAACGTGTCCTCGTGCCGGTTCTTGCGGAGCACATCAAGGTCAAGCGCGCGTGCGGCCATGGCTTCGATGGTAAGCCCGTCCGCCCGATCCGTCACGGGGGCGAGCGCGTGATGGCGGGCCACCGGAACGGCCAGCCTCGCCGGGACACGGCCCGCGCCGAGCGCATGCAGGCCCGGATCGCCGCCTCGAGGGACGAGCTTCAGGCGATGGGGCACGCGTTCGACTGGCTCCGCATGGAGCTTGCCCACCTCGGCCGGGCCGGGCAGCACGGCGACAGGTCCAGGCCGCACACCGCCGAGGCGAACGCGATAGCCGCCGAGGTGACCCGCGAACTGCTCGACCGCACGAAATACGTGATCAAGAGAAGCGGAGACGCACAGTGATCGAGACGACGCCCGAACTGGCGGAGGAAGTGAGGGAAGGAAGTCCCGAAACTGCCTTCCCCGACGCCCAACCGGAGAGCGCGCAGCGCGCGAGAAGTGTAACACTGCCCCCACTGCCGTCACTGACTGCCGTTACTGAGCGTGTCCGCAAGGCGGGTGCTGCCGTGTCGAAAGCGGGCGCCCTGCTGGACAAGCCGGGTTCCCTGATCCACGCTCAGCCGCCGACGTTCAAGCAGGCGAAGGACCGTCACCACGAGTGCGCCGGCCACATTCGCACGTGGACGATCCTCCGGGTCGGCCGTTACGCGTGGGGCTGGTTCCACCTGCTGGTGATCCTGCCGCCGCTGTACCTGCTGGCGTGGGTCACCGAGTCCCCGCTACGCCTGTTCATCGCCGCGGCTCTCGCCGCTGCGGTCCTCTACTGGAGCTAAGTCATGAACCTGAGTGTTACCGAACTGGCCGCCCTGTTCCTGCTGCTCTACGGCCTGCTGCACTGGCTCGGGATCATGCCGGGCACCCGTGCCGTCCTGGCGCTGCTGGGCACCGTCACGCTCGGCACGCAGGGTTTCGCCGGCCGGATCCTCGGCGATATCGGAGCCTGGCTGAGCAGCATCGGCGGCGCGGTCACGCAGTGGCTGTTCGGGGTGTCGATCTCGGCGGCGGTGTTCCTCATCGCGCTTGTGATCCTGCTCCATGACTTCCACCCGAAGAACTCGGCTGCCAAGCGCACCGGCTACGCGGCGATCGTCGTCGGCATCTGCCTGGCGAGCGCCATCGCCACAATCCCGGCCCTGGCGCCTGTCGCCGGGGCGATCCACTCGCTGATGAGCACTCTCGTCGGCTTCGTCAACTCACTGTGAGCTAGCCATGGAAGTCATCCTGTTTTTCGTCCTCGTCTATGCCGCGAAGCGCGGCTGGGACGACGCCAAGTCAGGTGCCGCGAAGTCACGCGCCGCGTACATGAAACGCGCTGACGCGAAGCACCCGGACATGCCCAAGTCAAGGCGCACGGCCCACGCCCTGCGTCATGACTTCGGCTACGCCCTGAGTCAGGTCGCCCAGGGCTTCCCTCAAGTCAGGCACGGCTTCGGCGCGGGGTGGCATGAAGGCAGGCAGGCGCATGCTCAGGCTAGGGCCGAGTACGAGCGCGCCAAGACAGACCACCTGGAGACCAGGGCTGGCCTGATCCCTGACCTGACCGACTACCGCAGGCGGCAGAAGGAGGCGCTGGAACGGATCCGTTCAGGTCAGGCCTGCACTGACGGCAGCGACGCCGAAGAGGAAGCCGACCAGGAAGACCACGCGGAGGCACGCGAGCCGTCGTGGTCATGGGGGCCTGACGGATTCCGATGGGAAGGGGCACGTCGCCTTGACGGCAAGCCTGAGACTGACGCGGATGACGAGGAGCCATCCGCCGGCGACGTCCGGTATTCCTACGGCTCCATCCACCGTCCGCTGGCGTGGCCGACCGATGACCTCGATGTCGCCCGGAGGCAGGCCGCGGCCATGTCGCAGGACGGCACTCCGCAGCAAGTGCACGAGTATCACGACGGCGGCCCAGGCGAACTGCTGGACACCTACGTCAACGGCGAACCTGTCTCGCCCGAGGAAGGCCGCGAGCTTGACGTCCAGTATGCGGGCGAGCGGGACGCTGCCCGCCGCGAGTGTGCCGGCCAGGGCTGGCCCGGCGCTGCTGCGCTGCTCGACCCACTTCCAGGCGAGGACGACCGGAATCAATCCGCATCACCAACCGAAGGGAACACTATGCCTACTGGCACCGCATCCGATGTCACCTACGACGCCGTGCTCGCGAAGATGAACGACGCCGTTCAGGTCGCCGAGCAGCACGCCGCCGATGTCACCGCCGCGAAGAACGAGGCGGACCAGATCGCCGACCAGATGCAGGCCCTGGACGTGGACCCCGCCACCCTCAGCGCGATGGCCGATCACGCCGACGCCCTGGACGAGGCCGAGACGGCGCACCAGAAGGTGCTGGAGACCGCCCAGAACGTGCAGCACGTGCTCGAAGCCGAGCAGGGCCAGCTCGCCGAGGCACACAAGAACACCGCCCACGCCGCCGAGAAGGCCTTTTTCGAAGAGTGACACAGGACCGCAATGACCTGACCGAAGCACTATCAAGGAGCTGATGACAATGCCGCGCTCGAAGACGCGGGAGGTTCCGCGCTGGAAGCGCGGCAAGGCCAAGAAGCCGGGCGCGCCACCGGTCCAGCTGCGAGGCCGCAGTGCCCGCGAGTTCGCCCGCGAGTTCGCGAAGGCAACCCAGCCGCAGGCCGGCGGCGCGGCCACTCCGGCTAGCGGCACGATTACCCGGACGGGGGCGTGGCGGTTCCGCCGTCACCTGCCCCCGTTCGGGTGGCTCGCCGCCCTCATCGCCAGTGCCGGGCTGCATTCGGCGCCGCACCCGCTGCTGTGGGGCCTGCTCGCCAGCCTCGCCGCCCCCGCGGTCATGGTGCTGTTCACCCGGCACCTGCAGGACTTCACCCGCCGCGCGGTCGACGTCGCCGCGCTGATCACGTCGCTGTGGGTGCCGTTCCTCGCCGCCCGCGGCCTTCACTCGTGCATCGCGTGGCTGCTGCTCACCTGGGCGCCGTGCTGCGCCCTGTGGGTGCGCCACTACCGCTGGCACCCCGACGCCGCGGCTGCCGTCGCCATCCCGGTTGCGGGCGACCACGAGCAGTGGAACGCCCTGGCCGCCCAGCAGAAGTGGAACGCGACCCTCGGCAGTGCAGAGCAGCTTCCCGGCGGCGGGCGGCGCTACCCGATCCAGTGCGACGGCATCAAGACCGTCCTCAAAAACATCCTGTCGTCCAGCGAGAACGTCGCCGGGGCATGGCATAAGCCGATGACCGAGGCGTACGCCGAACGTCACCCGCACGGCGTCACGTCCAGGGGATACCTGACGATCCTGGGCAGCGAGACCCTGATGCGCGGCCGGGAATGGAACGGCGCCGGGATGGACCCGAAGACCGGCCTGGCGGTCATTGGCCGCTACGCTGACGGCTCCCCGGCGCACGTGAAGATGTACACGCCCCGGTATGGCGTACGGCATGCCCTGCTCAGCGGCACAACAGGCTCTGGCAAGAGCACCCTGCTGGACCTGCTCTGCTTCATAGCGATCACGACCGGCTGGTTCGTGCCGGTCGTCCTCGACCCGCAGGAAGGCCAGAGCCTGCCGTTCTGGCGGGACCGCTGCCTGTACGCCGCGGGGACCGACGAGTGCTACGGCATGCTCCGCGGCCTGCATGCCGGGATGCTCGACCGGTCCCGTTACCTCGCGTCGCTGCGCTGGGATGACGACGGCGTTTCGATGCGCGGCATGCCGTTCTTCGACTACGAGATGACCGGCCTGCCGATGCCGCTGATCATCCTCGACGAGGCCCACATGGTCCTGAAGGGCAAGACCAAGACCGAGCGGGACATCGTGGAGAAGGTGATGGAGGTCGGCCGTCTCGGGCGGAAGACCGGGACGGCGCTGTGGCTCGCCACGCAGCTCCCGTCGCTGAAGGATCTCGGCGGGGAGCAGGCGCTGCGGGACATGCTCCGCGGCGGGAACGTCATCTCGATGCGGACCGCGAACAAGGTCGCCAGCGGCATGCTGGGCCTGGAGAAAGACCCCAGCGAGATCCCGCCGTACTTCACCAACGGCAAGGAGACCTACGGGCTCGGCTATACAGCGGGCCCGGACGCCCGGCCTGACGCGCCGATGCGCAGCGACCTGGTGCCGAAGTCGATGCTCAAGAAGGTCCCGGCGATCCCGCAGCTTGATGACCGGTTCCGCGAGGCGATGGATCTCGCGATGGGCGGCATGCCGCTGGTGACGGCGGCTCCGGTACTCAGCTCGCGCCCCGCGAGCGCCGCTGCGCCGCCCGTCGATGATGCACCCGAGGGACGCCGCTGCGCCGATGCCGTCTGGAAGGCCCTGTGCGAGGCGGGCAGGCCGCTTGAGCGCGGCGAGGTCATCGCCCGGGCCAACCACGTCGCAACCGGCGAGTGGGGCCGCGACCGGGGGTTCAGCATCCGCGCTGTCGGCGAAGCCCTCCGCGATCTTGCTGCCGGCAAGTACCCGGACCGGCCAATCGCCAAGCCGGGCGACGGCGTGTACGAATCCCTCGCGCCGCGCGGCGTCGGCGCGTAACAGGCCAAACACACACAGATGATCTCTAGTGAAGGGCACGATTACCGCATGCCTTCCATCAAGCACCTGTCCGCAGGTGCCCTCAAGCGGGCCGATGGCCTGGCCGGCGTCGTCCGCGAGAACCCGCTTCTGGCGGGAGTCGCCGGCATCGGCTTCTCGGTCTCCTTCCAGACTGTCGCCCACATCGCCTGGCAGCAGGGAATGCCCGGGCCGCCGGTGCTGTACCCGGTCGGCATCGACATCGGCATCCTCGCGCTCATCACCGAGGCCCTGCACCTGATCCGCGAGGGCCGCAGCGACTTCGTGCCCCGCCTCCTGGCCTGGCTGCTGACCGGCTTCACGATCTACGTCAACGTCCACGGCTCCCCGGCCGGCGACTGGCTTGGCGGCAGCCTGCACGTCGTCATGCCCGCCCTGTGGGTGGTCTGCCTCGAGCTGGTCCGCCACCGCCGTGTCGCCGCGGGCCGGGCTGACTCCATCCCGGCCGGCCGGTGGGTCGCGTCCCCGTTGCCGACGCTGAGGCTGTGGCTGCGGATGAAGCGCGACGGGATCACGTCCTATCCGCTGGCGCTGGAGCTGGACCACGCGCGGCTGTTCGCCCGTGACCTGATCCGCGCCGCGCCGAAGCAGTACCGGCCGCGCCGCTCGTCGCTGATCTGCAAGCGGGTCCGCACGGGCAGGCTGCAGGAAGACGTCCGTAAGGCGGTCGCCGCCACCATCGGCAACGACTGGGCGCCAGGCTGGGAATCCGCCGTCGCCGGCTGGATCACCGATGCCCTGGGCCTGTCTTCGCGCATGGCGGCAAGCCTGGAGAACGCCAACCGGGAGATTGCCCTGAAGGCGGCTCAGGTCACGGCTCAGGCTGAGGCTGAAGCCATCGCGCAGGCACCCGCCGCGCCTGCCCCCGAGACAGTTTCAGGCCAGCCCTCCGGTCAGCCTCCGGTCACCGCTCAGGCCACGCCCAGGGTCAGGACGGCACGCAAGCCCAAGGCGGCACAGCGGATCATCCCGAAGGCTGACCTGGAGCAGCAGGTGCGGGCGCTGTTCGACGCCGACCATGACGTGACGATCGCCTACGCAGCCGCCAAGCTCGGCCGCGGGCGGGACACCATCAGGCCGATCCTGCAGGAGCTCCGGCGGAACGCCAACGTCGTGCAGATGGAACGGAGGGCCTGACGTGCTCGGCCACACTCACGCAGCGAGCGGCCTGGTCACTGGCCTAGCGCTCGGTTCCCTCGTCCTGCATGAGCACCCGGCGCCCTTGCTGCTGCTGACCGGGCTCACAGCCGCGTACGCCCTCGCGCCCGACCTGGACTCTTGCGGTGGCACTGAGGCCCGCAGCTTCGGCTTCATCACCTGGTGCCTGGCCTGGTTTGTGCGCAAGGTCAGCGGAGGGCACCGGCACGGCAGTCACTCCCTGCTAGGCGTCGCCGCGTTCACTGGCTTCGCGTGGCTAGCCTGCCTAGCCCGCCACACCTGGCCCGGCCGCGTCATGCTGTTCGTGATCCTGGCTGTCGGCCTGGCCTCTGCCGTGGATGCGCTCACCCCCCGCGCCGCCCACACGGGCAACGTCCTGGCTCTCGCTGGCGCCGCGGCGATGTGCTGGACCGGCTACGGCCTCGCGCTCGTCCCCCTCGCTGCTGCGCTCGGATGCGCAACCCACCTGGCCGGAGACAGCCTGACCCGCTGCGGCGTGCCCTTGCTCTGGCCGGCGACCATGCGCGAGTTCCACGTCCTGCCGCACCCGCTGCGCTTCACCACCGGCAAGCTCGCCGAGCACGTGATCGTGACTCCGCTGCTGATCGCCGCTCTCGCCGTCCTCGCCTGGCACGACGCCGGGGCATTCGCCATCACCCACGTCCACGCAACCCTGACCGCAAGGAGCGCCCCGTGAGCGCCACGACCGTGACCAAAGGACGCTGGTACCCGTCACCCGTCCCGGCCCTCGACGGCGAGACCGACGACGCCTACACCGTCCGGCTCACCGGAGCGGACGGGACCGGCCGCCGCCCCTACGATCATCCCCGGAACCGCCAGTGCTCGATCGGCTGGCACATGGAATGCAGCGGCCGGCGCGGGGCCTCCGGGTGCGAGTGCCCGTGCCACACCGACACCGCGCCCGGCGCGGAGCACCTGCCCCCGGTACTGAAGGCCGGCGCGGTGAAGCTCGCCAGCCTCTACGACCTCCCCGACGCGACCGGCCTGAAGGTGATGGCCATCGCGTCCCACGCCGCCCAGGGCGGTGCCAGCGCGCCGCCGGATGCCCTCGCGGCCGGCCTGGAGGCCGCCTACGGGTGTGCGCAGTCGGACAGCTTCCTCACCGATGTCGCGGGCGTCTACCACGATGCGGCCACGGGGACGCTCCAGTGACCTCCCCGCCCCTTGAGTCCGAAGCCCAGGCCCGGACCCTTCCCGCCGTCGAGGCCGCCTATGCAGCCGCGGACCGCGACCGCCGCCGCGGCGTCCTGGGCGAGCAGAACCACCGCCTGCTGTGCGCTGCCCTGTCCTCCGCCGGGGTGGAGCTCGGCCACTACGACCACCGCAAGGTCATGTGGGTCGCGAGCTGGGAGCCTGAGCTGGCCGGGACGATAGCAAGGTGGATCGGGGAAGCGGCACGCGGACGGGAAGATGACGGGCATGGCTGAGATCCTGACGCCCCGCTGCCCTCTATGTGACCGGCCGCCCAAGATGACGTTCGGCGTGCAATCGTTCTGCGGGAACGACGCCTGCACCATTCTCTGCTGGGATTCCGCGCTCAGCCTCGACGACAACCTGATGGATGCGGGCGTGATCGAGCTCCCGCCGATGGACGGCGGCAGCGATGACGCTCGATGACGAGGCGACCGCCATCCGCCTGCTCGAGGAAGCCCTGCATCTCCGCCAGAACGGGGAGCGCGCACCGGGCGGCAACGAAACCTGGCGCGACTGGGATAAACGAGCTGACCGGTTCATGCACGAGCGCCTGGACCGGCTGCATCCCGGCGCCTGACCCCCGCACTCCGGTGTTCACACCACCCGCACCGGTAGCCGATCATTACCGCATGAGCACCGAGACCCCGTGCCCAGGTGGCGCGCTTGCTGTAGCTCCTAGCATTCCTATAGGATCTATAGCATGGATGAAATCGGAATCGAACGGGCACGGAACCTGCTCGGCGAGATCCTTGACAAGGCGCGGTTCACTGACGAGCCAACCGCGATCACCCGTCAGGGCAAGCCTGCTGCCGTCGTGGTCAGCGCCAAGTGGTACGACGCCACTCTTGACTACATTGACTGCACCGTGCGCCTCGCTGACTACGAGGTCATCCACCTCGACGGCGATCCGCGCAACAACGACCCGACCAACCTGGAGCTACGCGAGCGGCCTGCCTGAGCGCACATGCAGCGAGGACGACTGCGAACGACCGTCCCATGCGCGAGGACTGTGCGGAACGCATCATCAGCTGCGGCGCAAGGCCGAACTCAAGGAGTCGGGCCTTACGTGCGTCATGGACGACTGCGGCAAGCCGGTTCACAACCTGAAGCGGCGACTATGCGAGGGACACTACGGGCGGTACCTCAAGCACGGCGACCCGTCGATCACCAGGCGGCCAGATCTCGGCAAGTCCCTCGCGGAGCGCTTCTGGGAGAAGGTCGACAAGAACGGCCCGGTCCCGCCGTACCGGCCGGAACTCGGCCCGTGCTGGATCTGGACTGCTGGACTTGTTAACGGCTATGGCCAGTTCATCATCATGCGCGGTGACCGGGGTCGGCCGATAGGTGCCCACCGTCAGGCGTGGCTACTCACGCGAGGCGAGATCCCTGATGACCTGGATCTTGATCACCTCTGCCGGGTGCACGCCTGCTGCAATCCGGACCATCTGGAGCCGGTCACCAACGAAGAGAACAACCGGCGCGGGATCAGCCCGTCTGCGATCAACGGACGCAAGACCTACTGTGACTACGATCATGAGTTCACCCCGGAGAACACCTACAGGCCCCCGAGGCGTCCGCACACACGCCAGTGCCGTAAGTGCGCGCGTCGCCGCGAACAGGAGCGCCGGCAAAGGCGGAAAGCGGCATGAGTAGCGATGACGTTTGCCCAGGTCAATGCAACCGCAGGTACCGGGAAACCCGCCAGGAGTACCGGCAGGCCCTCGCCGACTACGACCCGCTGGACGCTTCCCAGTCCCGGCCCGAACCTCCCGAGATCCAGCCGTGGCTAGGCGATCCGGTCTGGTGCGGCCCGTGCGCTTCCCGTGTCCGCCTCCGCCTCGCCGAGCTCGACGACCTCATCGCCCTGCACAAGGCGACCGCCGACGGCCAGAAGCAGTCCGACGCCGCCGAGCGTGTCTCCGGCTCGTCCGCCGACCCCCGGTCCCCGTCACAGGCGGGCGATGACGAGGACGAGGCCGCGGCGATGCTCACCGGGTGGGAGGGCACCTACCGGGACCTGAGGAAGTGGGGATCCCCGGCGCCGCGCGGCGACCTCGCCAGCGTGACGACCTCGTGCATCGCGTGGCTGCTGCACCACTTCGAGGGCATCATGCGCTCGCCGATCGCCGAGGACTTCGGGCTGGAAATCCTGCAGTGGCACCGGGAGATCACCGGCAGCACCAAGGCGGGAGTACGCACGGTCCGCAAGCCGCTGCGCTGCCCGTCATGCCAGTACCTGACCCTGATGTGGACTGAAGGCGAGCAGCAGGTGACATGCGCTAATCCCTCTTGTAACCGCATCCTGTCGCTGGCCGAGTATGACGCGGAGGTCGACGCGCTGGCGAAAGGCCTGCGTGTGGCGTGAGACACGCGGGCCGGAAGTGGACAGGGTTAGTAAACACGTTTAGTCTGATGCCACGGCAGTCATGCCCTGAAGCCCCTGGGATTCCCGGGGGCGTTTTTTCATGTCCAGGGGAGGCCGCCGGAATGCCCGATCTTGACCTGAATGCGCTCCTGACGGCCAAGGAAGCGGCGCAGTACGCGGGCAAGTCCGTCGCCGTGATCTGCAACTGGCGCAATCGCGGTCACCTTCCGGTGGCCACCGACGCGCAGGGTAATGAGATCCGCGATGACCGCGGCCGGCCTCGCTACCGCCTCCTTGATGTGGCCAAGGCGGAGAACGCGACGCGGCAGCGCGGCGAGCAGATGGCGCGGGGAATCCTGCAACGCCAGGCGGCCTGAGCGACCGACCCGGAATGGTAGGATAACAGCAGGTCAATCGGCCTTTCGCCCTGCTGAAATCCTTCCCGATCGGTGCCGTGTTCCATGCTGTCCGCGCTCGCCCGCATACCCCCTTCGAGTCTCATCCTCGCCGCCTCGATCGCCGGCATGTCCGGCTTCGTCTTGCTAGCCGAGTTCTGGCCGCGCAGGAAACGGGACGACAGCGATGGCACTGGTGAGCTTCCCTTGCCCGCCTGACCCGAACGGGAGGCGTCATGGCCGCACAGTGGATCGGCGACGGCAGCGAGATCCCCGCGACGCCGCTGAACCCCGCACCCGTCCTCCCGTACCGCGAATGGCGGATCGGCCGGTATGAGTTCCGCTGGACCCGCAGCCGTGGCCGCTGGACGGTCCAGACCGCGGAGGGCACCGGGATGATGTGCGGCGCGGCCGGCTACCGGACCCCTGTCGCCGCGTTCTTCGCTACGTGGCGCACCCTCCGGAGGCAAGCGTGAAAATCTGCGCTGCATGCCGCGAGCCCTGGCCGTCTGAGTGCATCTGCGACGACGACGAACCGGACGCCCCCCAGGACGACAGCGAGGACGCGGCATGACCATCATCACCGCAGCTGAAGCCCGGCCCGGAGACGTCCTCCTGGACGAGTCCGAGAAGGTGTGGCAGCGGGGCTCCGAGCTGTACTTCTGGGCGACGTTCGACGGCCCTGTCGGCTTCTACGGCCCGTGGGATCCCTCGTACGGACCTCAGGGACCGCTGTTCCTCCTGGTCCGCGGCGGGAGGCGGGTGTGAGCGACAGCCTGCCCACCGCCTACTGCGCGACCGGCCGCAAGGACGCCTCCGCCCTGCTCCTGGTCCTCAAGGACGAGCCGGTAGCCGGCGTCATCGAGTCCGCGCTGATCGAGGGCCCGGACGTGATCCTCGTCAGCCCGCAGGCGGACCTGTCCGGACCCGTGAAGCTCGAGCCCGTCCCGCGGTCGCGGCTTGAGGCTATGGCCCGGCTGCGGCACTGGCCGGTACCGCCGTCGCCGCTCGTGCTGACCGCCGTCATCTAGGCTCACGTCATGCCCGACCCTGCTGCCGACCCCATCGCATCCGAGGACTCCGCTTACGTCACCATCGTGGCCGAGTTCGAGGGCTACCGCCGTGCTGGAGCGGGACTGTTCGGGGCTGCTGTCCTGACGTGGGCTAAGCACCTGCTGGCCGGCACGTCCGGGGAGTCATAGCCGTATACCTGTATGCTTAAACGTATGGCCAGACCCAAGAGCCCGGACGGCAAGCGCGTCCCGATGTCCACCCGGTTCAGCGAACCCGAAGCCGCCGCCATCGACGCGGCGCGCGGCAACACGGATCGCTCGGTATGGCTTCGCGAGGTAGCGCTTGCCGCCGCCCGCTCTTCGGGTCGCAAGCCGCTGCCGACCGACGTCATCACCATCACCGCGGACGACCGGATGCCTCCCGGCACTGCCGCTCTCGTCAGCCGGGGCAAGGTCACCGCGTTCAACATCGGCGCCACCCCTGAGCCTGCCCGCAAGTCCGCCGCCTGCCCCCACCGTCTCCCTGTCGGTGCCTACTGCAAGACATGCGGGCGGACCAAGACCTGACGTGCGGGAGGCTGCGTGCCTGTCGAACGGCTCGGCGAGCGTGACGTCCAGATCTCAGCGCTGACCTTCTTCCCCGGCAACGCCCGTCGCGGCAACCTCGCCGAGATCCGCAAGTCCGTCCGCCGCCTCGGCCAGTACCGCTCGGTAGCCGTCCGCGACACAGGCGACGCCCTCGTCATCCTCGCTGGCAACCACACCGTCCAGGCGATGCAGGCCGAGGGCTTCGAGACGGTGCACTGCGGTGTCATCCGCTGCACCGACGACGAGGCCCGGCGGGTGGCGGTAGCGGACAACAAGATGGCGGAACTGGGCGGCTACGACGACGACGCCCTCGCCGAACTGCTGTCGTACCTGGATGACGACTACGACGGCAGCGGCTGGACCGAATCGGAAGTCGAGCGGCTGATCAATCCCGAGCTGCCGGACGGGTTCCGCGAGTTCGACGAGGACGACGCCGGCGATGCGCCGCTGTCCATCCCGCTGATCGTGCCGTGCCCCAACTGCGGGCATGTCTTCGACGCCAAGGCCGTCACTGCCCGCGATGACTGACTACCCGGCCACGCTCCGCGCCGCATGGCGGGACCACCTCGCACCGCGTGCCCCAGATGCACCGACCGTCATATCGACGTTCGCTGGCTGTGGCGGCTCATCCCTCGGCTGGTCGATGGCCGGGTACCGGGAGCTGCTCGCCGTCGAATGGGATGATCACGCGGCCGAGGTGTTCAGGCTCAACTTCCCGGACGTGCCGCTGCATCATGGCGACATCGCTCACGTGGATCCCAGCCGGCTCGGACTGGAGCCCGGCGAGCTTGACGTGCTTGACGGTTCGCCGCCATGCCAGGGATTCTCCCAACTCGGCCGCCGCCAACTCGATGATCCCCGCAACCAGCTATTCCGTCAGTTCATCCGGCTGCTCAGCGCATGGCAGCCGAGGGCCTTCGTGATGGAAAATGTCGCCGGCCTCGTAGAGGGTCCCATGCTGCCGCTATTCGCGGAGATGATGACCGAACTGAAGGCGGCAGGCTACCGGGCCGCCGCCCGGCTGGTCGATGCCTCATACATCGGAGTGCCACAGCGGCGCAGGCGGCTGATCTTCACCGGAGTACGCGCCGATCTCGCGCTAGACCCGGTGCATCCTGTACCCAGCATGCGGCCGGTCACTGTGCGCCAAGCATGGGCGCGCCTTGATGATCCCGGCCTTTTCGATGTGCCAACCGGGAAGGGTATGGCGGTCGCCCGACTGACCAAACCGGGCGGACAGGGCTCCGATGCGCTCTATGCGCGAGGCGGGAAGCGCTCCCATTGGGGATGCAAGCGCCTCGCCTGGGATCGGTCATCCAACACGATCAGCAAGGAGACCCGCGCCGGCGCGGGTGCCGGATTCCTGCACCCCTCCGAAGATCGGTTCTGCGGCGTGCGCGAACTAGCCCGGCTCCAGTCCTTCCCCGATGAGTTCGACTGGGGCGACGGCACCTACAAGCAGATCCACGCCCGCATCGGCAACAGCGTCCCGCCGCTGATGATGCGGGCGGTCGCTACCGAGATCCGAGACAAGATCCTGCATTCCGCGCGTGTCCTGGAGGACGGCACCACCGAGCCCGTCTCGTTCGCCAGCTAGCCCGATTCACTGAATCCCAAGCAACCCTGAACTGCGGGAGGTGACCGATGGCCCGTAAGCGGTCCCTCGCCACCCGCGAGTCAGACGCCCGCGCCCTGGAGTTCCGCCGCCGCGGCCTGTCCTATGAGCAGATCTCCGCCCAGATGGAATGGCGTTCCCCGTCCGCCGCCCACCAGGCCGTGCAGCGTGCCCTCGCCGACAGTGCCCGCGAGGCCGGCGAGGAAGTCCGCCAGATCGAAGCGGCAAGGCTGGACGAGCTCACCCGGACCCTGATGCGGGTGCTCGCCACCAAGCACTATGTCGTCTCGGTCGCCTCGGGAGTCGTCGCACGCCACCCCGAGACCGGGCAGCTGCTCCAGGACGACGCGCCGGTCATCCATGCTATCGCCGGGCTCGTGCGCATCAGCGAGCGGCGGTCGAAGCTCCTCGGCCTTGACGCACCGAAGCAGGTTGAGGTCCGCACAATTGACGCCATCGACTCCCGCCTCATCGAGCTTGCGGACCAGATGGCAGCAGTGGACGCCTGAGCGGCGCCGCGAGTTCCTCCGCAGGCTAGACGCGGAGGAACGTGAACGGCTGCTCGCGGTCCTCGACGCCCCCGAGCCGGGACCGCCCTGGACGCAGATCGCCCGGCCCGAGCAGCTCCCGCCCGATGGCGACTGGCTGCTGTGGCTCTACATGGCCGGCCGAGGCGCTGGCAAGACCAGGGCCGCAGCGGAATGGGTTCACGGCCGGGCGCAGGCTTACCCCGGCTGCCGCATAGCGCTGGTAGGCCGTACCCCTGCAGACGTCCGTGACGTCATGATCGAGGGCGACTCCGGCATCCTGTCTGTCGCGAGGGATGCCCGGCCCGCCTACCAGCCGACGAAGCGGCGCCTGACGTGGCCGAACGGGTCGATGGCCTACACCTACTCGGCTGAGGTTCCCGCGCAGCTCCGGGGCCCGCAGCATCACTACGCGTGGTGTGACGAGCCCGCGTCGTGGACTGACGCCCGCAAGGGCGACGTGCTGGACACCGCGTGGAACAACCTGATGCTGGGGCTGCGGCTCGGCCGGTCGCCGCGGTGCGCGGCCACGACCACGCCGAAGCCGCTGGCGCTCATCCGCACGCTGCTCGGCCGCCCGACGACGGTCGTGACCAAGGGCAGTACCTACGACAACCTCGACAACCTCGCGCCGTCGTTCCGCGCTGAAGTGCTGGCCGCGTACGAGGGAACCCGGATCGGCCGGCAGGAACTTCTCGGGGAACTGCTCGAGGACGTCGAGGGCGCGCTGTGGACGCTGGCGCTGCTCGACGGGAACCGCGTCACGTCCGCGCCGGACATGCGGCGCATCGTCGTCAGCATCGACCCCTCTGGCGGGTCGGGCCCTGACAATGACGAGCAGGGCATCATCGTCGCCGGCCTCGGTGTCGACGGCGAGATCTACATTCTCGCGGACAGGTCATGCCGCCTCTCGCCGCACGGCTGGGCATCGCGTGCCGTCGGCGCATGGCAGGAGTTCAGCGCCGACCGGATCGTGGCCGAGAAGAACTACGGCGGGGACATGGTGGAGTCCACCATCCGGCAGGTCTCCAAGGTGGTCCCCGTCAAGGTCATCACCGCCTCGCGTGGCAAGGTCCAGCGGGCCGAGCCGGTCGCGGCGGCTTACGAGCAGGGCCGCGTGCATCACGTCGGGGCGATGGCCAAGCTTGAGGACCAGCTGACGACGTGGACCCCCGCTGACGGGACGAGCCCGGACCGCCTAGACGCCTTGGTGTGGGCCGTGACAGAGCTGACGGACAACTTCAGTGCCGACGCCTGGATCGCATGGGCGAAACGCAAGGCCGAGGAAGCCGCCGCCGACCGGGACGCACCCCCGGAACCCCGCGCGAACGGCGCCGTGCCCGCCGCTGAGACGCCACCCGGACCAGACGCGGACGTTGTTCCCCTCACCCCGGCTGAAGCCCGCAGGGCGGCGAGGAACGCTGCGTTCGCGGCTGGCTCGTGGACCTAGGATGCTGCCATGACTGGCGGCGAGGACATGGACGCGTTCGAGGCCGAGCTAAAGCGGCGCGGTGACGCATTGCTCGCTGGCCGTAACTTCGGCTATCCCGAGGACTACTGCGACCCCGCGTACGACGGCACTCCCGCAGGCTTCCGTGACGTGGTGATCCCGGCACGGCTCAAGGCGCTGGAGCGGTCGATCAACGAGACGTTCGCGGACCTGCTGCCGGAAGGCTGCCGGTTCGAGTACGCCCCCGTCGAACCATCGCGGACTGAGCGTGTCGCGGACCTGGTCCGCAATGGCCACCTGAATGACGCCTCGGATCGGGTGGACTGGCGCGCAGCACTAAGCCTGCTACCCGACGAGGACTAGGGCGCCGCGGCCCCCTCGCCGCCGTCTTTGACCGTCCACGTTCCCGTCTCCCGGTACTCGGCATGCTCCCGGCGGCACTCACCGCACATGACCTCATTGACGGTGCCGTGCCACGTGCACACCCACGGGACCGGCTGCGGGAGACGCGGGATCAGGTTCCACATCGGCTCGTGCGGCAGCGTGGCCACGTACCGCGCGTAGTCCTCCCGATAGCTCATCCGCCCATCATGGCAGCGAGGGGGCGGCTGAATGGGCGTCCGCACTCGCATCGGGAACGGCCTGACCCGCGTGGCGAAGACCTTCGGCACGTCGGTACCGGAGTCCTTCACGCAGGGTGAAGCCGCCAGCCAGATGACCCCGGCGTCCCCGTTCAGCCCCGGCACGCCCATCGGCCCGTACGACGGCTACGACCGGCACACCCGCCAGTTCAATTTCCAGACCGGCTACAACATCAGCACCCGGCCGCGGCTTCACGAGGCAGTGTCGTTCTCCACGCTCTCTGGCTTGGTAGAGTCTTACGATGTGGCTCAAATATGCTGCACGCCAAAGACTGAGATCATCACCAAGCGCGGCCTCGTCCCGATTGAGGACGTAGTTGTCGGCGATGAGGTAATCACGCACCTGGGCCGCTGGCGGCGCGTAACCGAGACGATGGTCAACAGGCCGCATACTCCCGTGCGGACGATGAAGACGAGCGCGTTCGAGGATCTGTCGGTCACCGGCAACCATCCTGTCTATGCGGTTGACTATGGCCTGAGTCAGACCAATAGGCGCGCAGCCAAGGGGATCGGCTGGGTTAGCGCCGACCGGTTGCGTCCGCGAGGGCCGAAGTCCCCCGGCAACCGCCGCTTTGACGGGCTTGTACTGCCCGCGCTCGCCTTCCCAGACGGATGCCCCGTACTCGACATAGGGACGATTGCCGGGGACGCATACACGGCCAACCCTGACGGAATGCTGGTCCGGACCCTCGGGGGACGGCTCACGCCGGTTCCCGCTCAGGTCAAGATGGACGCCGCCCTCGGCCGGCTGCTCGGCTGGTACCTGGCCGAGGGGTCGCAGGGCCATAACCGCGACGTACATTTCACCCTGGGTGCGGGCGAGCGCGATTACGCAGAGCAGATCGTCGCCGACGCCACCGCCGTTTTCGGCCTGGGTGGCACCATTAGTCCGGTGACCGGGGGCGCCAGCCTAGGCGTCCGCATCCACTCGACTATCCTCGCGTCGCTGTTCCGTTGCGGCACTGCGCACACCAAGCGGCTGCCGGAGTGGGCGTGGGCCGGCGGCCGGGAGTTCTTCACCGCCATGCTTGAGGCGTGGGCCCTCGGTGACGGCTGCCGCAGTATCCGCGAGGGCAAGGAAAACTGGTCACCCCGCATCATGGTGATCACTGTCTCGCGGGACCTGGCCTGGCAGATGCGGATGATCGCGATCGCCCTTGGCCTGTCTGCGTCCGTGGTCACCTCGCGGGGGCGCGACAAATACAAGTCCTCCGTCATCAACGGGCGAGAGCTTGCCAGTTCACCCATCTGCTACCGGGTGGAATGGCGAGAGAAGCCGACCCGCTGGGGCCGTGAGTCCTTCGAGTTCGATGGCCGGTACCTCGCGACCGCGCTCGTCTCCGCCGAGCAGTCGGACTACGACGGCCCGGTCTACAACCTCGAAGTCGAGGAAGACGAGTCCTACGTCACGACCGGCGGCACTGTCCACAACTGCATCTGGCATCGCATCGACTCCATCCGGTCCCTCGACTGGAAGCTGCTCCCGGCTGAGGGCTACAAGGGCGATGTCACCGACGCGATCCCGCTGGGCCTCGCCGCGCTGAAGAAGCCTGACCGGAAGAACTACTTCAAGACGTGGCTCGCGAAGTACCTGTACGACATCCTCGCGTGGGACGCGGGAGCGATGTACCGGCTGCGGAACCGCGGCGGCCGGTGCATCGGCCTGCAGCCGGTTGACGGCCGGACCATCGCGCCGCTGCTCGACTACTGGGGCAACTCCCCCGACGAGCCCGCCGAGGCTTACGTCCAGTACGTCAACGGCCTGCCGTGGAACTGGCTGACCCGCGCGGACCTGATCTACGAGCCGTTCCGCCCGGTGACGAATTCCCCGTACGGGCGCCCGCCGATCGAGTCCGTGATCCTCAACGCGAACACGGACCTGCGGTTCCAGGCGTACTTTTTGCAGCGTTTCACCGCCGGGAACCTTCCCGCCGCGTTCGCGTCATCGCCTGAGTCGTGGTCACCGGACCAGATCGAGCAGTTCCAGAGCTACTGGGACGCCATGCTGTACGGCGACCAGGCCGGCAAGCACCAGATCAAGTGGATGCCGGGCGGCACCAAGATCGCCTGGTCTGATGAGAAGGACTTCTCGGACCAGTTCTCGCTGTTCATGATGCGGAAGACCTGCAGCGCCTATCACGTGGTGCCATCTGACCTGGGCTTTACCGAGTCAGTGAACCGCTCGTCTGGCGAGTCGCAGGCCGACGTGCAGCACCGTGTCGGCGACCTGCCGCTGATGGAGCATGTCGAGGAAATCGTCTCGATGTTCCTGCAGGACGACCTGGGCCTCCCGCTGCGGCAGGAGTTCGACCGCGGCGAGGAGCAGGTTGACCAGTACGCCCAGGCGCAGGCCGATGTGCTGTACATGGACCGCGCGGTGGTGGGCTCGTCCGAGATCCGGGAGATCCGCTACGGCCTGACCGACACGACGCCGGTCCCGCGCTCGTTCTTCACGACCCGCGCCGGCCCCATCCCGCTGTCGTCGCTGATGGCTGTTGCCGGGGCAGTGGACCCGGTGACCGCCGCCCCGGAACCGGGCGCCCCGCTGCCTCACCAGGTGTTCGAGGAGGCTCCGGGTGTCGCCCCGAACCCGCCGCTGTACGGGCAGCCGCTCGCGGAGGAGATCTACGGCCCGTCGGCTATCCCGGCGCACACGGAGACGCAATCCACGATGCCGGTCGCCAAGGAAGGCGAAGGCGCGGGGATCACGGCGGAGACGGGGATCTACAGCTACGACCTCGACGGCAAGGACGACGACGAACCGCGCACGGCAGAGACCAGTCTCCTGAAGCCGGCCGACTCGCAGGCGGTCATCAAGTCTGAGCTCGCTGCTTTCCGCCGCTTTGAGCGCACCCGGCGCAAGTCTGGTGAGTGGCGGGACTTCAAGTTCAGTGCCGTCGCTGACGTGCAGGCCCACAACCTCAACGACGACGGCAGGCTCGCTGTCCGCAAGGCTACGGGTGAGGTGGCCGTCGCGGGGCTCGCGGTGATGGCTGCGGACACGGGACGAGTGCTGATGCTTCAGCGAGCGCTAGATCCCGAGGATTAGCGGCCATCGGGTGCCGTCGTCCCCGCGAGGATCCCGGCCCGCACGGCTGCGTACCGGTCGACTGGCGGCCGGCGCACTGGCACCGACAGCTCCAGGATGACCGACTCCCATTCGGCGCCCTGCTCTACGGCCTCGGCGGGTACTTCGCGGGAACGGCAGGGCGCATCGACGTCATCGGCGCCCGGGTAGAAGAACCGGTCCATGTACATCAGCGCCTCGGCGGGCAGCGCAAGCGGAATGTATCCCTGCTGGGCAACGGTGTCGATCAGCTTGTGCCGCATGTCGTGCCGGATGTGCTCGCGGTATGCGTCGATCGCCCACTCGTGCTTGAGAGCCGCCTGCCGGATATGCAGGACGCTGTCGCTGAAGGACAGTGCTACCTCGGCGATGAGTCGGGCCTGATGCTCGGCCACGCTGATGCCCTGGAGCCACGCTGCCATCTGGACGGCCTCGGTAACGCTGTGGGCGCGCTGCCTGATGTGGGCGCACTTCTCCTGGTCCGACATATGAGGGTACGGAATCTCGGGTGCCATGCCCTGAATCGTAGCCACGGGAGGGCGCATGTCCGACCCTGCTGCGGGCAAGTTCGAATTCGCCGGCGGGCACATCGAAGGCGCGGAATCCCCTCGCGCCGCAGCGATAAGGGAATGGCAAGAGGAGACGGGCCTCCCGTTTGTCGATGGCGAGTTCACTGGCTCCTGGGTATCCGCTAACGGCATCTACGAGGGCTTCGTCTACACGATCCCCCGCGAGGCCGACCTTGACATTTTCGCCCGCCAGCTCGGCACCGACCCGGACGGCGACGTAACGGGATCGGAAACGATCGCCTGGTGGGATCCGGCGACTCTGCCCGGTAACGCCGCCGTCCGGCCTGAGTTGCTACAGGACATCGACGCCGTGATGGCTGCTCTCGGCTGCGATGAGGGGGCAGCCGAGGACTGCTGCGGTGCTGAGTGCTGTGCCGGAGGGTGCTGTAACGGCTCGTCCGGATGCCAGTGCGGGACAGGCGCGACACCCGCCGAAGGTGACGAAGCCACCTGCCCGTGCGGGACGCCGGTCGTGTACGACGAGATGAACGGCTGGCAGCACGCCGACGGCTCCATCAGCCACGATGACGGCGAGTCCGTCAGCGACAAGATGGCGGCGATAGCCAAGGCTGGTGGTAGCAGCGCAGTCCCAAAAGGTGACCCGGACGACTGGTCCGGCATCTGGGCCAGGACGCACGCGCGCCGGGAGAAGCTGCTCGCCGGGCACGAGAAAGCCGTCCTCGCCGCGTGGAACGACCTCGCGGGGGACCTGAGCCCGCGCGTTCTCGTCCGCCAGTTCAAGGCCGACGCGGGACTGGTCGCCAAGCTGGCCGACCCGGACCGGCCATGGTGGAAGGACCGCGGCAGGGACGCCGCGCTCGCGTGGCTGACCGCGATGCAGCAGCGGAAGGGCTGGGCCGCTCTCGTCGCCGCGATCGAGGCCGCCATCGCCGACGGGATGGCCGAGGGCGAAGCTGACTCGCTCGCGGTCGCCGCTGACCGGCAGGGCGTCAAGGGCTTCCCCGTCGCCGCCGCTTTCACCGCTGCGGCGCAGGCGCTCCAGGGTGACCCGGACGTAGGCCAGAAGGCACAGGAGACCGCGCAGGGCATCCTCGGAGGCGTCGCGGCGGCCCTGTCCGTGACACTGGCGGACGGCGCCGGCAACGGCTCCAGCGACGCCGAGATGGCCGATGCGGTCACCGGCACCGTGACGGGCCCGGACGTGGCCCCGGTGAAGTACGGGCTCGCTGACGCGCTCTGGGCGGCTGCCGGCGCCGGGCTGACACGGCTCATCGGCAAGCTGCTGACGGGCACCCCGGCTCCAGCGGGAACAACCACGGAGACCGGTCCGGCTGCCCCGCCAGTTCCGCCGCCGGACGAGCCGGAACCCGGCCTCGCGATGATCAACTGGGTGTGCGAGGGCGGCAACCCGTGCGTTACCTGCCAGGACAACCAGGATGGCAGTCCGTATGCGCCGCAGGACGTGCCGGCCTATCTGGCGCATAACCACTGCATGTGCGCCCTGTACCTGGCAAGCGACGTTCCGTCATCGTTCTTCGCCGCCTACCTGCTGAACTGACTAGCCCCTGGGGATGAGCTGGTCAACGCTGACGCCGTGCTCGCCGAGCCATTCCAGGACGCTGAACACGGTCCGGGGCGTGATGTCGAATGATCCCCAGCTGGCGTTCGCCTGATCCTGGGCGCGGAGGATTTCACTGACGAGCTCGTGGCGGCTCAGGAATCGCGCCGGACCGTAATCCTCCAGCCCCCACTGATCGCCATTCAGGGTCAGCGGCGCGATCTCCACCGACTCATACATGACCGGAGCGCCGAAGCGGCTCGGCGGCAGGCTGATGTCGGCTCCCGGATAGAGGGTGTCCCGGCTGAAGCGGACCTCTGCGGCGATCTCGGCGTACTTCACCGGGTGGCGGCGCAGGAACCACGGGATGAAGTAGACGCGCGGCACGATCGTGAGGATGTCGAGCGGCAGCCAGAACAGCAGATACCGGCTGAGGGGCTTCTGGAGCCACGCCGCGTGCCATTCGTCGGCCGTCTTCTTCAGGTGCTGCCACCCGCTGGCGGGCACCTTGACTGACGCCCGTTGCTTCTCGGTAACAGTCCGCCCGGACAGGATGCTGGTTGTGAACCGCAGCATCATCTCCCCGAACGCCCGGTCTCGCATCTCCTCCACCTGGAGCAAGTCCCGGCTGTAGCTGCCCACGTAGCCGAACTGCTTCGAGGTGAGTTGCATCTGCCGCTGGAAATAGCCCGGCATGCTGAGAAGCCGGTTCTCTTCGCTCATCCCGCAATGATGCCCGACCTACCTGCTGTCCTGACTGGCCTTCGGCTTCCTGCCGCCGCCCGCACCCTGGCCGGGCAGCGACGCTTTCCATGCCCTGATCTCGCCCATGCGTTCCGGCAGCCAGCCGGGGATGGCTTTCTCGTCGTCTTCGTCTTCGCCGGTCCACGCGTCGGGCTCGGGGAACGGCGTGGCCGTGTCGCGGTATCGGTTGCGCCACGTGGCGACGAGGTGGCGACTAGCGCCGAGCCTGCGGCCGATGGCGGCCTGTCCGAGGTAACGGGCGGTCATGGTTGTCACTCCCTGAGTTTACTTCTGTCGCAAAGTTTTACGCGGTCACCACGCCCGCCGGGTCACGGTGGGCGCGTAGCTCATCCGGGGATCGTGCTGGACTGCGTGCCGGACGCACGGGGGCAGGAACGCCGGGTCCGTGTGGTGTACCTGGACTAGCTGCCGGGCGACCGCGCATGTGCACTGCCCGGTGTCCCTGAGCTTGCCCAGGATGAATTCGGGCGTGATGCGCGCTTGCTGCTGTGCCGTGATCCATGCCGGCTGCCTGCGGTGCTTGCCGTTCACTGGATTCTCTCCTCGTCTGCTTAACCTCGCTTACTTATGTCTCAAGGTTAAGGCGAGGATAGGTCTATGTCAACACGTGTCGCAAGGTTTTAGGGGGCATGCATGGCCGCAGCCGAGTGCTCACCCTGCGGCGAGTCATTTACCGGCGTGACCAGCTTCGACGCACACCAGGACCGCGACTACTCCCGCACGCCCGCCATCATCTGCCACCCCCCGGCTGAGGCCGGTCTCGTCCTGAACGAGCACGGACGGTGGGGCTTCCCGCTCAACGAAGCCGGACGCGCCTACTTCGCATCGCTGGCAGGCAAGGGGGCATCTGATGCCTGACGAGCCGCAAAGATACGTTTTGTCCATCGCATACAAAGCCGGGAAAGACCCGCGCATAACCAAGGGCGCTGACGGCGGCCGGGACTTCCTGACGGCCGAATCGCTGGAGCTCGCGGCGTGGAATTACCTAGCCAAGGGTGACCCGCAGGTTGGCATCGGTCACCTAGACGGCACGACCGGCGCCGCGACTGTTGTCGAGAGCTACATCTGGCGTGGCCCTGACTGGGATCTCGGCGACGGCATCATCGTCACCAAGGGTGACTGGCTCGTCGGCATGATCCTGGACGAGCGCAGCTGGTTTTTGGCGCAGCAAGGGAAGCTGAACGGGCTAAGTCCGCAGGGAATCGCGAGGCGACGCCGAGCCGTCCGCTAGCTAGCAGCGGCAGTCCGGCTTGACGTGGGCCATCGACCCGCTGGCTAGCCGGTAGCACTTGGCGACGCGCGGGATGCGATCCCGGAACGGCGTCCAGTGCTCCGCTGATGGCCCCGGCCACTTCGGCAGCACCATGTCATACACGAGCACGCCAGCGTCCCGGTTCCGCAGCGGAACGTTGACCGGCCAGGGATTTGCGGCCACGCAGGTAGCGCACCCGCTGACCACGCTTAGGTGCCGCTGATATCCCGGCGTCCCGCACTCGCCGCAGTTCTCAGACAGGAACCGGCTCAGGTCGGCGTGTCCGTAGCTCATCCCGCCATCGTCCCACTGTGAGGTGACACCGTGACCGCGCTCGCTGACGACGACGAGATGACCGAGCTGGTAGACGCAGACTTCCCGCGCGTAGACCTCGTGGGGAAGGGCGCCAACGGCATCCCCCGGTTCCTGGTCATGAAGAACGCGGACGGCGACGCTACCGGCCTGCTGGAGCCTGATTTCGTCCGCGACCTCATCGCGAAGGCCGAGCCCGAGCCTGCCCGTGAGCGCGCTGTGCTGTCCAACGGCATCACCCTGAACGGTTCCCCGGCTGACATCGCCGCTTTCATCCACAAGGCCGCGGAGCGCGCCGCAGTCACCGAAGTTCCCGAGGAGGCGGCCATGGCCGACACAGTGAGCAAGGCTGACATGGGCCCCGAGCTCGATGACGGCATCGACGGCATGGACCCCACCGTCCCCCTCGCCGAACCCGACGAGATGGGCGCCGGTGACCCCACCGACCCCGGCAGCCCCGCGTGGGAGTCCATCGACGCGGCCACCGCCCAGAAGTGGACCTCCATCCTCGCCCGCGCCCGGGTAGCCGTCGACATCCTCGCCGAGCGGGAGATGCTCGAGGCCGCCAGTGCGGACCCCGACGACATGTGCAACGCGATGGACCTCCAGGACGTGTGCAGTGCCATCGACTACGCCATCGGCGTCCTCGCCCCGTTCGCGGTCGCTGAGCAGTCGGAGGCTGACTGCGGCGAGGCGGACATGATGGCGATGGTCGGGAAGTCCGCGGGCACCGACCCTGCTGTCTTCGCCCAGGTCGCCAAGGCGATGGGCGCCGCGGACCTGAGCCTGCCGCTGCAGCAGCTGGAGTACTTCGGCGCTGTCGTCGCCAAGTCCGGCCGGGTCCTGTCCTCCGTCAACGAGGCCCACATCCGCGAGGCCAGCGCACGGCTGACTACGGTCCTGTCGTCGCTGCCGCAAGCCCCCATCACCGATGACGGCCAGCCCGTCGCCAAGGAACAGGAGAACGCCGTGGACGCAACCGAGACCGCGCCGGTCGCCAAGGCGGACTCCGCTGAGGCGCAGGCCAAGAACAGTGACCCCGTGAACGCGGGCGGGACGATGGGCATGGGTACCCCGAAGGGCGGCGACGTCGAGGCGCTCCCCGGCGACGCGCAGACCCCCGGCCGTGAGGTCATGAAGGCCGACGGGGACGGCGGGAAGCCCGCCCAGGTCGCCGTCTACGACGCGGACGGGAACCTCGTCGGCGTCGCCAACCCCGATGACATCACGCCGCTGGCCAACGTCAAGGCCCCCGCCAGCGACGACCCCAGCCCCGACGGAGCCGAGGCGGCACCCGCCCCCGACCCCGCCGACATGACCCCGGCCCCGCCAGCGGAGACCGGAACACCGGCCGATGCCGTCGACCCTGACGACGTGGCCAAAAGCGGAGAGCTGATCTCCGCGACCAGTCACCTGATCTCGCCTGATGCGCTCGAGAGCATCATCGCGAAGGCAGTGGCAGCAGCGCTCGGCGCGCAGGCCCCGGCACAGGACATCGCCAAGCAGGCTGATGTCGCCGGGCTCAGCGAGCAGGTCGAGACGCTGAAGGCCCGCCTCGCGACGGTGGAAGAGCAGCCCGCGGCGCCGAAGGTGTTCACCAACGGGGCGGTCCCCCCGGCGCACCAGCTGCGCGGACAGGACCAGGGTGAGGCCCGGCCGGTCGACGTCGCCAAGGCGCTCGACCTGAAGCACAAGATGTACACCGCAGAGCCGGGCGAGGCCAAGCAGATCCAGGACGACCTGACGCAGATGGCCATCGACCAGCTCGCGGCGATCCACCGCCGGTAGCCCCGCCGCCCTTAAACGCACACCTCCAGCCCCCGGAGAGCGCACCGCGCCCGGGGGCTTCCGCATGCCCCCGAAGGAGGCATCATGGCTCCACCTCTCGGCCAGATGACCGAGGACACCATCGCCGCCATCGCCAAGGCGCAGACGACGGGCATCCTCGAGTCCACCGGCATCTACTCCTATGACCTGTCCAACCTGATCTCCCTGATCCCCGTCGTCACGCCGTGGCGTGACATGGTGTCGCGGGTCAAGAGCCCTGACGGTAACCCGTACGCGATCTGGCGGGCCATCCTCAACCTCACCAACAGCCAGCCTGACGGTTCGATGGGCTTCGACTACGCGGCTCAGGAAGTCCAGTTCCAGGAGCAGGACTTCCAGGCCAGGTACAAGCCGACCGGTTACGCGGGCCTGGTCACCCAGGACGCCTACGACATGGCCACGGGCTATGCCGACCCGTACGCGGTGTCCACGTTCAACACCCTGAACCAGGTGCTGATCATGGACGACCGCAAGCTGATGGGCGCCCAGTCCTTCGCGCTCGCGTCGGCGTCGGCGCCGACCCTGACCGGCCACACGACCGGCGGCACCATCTCCGCGTCCAGCTGCTACGTCGGCGTCGCCGCCCGCACCGGGTCCGGGTACTACTACGGTTCCGGGAACAGCCAGGGGAACAGCACCCAGATCACCGGCCTGACCGGCTCGACCAACTCGGTCACCGCGTCCGTCACGTCGGTCAAGGGCGCGGTCGCCTACGACTGGTTCTACTCGGCGAACGGCTCGACCTGGTACTACTACAGCACCACGACCACGAACACGGTGCTGATCACGACCACCATCACCAGCAACAACTCGCTGACGTCGGCGACGGTCTGCCCGGACATGTCCACCCAGTGGAAGGGCTCGGCGGGCGTCCCCACCTACAACGCCGCCGCCGACAACGGCAGCGCCAACAGCAACGACTACGACGGGCTCCTCGCGAACCTGGCCGGCGACTACAACGGCTCCGGGCAGTGGGTCCAGCCCGGCACCGGCACCGCCAACCCGGCGATCAACGCCAGCCTCGACGGCGCCGCGCTGACCCTGACCGGCGGGACCATCACCGAGATCGAGTCCAAGCTGTTCGTCCCGCTGTGGAACCAGGTCAAGTGCTCCCCGACCGCGCTGATGGTCAACGCGGCACAGGCGCAGGAGATCGCCAACCTCATCCTGGGCGCCAACTCCGCGACGACCTACCTGCAGACCGACTCCTCGGGCCGTATCAACGTCACCGCGGGCGGCCGGGTCGGGTCCATCGTCAACGCCCCGGCAGGCGGCATGACCGTCCCCATCGAGGTCCACGTCTCCATCCCGCCGGGCACCATCGTCGCGCGCGCCGACCGGGTTCCGTTCCCGCAGGCCAACATCTCCAGCGTGTTCGAGTACCGCGCGCTGCGGGACACCGCCCAGTTCGACTACGGCATCTCGCGTGTCGCGAACACGGTCGGCGGAGGGCCGCGTAAAGAATATGAGATTCGCAGTATGGGTTCGTTCCTGTGCAGGGCTCCTGTTGCCCAGGCGGTGCTCCAGAACGTGGCCTAGTTCTAGCTGCGGAAACGCGCTAACGCGTGCCGAGAACACGCGGATGCGCAACCATCGCCGCACCTAGCCCGCTTCACCTGACCGGAAGGCCCGGACGGCGCCTGCTCCCGCCCTCCGGGCCTTCCGCATGCCCACCTAACCCAAGGAGCAAATCAATGCGTCTTTACTCGCGCACTGGCGCGGCATCGGTCCAGCACGGCGGCCAGCGGTACGAGCCCGGCAAGTCCGGCGGGTTCGACTTCCCCGACCACGTGTCCGACGTGCTGCACCCGTTCGCGGTCCGCGGCGAGAAGCTGTGGGAGACCGACATCGAACGGCAGCGCCGCATGCTGGCCGAGGAGATGGACCGCCGCCGCGACCCCGCGTCCCTGTACGACGCGGTGGAGAAGATCATGCAAGCCGCCGAGGTGGCAGGCGCGAAGCCCTCGCGGGCCAAGTCCGAAGCGAAGTAACGAACCCCTGCGGGGATCTCCCGCGCCCCTTACATGACCCTGGAGGTCTCCCGTGCCCAATGCCAATGACGGCCTGATCGCCGCGTACGGCAACACCATCAACTCGACCTCGACGTCGCCGCAGACGGTGGCGGGCCTGATCGTCGCCCAGTCCGGCGTGTCCACCCAGGCGCTCCCCGCCGGGTACCTCGGGCAGTCGATCGCCCCGGAGGTGCTGTCTTCGACCGCCGTGGTCCTGACGACCGCCTACGGGTACCTGACCCGGATCAACGTCCCCGTCTCGGGCACCTCCACTTACCTGGATGTGGTCCTGACCACCGGGAACACGGTCACGAACGCGATCTGGGGGCTGTACACCGGGTCGGGTGTCAACCCGGTCGCGTGGACCGCGGAGGCTCACGCCACCGTCACCGGCACCGCGAACCTGTACTCGATCCCGTGGGTGACCCCCGTAGCGCTGACCGCGGGAACCTACTACGTGTACCAGGAGCTCACCGGCACTACCCCGTCGATGCCGGGGGTGACGGCGACCGCTACCGGGTCGATCGGCGCGACGATCCTGAACCCGAACTGCTCCCTGTCCGCCACCGTGCCGACGCTGAACGCCGCGGACCTGACCTCCGGCGCCCCGACCACGATCGGGTCGACCACCACGCTGGCGTGGGGGACCTCGTGGGCGCTGACCGCCACGAAGCTCTGGTACGGCCTGCGGTAGGGTGCTTGACCTGAACCGCCAGCCCTGCGCGTATCGCGGGGTGGCTGGCGGTTCAGGCCGGCGCTGCCGCGGAAACGATGGAAGGCGATCCAGATAAAGATCCTCTGGCATTCAAACGGGCCGTGGAACCGTAGCGGGTACGGCAAGCAGACCGCACTGTTCGTCCCCCGGATAGCCGCCCTCGGGCATGAGGTCGTCATCGCCTCCCCGTACACCTTCGGCGGGACGCCGCTGGAATGGGAAGGGTTCACCGTCCTTCCGTGCTCGCGGGACACCGCCGGGAACGACGTCTTCACCGCCAACTACGAGTACTTCGGCGCGGACCTCGCCATCACCCTGTGCGATGTGTTCGGGCTGATGAAATGCGCCCCGGAACTCGCCGGGCTGAACGTGGCCCACTGGTTCCCCGTGGACACCGACCCGCTCGGCGAAGGTGACGTCACCGTCCTGCGGGAAGGCCAGGGCGTCCCTGTGGCCATGTCCCGCTTCGGTGAGCGTGTCCTCCGCGGTGAGGGCGCGGACCCCCTGTACGTGCCGCACGGCACCGACACGGCGGTCTACTGCCCCGGCGACCCGGCTCCTTACCGGGACACCGTTCCGGGGATCGGGCCGGGCACGTTCGTCATCGGGCTGTGCGCGATGAACAGGGACCCGCAGCGCAAGGGCTTCCACGAGCAGATGCTGGCGTTCTCCCGGTTCCACGCGAGGCACCCCGACTCGTTCCTGGCGCTGCACACGTCCCCGGTGAACAATCCCGGCATCAACCTGCCCGGCATGGCGGCCAGGCTCGGGATCTCCGGTGCCGTCGCGTGGCCCGACTCCTACAGCTACGACATGGGCCTCGTCACCGAAGAGCAGATGGCCACCTGGTACCGGGGCCTGGACATCCTGTCGCTGTGCTCCTACGCGGAAGGGTTCGGCCTCCCGCTGGCAGAGGCCCAGGCGTGCGGGATTCCCGTGGTCACGACCGACGGGTCCGCGATGTCTGAGCTGTGCGGCGCCGGATGGGTGGTGTCCGGGACGCCATTCTGGGCCAACGGGCACGGGGCATGGTGGAAACGGCCCGACGCCGACGACATCGACCAGGCGTACGAGGCGGCATGGCAGGCCCGCGAAGCCGGCCAGCTGCCGCGCAAGCAGGCCCGCGACTTCGCGATGCTGTATGACGCCGACCGGGTGTTCACCCAGTTCTGGAAGCCGGTCCTCGCCGAGCTCGAAGCCCGCATCACCTAGGGAAGGGCACGCCGATGGCCGAGGTCAACGAGACCACCCAGCGGAAATGCGACCGCTGCGGCGAACTGTCCGCCCCGGCCGCGAAAGGAGGCGTGCCGGACGGGTGGCTGACGGGCCTGGGCCTGCGGGTGCCGGGGACGTTCGACGTCTACGACGACCTCGACCCCGCGTGCGCGTCGCTGGCTGTGGTGCAGGCGGTCGTGCCGGTACCTGCGGAGGACGCGGTTTAACGATGCCGCTCGCCCGCACCTTCGACCCCGCCACCGGCAAGGTCATCACCACCCTGCACGACGCGTACCTGGACAGGCTGTCCCGGTGGAGCGACATCCAGGAATACCTCCCGTTCCTGCACGAGCAGGCCCGGTCCCGCAAGGGCGTGCGGGTGCTGGAGCTGGGCAGCAGGCGGGCGAACTCCACCCTGACGTTCCTCGCGGGGGCAACCGAGTCCGGCGGGCACGTCTGGTCGGCGGACATCGACAACATACTGACCCACGCCGGCGGGATCGGCCCGTGGGCGGACTGCCCCCGGTGGACGTTCATCTGCGGCGACGACATGAACCCCGCCCTGCAAGCGCTCCTCCCGCCTGAGGTTGACGTGTTCTTCCTCGACACCAGCCACGAGTACGAGCACACCCTCGCCGAGCTCCGCGCCTACATGCCCCGCGTGGCGGCGGGCGGGATCGCCCTGTTCCACGACACGAACCTCATCGGCTGGCCCGGCTACCAGTGGGACCGGGACATCCCCCCGGTACGCGCGGCGCTGGACGACTACTGCGCGGAAACCGGGATCACCTGGGAGAACATGCCGGGTGATTACGGGCTCGGGGTCATCCGGCCGTGACCGTGAACCCGCGGCTGCTGGACCTGCTGGACCGGGACGAACTCGACTGGGATGACCCGAGGCACCGCGAGGCGTACCTGCGCGCATGGGTGAACCGCGACCTGCCCGTGAAGGCGGAGGGGAGAGAACCTGATGACCAGCGGTGACCTGCTCGTGATCGTCCCCTCTCGCGGACGGCCTGGAAATATCGCCAGGCTCCTCGACTCCGTTCACGCCACCGCCAGGGCGCAGACGCACCTGCACGTCGCCGTGGACGACGACGACGAGAAACTGCCCCAGTACCGGACGGTCATGGACCATGCGGGCCGGGACGGCGACACCCTGGAGACCGGGCCGCGTAAGGGCCTGTGCGCATGGACGAACGAGGTAGCCGTCCGCCGTGCGGGCGAGTACCCGTTCCTCGCCAGCTTCGGTGATGACATGGTGCCCCGCACCCCCGGCTGGGACGCGGCCCTCCTGCGCGGGATCGCGCACATGGGCGGGACCGGGACCGTCTACCCGTGGGACGGCGCCAGGGAAGACATCCCCGAGGCCGTCGCCCTCTCCAGTGACATCGTGACCGCGCTCGGCTGGATGTGCGAGCCGACGCTGAAGCACTGGTACCCCGACAACGTGTGGGCGGACCTGGGGCGCGGAGCGGGCTGCCTGCGGCACCTCCGCGCCGTCGCCGTCGATCACCTGAACGTGGCCGCGCAGGCTAAGCCCGACGCGACCGCCCGCGACAACGGGCGATCCCTGGACGATGACCGTGAGGCGTACTGGCAGTGGCGGGCCACCCGGATGGCCGGTGACATCGCGACGATCGTGAAGCTCCGCGAGAAGACGCTTCAGCCTGCTTAGGCCAGGCGTCCGGAAAGCGCCGAGATCGAAGAGCGCGCCCATAGCCTCGCCCGGCGCCTGCTTTTCCCGCACTTCCGGCTTGCGTGCCGGGTAAAGAAAACCAACCTGACACAAGGAGAGGGTTAAATTGGCGATCGGCCGCACATATAACGTCGACAGTGGTCAGACGACCGGAATTTCGATCGGCACGGGCGGAGTCGGGGGCACTGAGTATGTCCTGATGTACGGCGGGACTGCCGGCGAGTTCAACATCAGCGCCATCCGCGTCGGCACCTACTCCGGCTCCTCGGCGTCGTACCCGTCGAACGGGACGATCACGTGGCGGATCCGCAGGGTGTCCTCCACGAACTCCGCCACCCTCGTGGGTACCGGCACCGCGTACCCGGTGAGCCAGTCCACGACCGCCGCCTCGAGCGTGTGGATCTACTCCACCGCGAACGGGTCGGGCACCGCGACGTTCGCCACTCCCGGCAACGTGCTGTGGTCCCAGACGACCCCGTGCACCGCCGGCGCGAACTGGGGTGAGTGGTTCACCCCCGGCTTCGAGCTGAACTGCACCAACTCCACCCTCGCGATCACCTACGAGCTCGGTGCGGCGGGTACCACGTCCGCGGTGAACCTGATGCCGGAACTGGTCATCTCCGAGTAACGATGCCGTCGCGTAACAAGTAAGGCAGGTGCCTCTGGAGGTGTGCTGTGATTGCAACGCACTTCCAGGATAGACGGCAGTCATGAGCATCGGCTTCAGGGCTGCAGCTAACGCCAGCTCCGCCGGGGCAGTCGCCAGCCAGGCCATCACGATCCCCTCGACGGTGCAAGCCGGGGATGTCCTGTTCCTGGTTTTCAACGCCTACAGCGGGGCATCCGGCTCGTCCACGCTGACCGTCACCTCCACCGGGTCGGCGTGGACGCAGCTGGGCACTACCCAGTTCGAGAGCGCGGCCAGCGCCGAGACGAACTCGGCGATTTTCTACCTCCAGGCGGGCTCCTCGGACGCCAGTGCGACAGTAACGTGTCACACGTCGGTGAGCCTGTTCGTCAACGCCACGATATCCGCGTATTCCGGGGCGAACTCGTGGAAGTTCCTTGACGTAACGAACACCACCGGGTCGGCGACGCTGACCTCGACCATGGCAGTCTCCTCGGTCGCCCCCGCCGGGACCGCCGACTGGATTATCTACGGGCTGTCCTGCTGTAACGGGGCCACCGGGTATTCCTCCTGCACCGCGCCCGCCGGCACGACGATGCGGGAAGCGAACTTCGGGTCGGCTTCCGGGATCGCCGCCATCGCCGACTCCAACGGAGCGGTGGCCCCCGGGAGCAGTAACGGCGGCGGGCATTTCACCCCCGATCAGACAGGCACGTACACCACCTGGACGATCGGGCTCGCCGCAACGTACGTCCCTCCCGCGGGAACGCCGGCCAAAGCCAGGTTCCCGCTGCCCGCCCGCGGTCGCACGTATCCCCTGAATCCCCCCCGGACCCTGCGGATCGTCAACAGCTCCGAGGGCGGCGCCTCCGGGACGACCGCTACCCGCGCCAACAGCGGGGGGCTGTCCGGGAGCGCGTTCGATGCCGTCGCGATCGCCGCCGGCGGGACGATGGCGTTCAACAGCACGCGCACCGCGCACGGCCTGCGGTCATACAAGGTCGCTGTCGGGGGGACAGCCGGCACGTCGGTGCTGGAGTGGACTACTTCACTCGGCGGGCCGCAGCCGGTCATCTACTACCGGGCGTACCTCTACTACACGGCGTTCCCGGCTGTAGCTTCTTCGCCCGTCAGTACCCGTACGGGCGCGTCGGTGAGCTCGGCTTCCATCTCGGTCAGCAGCACCGGCAAGATCAACATCCGCGACGCCGCCTTCACGACCCGCGCCATCGTCGCACAGCCGATCCCGCTGAACCAGTGGTTCCGGGTCGAAGGCTATTTCGTCGGGAACGCGGTAAACGGCGCTGCCAGCGCCAGCCTGTACTACCCGATGGATTCCGTCACCGCCGCCTCGACGGCGACCGCCACCGGCATGAACAACGCCGGGCCGGCGAACGCGGTCTGGTTCGGGGAATCGAACAGCGGGACAAACGAGGGTCCCTGGTGGATCGACGACATCGGGATCTCCAACGCCGGGTACCTCGGTCCCGCCGGCCCCCCGTCCGGTGCGGTCTTCTACCCGCCAAGCCAGGCGGTCAGGGCGAGGCTCCCGCAGCAGCCGCTACTGCGCGGCCGGGTCACCTCCAGCCCCGGGTCGGTACCCCCGGTGGCCGTCAGCGGGTCCGCGAAAGCGCTCCAGCGGAATGCCGCCGACAAACTCGCGTACCTGTACGACGGGTCCCTGATATTCGGGTACTGGAGCGGCACCCAAGGGCAGGTCGGCCACGTCACCAGCCCGCTTGCCGGGCTCTCGGTCACGAACCTGATCTCCACGGCCGAAGACGGCATCTCGATCTGGGTTGACAACAGCGCCGGTACCTCCAGCGACATCTGGGTCTGCTCCTCCGACGACGACGCCTCCGGCGGCGCCGGCCCGTCCCTGCACGTCCGCCACGGCACCTACACCGGGGGCGTCTTCACCTGGGACGCCTCCACCCTGATCTCCGGCACCACCACCGCCGCCACCATCCAGTCCACGATCACGTGGAACGGCACCTACCTGATGGTGTTCTGGTGGGACGGCGCATCCGGCTCGGACCGGGTGTCGTACGCCTACACCAGCACCAAGAACGGCACGTCGGGCTGGACCGCGGCAGCGACGTTCTCCGAGTCCGCCACCTGGTCCACGATCGTGCAGGTCTGCGCCCGGCACTCGTACAAGCTCGGCGCGACCGTCGTGGTGTACGGCGGCAACAGCCAGATGCACTACGCATGCCTGGCCGATTCCGCTGCCAGTCCCGCGACCGGGAACTGGGGCGGCCGGACGGTCTACGACCAGTTCGATGATTCCCTTGAGCTGTTCGGCGGCCCGCAGGTCGTCATCGACGAGTCTTCCGGTGCCATCCACGTGGCCAGGGCCGTCGCGAACCTGGGCGGGCCGTCCTGGGATGGCGTCATCTACTGGCATGGCACCTACACCCCGGGGGCGTCAGGCTCGGTCAGCTTCGCCGCCCGTGTCACGGTCGCGTCCGCCGCGTCCGCCACGGGACCGGCGGATATCGCCGCCGCCGTCGACGCCACCGGCACCGTCTGGGTGCTGTGGACGGATAACGCTGCCCAGGGGAACCTGAAGTACGCGACGCTGACAGCCCCCTTCACCTCGGCGTCCGCCGCTACGACGCTGATCGCCGGCAGTGCCACGTCGAACCCGCGCTGGCCGCACGTCCCGGCGGTCTCGGCGGCCCAGGCGGGGCTCGCCACGTTCCTGCCCGTGCTGTACATGGACACCACGGGCAGCCCGTTCCCGGTCCTGCTGAACACCTCGATCGCGCTGCCCGCCACCCCCGGCCCGGTGTTCTGGCCGGCATCTCAGGCGGTCCGCGCCCGCCTCCCGCAGCCGCCCATCGGGACAGGCGCCTTCCGGGGCCGGGTCAGCTCCAACCCCGGGACCCCGGTCCGCAGCGTCCCGACGCAGGGCCCGGTCTTCACCCAGAGGCCCGCCCCGGTCAGGTACGCCCTGCCTGCATGGCAGCCCCGCGCGGGCCGGATCGGGTCGAGTTTCGGCGCCCCGGTCATCAACCCGGTCCACGGGCCTCCTGTCTACCCGCTGCAGGGCGAGGTAAGAGCCCAGCTTCCCCCGCTGCAGCCGCGCGCCGGCCGCAGCGCGTCCTGCCCTGGCAGTCCGCCCCGGAACCCCTCTGCGGGGCCGGTGTTCTACCCTGCGGTGCGCCCGGTACGCGCCCCGGTACCCCCGGTTTTCTCCAAGGGCCGCGTCCGCTCCGGTCCTGGCAGCGCCGCACGGAATCCGTCCGCAGGCCCCGGGGTTTACGCCCCGGCGGGCCCGGTCCGGATCAGGACCGCCCCCCCGTTCTCCAAGGGCCGCGTCACTTCCGGTCCCGGATCGCCCGCCCGTAACCCCTCAGCCGGCCCTGCCGTCTACGCGGCGCAGGGTCCCGTCCGCGCCCGGACCGTACCCCCGTTCAGCAAGGGCCGCACCGGATCTAACCCCGGCGGCCCTGTCACCGCCCTCCCGGTGCCAGGCCCGGTGTTCCGGCAGGCGCCGGCCCCGGCACGCATCCGGCCCGCCCTGCCGTTGCGGGGCCGGATCAGCTCGAACCCCGGCGGGCCCGTCCAGAACCCGCTGCCGCCGATCTTCGGCCCGGTGTTCCGCCCGTTCCGGTTCCCGGCCAGGGCGAGGATCATCCCGCCGCCGCGCGGCAGGGTCACCTCCAGCCCGGGGTCTCCGCCCCGGAACCCGTCCGCAGGCCCCGTCTTCGTCCAGGCGCCCCGCCCGGCCAGGGCTCCCGTCCCGCAGGTCTTCTCCAAGGGCCGGGTCAGCTCCGGTCCCGGCACCGCGCCCAGGAACCCCTCACCGGGCCCGGTGTTCCGGCAGGCCGTCCGGCCCGCACGCGCCCCCGTCCCGCAGGTGTTCAGCAAGGGCCGCGTCGCATCTTGCGCGGGCGCGCCAGCACGGAATCCGGTCTCCGGTCCCGTCATCTACGCTCAGCATGGCCCGGCCAGGGCCAGGACCGCCCCCCCGTTCTCCAAGGGCCGGGCCGGCTCTAACGCCGGGGCTCCCGCCCGGAACCCCGGTACCGGGCATGTCTTCATCCAGGCCGTCCGCCCGGCCCAGGCCAGGCTCCCGCTGCCCGCACGGGGCAGGATCAGCTCGAACGCGGGCGGCCCGGTCAGGAACCCGGTCCCGCCGATCTTCGGGCCCCCGTTCTATCCCGCGAGGTCCCCCGCCCGGATCAGGGTCACCCTCCCGCCGCGAGGCCGCATCGCCTCCGGATCAGGGGCACCTGCCCGGAACCCCGGTACGGGACCCGCCGTCTACGCGGCGCACGGCCCCGTCCGGGCCCGCGTCCCCCAGGTCTTCTCCAAGGGCCGGGTCCGGTCCGGCCAGGGGACTCATGTCCCGCAAGAAGCCCCGGTCTACCCGCAGCACGGGCCCGTCCGGGCACACCCGGTCCCGCCTGCTCGCGGGCGTATCGCCTCCGGTCCGGGCATCCCGGTCCCCGCGACCGTCCCTGTTCCCGCCTTCGCGCAGCACGGGCCGGTCCGGGCCAGGATCACCCTTCCGGCTCGCGGGCGGGTCAGCATCTTCCGGGCCCCGGCAATCCAGCCGGTCCCGGCCCCGGTCTACCCGCAGCACGGGCCGGTCGCGGCCCGCCAGCCCCTGTCCCGCAGGGGCCAGGTCCGGTCCGGTGCAGGCACCCCCGTCCGGCATCCCGCGCCGGCCTACCCGCTGCGGCGGCCGGTCCAGGCACGCATCCCGCTGCCAGCGCGCGGCAGGACCGCAGGCAACCCGGGCGCCCCCGTCCGGAACCCCGGAACAGGACCGAAGGTCTACCCGCAGCACGGGCCCGCAGGCCTCGCATGGCGGGCACCCGGCCCGTTCCGCAAGGGATCCGCGCAGGGCAGCCCAGGCAGGTTCACGGCCACGCCGGCCATGTCGCCCCCGTTCGCCGCCGGCCCCGCCCGGTGGGCGTGGGAAGCGGGAAGCGCCCGCCCGGTATGGGCCGCCGGCCCCGCCCGGTGGGCGTGGGAAGCGGGAAGCGCCCGCCCGGTATGGGCCGGCGGCCCCGCCCGGAAGACATGGAACCCAGGCTCCGGCCGGAACCAGTGACAGGAGGCTGAGTGAACACGATCTCCCAGTCCGTCCTGTCCACGAACTACATCCAGGTCCCCGTCACGATCCAGTCACCGGGGGCTTATGACCCCAGCACGGATGTCGTGCAGTTCGCGTTCCCGCCGTCCACCTACCCGCCGACCTCGCCCGGCACCTGGTACACGGGCTCATGGGCCGTCTTCCCCGGCCCGGTGTACTGGGCTCAGTGCCTCGTGGGCCCCGCTAACGGGGGAGTGTCGCTGGCCATCGGCCGGTACCAGGGGGCAGTGAAGATCACCGACAGCGATGCAGTGCCGGTCGAGTACCCGTTCCTTCTGGTCATCACCCCGTAGGTATTCCGCATCCCCCGTACCGCTGATGCAACGAGGGCGAGGTGATGCCCCTTGTCCACCCCCCTGCCTGTCGCTGGCCTCACTCCGTACGTTTCGCCAGAGCTGCTAACCCAGGCCAGTACAGGCGTTTCCTGGAATACCGTGCCCCCCGGCGCCAATGTTTCCCCGGCTCAGCGCCTCGCGGAGCAGTCGAACATCTGCGCCCGCGCGACGGCCGAGGTCGACAAAGCCGCGAAACAGCCGCTCCGCGCCACCATCGACACCCTGCCGCTCTACGGGCCCGGTGTCCGCGTCGGCGCGCAGGGCAACGGCCCGGCGACTCTCATCATGACCCGCTGGCCGGTGCTCGAGGTCGTCTCCGTCCAGGTGTCCCGCAACTGCCTGCCCTACGTGTGGACCACCGTCCCGTCCGACCTGGTGCAGGTCCAGTACCCGCCTGTCGGTCTCTACGGGAGCACAGCCCCCCCGGCGGCAGGCGAAGGCGGGCAGGGGATCCTCGTCTCCCAGGAGTACGTCAACTGGGCATACGGGCGCAACGGGCTCGCCATCCAGGTCGAGTACATCAACGGGTGGCCCCACTGCGGGCTGCTCGCCAGCGCCGCCCAGGGCGCGGTGTCCCTGTCCGTCGATGACTGCACCGGCTGGGCGGTCACCTCCCCGCTGACCGGCTACAGCGGGGCCACGGGAACGGTCTACGACGCCGGCTACCAGGAAGTCATCCAGGTCACCGCCTCGTCCGTAACCCAGGGGCCGGGAACGCTGACCCTCGCCACGCCGCTCCAGTCCGCCCACGCGGCCGGGGTGATGGTCTCCACCCTCCCGCAGACCGTGGTGTGGGCCGCCACCCTGTTCGGTGCCGCGCAGGCACTCACCCGCGGCGCGACGTCCACCACGGTCCGGCAGATCCCCGGCACCTCATCGTCGGGTGCGAGCCGGATGGCGGACCTGAAGAAGGAAGCCACCTGCCTGATCGAGGGCACCTTCGACCGGATCATCTGAACGGGGGCGGGCAATGCCGATCGCCTCGGTGATGGGGTACGTGAAGGGGCTCCTCGACGGCCTCCCGATGCCCGGCTACGCGCCGCCCATGTCAGCGCAGATCAACGCGCAGGACCCCAACACCGAAACCGACATCCCCACCGCGTACATCTGGCCGACGCGAGGCCATGAGTCCCGCGACGACCAGAACTACGCCGGCACGATGTCCCGCAACACCGGACCGGGAACCTCCAGCGGCGAAAAGACCATCCTGCACTCCGTTGACATCTACATCGTGTGGATGGAAGCAGGCGACGACGAAGACGCCGACTCGATGTTCCCCGGCATCGTAGACGCCGCCATGTCGGCCCTGCGGACCGCGTACCCGATGCCCGCGCTCGCGACCGACCCCTACACCGGGGCCGAGACGCTGATCTCGAACATCGGCGAAGTCCAGGACTACCAGATCGTCGTCAGCGCGCTCGAGGACCAGGCCTACAACCGCTGCGACTCCCTGATCACCCTGCCGGTCATCGAGGTCATCCAAGCCTGACCGCCCCGCCCGACACCTCCCCTTTCTTCCTCGCTGCGCTCTCTGGAGGCCCCATGCCGCCCGCCTACTGGACGATGACCGATTCCGGGGTTCGCTACTACCCCGCCACCAGGGACGCCTACGGCGTGCCCCTGGGCGACGTGAAGCCCGGCGACGTCATTGAACGCGACGAGGCCCCCGACCAGTACTGGGCGCCCTACGACGGCGAGCCGCCCCGCACCGACACCCCCGAGACCGACACGGCCGGCGAGACCGGCAGCGAGGAGAACTAGACATGGTTGCTCCCAACCCGCCGACCGCCGTATACCCCGTCTGCACGCAGCTGCTGCAGATCGGACTGGAGCAGGGCGGCTTCGGCGTCACCCCGGCTCAGGCCGCGTTCGCGTCGGTGCCCATCGCCAGCTTCATGCCGGACAACAAGATCATGCCCTGGATCGAGGATTCGTCCATGTGGGGCGACTTCGTGAAGACCCATGATCTTCAGGAAGGTCCGCGCTGGGCCGAGTCTGAGATCAAGGAGTCCCCTCTCTACGGGGATACGTTCGGTCACTTTCTGTATAACCTGATGGGTGACCTGGTAGAGACCGGGACCGCGAGCACCCCGACGTGGATGACCTCCGGCGCGCTGTCGGCGGGCGCGGGCCCGATCCCGGTCACCTCCGGGTCCACCGCCGTCGCCGGGACCTTCGTCCAGGTCGACACGGGCGTCAACGCCGAGGTCGTGAAGGTCGGCACGGGCTCCTCGGCAACGAGCATCGTGCTGGACGCCACGACGCCGCTCCGGTTCTCCCACCTGACCACCATCGCGGTCGTCACGGTCATCGCACCGTACAGTCACGTGCTTTCCCTGCTCAATCCCTACGGCAGCACCGGGAACGTCACCGGCCAGGGCCCGACCCACTCCCTCATCCACCGCACGGGCATCCCCGGCTCGGGCAACAACTACTCGTGGCAGTTCGCGTACGGCTGCATGAGCGAGATCATGATCTCCGGCAAGGCGACCGGCGCTCTGACGTGGAGCGGGAAGGTCACCACGTACATCAAGACCTATCCGAGCTTCGTTCCCACTCCCAGCTTCTCGTCCGTGCGGATGATCCCCGCATGGAACAGCACGACCACGGTAGCCAGCGCGGCCGTGAACGACATCACCGAGTGGTCCGTCACGCTGACCAGGGACCTCGACGTGATCCCGACCGCGGACGGATTCCAGCAGCCGTACCTGATCGGCCGCGGCAACCTGTCCGCCCCGTTCAAGCTCAAGTACTCGCCGGCGCTGGACGAATCGCCCTTGACGGCGATGCTGTCCAACACCCAGCCGACACTGGCGTGGTCGATCTCCAACGGGCTCAGCGGGTCAAGCCTCGTGTCCTTCGCGCTCGCCGCGAACCAGGCCGCCTACAAGCAGACGCCGCTGGACAGCGGAAAAACTTTCTGGGGCTGGGACGTGGACGGCGAGTTCATCGCAAACACGACAAACGCGGGCAATTCGGGCGGTCGCTCTCCGCTTAGCATTACACTACAGAATGCTGTCCCGACCTACGCCTGACCTCAGAACAGCGACTCCGTCTCCACCTGCTCCCGGCCCTGCGCTGAGTGCTGCCGGGCTGCGAGCAGGCTAGCGAGCCGATCCACCTCGGCGGCGAGGCCTCCTATCGTCGCGTCACGGTCAGCTAGATCGCGGGTGAGCGCGGCTATCTTCCGCTGGTTCTCGTTCTGCTCGCGCTTGGTCGCCCATCGGCAGTTGGGTGGCCAGCCGTTCCGCTCGCACTCCTCGCAGCGACCGCAGAGGTAGCCCTTGTCATTGTCCCGCCGGTCGACACTGTGGGACCGGCTAGGCCGCGGACCCAAGTCCGCAGCGAAGGCCAGCAGCCCGTCCGGGATGCCGCGATACCCCTGGCAGACCGTGATCTCACGGGGGTCGCCGCCGTACTTCGGCCATGCAGCGTTGTTCGGGTCGGTGCACCGGCCGATGATCCCGCGCCAGATGCCGTAGAGCGGGTGCCTGCTGAGGCCGTGGGTGAACTTCCCCTTCCCGCATCCGCACGACCTGACCTTGCCGTCCCTGACCATCCCGGCCATCTTCGTCGTCACTCTGCCGCACTCGCAGCGGACCGTGACGAGGTCGCAGTACAGGTAGCCGGCTTCCAGAACCTCCAGTTTCCCGAAGCTGTCGCCCGGATTCACGATGGCGGTCTTCCGGTTCTCGCGCGGTCCGCTAAGGCATGAGCAAGAACGGCTGGTGCCTATCTGGAGCGACTTGGCGCGGACGCGCCTAACCCTCCCGCAGTCACATCGGCAGAGAACGCTGCCGTCGCCTCCCTTGTAATCCTCTAGCGTCATCCACAGTCCGAAGAACTCGCCGGCACTGATGACGATCGGGTGATACTTCGGGCCGATCGGGCCGAGTTCGCCGGTGGTCTTGAGCCTGACTGCGTGCATGTTGCACAAGCCGCCGGTACGGCTGGGCACCGGGCAGCCATCGGGGTGACTGCACGTGCCGCCCTTGGGCTGCACACCCCGCGCCCGCCGCGCTCTGGTCGCTCGCTCACGCAGGCACGCGTTGGTTTTCTTGCAGAGCCCCGTGGTGTTGTCGCGCCGCAGGGGGCTACCGCAGACCTGGCAGTGACCTGTCGCCGGCCCGAACCTGCGGTCAAGTGCGTCGCGGGCGCGGGCCGCCTTGCATGCGGGACTATTCCGGCTGTCGCAGATGCCCGACTTATTGTCATGGCGCAGATGTTTGCCGCAGACCTTGCAGCTCCGGGGTGCCGGAAGGAGCTCGGGGACGGCCATCACGCCTCTCCGTCCTCAAGGTCGAGCATCGCCTGCAGGATGACTGCCTCGGCCTGCAGTTCCGCGCACTCGGCGAGCAGTTCTTCCGTCTGGGCTTTTATGGCGGCGGTCCGCCCCTCATCGACTTCGCCCGTGAGCACCATCTCCCGGTAGTCGTCCTCGGCCTCGTCAAGGATGAGCTGGGAGTAGCCGACGTCCAGGCCGATGTGGCAGGACTCCTCCAGGAGATCCATTGCGGACAGCACACGGGCCCGAGCCTGCTGGACTGAAACGGGCGCCTTCATGATCCGGCCGGACGGATGGCCGGCGGGGTAGCTCTCGCCGAGGTCTGTACGATTAGTCATAGCTGGGCCTTCCTCTGCTAAGGGTTGAGGTCGAGCACGCGAGGCGATGGGGTGCAATCCTGTCGCCTCGCTTTTTAATGCCTTCACATTCTACCGCAATTCCCTCCCTTAAATGGCATCGAAACGAACACGGAAGCGAGCATCAATGACCCGTCACAATGTCCCCGGCGACGGCGGCTGGTTCGAGCTGCGGGACATCAGGGAACTCAACGAGGACCACCAGATTGAGTACCTGGACCTCGCGGACAAGCTGCGCCAGGACAAGCGCGACGCCACTGCGGCGCGGCCCCCGGAGAACCCCGCCGTGATGCCGGTCCCGGGGGACGAGGCCCCGGTCAGGCTGACCCGCGCGGAACTCGCCCCGGTCCGCGAGCTGGTAGAGGGCTGGGTAGTCGCCGATTCCTCGTTCGGGATACCGCTGCCGCACCCGCTGCCCCTCGTTGCCGGCAACGTCTTCCGCGAGGCCATTGATTTCTACTACGGGGCCCTGAACGGCGAAACCCCAAAAGAGAATCCGGGTTCGGACTCCACCTCTACCAGTACCTGAACGGTGACTGCCACTGCTGTCCCCGCCCCGTAGGCGCCGGGACTATCCGTCATTGCGTGTGGATCATCCGGGGCCGGCTGCATCCGCAGACACCCAGGGACATCCCGCTGCTGGTCGGCAACTACCTGGGGCCGGTCGCTGAGGTGCTGGACGGCATCGATGAGGCCCGGCGCCGGAAGTGAGGTCCCGTGAATTTCTCCGAGGCCGCGGCGAGATTCAAGGCCGCCACTGACCGGGCTGAAGCGTCGATGGCCCGTGACTGCGCGGCGGCGGGGGCGCGGGCGTTCCTGCCGATCGAGCGGTCCATGACGCCGGTCCTGTCCGGGCGCCTGCGGGAGTCCGAGGCGGTCAAGGCGGTGACGGGCGGCGGGACGTACGCGGAGGCGGTCGTGTCCCCGAACATCATCTACGCGCGGTTCCGGAACTTCGGCGGGACGATCACGGCGAAGCGTTTCCCGCAGCTCGGCAACCCGACGGTGGGGTTCTTCGGCAAGTCCGTGACGCAGGCCGGGAGTCACTACGTGGAGCGGGCGGATGCGGCTGCACGGGGTCCCGTGCAGGTCGCTATCCAGATGCGGGCCGACACGTTCTTCGAGGGCCTGTAATCCCTCGCGTCCTTGCGTTGCCTGCTGGTCTAGCCATGCCTTCACGGCGTCTGAGATGACGCGGCGGACGGGCTGGCCGGTGGCGCGGGCGTAGTCCTCAAGCCGCTGCCGCTCAGCCCCTAGGCGCAGGCTGAGCGGCTTCTCCCTGTGGCGGTCGGTCATCGGGTGGTCTCGGCCTGCGCGGCGCGGTAAGCGGTGCCTGCGGCGTCCTGGACATCGCCGTAGCGAGCCCACGCCGCACGGCGTGCGTCCTTGTCGGTTCCGGCAGCGGCCAACTCGGCCCCCAGTACCTCGCCAGCCGCGCTGACGGTCTTCTCGAATGCGGTGTCCCTGGCGTCTCTGGCGGTGTCGGCGGTCATTTCGTGCTCCCTCTCTAGGTGGTAGCTCCACTCTAGGGCATGTGGCGCTACCACGTCAAGGCTCTCACTGACTTCTGACCTGCCGGGGGTGATCCGGTGGGCGACATCAACGAGACGATTTCCGTCAACGCGGGGCCCGGTATCGCAGGGCTCAAGGAGTTCACGGACGCGCTCGATCAGGCGTCGGCGAAGTGGGCGGCGTTCGAGGACAAGCTCAACGGCGGCGGCGGTGGCGCCGGCCCGGCGAAGCTCGCCGCGAGCATGGACGCCGCTGCGGCTTCGATCTCCGAGGCTGCGGCGAAGATCAACGCGGCGGTGGATAAGGTCGGCGCGTCCGCTGATACGGCGGCCGGGGGGATCGAGCGGCTCGGCTCGGCTGCGGGGACCGCTGGCGGCGGCCTGGATGAGGCCGCTGCGGGGGCTGATGCTGCCGCTGCGGCGTCGGATCGCCTCGCGGAGGCCGCGGATGCGGCGGGGGCGTCCCTGGACGTTCAGGCGGCTTCAGCGGCCCGGGCGGGGAAGTCCGGTGCTGAGGCGGCTGCGTCGTCGGAGGGGTTCGGGAAGGTCGCGAAGGTCGCCCTCCTCGGCCTCGGTGTCGCGGCTGCGTACGGCCTTGACAAGGCGATGAAGTTCCAGTCGCAGATGCTGCTGCTGAACACCCAGGCGGGCGTGTCCCTGCCGAAGGTGAAGCAGATGTCCCAGGGCGTCCTGGAGATCTCCACCCAGACCGGCCAGTCCCTCTCCGACGTGTCCGAGTCCGCCTACCATGTCGCGTCGAACATGGCGTCGATGGGGTCGACGGTCCCGAACATGCTGAAGGCGACGAAGATCGCCGCTGAGGGCGCCTCTGTCGGCCACGCCCACATGGTCGATGTCACCAACGCGCTGACCGCCTCCATCGCATCCGGGATCCCGGGGGTCAAGAACTACTCCCAGGCGATGGGCATGCTCAACGCCACGGTGGGTTCCGGCGACATGAACATGCAGGACCTGTCGGAGGCGTTCGGGACCGGCATGGTCGCGTCGGTGAAGGGCTACGGCCTGTCGCTGAAGGACGTCGGCGCCGGGCTCGCGGTGTTCGGTGACAACAACATCCGGGGTGCCAAGGCGGGCACGGACATGCGGATGGCGGTCCAGTCCCTCGCCGTCCCCGCGGCCAGCGCGAAGAAGGAGCTCGCGGGGCTCGGGCTGACCCAGAACTCGCTGGCGAAAGACATGCAGTCCGGGGGGCTGCTGAAGGCCCTGGATGACCTGAACGGGAAGTTCAAAGAGCACGGGATCACCGCGAAGAACGAGGGCCAGGTCATCACTGACCTGTTCGGCAAGAAGGCCGGGGTGGGCCTGTCGCTGCTGATGGAGCAGATGGACCGGCTCAAGTCGAAGTACCCGGCGATCACCGCGGGCGCGAACAGTTTCAATGCGGCGTGGGAGAAGACGCAGCAGTCCCCGGCGCAGAAGTGGAAGGAAGCCGTCGCCGGCTTGCAGGCGTCCGCGACGGGGTTCGGTACTCAGCTGCTCCCCGCGTTCAGTTCCGCGCTGGGGTTCGCGGACAAGATCCTCGCCGACATCAACGGGACCAAAGGCGCCGCCCAGGGGCTCGCCGTCGCGTTCGGCGGAGCCGCTGCGCTGTTCACCGGCAAGAAGCTGGTCTCCGGGGTCGAGTCGGCGTTCAAGACCGGCGAGACGGTCTTGCGCGGGGTCGGGAAGATCTCCGAGGTGCTGAAGATCCCCGGCCTGGACAAGCTCAGCAATATCGGCAAGAGCGCCGGCCTGGATACGGCGGCGGAGTCCTTGACTGGGGCCGCGGGGGATCTCAGCGCCGCGGCGGCGAAGCTGTCAGAGGGCGGCCTCGGGGGCGCTGCAGGTGCGGCAGGAAAAGCCGAAGGCGGCGCTGCGGCGACGGCGGAAGGCGCGGGCGCCGGCGGCCTGCTCGCGAAGATAGGCAGCAGGACCGGCATGGATGCCGGAGGCCTGGCCTCCGCCGCCAATCCGATCGCGGCGGGCGTCGCGGCGGGCCTGCTGCTGCGCGGCTACAGCGATTCGCTGGCACCGAAGGGCACCGGGGCCGGGGATATCAGCAAGGCCATCCAGAAGGGTAACCCGATCAGCCCGGACTGGGCTCTCGGCGGGATCATCGGCAAGCTCGGGACATCGAACTTCGGCCTTGACGCCGGCAAATTCCTCAGCCGGGGCCTGTCGCAGGCCAGCCAGATGGTCACGGACCCGTTCGACGCTGCCCGGCACGGCATCGCCGGCCTGTTCGGCGGCGGCGGCCCGGCGCAGATGCAGCGCACCGGGGGCGGGCGCGGGGACGCGGTGAACTTCGCCGCCGTCAAGCCCCCGGACACCGGGGCGTTCACCTCGGCTGGACACGCCATCGAGAGCGCCTTCGACGGCGCGAAGGCGCGCGCCGGGTCGGCACTGTCGGGGATCGCGTCGGAGGTCGGCAGCGCGGGGTCGAAAGCCGCGTCAGAGGCGTCTTCCGCGTTCCACGGCGTCGAGTCGGCGGTGGCGTCGGGGATGTCGTCGGCTGCGGCGGCGGCCGGGTCCGGCGCGGGCAGGATCGAGTCGGCGCTAGCACGGCTGCCGGGCGAGCTCACGTCGGTCGGCAGTGCGGCGATGGCCGGGCTGGCTCACGGGATCGAGTCGGGGATCGGCGCTGTCATCGGCGCGGCCGAGCATGCCGCGGGCGCTGTCGAGGGCGCGATGAAAAACGTGCTGAAGATCTTCTCCCCGTCCAAGGTCACGGAGAAGATCGGCAAGTCCGCAGTCGACGGCCTCGTCGTGGGCCTGGAAGGCGGCCAGGCCGCCGTCACCGCGGCGGCGCAGGCGCTCGGCCAGCAGACCGCGAAGGCCGCCGACGTGACCGCCATCGACACCGCGATCACCAAGGGGATCGCCGACGCGGGCAAGGACTCGGCGCTGGTGAAGTACCTCAAGGCGGACCAGTCGAAGCTGCTGGCCCTGGCGGCGCAGCGGACGAAGCTCGAGGCGGAGATCACCGACGCCCAGCAGATAGCCCAGGCCGCGATCAGCGGGGCGTCCATCATGAACGCGTCGGCCGCCACCCCCTACGATCCGTCGACGGTGCAGTCCCCGTACACGCTCGTGCAGGGGCAGCAGATGCAGGCGCAGCAGGCCGCCATGTTCGCCAAGGCCGTCGGGCAGGACAAGAAGCTCGGCCTCAACGCCACGTCGCTGAACCAGATCGTGCAGTCGGGGGCCTCGGCGGGCCTGCCGGTGGCGCAGGGGATCGCGCAGGGCGGCAAGTCCACCGTCGCGCAGCTCAACGCGCTGCAGGCCCAGATCCACGCGTCCGCCGCGAAACTCGGCGACGAGGGCGCGGGGCCGATGTACCAGGCCGGCGTCCAGGCTGGCCAGGGGCTCGCGGAAGGCATCAAGGCGTCACTCGGCTCGGTCGACGCGGCGATCTCGCAGATGGCCAAGTCGATGGTGGCGACGATCGAGAAGGATCTCAAGATCCACAGCCCGAGCCTGGTGTTCGCGGAGCGGGGCGCGATGGTGCCCGCGGGCGTGGCGATGGGCGTCGACGCGGGGGCCGGGCAGGCTGCCGCTGCGGTGGGCCGGATGGGCAGCCGGATGACGGGCGCCTACCACCCCGCCATGGCCTACGCGGGCGGGTTCGGCGGGGGCCACGGCGGCGGGAGCGGTTCCGGTTCAGGCTCGGGCGGCGGCGACACGCATGTCACCGTGAACATGACGGTCATGGGCAGTGTCTCGACGCAGAACGACCTGATCAACGCAGTACAGCGCGGACTTTTGAAAAAAGGTTCGAACAACTGGCAAGTTGGCGTTATCAGGCCAGGTCGGGGCGGGTGACCGGGCTTCCGTCCGGCTAGAACAGCACGCCCGCCAGCTCGCATTCGCGGGCGGCTTCACGCTCCCGCATTGCCGGCGACATTCTCGCGTGCATCCTGCATGCGGCGTTGCAGTAGAGCTTGCCCTGCCGCCTTGTCTCGAAGGTGCTTCCGCAGTCGGCGCAGACGTGCACCTGCTCGGCACCTATCTGCTCGGCGCGCACCCTCTCTAGCGCCTCCTGATAGGTGATGCCCTCGCGGCGCGCAAGACAGACCGCGTTCGCCCGGTCTAGGTGGCACGCTCGGCAATCGCGCCCCCGTCCGTTTTCGCGCACGATCGTGTTCTCGGGCGTGAACTCGTGGCCGTGAATGCAATGCGTCTGGCTCGACATCACCTGCAACATCGTGCCGTGGCGAATACCGTCCGCGACATTCTCTTTCCGCGTCCCGTAGAACAGGTTGCCGCCGGCCGCCCTGGCCTCGTCCTCGTCGCCGGGTGCCCAGCGGTTGTTCGCCGGGTTACCGTCGAGGTGACGGACCTCCTGGCCGGGCGGGCACGGGCCGATAAACGCCCTGGCCACAAGCTGGTGGATCCAGTAGCTGCGCCCGTTCTCTACCAGCCCGTACAGGCTGACCTCAACGTGTCCGCTCACCTTGTGGACCTGCGGCTTCAGGATGCAGCCGCGCACCTGCCGCCCTGAGGCGGTCGTGCGCGGAAGGCTCCGGACGCGACCGAGGTCTGAAATCTCATAGCTGCCCTCATAGTCATCTACGGGCAGCCAGTTCTCGGGCATAGCATCGTTCACGTCGGACCTCCTGCTAAGGGGTAAAGGTTCGGCCACGCCCCCGGACGATTCACAGTCGTCGCGGGGGTCTTTTCGTACAGCCATTCTACCGCCAACACAGTCTTGCGAACGGAGTTTGGCTATGCCTTTTAGCACTTCTGCGGCCGACTATCAATTGACCCAGTGGGCCACCAACGAGGCCCTGTACACGTCGCTCCACACCGCTTACAGCGCCAGCGGCGCCAACGAGCTGACCGGCGGTTCCTACGCCCGCGTGGCGATCACGTGGGGCAGCGCTTCGAGCAACGCCATTTCCCTCTCCGGCACCCCGTACACGCTGAATGTCCCCGCGAGCACGACGGTGGCGTTCGTAGGCTTCTGGACGGCATCCTCTGGCGGGACGTTCCAGGGGATGACCCCGCTCGGCGGCGCGACCGGGTACGGGTTCAGCGCCCCGTCGTCCACGGGCGTCCTGCTGGCGCCGGGCACGTCGTACTCCAACGGGAACACGGTGTGCGTGTTCGCCCCGGCGGGGACCACCTTGCCGACCGGATTGACCGCGGGCACCATCTACTTTGTGGTGAGCGCTTCGAGCGACACCTTCAAGCTCAGCGCCACGCTAGGCGGGTCGGCTATCTCGCTGTCCGCTGACGGGTCGGGGCTCGTGCAGGCCATCACTACAGAGGCCTTCAGCGGAGCCGGCACGTACCAGGTGACCGCCGCAACTCTTAACCTAGCGTAGCCAATCCATCTCTTAAAGTAAGCATACCCCTTCTGGCGGCCGGGAGGGGCGTGCCCCTTGGCCAGCATTGTCATCTCAGCCAGTACCACGTGGACCGCCCCCAGCAACATCTCCGGCGCACCCGAGGTCCAGGCCTGGGGTGAGAGCGGGACCGGCGGGACCAGCCTCAACGGCTCCCATTCCGGCGGGTCCAGCGGCTCGGGTGCCTACGCGGCGGAACCTGCTCTCGGCGGGGTGACCGCCGGGACCGTCCTGACGATCACCATCGGCACGGGCGGCAGCAGCACGGCCACGACCGTTACCGGCGGTTCGGTCGCGGTGACCGCGGCCTACGGCGGGAGCGCGTCGGGGTCCATCGCCGGGTCGGGCGGTGCGGCGGGTTCCAACACTGTCGCCACGGCGGGCACGGGCGGCGAGAACGGCACCACGGGAAGCTCGAAGGGCGGCGGGGGCGGCCCCGGGTCGCCGGGGGCTTCCGGTTCCGGCGGCGCGGGCAGCCTCGGCGGGACGACCGGCGGGTCCGGCGGTACGGCGGGGTCCGGCGGCGGCGCAGCAGGCGGCGCGGGCGGCGGCCCCACATCCTCCGGGAACAGCGGCGGAACCCCCGGCGCGGGGTCCGGCGGCGGCGGGAACACCGGGAGCCGGCCCGGCGGGGCCGGCGTGCCCGGCCAGGTCATCATCACGTGGACCGCTGTCAGCGGCTACCCGGCCGAGGACTACGCGGCGGGGTACGGGAAAGCGTCCGGCCTCAAGAAGGCCGCCGGGACTGTCAAGGGCTACGCGGCCGGGACCGGCACTGCGTCGGGTGCCAAGCATGCGTCCGGCACGGCGGCGGGCTACGCGGCGGGCACAGCGGTCATCAACCCGCCTCCGTCGTCGTCGTCCAGCGGCTACGGGTACGGGACCGGCACCGCTACCGGGATAGCGCACCGCAAGGGCACCGCGAAGGACTACGGGGCCGGGTACGGGCTCCTGACTGGCGCCGCGTTCAACCCCGGCGTCGTCAACGCGTGGGCTGACAGCTTCGCGCAGCCGTCTGCGTTCGGGCCGATGCCGCCCGCGTTGCAGTCCGTCAACGTGCCGCTGACCGCCGCGTACAGCATCACCGGGGGGACCGGCGTCCCGTCGGAGGGTAACTGGCTGTTCTGCCTCGCCGGCTGGAACCAGGACGACGGGCTGCCCGCCCTCACCGTCGGGGTAGCCGATGACATCCACAGCTACTGGCGACCCCAGTCCCCGTCCGTCTCGACGGGTAACACGCGGGCTGTGACCTGGTACACCGCGAACCTGGCGAGAATCCCCACGGTCGTCTACGTCGCGCCGAACGGGGCCTACGCGGGGATCGCGGTCATGGTCGTGGAAGTCGCCAACCTCGGCCCCTGGGACACCGTGACGGGCTACGAGACGAACTACGCGGCCGGGGCCACATCCCTGCCGCTGACGCTCCCGGCACCCACCTAGGCCCGGCAGTCACCAGGCGCCTTACGCACTGAGGGGGAGGCGTCCGTGGCTACCGAGGTCTTCGCCAACGACCCGTCTACGACGATCAGCAGCGGCGGCACCACAGCACCCGCCAGCGGCACCACGGAAACCTGGACGGGCGCGTCCTGGGCGTCGTTCCCGGTCGCGGCCACGGGCGCGACCCAGTTCCACGTTTACGACACCGCCGCCGGGTACGGCAGCGAGCTGATCCTGGTCAGGAACATCTCCGGCACGACGGCGAGCGTCACCAGGGGCGCGGAGGGCACCACCCCGGTAGCCCACGTGACCGGGTTCACGGTCACCCAGCCGATCACGGCGGGGTTCCTGGGGAACCTGGTCCAGTGCGCCAGCATCGTCTCCTTCGGCGCGGACCCCACCGGGGCGGCCGACTCCACCGCCGCGATCCAGGCGGCATGGGAGAACGGCCTCCCCGTCTACGCGCCGGCCGGGAATTACCTCGTCGGCACGGGCGGCGTGTCCCTCATCTGGCAGCCGGGCCTGGTGTTCTTCGGCCCCTATGCGGGCACCTTTCCGGGCCTGGACACGATCCCCGGCATCGCCTACCTGCACCGGGTGGCCAGCACCAATGCGGACGTGATCCAGGTCCCGGACGGCACGAACTACGGCCGGATGTCCGACATCGCGATCGACGGGAACAAGACCCACAACACCGCCGGGTACGGGATCAACCTCCAGGACGGCGCCGCCCTCCAGGAAACGGAGATCCACTTCACCCGGTGCTTCATCCACGACAACCCGTACTCGAATTTCTACCTCGGCAACTTCCGGCTCGCGAACCGGCTGCGGGACTGCACGATCATGTACTCCGCGACGGGGGACGGTATCACCGTCGCGGGCACGGACAACATGATCTCCGGCAACATCATCGGCGACAACGGCCGGTGCGGCATCGCGGTCGGCACCACGATCTCCCAGAATTACGCCGCCTCGGGCACCGCGTGGGATCCGGCCGACACCCAGATCTACGGGAACAACATCTTCAAGAACGACACCGGGATCGCCATCTCCAGTGGCGTGGACAACACGGTCCTGGCGATGAACATCATCAACCTGAATAACAGGCAGGGGATCACGGTCTACGACCAGACCTGCAACACGATCCACGCGAACATGCTCCACGGCAACAGCCAGGCCACGAACAACGGCTACGCCCACATCGACGTAGGGGCGTCCGTCACCGGGGTCTCCATCTCGGACAACATGTTCGGCGCGCCGGACGCCGGGACCACCAACGTCGCGTCGTGGTGCGTGAATGTCGGGTCCGGGGCGAGCCCGGGCACGATCAGCGGGAACCTCGGCACGATGAACGCCACGTCGTCCGTGAACGGGCTGATCAACCAGGCGGGCAGCAACGCCTCCCCGTCGATCATCTTCCCGTCGATGATCGTCAAGGCGACGAGCTCATCGCAGAAAGTCTTCCAGCTGGAAAGCACGACGGGCTCTGTGCTGTTCAGCCTGACCAACGGCGGGTCATTCACGCTCCCGAACGGCGCCGGCCAGTTCGAGACCGCGCAGAACGTCTTCGGGTCCGCGACCGCGCTGGCCAGCGCGGTCGTGTCCCTCGTCGGCACGGCCACGGGGACGGCGCAGCTGAAGACGCAGCTGTTCGCCGGGCAGACCGCCGACATCGCCGACTTCTACGCCTCCAACGGGTCCACGCTGCTCGCCAAGATCACCGCAGCCGGGGTGTACGTCGGCCCGCAGGCGGCCTCAGTGAGCTACACCCCGTCCAACCCGACGGCGACGGCCAGCGGCACCCTGGTCATGATGGGACTCGGGACCACCTGCACCTTCACCCCGGGCGCGACCGGAATCGTGATGGCCACGGTGAACGGGTTCTGGAATACGGCCACGGCGTCAATTAACGGCACCCTGTCGGCGCGCTACGGGACCGGGACCGCGCCCGCGAACGCCGCCGCCGTCACGGGCACCCGGTGGGGCACCGGCACGAGCGACCCGTCGATCAACGCGGCCCGCTCCCAGTCCGGCGCGGTCCCGTTCTCGTTCACCCAGGTCATCACCGGCCTGACGGTCGCCACCGCCTACTGGTTCGACCTGGCCACGAGCACGAGCAACCCGTCGGACTCGGCCACCGTCACGAACGTGACGATGAGCTTCACGGAACTGCCCGCCTGATGCGGGCCTCCGTCCGGGGGTGAGCGGATGAACGCCTCCGCGGTCCCCGGCCGCGCTGTCCCCGGCCTGGCCGTCCCCGGCTACCACGGAGGGGCGCCCGTGGCTGTCAACGCGTTCACGATCGCGTTCACCTGCGGCGACAACACCAGCGCCACGCAGGCGTTCGCCCCGGCCGGCTGGACGACGCTCCCGGCCGTCACCGCCAGCAATGGTGTAGACCACTCGTGCGATGTGGTCCTGACCGCCGCGTGGACCGTCACCTCATCCGCCGTCTCCGTCACCGGCACCGCGGGGACAGCAGAAGACCTCTCCGGGGCCATCATCGGCGTCCAGGTCGACGCACCCAGCCCCATCCCCGCCGTGTCCGGGGTATCACCGGGATGGGCCGGGCGGACCATCCTGCAGGCCGCGCTCGGGTCCGGCTTCCAGACCCCCGCCGACGAGATGACCTGGACCACCCTCTCCGACTCCGCAGCCGCACCGGGAAGCATCAAGCGGCTCTGGTCATGGTCGGAGACCAGCACCGGCATCCCGTACGCTCTCGGGCAGCTCCAGTCTTCCGAGGGCACCGTCGAGATCGACAACGCCGACGGGGAAGTCACCCCCTCCAACGCCGCCAGCGCCTACTTCCCCGACGTCACCACCGGCACCCCTTTGCGGATGCTGTTCGCGCTCGGCACCTACGGCGGGGTTCCGGTCGACCGCTGGTACTGCTGGCAGCGGAACGCCCTGGACTGGACCGAGAAACGCGACGAGTCGCTCCGCAACTACGTCGAGACCGGCCTCACCGACGGCTGGTCCGTCGTCGGCGCGTCCTGCCCCACCCCGTACCGGGGGGAAGTCCTCCAGGACGGCCCGTACGCGTGGTGGCCGATGGACGACCAGCCGCTCTCCGGCGGGGTCCTCCCGACTGCGCTGCTCAACGCCGCGCCGGGGAACAGCAGCACCCTCAACGTCCTCGCCAACTCGGTCACCGCAGGCGACCAGTACTCCACCACGGGCACCGACCTGACCACCGACGGGACCGTCCTCACCGGCATCCCCGCCGGGAACCCGCCCCCCAGCGTGGCCGTCTACGGCGCCGGCACGAACCCGGGCTGGATGTACGGCGACCCCCAGTCCTCCCCGAGCTCGTACAGCACCGGCAACCCCGTCACGTCCAGCCCCGGGTCCGCCGCATGGCAGCAGACCGGCCTCCTCGGCAACACCGGGGCCAACGGCTGGTTCCTCGCCGCCAACGACACCGGTTTCCCGCCGCTGTCCGGCGGGATGACGTTCGGGCTGTGGTTCAACGCCACGTTCTTCGGCACCGCGACCGGGTTCACCGACACGGGCAACTCCACGTTCAACGTCGCCGGGCAGCCCTACGGCCAGATCACCCTCGCCACCCTCGCGACCGCATCGAACGCCGTCGCGATCCTCTACCTCGACATCAGCGGTCACCTGATCCTGGAGACGTTCGCCGGGTCAACGGGGACCACGCACTCCATCTACAGTTCATCGGACCTGCGCTCATCCTCGTTCCACTCGGTGAAGATCGCCCTGACCACGACCACGTGGACGGTGTACGTCGACGGCGGCCAGACCGCCCTCGTGTCCGGCACCGCGGCGGGCATGACCAGCGCGTGGACGTGGCTGATCCTCGGCGCCGACTGCGGCACCGCAGGCGGCTCGAGCCTGGGCAGCGCCGTCCACATGAGCAACATCGCCCTGTCCCACGCCGAGGTGTACCCGGGACTGCTCCCCGCATGGCGGGAACTCAGCCACTACGCTGCGGCGACAACCGGGTTCGGTACCATCCCCGCACCCCAGTCCGTCGCCGTCAGCACGGTCGGGAACCAGCTCGCCGGGGTGGGGTATGTCCCCGATGGAAGCGAGTTCCGGGGGTCCTACGGAAGCAGCGGCAGCGCCGCCACCGCGTTCGGGTTCTCCGCCCTGGTCACCGCCGGGATCGGCTCGTACAGCAGCGGACCCTCGGCACGGTCCACCATCGCCGCGATCGGCGGCAATACCGGCGGGACGATCGTCGGGAAAGCCTCGTGGGTGTCGTGGACGTCGCTGGCCCCCCAGTCCGTCGTCTACACGGCGGCGTCCGCGAACGCGGAGACCAGTGCGGGGACCGCGGACGGGTCCGGGCTGGCGTTCACCGCCGGGTACGGCGGGTCGGCTACGGCGGCGGGAGTGTGCAAGACAGGCGGCGGAGCCGGGGCGTCGCCGCCTACAGGGCCTGACGCGCTCGGGGACACGGTAGCGAACCGGCTAGAGCGGATCCTTTCGTACGGCGGGGTGACCTCGCCCAACCGGGCCATCGACGCGACAGCCTCTGCGCTGGTCCAGGCGGCCCTCGACGTGGGCGGCCAGCAGGCGGGCGCGAGTATCGCGTCGATCGTCAGCAGTGACTACGGGATGCTGTTCGTTGACAGCAACGGCACGACCTGCTACAAGAGCCGGCCTCACCTCAGCTCGGACACGGTGGTCTGGAACATCAGCTCGGCAGGCCCGGACTACGGCTACCCGTACAGCAAAGACCAGAACTTCGGAAATGATCCTCAGTTCGTCTATAACGTCATCCAGGTAAACCAGTACTCGCCCGACGGCGCGAGTTTGCCTGCTACCACGCCGGCTAACGCGAGCGCCGCGACAGCCTCTCAGTCGCAATACGGGCCGCGCCCGCTCAGCGTCGGGACCACGAGCTACCTGCAGAGCACGGCACTCATCCAGTCGGCTGTCAACTGGCTTCTCAGTACGTTCGGCGCGCTCGAGCGCAGGGTGCTGACCGCCACCGTCGACGCCGCCGGGTACCCGCCCGCATGGCCGTACGTTCTTTCCGTCCAGTGCGGAGATCTTCTCCAGATCACGGACCAGCCGATGCAGGGCGGCCCGCTCAGCGTCGGCACCTACCGCGTGAGCCTGATCAGCCGGAAGGTGGCGTTCGGGGCCAACGGGTCCAAGCCGACCGGGGCCGTGACGGTCACCTGCGATCCCGTTCCCGCCAGCTACTTCTGACCGGGGGTGAACCGTGGCCGTCGTTTTCAAGGCCCCGAACCGCGTCCAGGAACTGGCGCCCCCGCACCGCAAGGGGACAGTCAGGCACGTGGCAGGCACAGGCTCGAACGCCACCGTGACCGTCAACCTCGACGGACGCGCCCCCACGTCGTTCCGTCCCGCGCAGCTGAAGCTCATCTGACCCGCAGGCAGTACGCCCGCACTGCATGAAGGGGGGCGTATTGACATCTGGGGAAGCACTGGCCATCGGCATCCCGCTGATCGTCTTCATCCTCGGGGGCATCGCGACCGGTATCACGATGCTGGTCAAAGGGTCCGCCTACATGGCCAGGAGCGCGGTGGCGCAGGAGTCCACGGCCACGTCGAACGCCGAGATCAACGAGACGCTGAAGGCGTACATGGCGAGCAATGACGCGCGAGTCAACGACCTGGACCGCCGGGTGTACCTGATCGAGGACTGGCGCGACCGGGACCGGGAGAGGGGGCACCTGTGAACGTCATCAGGAGACGCGCTGTCGTCCTCGGCTCCGCCGCCTTCGCCGCTGTCGTCCTGACCGTGACCGCGTGCATCGGCGGGTCCTACGTCGTGGCCCTGAATGCCCTGCACAATCACAACAACCTGTCCGTGAAGCAAGCCTGCGCGCACTGGGGCTGGATCTATCAGGCCACCGCGCATGACGGGACACCTGTGCTGCATGCCGCGGTGAAACGGACCCTCGCCCAGCTGGACTGCAAGTGACCGGGCACGGTGCCGACGACCGGCACAGGCGGCAGCGGAAGACCGGGGTGCTCCTCGTCGCCGCGGGGATCGTCCTGCTCGGCGGGATCATCGCCGGGAACTACTACCTGACCATCGGGGTAGCGACCCGCACTGCCACCGCGCAGCAGCGGGCAGGGGTCGTTCTCGGCGAGCGGCTGTGCACGACGTTCGGGAGACTCGCGGCGCTGAAGCCGCCACCCGGAAACCCTGCCGTTAACCCCAGCCGGGCGTACGAGCAAGAAGAACACGCGACCCTTGACCAGCTCGGCACTGACCTCGGCTGCAAAGTTACCGGACCCCGGAAAGGCAAGTGACCTAATGATCTTCATCTCTGCTCTCGCGTTTGCTGTTGCCCTGATCCTCGACTTGGCCGGGGTCAGTAAGGGTCACGTCGACCCGGTGACATTCATGCTCGCGGGCCTGCTGTTCCTCGCGCTCGCCGGCTGCCCGTGGGGCTGGCTGCCGCGCCGCACGCCGTAGCCGCGGTCGTCGCTGTCCTGCCTCCCGGGGGGTGCTGCCTGATGTGGTGGTGGCACGCCTTCCAGCACTGGCTCGCCTATCACACGGGCAGCCTCAACGAGCCGGGGGTCGCGCCGGGAGGCGCATTCTGGGGCGGTATCGCGTCCGACCTCGGCGAAGTGACGCTGGTCGGCGGGATGATCGCGATCTACCGCAAGCACGCGTGCCATACAAGGTGGTGCCTGCGGTTCGGCCGCCACGACTTCACCGACGAGGCGACCAAGATCACCTATCGTCTTTGCCGCCGTTGCCATCCCGCGCATCCGGGGCGCCCGCTCACCAAGCTCCACATTGCCCTTATCCATCAGCGGAACCAAGGAGGCCACCGTGACGCGCAGAACTGACCAGTCCGACCGCATCGAGGCGTCCCTGGATCGCGTCGAGGGGGCGCTGTCCAGGATCGCGGATGCGCTGAACCCCGCCACGGCGGGCGGCGTGGCTGCCGTCGCCGCCGACGCTAAGGATGCCCGCGCTGAGGCGTCAGCGGCACGGACCGAGATGACCGCGCTCCGCGAGCTCATGACGACGCTGGCGGCCCGCCCATCGCCGCAGACGGTCATGACGCCCTCGGCGAAGACCCGCAAGGGGGCGGGGGCGTGAACGGGTTCTGCTTCAGGTGCGGCGCCTTCGGGCTGCTCGGCCGGGCTACGGCATGGTGCGGCAAATGCACGGACCGGTGGCACCGGGACCGCCAGCGAGGACCGCGATGACGCCGCTGAAGCTGTCCGTCGACTCCGAGGGACGCGTTCACGGCCCGCGCATCACCTGGAACGACCCGTGGCCCTGCCGCAACGGGGACGCCGGGGGGATGAAGGTCCCGTCCGGGGTGCTCGGGATGCTTGTCCACACCCAGGTTGGCAACAATCCGGGATCTGTCAGCTGGTTCAATAACAGCGCATCTCAGGCATCGGCACATTTCTGCGTGGCCCAAGATGGCTCGATCGTGCAGATGGGACCGGTCAACGGGTGGAAGGCGTGGCATGCCGCCGAGGGCAATCCCCACTGGTTCGGCTGTGAGTTCGCCGACGACGGCAACCCCGCGAACCCGCTCACCGCATCGCAGGTCATCGCCGGGGCGCAGCTCCTCGAGCTGCTGTCGCGGCCCGATGTCGGCCGGTTCCCCCTCCAGATGAGCAACTCGCCGAGCACCGAGGGGCTCGGCTGGCACGGGATGGGCGGCGTCGCGTTCGGCGGCCACTTCGACTGCCCCGGCGACACCCGCAAAGCCCAGCGACCGCGGATCATCGCGCTGGCCGCGGCCATCCGGGCGGGCGGATCGCAGGCGGGACCGTTCCGGCACACCGCGCCGGGCGGGAAGACGCTCGGCGAGATAGCAGCCGCGCGCAGTACGACGCCGGAGCACGTCTTCGGCGTGTCCGCGAAGGCCTACACCGCCGCGGACGTGGCCGTGATCGCCACGCTGCCGCTGCCGCCCGGTTTCCCGTATTACACATCCAGCCCCTGATCGGAGCCCGTCTTGACCCTGAAGCTAGGCCGCCTTCCCGGCCAGATCCCGGCGGGACTGCGGGACCTCACCTTCTACTCGGCCGGGCCGCTCCCGAAGCCGCCGCCGAGCGTGACCATCCCCGCCGTCCCAGCGTGGGGCATGGACGGCAACGACGTCTACGGAGACTGTGGCGTTGCCGGGATCACCCACGGCTTCCAGGCCGCCGCAGCGGACACCCGCGAGACCGAAGCGTTCCCGCCCGCCGCCGAGGTCATCAGCTACTACCTGAAGTACACGGGCGGCCAGGACTCCGGTGTCGTCCTCTCTCAGTTCCTCGCCTACGTCCGTGCGCACGGGTTCTACGGCCACTCGGTAGCCGCCTACGCCCCCGTCGCCGTCCACGACGTGCCGACTCTCCAGTTCTGCATCGACGCCTACGACTTCGCCTATGTGGGCATCACGGTCACCCAGGGCATGATGGACGCCGCCCAGGGCCCCGGGCCGTGGACATGGACTGCTGAGGACGCCGCAGGTGCCGAGATCGGCGGGCACTGCATCATCCTCGTGGCCTACGACAGCCAGTGGCTCTACGGCGTCACCTGGGGCCAGGTCGTCCGCATCGCCTACCCGGCCTGGCACCGGATGAGCGACGAGGCGTGGGCGGTCCTGCCGGGTGAGATCCGCACCGCGGGTACTGACGGCCACGGGATCAACATCGCCGCGCTGAACGCCGACATGCCCCGCCTCGACGGGACCGCAGGCCAGCCCGCAGCCGGCCCGGCCGGGCATGAGGGCCTTCTGGGTGAGCTCGCCGCCGCTGTCCGGGACGTGGCCGCAAGCACCGAGAAGGACGTCACGGAACTCCTTTCCTTCCTCGCATCGAAGGGGCTCTAGCCATGTCCCATGCCGCAGACCCCGGCATCGCCGCCCACATCGAGCACTGGCTGCAGCAGCACGTAGCCCCCGACATCACCCGCCTCAAGGCCGACGTGTCAAAGGTCCGGGCGCTGCTCCCCGAACTCCAGGTGCTCGCTAACACCGTCGTGACGCTGGCTAAGGCCTCTGACGTCCCCGAGGTCGCGGTGATCGCGGAGGACGCGGTGAAAGCCGCTGAGGTCATCGCGGAGATCGCGACGGCACTGGCGGCGGCAGGGATGTAGGTCTCGCTCCCGCGCGGCTGAGGGGGCCGCTGGTGAATACGTCCGGGCAGGCGGGATGGCCCGGCGGTAGGTAACGGCGGCCACGAGCAGAAAGGCGGCCAGCCGGCGATGCAAGGATTTTTTCGTGACTCCTCCTGCGGATTGAGTCCGCAGGATTCTCAGGCAGCTATCGCCTGACGGGCAAGCCCTGCCCGCAAGATGTTGATGGCCGCGTTCACGTCCGCGTGGGCCTCGTGGCCGCACGACAGGCACCGGAAAACGGCCTGGCTTGCACGGTTCCCCTTGGCGACGTGCCCGCACTGAGCGCATCGCTGCGAGGTGTTCTGGGGGTTTACTGCGACTACCGTCCGTCCGGCCCATTCTGCCTTGGCGGCGAGTATCCGCAGGAAGTTACCCCATCCCGCATCCTTGATGGATCTGTTCAGCCCAGCTTTGGCCGCCGCGCCGTTTGGCTCGAACGTGCCGTCACCAACCGGCCGCGGTTTCGGTCGGCGGGTCATGTTCGCGATCTTCAATGCTTCATGCACGATCACGTCATGGTCACGGACGAGAGCCAGCGCGGTCTTATGGGCATGGTCGAGGCGCTGGCGGCGTGCCTTGCCGTACAGTGCCGCAACCCGCCGGGTGGCCTTGCGCCTGCGATTGCTTCCTAGTTTCTTGCGGGAGTGCTTCCGGTTGGCGGCGGCAAGACGTTCAGTGATGGCGGCATGCGGGCGCGGGTTCGGGACGTGCTTCCCGTCGCTGGTCGTCAGGAACGACATCACGCCTAGGTCGATGCCGACGACCGCGCCAGTCGGCGCCAGTGCCTCAACCGGCACGTCATCGCAAGTCAGGATCACGTACCAGCGACCAAGCTCACGTCTTACCGTGATCCTCTTGACGATGCCCCTGACCGGGCGGTGCTGGTGTACGCGGACGTGGCCGATGCCCTGAAGCTTCACGCGGGTCACGGTCGGATGCGGGACAGAATCCCAGAGGCATGCATGGCCATTCTCCGGCCACTCGATGGAGTTCCACCGACCCCGCCCCTTGAAGCGAGGATGGCCGGGTACCTCGCCTGCCTTGACGCGACGGAAGAAGCCTAGGAACGCATCGTCAAGGCGACGGAGAGTTTCCTGCTCGCAACTGTAGGCCCACCGGGTGAACCGCTCCGGGGCGGCGGCACGGATCTCCTTCAGCTGTGCCGCCTGTGTGCTGTAGAAGATGCGGCGTTTCCCCATCCGCCATGCCTCAACGCGTTCCTCAAGCGCGGCGTTATATAGCTCGCGGGTGTCCTCAAGGCACGCCTCGAACGCGGCTATCTGCTTAGCAGTCGGCCGCAGAAGGAACCTATAGTTGCGATACAACCTGCACCGGGTCTCAGTAGTCGGTGTGGGTTCAGGCCCGGTTCGGTGGTTGCACATCGGCCGGGCCGCTTTATGTCGAACAGTCTAGCGGACTTAGACCACGACATGCATGAGTGCCACGCTGAAAGGTGGCGAAAAATTGAACGGCTTTTTCCACCCGGAAGTCCTCCGGGTGCTCGACAGGATCGACGCGCAGCTCTGCGCAATCAACGAGAAACTGGAGAACATCATCATGTCTCAATCGGATATCGATGCTGCCGTGGCGACCGACACGGCGCTGCTGGCCGACCTGACCACCCAGACCGCCGCGATCGCCGCCGCGCAGGCCGCGTTCGCCGCGGAGATCGCCACCCTGCAGGGCCAGGGCGTGGACACGTCCGCGCTGGACGCCATCAACGCTCAGCTGGCCGCCGCTCAGGCGCCTCTGGACGCTGCGGTGACCGCGCTGACCGCTGCGAGCTAGCCGGTAGGCTACCGCCCAGGTAAACGGGAAGCAGCGCGCCTCGTCTTCGGACGGGGCGCGCTGCTTTTGCGTTGGGGCGGGACTAGCCGGCGATATTGCCATCCCCGGCCGAGTCGCCGTAGTTGTTGTTATAGCCATCCGTCCACTGCTGGTACTGCTCGCTGGCGACAGGGACGACGAAGCGGCCGAACACCCGGTAGGAGATCGTCGTCACCGTCACGCCGTAGTGCCACGACCAGTCCCCGATGCCGATACCGCCGAAGGTGGTCCCGTGCGGGAACGCCAGCTCATACCACGTCGAGGTACTGTCGGCCGGGTCGGCACCGTGATCGTTCTCGCTGTAGGCGACACCCGCATTGAACGCCGCGCTCGGCAGCTCGGACGCAGTGAACGAGAAATCGGCGTAACCCGCCATCTGCCCGGTGACCCTGGACTTGATCACGTCGCCGGCGTAGGAGCCGCCCTGGTTCGGGGTCGGCGCTCCCTTGACCGTCGTGAAGGTGCCGATGTCGCCGAGCGTCGCGGTGAAGGTGTAGGCGCCGGGCGAGCCGCCAGTCAGGGTGACCGTCAGGCTCCGGGTCATGGTGTCGTCAGCCCAGGTGTCCGGGTTACCGTTCCCGCCGTCAGGGCGGTCGGTGACAAAGGTCAGCGCGTGCCACGACGGCTGACGGGCAGCGGCGTTCGCGATGCCGCCTGACGTCAGCAGCGCTGCGGCTGCGGCAACCGCGATGGCTGCGGCTTTGATGCTCATTACGTTGTCTCCTCGTTGAGTGTTCAATCGGTTGCTGTGGGGTATTTAGGCAGTGATCGCACCGTTACCGCTCGCGCTCCCGGTTACAGCCGGCGAGCACCCCCGCCAAGCCCGGCCGCGCCGATCCCCCCCAGGCGCGGCCGGGCCCCAGGGGTCAGGCGACCTTGCTGAGCACCTCGCCGTGCAGCGCGAGCCCCGCTTTTGCGAGTGCCAGGCGGACCTCATCGACCTGCGGCCGGCTGAAACCCAGATCATCCAGGTCGAGAGCGGACAGGCCCTTCAGCTTGCCGACCGTATTGAAGCCCGCGGTCTCCAGGCGCCGCTGGATGGTCACCGCCGGGCCGGTCCGGAAGGCAGGCCACAGGGACGTCAGGGACGCGTCGAGGGGATCGGGGGCGCCGGGGGCGGGTGTGCCGGCGAGGAGCGCGCGGACCTCGGCCTCCTTGTAACGTCGATGTCCCCCAAGTGTCCTTATTGTTGACAGTTTGCCCGCTTTAGCCCATCTTGTCACGGTCTTCGGATCAACTCTGAACATCTGGGCTACTTCGGACGGCGTGAGTAGATTGTCTGTTTCGATTGGCGTCCTGGCACTCATCTTGCTACCCTCCCATTAGGTCCGCTGGCCTCCTGACCAGCGGTGATGTACCCTTATTGCGGTAAAGGGCGGCTATTGCGGATAACCGCCTGACTGCTTCACCCCGTCCGGCCTCCCCAGGTCGGGCGGGGCTTTTTCATGCCCGGAGCCGGGCGGCCCCAGGAGTAAACGGTTCCCTGGGACCACCCGGCATCCGGTATCGCGGTGACGCAGGCGATCTAAAATCCCTCAACGACAAAGAGGGCCGGGAACCGATCAGCCCGTTCCCATCGCCGGCGTTCTGATGTGGCTGCCCCACCGCGACTAGCTACTTCTTAGCGCAGCACGCCGAAGTCGGCGCCCCAGAGCTGGTTGTCGTTCACCGTGCCCAGCTCAGGCACGAGGAAGGCACCCGTGAACCCGGTCAGGCTGTCGGTCTCCAGCTGCGGCCGGGGAGTGTTCGTCGGATACCCGTTCTTCGGGTAGTCCAGCACGAACGGGTGCGAGAACGTGGTGTCCGACCCGTTGATCAGCGGCACGTAGCCGTGGGTGATCGTAGTGTCGAGCGTGTCCACGACCCAGGCGGTCTTGCTCGTGTAACCACAGGGCTGAAGGGTCACCTTCGTGCCCTGCTGGGCGGTCGCCGCGACACCCGCGCACAGGCCGGACGCCACCCCGTACGGGGTGTACTCCAGCTCGAACGCCGGGTCATCCGGGTAGCCGTTCCCTGCGGCCGTGACGCCGGCCATCCCGATCCCGGAACCGTAATGCAGGTCGATCGCCGCGGACATGAGACCCGCGGCGAAGAAGTCCGACGTGGTGCCGTTGAACTCGGCGCTGAAGTCCTCAGCCGGGTCGGTGTCCGACGTGCGGAACAGGATGACCGGCTGGCCGACCTTCGCAGCCTGCTGGAACACGTCGAGAACGAACGCCGGCGTGTGGTGGGTGCCGAACTCGCGGCTGAACACGTCAGCGCACGTAGACCCGCACGACGGGGTGGCAGCACTGGCGGACATCACGCCCACCGCGCCGACACCGCCGACGAGGGTCAGCGTGGCCGCTGCGGCGAAAACCTTGCTCTTGACAGACAATTCGATTCCTCTGTTTGGACTCCAGCCTCGCCCTGCGCGCGGCTGGCCCTGCGATTCCCCGGTCATTACCCGGACCGGGACGGGGGTCTATGGGGGCGGCTAGCCCATCTCGAACGCCAGCACCGTCTGCTCGGGCTGCTCAGACTCCAGGATGGCCAGGTTCTTCACGGCCTGCCGGTAATAGCTGGCCTTCAGTTCCGCGCCGGCGGCCTTGCGGCCCAGCTCGACCGCCGCGTAGGCCTCAGATCCGACGCCGAGAAACGGAGTGAACACCGTCTCGCCAGGATTGGTCCGCATGTCCACGAACCGGCGCGACACGTCGAGCTGCAGCGGGTGGACGTGCTTCTCGTCCTCCTCGTCGCGGGCCTCCCGGTACGGCAGGACCGCCATGTGACTGCGGTCATCGTACTGACCCAGGTTGCCGCGGACGTCATCCCACACCGACCCGGCATACTGCCGCCACACCCACTGCGAATACCGGTTCTCCAGCTGGCTCCCCGACCACCCCCGGTACTTCATCACGTCGGCGGGCGGGACGCTGGCGCCATGGTAGGCAGTGAACCCGTTCGGGTGCGTCACCGGGACGGGATTCTTCCCCTTCTTGCGGAAGATCAGGAGCCAGTCCGCGCCGGCGATACCCGCGAACGTGGCGTCATCCACGATCGTCTTGTGAGTGAGATCCTTGACCATCGTCCGGTTCCGGACCGCCAGCGGCTCCTTCCAGATGGCGTGACGGCCCAGGTACTCGAACCCGTGCCGCTGATGCAGGCGGATCACGTCACCGGGGAAGTCGACCAGGGCGTCACCGCCGGAGTTCCCCGACGGGGTGTCCATGCAGTGGACGGCGTTCAGCCGGCCCGGCATCGTCAGCCGGTGAAGCTCGGCGACGAAATAGCCGTACATCTCGAAGAACTCCGTGTACCCGCCGGCATTGGACAGGTCCCGCTCACTGGAGGAGTACTTGTACAGGCCCGCCCCCCCGGCGCCCTCGTCGCCGTAGGCGAACGGCGGGGAGTAAACCACGCCGTGCATGCACCCGTCCGGGTAGGCGGCCATGACCTCCATGCTGTCGCCGTTGTGGATGGCGTACCGGTCGGTGATGACCTGTGCTGCTACCTGACCCATGAGGGGACCTCCGTGTCCTTGGCGTAGGTGGCGCTGCGGTCGACAGCCAGCGCGTTGTTCATGTGGGCGGTCAGGGAACTGAACATCCGGTCCGCCTTGACGGCCTTGCGTTCCAGGCTGGCGAGGACCCGTTCCCCGCCCGTGGTCGTGACGACATCCACGATCACCGGATGCTGCTGCCCGAACCGCCAGCAGCGGCGCACCGCCTGGTAGTAGGCCTCGAACGAATGGTCCACGAAGTACGTCATGCGGTGGCAGTTCTGGTAGTTCAGGCCCCACGACGCGATCCGGGGTTTCGTGACCAGGACCCGGATCTCCCCGCGGCCGAACGCGCCGAGCTTCTCCTCTTTCGCTTCCACCGGATCGGACCCGGTCACCTGGACCGCGCCGGGGATCAGCTTCGTGAGCAGGTCGCCCTCGTCGTTCAGGTGGCACCAGGCGATGCCGGGCGCGGCGTCCGAAAGCAGGTCCGCGGCCTTCTCGCACCGCTCCGTGATGGTGCGCCGTGACTCTTCCCGCTCCTCGTGCAGCCCGACGGCAGGCACGTCGAACAGGGTGCCCTCTTTCACCGTCCGCGCCTCCACGACATTGCAGCGGGTCTCCAGCGGCGGCAGGATGAACCCGTCATCTGCGAACCCGAGATCGGACGGCTTGCGCATCGCCCTGGCCCACGACGACACCCACCGCCAGAACAGTTCCTCGGCGTGGCCCTTGAACCGCCATTCCTCCCCGGCCCGCGGGCGCCACTTCCCGCCCATCGTCTTGCTGGTCTTCTCCTTGTTCGTGAAGAACCGGCCGAGCATGTCCATGTGACCCAGGTACCCGAGGGCCTCACTGGAGGTCCCCAGCTCCGTGTGATCGTTCGGGGAGGGCGTGGCCGTGGCCAGCAGCCGGTACGGCACGGTCCGCATGAACTCGTTCACCATCGCCCGCCGCACCGAATCGTACGACTTCAGTGCCGAGCTCTCGTCGCAGATCACGCCGCCGAACTTGTCCCGGTCGAAATGCTCGAGCCGCTCGTAGTTGGTGACGGTGATGGGGGCCGGGATCTTGCCGTCCCGCGAGATGGCCGCGTCTATCCCGAACTTGGCGGCCTCGGTCACCATCTGGTCGGTGACGCCCAGCCGGGTCAGCAGCAGGACGGGCTTGCCGGCGTGCTTGTGCACGTTCTGCCCCCAGACCAGCGACATCGGGGTCTTCCCGCCCCCGCAGTCCACGAACAGCGCGCCGCGGCCCTGCCGGATCGACCACTCCGTGAGCATCCGCTGGAACCCGAACAGGAAGTCCGGCGTCCACAGCGGCTCGAACCCGGCCGAGCTACCCAGCTGCGCCTTGCGTGCGAGCAGTTCCGCGTAGGTGCCCATCAGCAGGCCCCCAGGTCTCTCGCAGCGGCTTCCGTGCGGTGATCCCACGCTTCCTGGTCGTGCACTGGTGCGGCGGCAGGCAAGCCGGGACCGTGGACCGCGCAGTCAGTGACCGGGCTCGTGTCGGTGCCGGGGATCTCGCGGCCCAGGTAGCAGGTGCAGTGCGGCTGCCCTTCCAGGATCGCCAGAGCCACCGCAGCGACCTGGACAAGCTCCGTCCTCAGTGCTTCCGGGTCACCGTCGAGGGCGGCGCGGGCGACTTCCCCGCACTCCTCGGTGAGTACCGCGACCTTGACCATGAGGGGGACGGCGGCACTTGAGCAGTCACCCTGCCCGTGGGCGTGCGGTGCGGCCCAGAGCTGCGCCTGGCGGTCCCGCTCGGCGCTGATCGCGGCCAGGGCGTCGGCGCGGGTCACTGCGCTGCCTCGTGTGCGGGCAGTTCGGCCGCGGCGGCAACTTCGGGTGGCGCGGTGATCATCGCGACCACGCGGCCCCGGCTGGTGACGTAGGTGATCCGACCCCGGATGGCGTCGTTGATCACATCGGCTAGGTGCTCGCGAACGTCGCGGATGCTCCGCTCGCACGGTTCGGTGGTAGTCATGACGCTAGCGTACACAAGTAGTGGCGGGTGCACACTGGTGACACGCCGGAAAGTTTCTCACGCCGCCGCGCCCGGATTCACGCGGGAGCCGGGCATCGGCCTCGGGTCGGCGCCGGCCGCCTGCTGGGCTTCCTGCTGGCGCTTCTCCCAGGCGATGACGTCGGCTAGCTTGTAGAGGGTCCTGCGCCCGAACCGTGTCCCGGACGGGCCGTAGCCGCGGTGCTTCCAGTAGCGGACCGTGGACGGGACAGTCCGCAGGCGGTCGGCTAGCTCGGCGGTGGTCAGCCACTGGTCGTCCACGGAAATCCTCACAGGGAATACGTACCGGAACCCGTCACGGGGATGATGACGACAGGTTCGCATATCCGTTGGCTATATGCAACCTGTACCGGGATGCGGTTTAATATCCCCGTGACGAATCAACGCCAGCCAACGGTAACCCCTGAATCCGGGGACTCCCCCGGCATGCGGGACGAGTACGCCGGCGAACCGGAACGCGTCCTCGCCGCCCGGGTCCGCGAGATCCGGGAGAAGCTCGGCATGACCCAGGCCGAAGTCGCCAGGGGAATGACCGCGCAGGGGCTCGCCATGCTGCAGAGCACCATCGCCAAGATAGAGGCCTGCCAGCGGCCCGTACGCCTCAACGAGGCCGTCCGCCTCGCCGCCGTGCTCCGCACCCAGCTGGACGACCTCATGACCGACCCCCGCCAGCGGGACATGCAGGACGCCCTCGCCGCAGCGAGGGACGAGGAACGGGAGCTGCTCGGGCAGCTTCTCCAGGCAACCCACCGGCTCGAGCAGCGCCGCGCCGCGCTCGACGCCGCCGGGCATGCCGTGCGCGAGTCGGCCGCCCAGGTCGAGGAACTGCAAGACCTGTACGCGCAAGCCCAGTACACGACCGGGATGCTGATCGCAGCCGGCGACGAGAGGAACGAACCGTGAGCCATGTCGAGGACCGGTGGTTCACCACCGTCAAGGACGAGAACGGCAAGGCCGGCAAGGAACGCAGCGCACGGCACGGCAACGGCCGGCGCTGGCGGGCCCGGTACGAGGACCCGGACGGGCGGGAGCGGAACCGCAGCTTCGCCACGAAGGTGATGGCCGAGAACTTCCTCACCGAGGTCGAGCACTCCAAGCTCGCCGGTTCCTACCGTGATCCCGACGCCGGGAGGGTGAGCCTGCGGAAGTACGCGGAGGGGTGGGTGGATGCCTATCATGCCGACTCCGCCCGCGGCGAGCAGATCCGCCGGCAGCTCCGGCTCCACATCCTGCCGGGCCTCGGCGCTCACCCCCTGGCTCAGCTCAGCCAGCGGCCGAGCATCATCGGGAAATTCTTGCAGGGGCTGCCCATGACGCCGGCAGGGCAGAGCCAGGTCCGCATCACCCTGTCCAGCCTTCTCGGCACGGCACTGGAGGACGGCCTGATCGCCCGGAATCCGTGCGAGGCCAAGGTGGCGAAGATCCAGCTCCCGCCGAGGCGCAAGCTCATCCCGTGGACATCCGCCCAGATCTCCGAGCTCCGCGCCGGGCTGCCCGAGCAGTGGCGGGCCGTGGCCGACTGCGGGTCAGGGCTCGGGCTGCGGCAGGGGGAGATATTCGGCCTGGCTGAAGATGCTGCCGGGCTGCTGAAGCGGCGAGCGCGGATCGTGCGGCAGGTAACGCGGATCAACGGGCGCCTGTGGTTCTCGCTGCCGAAGGGAGATAAGGAGCGGGACGTGCCGCTGCCCGAGTGGGTCAGGTTCGCGCTGGCCGCCCACATGGAGCGCTTCCCTCCCGTGGAGGTGACGCTGCCGTGGAATGACCCCAAGAACCTGAAGCGGCACGGGAAGCCGGTTACCGTCGCGCTGCTGTTCACTAAGAACGGCGGCCCGATGATGCACTCGACGTTCAACACGATGGCGTGGCGGCCGGCCCGGAACGCGGCGGGCATGACCGAGGGCGGGCTGCATCAGCTGCGCCACTTCTACGCCTCGACTCTTCTCGCCGGAGGGGTTGACATCAAGGCAGTGTCGGAGTATCTGGGCCACCATGACGCGTCGGTGACGCTGAGGGTTTACGCGCACCTGATGCCGGTGGCCGAGGGGCGTGCCCTGAGGGCGATCGAGGCCGCTTTTGAGGCCGATGACGGCCCCGTGACGGCCCCTGAGGCAGAAAGTGGCCCCTGACCTGCAATGCCATCGGTAGGAGTGGTTCTTGTGCGGCTTCCGGCCCCGCCTGCGGCCCGATCCGGGGTGCCGTTCTGGCCTGCAACTTCAGACGTTGGCTAGCGTTGGAAACGTTGGGGCGGGTTAGGCGCTGTCACGTCCCCCCGACGGCCCCAGTCCGGACCGGCCTCCGCCGGCGTCCTGTCCCCGTGATGCCACCGGAACGGATGAGCCCAGAGATTCCACCGGGCCACATGAGGCCACTGGGTGGGCCGGTCCGGATGAGTCCTGCCGGTCAAACAGTCCAGCGCATCACCCAGTACGGCAGCGCAGGCGAGTCCAGCGGGTGCCGCGGCGAAAGGTCAACGTCGATCACCGGACGGCGGGCCACAACCCTGGTGAGCGCCGCCCCGAGGAGCGCCGCGGCGCCGATGTCGAGTTCCCCGGAGAGCTCGACGACGACGAGCCTGCGGGGATCGCGGGCGGACAGCTCCGTGCCGGTCATGGGCGTCCTTCCTTGCTGGGCGGCAAGGCGGGGTCCGGGCCGTGCGTCGGGTGTGGGACGGGATGCTACTGCATCGCGCGGAGGGGCGGAAGAGATGCAGCGAGGGCAGGGAGCAGGGCGAGGCAAATTGTCCCGTTTCCGGGAATCGGCTGGCGCGGCAGCCGTGAGGTCAGGCTAGCGGAGTAGCGGCCCGGACTTGCGCTAGGCGTTCCCTCGTCACGTCGGCCGCGTCATCCATGCTCGCCTCGTACTCGCGGATCACGCCGAGGATCGCCGCCTCGCTGGCCGGTCGCAGATCCCAGGCGTCAAGCCCGGCATGGACCTCCCGGCCGCGCGGATGCGGTTTGCCTGGCCCTCCGGTCGCGGGATCCATGATCGTCAGATAGCGCGGGTGCGGCCCGAGCCGGTTCTGCAGGTGGGTGTGGCCGTGGATCAGCCACGCGCCCTCGTCCCGCAGCCGGTACTGCGTGGCCCGGTCCTCGCCGACGTGATCGCCCTCGTAGGGGAAGTGTGACAGCAGCACCTGGCGCCCGTCGATGCGTATCCGCGCGAACGCCTGCACCGACTCGAAGACCTCGAGCCAGCGGCGCTGATGCTTCCGCGAGTCCCGGTGACCCGGCCAGCATGCGTCGTGGTTGCCGGTGATGAGCTGCTTGCGCCCGTTCAGCCGCGCGGCCTGCTCGAGTATCAGCGTCTCGCTACCGAGGCCTACGTCTCCCAGATGCCACACGAGGTCATCGGGGCGCACCATCTCGTTCCATCGGTCGATGATGGCCTCGTCGTGCTCCTCTGGGGTGTCGAAGCCACGCAGGGCCGCCACGAACCGGTGAAGGAAGTGGCTATCCGACGAGAACCAGACTGCGCTCACGATCTCTCATTCCCCGTCTCCAGGCCGGCCAGCATCGCGCCCGCGGTCCCCCGGTCGGTAACCTGCTCACGGCGGATCGTGAACTGCTCGCTCGTGCAGTAGCGGTCCACGTTGCCGCCCACGTGCTCGAGGAGGTCTCCCGGTCCGGGCTTCACGCGGCGGCGGTGGGCGGTGCACACGATGGTGATGGTCCCGGGCTCAGGCACCGCCGGCCGCCTCGTTCGCTTCCTTCATCGCTGCTGCGAGCTCGTCCAGCCGTCCCCGGAGAGCACCGACCGCGCGGGCGTGAAGCTCGCGATCCTCAGGCGTGTACATGTTCACGTGCTCCAGCATCTGGAGGGCGTGGTCGGCGATCAGGCCGAGCTGGACCATGATGCCGTGGTCGGTGTCGATGTGCTCGCGGAGCCGGGCGATCTCCGTCATCACGTCCTCGCTGGCGTATTCAGCCATGCTCGGCACCTTCCCCTCCGCGCAGCTCGCGCCAGTCCGGCAGTGCCTCGCCTCGCTCGATCCGCCTCAGGCTGATGTCCATGCTTCCCCACGGGCCCGCGTTCCCGGAGCACTGGCGGTTCACGTGGTGAAGGTGCAGGATCTCGCGGGCCATCCTGCGGCATACTTCGCGCTCGATGAGCGGATAGGCAGCAGCGACGGCAGCCTCGGCCAGCGCCCCGGAATCGCCGGCCACTACGCGATCCTGGCCGAAGTCGACAGCCGTGCCGATGATAGCGGCCTCGGCCGCGTCCCGGATCTTACGGGAGAGCCTAGGCTTCTGTTCAGCTTCCATCGCCAGCCCCCCCGGTCAGCTCGCGGGTGATGGCCTCGCGGACGTCGCCGACAGTCAGGACGCGCTCGCGGTGCCGGTCGTTGCCTGTGCTGTCGCGGGTCAGCGCCAGTACCGCGTCTACAGCAGACAGGAGGCGGAGCGCGTTGTGGCCGAGACAGGACACCCGGACCTCTGCGCAGTCCTCATCGGAGTCGATGATGAAGCCCTCGGCGTCGGCCCGGATACCGGCCAGGATGGCGGTCAGGTCGTCACTCACAGGTGCTCACCTCACTGAAAGCTTCTGGGTGTGCGTCCTTGAACGTCTGCCACTTCGCCGGAACCAGGTCGTTGATCTTGTCGAGCACCTGCTCGAGGCTCAGGCGCTCGTCGCTGTTCCAGGGCGGGATCATGCACGGGCCGGTCTGCCATGACGCGCGCCGGTAGCACCAGCCGCCCTTGGCGCGCTTCTGCAGGATGACCGTGTTCGTCGTCCCGTCGACGTCGAGCGGGCGCTTGCGCATCCCGGCTTTCCAGTTCTCGTTGTAATAGAGCATGCGGTACTCGATGTAGGCCACGACCTGGCGGACCTCGGCGTCGTCAGGACGCAGCGACGGGTAGAGATCCTGGCCGGCCGGGGAGTCGGGGCAGAGCAGCGCCACCTCGTACTTCCATCCGGGCCACGGGCTGCCGACAACAGGGATTCGTAGCGCGGCCAGCGGGTCATCCTGGTAGGCATCGAACGGCCATGCGGCGGTCTCGGTGTCCATGCTCTATTCCTTTCCCGCCCTGGGGGCGGATGGCTGATCGGCTCGTGCGTTCAGCACGGCAAGGCACTCCAGGCAGTCGGGCTTGCCTTCGCTTGCTGCCGCCCCTCATGGTCACGACGTAGCCACACAAGGTCGGGTCGTTGAGTGCTTCCGGGTCCGGTTCGGCACCGGCAGGGAGCGCGCACCAGCCGTCGCGGTGGTGGACGATCCAGGGCTTCGCGCTCATGTCGCTACTCCTGCCCCGTAGTGCTGACCGGCCCACGTCGCGGCGTCATCGTCCCGGCAGTCCTCAGTGCAGAACGGGTGGCCGGACTGGTCAGTCACCGGAGTGCCTGTGATGGGCTCGTCGCAGCGGCAGACGGGGACCAGGCGCAGGCGCCCGCTCTCGCGCCACGCCGAGCCGCGGGAGTCCAGCAGGAATAGCTGCTCGTTCCCGTCGCCGAACCGGGCAGTGACGGAGCACAGGCGGGCCTCGGTCACGGTGCCGTAGTGGACGGCTCCGGACTCAAGCGGGTTTCCTGCGTCTTCGTGCTCTACTGCGGCTACTTCCTGGTGCTGGCGGAAGGGGGTGAGGTCCAGCAGCTTGACGCGGTTGTCGTGGGCGATGATGTAGGGCATCGGGTCTGCGGGGTGAAGGGTGGTCATGGCTTATGCCTCCGTCTTCGTGGTGACGATGAGCCGGCAGGCCTGCGCGTCGGTCTCGACCGCGTAGCCGTGCATGCTGAGTACCCGCTCGTATCTGGCGAGGTGCATCAGGCGGTGCTCGTTGCTGGTGCCCATCGAGACGGACGAGTAGCGGACCTCTACGTCAGGTCCGGCGCCGTACTTCGAGACGCTATAGCCGGACACGCCGCCGCGCAGCAGCGAGATAGCGCGAACGAATCCGGCTTTCCGGAGCAAGGCGCTGATGGCCTGCGGGGTGGGGGCATTGGTCACGGATCAGCCCTCCTCGGTCGGCTGGAAGGCGGACAGCGCGTCCATTACCTCAATGTCACGGGCCAGCTTCAAGGCGTCGTCCAGAACCGACCGCAAGCGCGGAGTGCGGGCCCGGTCCAGATCCTGCAAGATGTAGCCCGCGTTGGCCAGAAGCCTCTCGGCGGCCTCCTGTACTGCCAGCGCCCGCGTCAGGTACGCATCGCGCGCAAGGCCGGGAGGGGTGACGGGGTGCGGGGCGCTCATGGCTCAGGCCGCCTTTCCGGCGTCGTAGCGGGCCGTGTCGAAGTAGCGGACGCCGGCCCTCTCGCTGGCGGGGGTGATCGCGTACTGACCGGCCAGCAGCAGGCCGACCGTGATCCGCACCTCGCTGCCGTTGCTGGAGACGGCCAGATGGCAGCGGTTGATGTCGGCGTGGTCGTGCTGCTGCGGGGTCATGACGACGGCGGGGAAGCTGATCCGCCGGCCGGAGACTTCTACGGAGTCGCCGCGCTGGAAGCTGGCGAGGTGGGCGTAGGCGTCCTCGGCCCGGGTGAGCTTGGTGTCTGTGGTGGTGGTCACGGGGTCAGGCCCTCTCGTTCGCCGCGCGCATTGCGTTGAGCATCTGGCGCTTCTCGGCCTCAAGCTTGTTCTGGTCAATACCGGCCCACTCGGCGAGCAAGTCGCGGATGCTCGCGTCGAACTGGCGCGGGAAGTTCATGCCATCGACGTAATGGGCCAGGAAGGCTCCCTTGCCCTCCAGCCATTCCATGAACTCGCCGATGGCCTGCGTTTGCTCAGCGACCGCAGACAGCTTGTCGTGCTCGGGGTAGTCGCTCATGGCTAGGCCTCCATCGCGGCGAGGTGGTCGGCCATCTCGTGGCCGCTGTGGCGGGTCCAGCCGCAGGTGCACCACGGCGGCAGGCCGCCCGCTGCCGGCACGGTGGCCACGTGCTCTTCCATGAAGTGCTCGGGGCTGACGATCGGGTTGCCGTAGTAGTTGAGGGTCAGCGAGTCGTCGGTGTTGTGCTCGTAAGCCCATTCAGGATACTTGCCAGTCGCGCTTGCCATATGAGAAACGTACCAGCCTCTACCCGCGCTTGTCAACTGGGGAGTACAATCGGTGACATGGAATACGACACGCGCCACGTCCTCGGCGCGCATGAGATCGGTGAGCTGCTGGGCGTGACCCGTTCGCGCGCCAACCAGCTCTCCCGCGAGGTCGGCTTTCCGAAGCCGCTCGGAGTGCTGCACATGGGCAAGGTCTGGAGACGCGCCGACATCGAGAAATGGATGGGCAGGCGCAAGGCCCCGGCCGGCTAGCCCGCAGCTGTCCCCGACAGAAAACGACAGGACCGGCGCCCAACCGCAAAGAAGAACGCCGGCCCTGCCCACTCCCTTCTCAAGGAGCGTGCTCAGTATGCCATTTGACCCTGCCCGGACTCCGCGCGCCGTCAGGGAGTTACCGGGGTGGCTTGCGGCCTTGGCCTGCCCGATGCACAGGACTGCGCCGCTGATCACTGGTCGCTCGCACTAGACGGACGCCGCGAGCCGAACGGGCAGTGGCGTGCGCCGTGCCCTGTTCCCGGCTGCGGCACGCTGCGGTCTCTGGAATACGACGCACCGGGCAAGCATGTGCGGTGGAAGTCATGGTGTGGCGAGCATGACAAGGAAGCGGTGCGCCCGCACCTTGCCCGGCTCATCGGCTCTTGCATGCCCGGAGGCAGCCGCCGCGAGGTGATCAGCCATGACGAACTTATCGAACTGGCGCTAGCCGGCGTGCCGCCCATGACCATGAAGCTGATGATGCTGCGGCTGGCCGGACTCGGCACGATCGAAGCACTCGACAAGCTCGGCGTACGGCCCGACCATCGGGCGCGGGTCATCGGAGGCCGCACGGGCGGCGCGCCCAAACGGGCGCGGAACCGCAGGTCGTTACTCACGCCCAAATGGGCGGGCTGCAATACGCCCAAATGGGCGCGGGATCGCAGGTAAATCGAGGGATGTTCTGGCTTGCTTCCTGCTGCTACTCTCATCCCGCCGGTAGGCGGCGTAAGGACTAGGCTCGGCAGCGAAGGGAGGTGAGAGTCATGGGCAACATCACGGTGAGCAGGTACGACCACCCGGCCGACGTGGGCTATCAGGGCTGGATCGAACCGGACGACCGGAGCTGGATCGCATTCGTGGCCAGCGACGGGAGCCCGGTCGTGTTCCTGAACCGCGACCCGGAAACCGGCGCGGTAGCGTGACCGGCTGGCCGCTGCGGGACGAGCAGCGCGCCAGTACCCCGTGGCTGATCCTCCCGCGCTCACCTGACCAGATCCTCAAGCTTGATGTGCAGGATCTGGGCCAGCAGCGCCAGCCGGGTTATGGCCATCTCCTGATTGCCCCGCTCCAGGTTCGCCACGCTGGAGCGGTGTATGCACGCGCGGTCGGCTAGCTCCTGCTGCGTCATGCCCGCATCCGTGCGTGCCGCAGCGATGCGCCGGCCGATCTTTATCAGCAGTTCCGACTCGCGCCAGGTCCCGAGGATCACAGGCATGATGCACTCATCCTGTCGTCGGCATCATCCGGCTCATAGGGATCAGGCAGCGCGCTCACTCCGTCCACCATGGCCCGCCCGACTCCAGCCGTTCCCCGATCACAGCGCGCAGCTCGGCCACGGTGTCAGCCTTGACCTCGCGGGCGAACCCCACGATGCCCGGCCGCTGCCACAGGTACGCCCGCCACTTCCGGGTGTGCATCTGGAGGCAGACGCCAACCTGAACCCCGTCCGCCATGATCCGCCGTGCTCCCGGCTCACGGGCCGGGAGCGTGAGCTTCACGGGGCGGTCAGGCGGCACGACTGGCCTCCGTCGTCGCTGCGTCTCTAGCCGCCAGCCTCCGCACCTCGTACCGTTCCGCCGTCCTCAGGCTCACTCCCAGCCGTGCAGCCGCTACCTCCAACGTGGCACCCCATGAGCGGAGCCACGCGTAATCCTCGGTCCTCGCGGGCAGGGTGCGGCCCCACGGGCGCACAGGCGGCGGCGGGCCGTCCGCGGGGAAATCCGCGGCCTTCCACCGGTTCCAGCAGTTGGGGCACAGTCCGTGAGCGCAGCCGCCGCGACGGGGGACGACGACACCGGGGCAGGTGCGGCAGTCCATCACGCGACTCCGGGGAACCTGAGCTGTCCGGCCGCCTCAAGCTCGGCAGGAGACGGCGGCGGCGGGGTTCCCCCTTCGGCGTCGCCGTAGCAGTACGCCTTGTCCGGCACACCGGTCGTCCAGCCGTCCGCGGTCATCCACGTCATGAGCGAGTCCGCGCTGCCGTAGTGCTCGCCTCCGCTGTCCTCGTCGGAGTAAGTCTCTTCACAGCCCGGCGAGTCGCATTCCGCGATCCAGCACGGGCTTTCCCCCTGCTCGGGCCGGACGCGCTCAAGATCGGCGAGATCGCGCGGATCCGGGCCGCGCTCCTTGCGGAGTTCTGCGAGAGCTTCGCTCGCTTCGGCCCACGTCTTGTGGTGCGGGATGCCGCAGTCGCTGTCACCCCACGGGTTCGGTTCGAGCGTCCAGCAGCGGTCCTTGAGCTGGTGAATGGTCACGAGGTCTCCGTTCTCGCCGCGTCTTGCAGCGCGCCTTTCATCGCCAGCGGCATGCGGAGCTCGCTGTTGCTCCGGTCGTGCCGGCACACCATGCACAGCCACACGCCCCGCGCCGGGCACCATGCCACCTCGAAGACGCCGCCGCATGTCCCGCAGTGAGCGGTCAGCGCCTCCAGCGGGTCATCAGGCATCGGGATCGACCTCACCGTCTCTTGCGTCGCGCTCAGCGCAGTACCGCTCGATGTCCGCGATGGCGACGTGGGCCAATTCCGGAACTCCTGCGCCGACGGCCCAGATCCACCGCTCCAGCACGTTCGGGAACGTCTCCGGGGCGCGGTAGAGGTAATCGGGTCCGTAAAAGGCGCGGAAGTAGCGTTGCGCGTGACCGCGGATCGTGGCTGCTTCGGATTCGGCCTCAGTCGCCTTTGCCTTCAGGTCGCCCAGCGCGTTGCTCCAGCAGCATCCGCCGGCTTCCTCGCACTCGTCTTCGCTGCGTCCGCACCAGCAGTTGGCGGCGTCGAGTTCGTCTAGCAGTTCAGCCACGGTCATCCCCCTCGGCGCCGACGCGCCTTCCTGGCGGCGGCGTGTGCCTGTAATGCTCCGTGAGTGCGCCTACGGCCGAGACAGGCGAGACCGGGGCGATCGTCAGGCGCCGTCCCGCAAACCGCGTCTCGCGCGTCCTGCCGTCGTGATCGACCGGCCGCAGTTCCTCCCGCTCATGGTCGGCAGCCAGCAGGTTCAGCGCCTCGATCAGCGCCGGGAGGCTGACGGAGATCTCCGCGATCTCCGTGTGCTTCTCGCTCAGGTGGTCCTGCTCGACGCTGCAGATCCGCACGAACACGGTGTCGTCGCATGCGCTGACGTTGAGCACCCTGGCGGGCGGCGAGTACTGCTCCAGGCATTCGGCTAGCGAGATCTGGTGGATCACGACCGCGTTCCTTCCTCGGCGCCTTCCAGCACCTTCAGCCCGTCCCGTGCCGCAGCGATCACCTTGCGGTTGGCGTCCCCCAGGGCAGCGGCCATGTCCAGTGCCTTCCTGACGGCAGCGACGGCGTTCCCGTGCTCGGTGACCATCCGGTCCAGGCGGGCGAGCTCCGCGGCGGTCCGGCGGGGCGGCTCGGGCTCGGTGCCGATGATGGCCAGGATCGTCCAGCCGCAGACCGCTTCTGTGGCACTGGCGGCCGAACCGTCGTCGGTCGTGGTCCACTCGCAGGCCTGGCGGCGGGTCTCGGCCAGCTTCGCCCCGTCCGCCTCGCGCACGGCGGCCGCTACAGCCTCACCGATCGCCATGTCGAGCTCTTGCTGCCAGCGGGGGCGTTCCTCCCAGGGCGGCATGCTGAACCGTTTCCGCCCTTCCGCCTTGGCCCGCTCGGCTTCGCAGGCGAGGCGCTTGGCGTGGACGATGCGGCCTAGCGCCTCCCGTCCGGGCGAGGATGCCCCCGCGCGGGCGTCAGGCCGCCCGAGAGCGGCCGGCGCGTCTCGTGCCGTGTCGTCGGGCACGGAATCGCTAGCGGCGATCTCAGGGCGCTGCTCAGTCATCGCTGCCTCCGTTCAGGGCGTCCCACTCGGCCTTCAGCGCCTCGATCTCGGCGATGATCTCCTTGGCTTCGGTGAGACGCTTCTCGTCATAGCCGGCCGCCTCATCGATCAGGCGGCCGAGCGGGGTCAGCCGCTTGCCCTCGGTCTCAACCTCGCGCCGCATCTCGTTGAGCAGCCATATCCGGTAGTCGATCTCGGCCTGCAGTTCCAGCCAGCGGGGAATGTTAGCCACCGCAGCATCCCTCGTCGCATCCGCACTCGTTCCGGTCGGCGTCATCGGTGCCGAGCCTGCAACCGCAGCCGCCAGGACACAGGAGGTCGGTCGCGGGCGCCCATGCCATCACCAGGTGCGCCCAGTCCGGGTACCACTCGATGTCCGGCAGGGTGTGGAACACATGCTCACGCGGGCCGGCGAGGACCAGGCGCAGACCCAGCCCGATCGCCACACCAAGCTCAACGTGACGGCCGCCCTTCCCGCCGCCGCCTTCGGAGGTGAACGAGATCAGCGTGTCAGCGGCAGACAGGTCATCCAGGTCCACGAGAGCGTAGTGAGCGCATGCCGCCGGGTCCGCGTTCAGCTTCTCGGCGACGACGGATTCGAGCAGGTTCCCGCCGTGCTGGTCGATCCAACGGGACGTGACCTTGTGGCCGAGCGCTTCGAGGACGTCGCGTACTCCGCGCATCTCCTCGTTGCGGCTGTAGCGGGCGGCAAGGTAGATCTTGCGGCCCGGTTCGGTGGTGCTCATCGGTCGGTCCTTTCGGTCTCGTGCGGACTGCCACCGCAGGCACAGGCGGGACCGCAGCCGGTGCAGCAGGGGCCGTCGGCGAGCGAGGTCTCCAGGGCAGCAGGCTTGTCGAGTGCCAGCCGCGCGGTATCCAGTCGGCCGATCTCGTCCACGTCGATGCCGAGCGCGGTCAGGTGCTCCCACAGCCACTCGCCGATCCCGCCGCCGTCGTTCCAGGCGTCCGCGATCTGCGCAGCGGTGAGCTTTGCGCGATCCGGGTCCGCCTCGGCCAGTGCCAGCAGGGCGTGCGCGGCGGCGAACTGGGCGACGACCTGCGCGACAGGAATCTCCTGGTCGCTGCGGATGAACGGGGTTACGTTCCGTATCCAGCTGATCTGCGCGCAAACGGCGAGGTAGCGGGCCACGCCTTCGGCCGTGATCTCGGTGCCCCATTCAGGCCACGGGGCTATCTCGGCCAGTCGGTCGCGGATCTGCTTCGCGCGGTCCGCTTCGGTCGTTTCGGTGGTGCTCATGCTCGGTCCTTCCGGTGGTCGGTGGTCATCTGGACGGGGGCGTCGTGGTCGTCTGGCCGGTCCCGGGTGGTCACGCGGCAGGCTGGGACTGACTAGCAAGCTCGGCGTCGATCCACGCCAGGAACGCCGTGTAGCGCTCCTCAGGGGTCTTGCCGCGGTACGTCTCGTCATTGCGGTAGGCCAGCTCCCACGCGAGCGTGTAGGCGATCCCGGCTTGCTGTGCGGCCAGCTCGGCGGTCTCCGTCAGCGGATTGCCGTCGTCAAGGGACGCGATCGCAGGCAGGGCGGCGAACGCTTCCGCAGGGTCGGCCCCTTCGCGGACCTTGCGGTGCCACAGGTAGGCGCCGATCAGGCAGACACCCTCGCCTTGGCCGCTAGCCGTCTCCTCGATCGCGCGGCGCTGCTCGTCCACGTCCTGGCGCATCCACTTCTCAACGAATCCGGCGTCGCGGTCATCGAAGGTGAGATTGCACTCGATCGCGCGGGCGCGGTGTTCTGCGACCTTCGCCGCTATCGCCTCCTGCGTGACACCGGCTACGCGGGCCGGGCCACCCACCGTGCATAGCGCGCCCTCGATCAGCCGCTTCTCGGGGAGTGCTAGCAGTGCTTCGCGGATCTCGGCCAGGGCCTTCCGGCCGCGCTTGCTCTTGAGGGTCGCGCGGGCGTTCCGTTCCCACCGGCCCTGAGCCAGGATCTGCTCGGGCTCGCCGTCGTAGTCGTCGTAGTCGCTGAAGCGGCTCATCGGTGTTCTCCTGTTTCGGTTCGTTCGGATTCGTTCTCGCTCATGCCGCTCTTGCCTGCTCCGGGGCGATGGCGATGCTCCGGTCATGCACAAAGCCCCAGCGGTCAGAGGTCGCCGTCCAGGCGGTCCCGCACTCCTGGCACTGGTGGTCGGTGACCCGGAAGCGGCCGGACCCGGTTACGGGACCGATGGGGGGCGATGCGTCGGGGATGCCTGGGGGGCACTCCGGGCATGCGTCGGCCATGGCGGGGGGCGGAGCGGGGATGGTGATCATGCGGCGATATCCCGTCCCGTGTAGCCCGGCAGGTTCTCTAGCCGCCACTGGTGCGCGACCTTGGCAGCTTCCTCGGGAGTGCCGTAAACGCCAAGGTTGTGGATCCGGCCGCCCTGCTTGGCGCGGGCCTGCCACTTGCCCTTCATCGGGTAGACGCCTCGAAAACCGCTGGCCGCGCGTCCCTTGACGTTGGCGCTGGACTCGCTCGCCGTGACGAACCGCAGGTTGACCTTCCGGCAGTCAAGCCGGTTGCCGTTGATGTGATCTACGATCTGGCCGTCATAGCGGGTGGCGCCCATTACCCAGCGATGCAGGAGGATGGTCCGATTGAGTCCGGGGCCCTCGCACATCTGGGCGTAGCCATGCGAGCCGAGCGAGAGACTGCGCTCGCCGAGTCGCTCGACATTCTCGGCGTCCAGCCATGCGTAGACGGTCAGGTCGCCGACCTTGACCGGAACCCTTGCCGCGCCCATTAGAACGGTGGTTCCGAGTCGAAGGGGTTCTCATCCCGCGCCGCGGTCTTCGGGGCGTCCGCGGTCTGCCGGTCGGCCCGCATGACCTTCGCTGAATGGAAGCGCAGTGACGCGGCCACGTCCTCGGCGACCACCTTGAGGGATTTGCGCTTCTCGCCGTCCTTGGTGGTCCACTCCTCTTGCGAGGCGTGGCCGGTGACGATGACGCCGGTCCCCTTGGTGAGCGAGTCGGTGATGTTGCTGGCCAGCTCACCGAACGCCACGCAATCCCAGTAGGTGACATCGGAATCCGACCACTCGCCGGTCTGCTGGTCCTTAACGCGGCGGGACGTGACTACCGAGAACCGGGCCACGGCCTTGCCTGCTTGGCTGAACTTCAGGTCCGGGTCTCGCGTGAGGCGTCCGGTCAGCGTTACGTCAGTGCTCATGTTGATCTCCTATTTCGATTTCTTGCCGGCCAGGTTGAGCCCGTCGGCGACTTTCCAGGGCCAGTCGAATTCATGCGTGCCCCACATCAGCTCCTGCGGCCAGTGACGCTCTTCGCGCGGGCCGCGCCACGGAAGCACGGACACGAGGCGATGCCGGCCGTTCTCGTCGGTGTCGCCTTGAGGCTTGATGCCGTAGCCAAACTCGGGCCAGCGCATGAGCAGGCTCGAGCCGGTCGGGCGGATGCTGCGGTTAACGCCGTCGCCATGGCCGGCGTGGGCTTCGGTGACGAGAGCGCAGTCCGCCTTGACGCGGGCGGCGTCCAGGGCGGAGACGACGAGGCGGGCCGCCGATTCCTCGTTCGTGTCCGTGGCATGCAGGCGGTAGAACGGGCCGCAGACCAGCAGGCTCGGCTGATGTGCGGTGACGCGCTCGAGTAGCCACGCGGCGTCTTCCTCGCGGGTCAGGTCGATTCCCGCGGGCTTCTGCAGGATGCGCAGCGCGCCCTCGGGGACCGGGTGGCCCTGGCCGCGGGCGATGGCCTCGAGCTTGCGGAAGTGGCGCCGCGATTTGCGGTCAGGGTTCTCGCAGTCGATGAAAAGGACGCGCTGCGGAGTGATCGGCTCATCGGTGAACGGATGCACGCCAGCCGCCGCGGCGACTGCGAGCTGCCGGATGACGACGCTCTTGCCCAGCCCCTCGAATCCGGTCCAGATGAGGCGGTCGCCGCGCTCAAGCAACTCGGGTATCACCCAGTCGCTCGGCGGGTCGATGATCGAGATGAACTCGTACAGGTCCGGGGCGAGGTCGGGCTTCCCCGTGTCGTCGCCGCGGAAGGTGACCTCGAGCTCGGCGAGCGAATGACCGGCCCGCAGGTGGTCCGATACATCCTTGAGGTCGCCGGCGGCCTCGTGGATCTCGACTGCCCCGGCGATGTCGTTAAGGCTTGCGGCGACCTGCCGGGCGTGGGCCTGCCCGGGCTTGTCCTTGTCCGCGATGATGATCACGATGGCCTCGCGGAGGAATTCCGCGTACTCGGACCGCCACTTCCCGGCGCCGCCCGGATTGCATGTCGCAGTGACGCCCGCGGCCTCGAGCGCGTGGACATCCTTCTCGCCCTCGACCACGTAAATGATCTCGCCGTCCTTGACGGCCTCGATCACCTTCGGCAGGCGGTACAGGACGCGACGGGTCTCGCCGAGACTCCAGCGCCAGCCGCTCTTGCGCGTGGCGTCAGGGACTCGCTGCGGGAAGCTCTTCGTCGCGGTGCGGAGCACCTGGAACAGCAGCTTCTCGCTCTCGTCCACGTAGCTGTAGACCGCGACCGCATCGCCGTGCGGGGTCCACTCGGCTTGCGACTGCTGCTCGTCCCGCGGCGTGCAGAGGTCATTCCAGGTGAGGCCGATCTTGGCGAGGATGTCTTCGGCCGCGCAATTGGCGTGGCAGCGGATGACGACCGGGTGTGACGTGCCGCGGCCGATCGTCATGCTGGCCTCGCGGTCCTCGTGGGCCGGGCAGCAGGCTTTCCAGTAGCCGCCGAGCTGGCGGACTCCCTCGAGCCTCGGCAGCAGAACCTCAGTGAGTGCGTCCATGGCTCAGTTCTCGTAGGGCGAGGTCGGGTAGTTGATCCGGGCCGGGGGGGTGTCTTCCGCGTCGTCCTGCTGCTCGATCCAGCATTCGCCGTTCAGCCAGGTGGCGGGATGCTTGGTGTAGTCGATGGGCCGCGACTGGCGCTGGTAGTCGTCGCGGTAGCGCTCGGCGCCGAGAATGATCACCTTCGGGTCCACGGCACCCTTGACGACGGCGGTCTTCCATGCCTTGCGGGCCTGCCCCTTGGCGACGCGGCGCGGGTACACATCCCAGAACGCGGCGAAGTCAGGATCGGCGTCGGAGCCGACCTCGACGCCGGCCGGCCTCTGCCGGCCAAGGTTTTTACCTGCCTCTTCCTCTGTCTCTGAATATGTCTCTGTCTCTGACTCTGTCTCTTTGGAGTCAGACCGTTTCGCATCACCGATCCGGCCAGCGATGGGCAACTGATCTGAACTCTGCTCTGATGTCTGATCGGTAGTCTGATCAGACATCAGAGCCTCTTTCCGGCACCATTCGCAGTCCGGGTCGGGACTTTCCTGCTCAACGTGCCAGCGCCGGTGGTTGGCGTGCCGTGCACCGCGGGCCTTGGCGTGCGACTTCCGCTCTATGGCCTCGCGGCTAGGGTTGCGCTCCAGCCAGCCCGCGACCTGGTATCCGTAGTCGCCGCGTTCGATCAGGCCGACCTCAACGAGGCGGCCGGCGTCGCGCTGGCCGTTCTTCTCGCTGTCCGGGAGAACGAGAAAAGCAATCTCGTCCTCGGGCACGAAGCCGTCCGACTTGGTTTCCTTGCAGAACAGAAGCATCTGAACGTACAAGTCGCGCAGCATCCGGGCGTCGCGCCCGTAGCGATTCAGCCGTCGCACCTTCGCGTTCTTCGGGAAGGTCACGGCCAGCTGTAGATGCAGCTCCCCCGCTGGCACAGTTACGCCGCCGTTCCCTTGGTCTCGCCCTTGCCGGTACCGCCCTTGCCGAAGCGGTAGGCGAGCGCGACCACGGAAGCCGCGGCGATCTTCGCCTCGCCGCCGCCGCCGAAGTCGGTCGGATCGGCCGGGCAGCCATCTTCAACGAGCCGCCCGTAGAACACGCCGGGGAACGCGAGGTCGAAATGCTCGCCGCTCGGGCAGGGGCGCCACTCGTGCGTGTCGTCCTCCCAGCCACCCTGGCCAGGCTCCTTGGCGGTGTCGTCGCCACCGATGAGAACCGGCTTGATGTGCGGCGTGGGCAAGCCTGCGAACAGCGCCGTGCGTGATGGCTGCGGGCGCTGCGCTGCGAACTTCCGCCACTTCGCAACGCCCTCCGGGTCTTCCTTCCAGTCCGGCTTGATCTCGATCCAGAGATCACCCAAGGGGAGTCCCTTGATGATGAAGTCGGGCAGGTAGGCCATCCCGTCGATGACGAACCCCTGCGGCTCGTATGTGGCGTCCAGGCCCAGCTCTTTGAAGAAGATCGCCCATCGCGTTTCTGTGTGGGACCGGTACGACTTCCCCTCGTATTCGCCGGGCAGTGACCAGCGGGACATGTGGCGCCGTCCTTTCAGGGGGTCGAGTTGCTTTAGGTGTTCAGGTGATGCCGCCGCGCGATGTCTTCGGCTTGCCTAACTATGCCAGCAATCATTGGCCAACACAAGTTGGCCAATGGAAGTGAGCGTGATGCTATCATGGTGTTGGCCACATGGGTGTGGCATCCTGACCACGTGACAGAGGAAGAGGCCATGACCGAACTTCGCGCCGCGCTCGCGGCCACGTCGCCTGAGGCGGAAGAGCAGCGCTCCGCCCGCATCGGCGCCGCGTTCTATGAGGCGATGAAGGCCGCTAACGGGCGCCGCGGATGGCAGGCCGAACTCGTCAAGGAAACTGGGCTGACCCGTGAGACGATCCGGCGCCACGTCGAGGATGAGCGGATCCGTCGCGGCGAGATCCTCCCGACGAAGCGCTACCTCGAGCAGCAAGAAGCGCTGGCGCGCAAGAAGGCCCGCACCAGCTCCTGACGACGCCAAGAAG
>Ga0208589_1000009_pt1 | contig 99514 bp, 97 predicted proteins | sample NGESurshal092012_2_FD_184486 | JGI IMG/M metagenome (GOLD analysis project Ga0208589, IMG submission 184486) | Arctic peat soil microbial communities from Barrow, Alaska - NGEE Surface sample F53-2 shallow-092012 (SPAdes) | ecosystem: Environmental > Terrestrial > Soil > Wetlands > Peat ...
ATGGATGTACCGGAGACATAGATGAGCCTGCCTGCCCGCCAACAGCAAGCCCTGGACAAGATCGACCTGGCACTTCAGTCAGCTGATCCCAAGCTGAAGTCGATGTTCGCGATCTTTACCCGACTGACGTCGCGGGAGGCCATGCCAACGACCGAGGCCATCGTGGCCAAGCTGCCGCGCCCGATGGTGATGATCTCCATCATGGTCGTCACGGTGCTGAGCGCGGTCCTGGTGAGCGTCCTCGCCGCGGGCACGGAGTGCCCGCGGCTGTCCTCGGACCAGGTGGTGGCCAGCGCCGCGGTGCGCCTGGCCGCGTGCCGGGACAGCACGGCAGCCTGGAGCAAGGGCGGCCGCTAGCGTCCCGGCGGGACCCCCTTGGGCCAGCCACCCGGTGGCCGGCGAGCCCGGTGGCCGTCACTGGCTGGCAGCCGGCCTGGCCCGCAAGTAGGAGAGCACCTGGCTGACGGCCAGCCTGGCCGACGCGATGCAGGCCGGGATCCCGATGCCGTCGTAGGCAGCTCCGCAGACGGCCAGCCCGGGCTGGGCCGCGACCCCAGCCCTGATCCGCGCCACCCGGTCCAGGTGGCCAACGCTGTACTGTGGCAGGCCGCCGCCCCAGCGGGTGACCCGCGTATCGGCCGGGGCACCGCGCACGCCGACGGCTGCCGCCAGGTCTGCGCTGGCCAGCCGGGCCAGCTCGCCGTCGTCACGCTGCAGGATGGCCTCGTCCCCCAGCCGGCCCACCGAGCAGCGAACGATCTGCAGCCCCGATGCTCCCTGGCCCAGGTGCGGCCACTTCACGGTGCTGAACGTCACCGCCTTGATCGCGCGGCCGTCCACGGCCGGCACCAGGAAGCCGCTGCCTGACGGCGGGACCGGGAATGCCGCGCCCGGGTAGGCCAGGGTGATCACGGCCATGCTCGCGTACGTGATCTCGGCCAGCGCGGCAGCGGCCGGGCCCGCGCCGGGGACCCCGGCCAGCAGCCGACCCGCAGGACGGGCCGGCAGCGCCAGGATGACGGCATCGGCGGTCAGCCACCGCGGCGAGTGGGCCGAGCCGATGGTCAGCCGCCACCCGTCGGGCAGCCGGGTCAGCTCGCGGACCATGGCCGAGGTCTGGATCGCGGCGCCCGACGCGCCCGCCAGGCTCGGCGGCAACGTGCCCAGGCCGCCGGTCAGCGTCGTGAACACCGGCGGCGGCGTCGCCGCCGGACCAGCAGCCGCCGGACCCTCGGGCGCCGCTGCCGGCTGGCCAGGGTCCTGCCAGCGACGTGACCGTGCAGTTACTGACGCTGTATCAGCAGCAGATAGCTGTTCATGACGTTCACGAGACCGGTCCGTCGCTGGATCGGGGCCCGTCTCGTCCCTACGGTCTCCTGGGGCCCGGGAGTCCCGGGCATCCGGGGCAGGCGCGGGCGGAAGCAGCGAGGCCACTGCCTCGCTGAGCGCGCGGAATCGCGGGGCGGCCGCGGCCAGGGCCGGCAGGGTCGCCTCGAAGGACAGGTCCTCGCAGCGGCCGGCGTAGACGCCACCCAGCAGGGGCTCGACCAGCCGATCCACTAGCTCGGCGCCCATCCGCCCGCCGACCCGCTCGGCCACCGAGGCATCGCCGGCGTCCGCCGCATCGCCGAGCCGGGCGGCACCCGCCCCAGTCCCGGGGGCGCCCGCCCTGGTGGCGCCCGCTCCGGCGACGTCCGCACTCGTGCTGGCAGCACCGGCTCCGCCCCCGGCAGCGCTGGCTCCGCCACCGGCAGCGCTCGCCGCGGTCCCGGCCGGAAGCTCGGCGTCCCGGCGGGCCCTGGCCAGGCCTTCGTCGGACAGCAGGCCCGTGGCCGCCAGCTCCTCGAAGTCGGCGGGGACGCCCATGAACTGGCGCCTGGGCAGGGGCCGGACCTGGCCGCGCGTCCAGATGCCGGCGGAGGTGGTCCCGGGCCGCTTCAGGTCACCGGACAGGCCGAGGTCGGCGATCAGCCCGATGCCCTCTTCCCGGCGGGCCAGCAGCGCCTCCGCGCCGGCGTCGACCTGGACCCCGCCGACGTCGGAGACGGCCAGCTTGCCGCCGAGCCGCGGGGAGCCCTCCAGCACGGTGACCGTCAGGCCGGCGTCGCGCAGCAGGAACGCGGCGGTCAGGCCGGCGATGCCGCCGCCGATGATGGCGACCGACCGCCTCCGCAGCCCGTCGCCAGGCCGCCTGTCGCCAAGCTGCCCGGCCCCTTCTGCCTGTCCCCCGGCTGCCTGTCCCCCGGCTGCCTGTCCCCCGGCTGCCTGTCCCCCGGCTGCCTGTCCCCCGGCTGCCTGTCCCCCGGCTGCCTGTCCCCCGGCTGGCTGTCCCCCGGCTGGCTGTCCCCCGGCTGGCTGGGCCGCGTCTTGCTGGCCCGTAACCGGCTGACCGGAGCCAGGCCAGCCCATGGGAGGCGTCATGCTGGCTGGCCTGTTGCGGGCGGCAGGCTGGCCCAGTCGTAGTTGTCGCCGGTCTTCCGGAGCGCGTCGCGGGTCTGGTCGTCGCAGAGCGCGCCGGTGGTCATCACCCACGTCTCGATGAAGTGCGCGAAATCCCGGAACTCGTACAGGCCAGCCAGGCCGACCTCGGTGTCGGCCGGGAGCCGCACGCCGTTGCGCCGGGCGATCTGGAGCAGCGTTTCCGGCCGGACGGTGCCCTCCAGGTGCACGTGCAGCTCGATCTTGGGGAAGGCGGGGCCAGCCTGGCCAGGAATCGGGACGGTCACGGCATCGATTATCGCCGGGTCGGGGAACCGGACGGACGGCGGGCGCGTCGGAGAACCATGAACACCAGGGTCGGGCGCCGGGCCGTAAGGCCGGCCGGCACACCCCGCCCGGAGCGGGCCGGTGGGCTGCTCCAGGGGCGGGGGATGCCAGCGGGCGTCACTGTCACTTCCTGTGCCGTGCTCCTGGCTGGGGCCGGACTGCTCATGGCCGGCTGCGCCGCCTCCCCGGCCGGGACCGCTAGCTCATCGTCGGCCGGGCATGTCGCCTCGGGCTCAGCCGGCGGCTCGCGCGCCGTCGCCACAGCTCACGCCCCGGCCGCCGCCGCCGGGCCGGTCGCGCCCGTCGCGGGCCTCCAATCCGCCGCAGGCGGGTCAGCCGCTGGCGGGCTGGCCGCCGTCCATGCGGCTCGCCTGACGCACGGCGCCCAGAGCATCATCTACACCGCCAGCCTCACGGTCCGGGTGCGTGACACCAGCCGGGCGGCGTCCAGCGCCGTCAGCGAGATCACCGCAGCGGGCGGCTATACCGCCGCGGAGCAGGCGCAGGCCAGCCGTCCCGGCGGCCAGCCGCCTCGGGTCAGCCTGACGCTCAAGGTGCCCGTGGCGAGCTACCCGGCAGCCCTGAGTCGGCTGTCCGCGCTCGGCCGGCAGACCTGGCTGAGCCAGCAGTCCAGCGACGTGACCCAGCAGGTGGCCGACGTCAACAGCCTGGTCACCTCGCAGCGGGACGCGATCGCCCAGCTCCAGGCCCTGCTGCGGCGGGCCGGCTCGGTGAGCGACCTGCTGCAGGTGCAGCAGCAGATCAGCGGTGACGAGTCCACCCTGGAGGCGCTGCAAGCCCAGCAGCGGGCGCTTGATCACGAGACGACCTACGCCACCATTTCCCTGCTCCTGCTGAGCCCGCAGCCGCATGCGGTCCTGCACAAAGCGCCGCGGCACGGCTTCGCCGCGGGACTGGCCGCCGGCTGGCGCGGACTGCGGCACGCGACGGCGCTGGTGCTGACCGCGCTGGGCGCCGTGCTCCCGTTCGCGATCGTCCTCGCGGTCCTCGGCGGCCTCGGCTACGCGGGGTGGCGGCGGATCAGCCGCCGCCGGACCCGGCCGGACCCCGCCGGCTGACGGCATGGACCAGGTCGGCGAGCCGGGCGAGCACGTCCGGGCTGGTCTCCGGCAGGACGCCATGTCCGAGGTTGAAGATGTGCCCCGGCGCGGCGGCCCCGCGCTCCAGCACCTGGCGCGCCCGCTCCTCGATGACCTCCCAGGGGGCGAGCAGGACCGACGGGTCGAGGTTGCCCTGCAGCGCCTTGCCCGGCCCGACGCGGACGGCCGCCTCGTCCAGCGGCACCCGCCAGTCGACGCCCACGACGTCCGCGTCCGCCTCGCTCATCAGGCCCAGGAGCTCGCCGGTGCCCACGCCGAAGTGGATCCGCGGCACCCCCGTCTCGCCCAGCGCCTCGAAGACCCGCCGGCTGTGCGGCAGGACCGAGCGGCGGTAGTCCTCGGGGCTGAGCGTGCCGATCCAGGAGTCGAACAGCTGCACGGCCGAGGCGCCCGCGGCCACCTGGGTCCGCAGGAAGGAGATCGTGATGTCGGCCAGCCTGCTCAGCAGGTCGTCCCACAGGGCCGGCTGGCCGTACATGAGTGACTTGGTGATCTCGAAGTTCTTCGACGGGCCGCCGTCGACGAGGTAACAGGCCAGGGTGAACGGGCCCCCCGCGAAGCCGATCAGCGGCTTTCCGTCGAGCTCGGCCACCAGGCTGGCGACCGCCTCGGTCACGAACGGGACATCGGCCGGCGTCAGCGGCCGCAGGCGGCTGACATCCGCCGCGCTGCGGACTGGCTCGTCCACGACCGGGCCGACCCCGGGCCGGATCTCGATGCCCACGCCGACCGCCCGCAGCGGGACCACGATGTCGCTGAAGAGGACGGCGGCGTCCACGTCATAGCGGCGCAGCGGCTGCAGGGTGAACTCGGTGATGAGATCGGGGGTGGAGCAGGCGTCGAGCATGGACATGCCCGCCCGGGCCTTCCGGTACTCCGGCAGCGAGCGGCCCGCCTGGCGCATGTACCAGACTGGCGTATATGGCACCGGCTCCCGGCGGCAGGCGCGGACAAACGGGGAGTCGGCTGTCGACGAGGTCACACCTCGGATGGTCTCACAGCTCCCGCCCGCGGCTGCGGCCCGGCAGCTCGGCCGCTGCCGGAGGCTCAGCCACGGCTCCGGGACGGCCATGCCGGGGGTTTCCCGTCAAAAGCCCGCATGACACGCCGCCCAAGGTCCGCAGACCTGGAGCGGTGCCGTGCCAGCATCAGTGCTGAGCCTGACTCTGCCGCCCGTGAGCTCAGGTCTCGCGGGCGGAGAGCGGCACAACGGCAAAGGAGGTTCCAGATGGCGCAGATTGTCCGGTATTGCGCGGACTGCGGCTGGGATCGGCCGTTCGAGCAGATCCATGACCTGCCCGGCGAGTGCCCGGACTGCCCCGAAGGCGACTGTGTCGAGTGGTCGTGCACCGACTGCGGGGCGGCGCTGCTGATCGGCGTCGCCTGGTTCAGCTCCCGGCCGGCGGTGGCCGCCGAGCCGCGCGGCCGGGTGGCGTGAGGATCACGCGCCCGTGCCCATCGCCCAGACGACGCTGAAGTCCACCGGGCAGCCAGCGGAAGCCGGCTCAGACGAGGCCTCTTTCCGGCTGGCCGTGGCGGACCTGGAAGCCGGGCTCGAGCAGCAGCGCGACGCCCGTCCCGAGCTGACCTTCGAGGAGGAGCCAGCCCCCCGGCGGCTGGCGCCGTACGCGGCCGCGATTGCCGCATCGGTGCTGACGGGGGACACTGAGATCGGCTGGGGCAAGTTCGTGCTGCTCTACGATCCGGCCGGCCAGGCCGGCTGGGCGGGGCAGTTCCGGATCATCGCCTACGTCCGCGCCGAGCTCGACCCCGAGATCGCGGCCGATCCGCTGATCGCCGAGGTGGGCTGGACCTGGCTGGTCGAGGCGCTGGACGCCAGGACGACGGGCTACGGGCAGACCAGCGGGACGGTGACTCGCGTGGTGACGGAGGGGTTCGGCTCGAAGCAGGATGACCCTGTATCCACCGGGTTCGAGCTGCGGGCGTCGTGGACGCCGTCGGCGCCTGGCGACGTACGGCCGGCTGTGGACGGGCACGTGGCCGCATGGTGCGATGCGCTCTGCATGGCAGCCGGACTGCCGCCGCTGGGGGTTTCCGCGCTGCGGCCGCCGGGCCGCAGGCGGCAGCAGTGAGCGGCGCCCCCGACAGCGGCGCCAGTAACAGCCCGGCCGAGCCCGACGTGGCCGCAGACCTGGCCCAGCCCGGCCCGGCCCGGCAGCCGGGCCTAGACCAGCCGGGCCTAGACCAGCTAAGTCCAGACCAGACGGGTCCAGACCAGCCGGACGGCGGGCAGCCGGACGGCGGGCAGGAAGCCGAGCGCCAGGTCGTGCCGCTCCTGGAGCCGCGTGAAGGGCTGCCGCCCCTGGTCACGACGGCCGGGGCGCTGGAGGCAGCCATCCGCGCGCTGGCGGGCGGAACCGGCCCGGTCGCCGTCGACGCCGAGCGGGCCTCGGGCTTCCGCTACGGTCACCGGGCGTTCCTGGTCCAGCTGCGGCGGCATGGCGCGGGCACCGTCCTGATCGATCCCGTCGCCTGCGCGGACCTGTCCGGCCTGGACGCCGCCCTGGCCGATACCGAGGCCGTGCTGCATGCCGCGTCGCAGGACCTCCCGTGCCTGGCCGACCTGACCTACCGCCCGCGCCAGGTCTTCGACACCGAGATGGCCGGGCGGCTGCTCGGCTATCCCCGGGTCGGGCTGGCCACCCTGGTCGAGGAGCTGCTCGGACTGCGGCTGGAGAAGACGCACTCGGCCGCCGACTGGTCCACCCGGCCGCTGCCGGAGGAATGGCTGCGCTACGCGGCCCTCGACGTCGAGGTACTCGTCGAGCTGCGTGACGTGCTCGCCCGGCAGCTCACCGAGCAGGGCAAGCTGGAGTGGGCCCGGCAGGAGTTCGCGGCGGTGCTGGCGGCCGGGCCGCCCGAGCCCAGGGCCGACCCGTGGCGGCGGACCTCCGGCATTCACCGGGTGCGCAACCGCCGGGGACTGGCCATCGTCCGGGAGCTGTGGCTGGAGCGCGACAAGATCGCCCGGCAGCGGGACCTGTCGCCGACCAAGGTGCTGCCCGACCGGGCCATCATCGAGGCCGCCCGGTCGATCCCAGCCGGCACGCAGGAGCTGGCCGGGATCGCCGGCTTCACCGGGCGCGGCGCCCGGCGCAACCTCGCTGACTGGACCGCGGCCGTCAGCCGGGCCAGGGCTCTGCCGGATCGGTCCCTGCCCGAGGCATCGGCCCCGCCGAGCGACGGGCCGCCGCCGGCCCACCGGTGGGCCGATCGGGATCCGGAGGCGGCCAGGCGGCTGACGGCGGTGCGCGCCGTCGTGGCCGCGATCGCGGACGTCAACGGCCTGCCGACCGAGAACCTGGTGCCTCCCGACGCAGTCCGGCGCCTCTCCTGGCAGCCGCCGGAGCAGCCAACACCCGCCGCCGTCAGTGCCGACCTGATCGGCTACGGCGCCCGGCCCTGGCAGGTCGGGCTGACGGCCGTGCCGATCTCCAAGGCCCTGCTGCGCATCCTCGAGAAGGGTGACGAGTGACGGCGGCCCCTCGGTCGGGTCAGGCGCTCCAGGGCAGGGCACGCAGGTCGCAGGGCATGGCCGAGCCGAGCTGGGGCTGGCCCGCGCACGGCAGCGGCCGCCCGGAGTCCGGGTAATCCGGGAAGACGTTCAGCAGGACCTCGCAGTCACAGCAGCCGCCCAGCCGCTCCAGCCGGCGCAGCAGCGCGCGGGCGCGCGGCGCCCGCTCCCCGCGCCACCGGACGGTCCACCGGTGGGTGCCATCGCAGCCGAACTCGTTGATCATCCGGAGCAGGAAGCAGCGCAGGCACTCCCGCTCACCCGGCTCGGTAAGCCGTCTCGACAGCCAGGCGACCTCGGCCTCCACCTGCTGGGCAATGTCCTCAGCCATCCGCGTTCTCCCTGGTCGTGGCGAGCTGACAGGTCCGTTTTATCGCGGGCTACTGACATTTCGCGGGCCGGCCGGGCCGGGCGGGCGACGCTGTTACGGCGTCGCCCGCCCGGCCGCTGGGAGCTGCGGGCAGGCGGCCGATCAGATCGTGGCCGACGGCCGGCCCGGGTCCGTTCCAGGCGGGTCACCGAAGGCACTGCGGACCTGGTCCTGTTCCTGGACCGACAGGTTCGAGCGGATCAGCTCCATGTCCTCGCCCTCGAATGCCTTCGCGACCGTGCCGATGGCGGCATCGGCGCTCAGCAGCACGATCGCCGAGGTTCCCGGCGTCAGGTCCCCCTTGACCGACTCGAGCATCGAGCTGTCGATGACGTCCTTCCGGAGCTTGTGCACCAGGGAGGAAACCTTGCTGCCTTCCTCGGTCACGTGCTCCTGCGCCGTGGGTGCCGTCGCGTACTGGGGCCAGCGGAGCACAGCGACGTCCAGCACATCGATAAGTTGCTGATCACCTAGCTGCTTGAGCCGGAGCACTGCGTTATCGGCCCCTTCGGTACCGGCGAACCGCCATGCCGTCATGGTTGACATCGCTGATCTCCTTCCGTCCGCGCGATCTACGGGACGAACAGCTACAGACTGGTGGCCAGCGCCGATCACGTCGTCACCCGTTCGGAGTGATTTGCGCGGGCCGCCCGCTGGACAGGATGCTGGGGGTGACAACGACGGGAGACCTGATGAGGCGCGCGGTCGTGCTGGCCGGCGGGGGCGTGGCCGGCATCGCGTGGGAGCTGGGCGTGCTGCGCGGCATCCAGGACGCCGACGCTGAGCTGGCCTCCAGCCTGATCGCGGCGGATGTCATCGTGGGCACCTCGGCCGGATCGGCCGTGGCCGCCCAGATCACCAGCGGGACCCTGCTGGAGGATCTGTACGCCGCCCAGCTCAGCCAGGCCTCCAGCGAGCTCGAGGTCGATCTCGACCTGGCCGAGCTGATGACGCGGTTCGCCACGGCGACGGCCGGGGCCACCACCGCGCAGGACATGCGCCGCCGGATCGGCGCGCTGGCGCTGGCCACCGAGACGGTCAGCGAATCGGCCCGCCGGGCCGCGATCGCCGCGCGGCTGCCCGCCCGGGCGTGGCCGGACCGGGCACTGCTGCTGACCGCCGTCGACGCGCAGACGGGCGACCCGGTCACCTTCACCCGGGAGACCGGGGTAGACCTGACCGACGCCGTCGCCGCCAGCTGCGCCGTGCCGGGCGTCTGGCCACCGGTCACCATTGCCGGGCAGCGCTACATCGACGGCGGCATGCGCTCGGCCACCAATGCCGACCTGGCGGCCGGCTGTGACCGCGTCCTGGTCATCACGCCCACGCTGGCCGAGACGCCGCCGCCCTGGGGCAGCCTGGACGACGAGATCGAGCTGCTCAAGCCGGCCGAGGCACGGGTGATCTACGCCGACGCCGCCGCCCTGGCCGCCTTCGGCACCAACCCGCTGTCCCCCGCCACCCGCGGGCCGTCCGCCCGCGCGGGACGAGAGACCGGCCGGGCCCGGGCGGCGGGCATCGCGCAGTTCTGGTCCTGACCGAGCGCCGCCCTCTCCCTAACCCGGGAAACGACCTGGGATAACGCTCGCTCTCCCCCGCTGCCGTCCGCCGGGCCAGGGCCGGCGCCGGGCGACCGTTATGGCCGGATCAGGCAGATGCCAGGATGCGACGGCCGGTCCATCGCGGCCAGCGCCGCAGGGGCGTCGTCCAGCCCGATGGTCTGGGTGACGAGCAGGCCGGGATCCAGGACGCCCGAGGTGATCAGGGCCAGCAGCCGCGAGTAGGCGTGCGCGGGCATCCCGTGGCTGCCCACGATCTCCAGCTCGTAGGCGATGACCCGGTCCATCGGCAGGGCCGGGGCCCCCAGGCCGGCCGGAAGCAGGCCGACCTGCACGTGGCGACCCCGGCGGCGCAGGCTCCGGACCGAAGCCGCGCAGGTAGCCGGGCTGCCCAGCGCGTCGATGGACAGGTGCGCGCCGCCTCCGGTCGCCTCCCGCACGGCGGCGGCGATGTCCGGCTGCCCGGCGCCGGAGTCCGCGGCGGCGCTGAGGCAGATCTCGGCTCCGCAGCGGCGAGCCAGGTCCAGCGCGGGCTCGCTGACGTCGACGGCGACCACCCGGGCTCCCGCCGCGGCGGCGATCATCACGGCCGACAGCCCGACCCCGCCGCAGCCCTGGACCGCCACCCACTGCCCGGCCCGCAGCCGGCCCTGGTCCACCACGGCCCGGTAGGCGGTGGCGAACCGGCAGCCGAGCGCGGCCGCGGCGGCATCGGGCAGCTCGTCGGGCAGCCGGACCAGGTTAACCTCGGCGGCCGGCACGACCACGAACTCGGCGAAGGACCCCCAGTACGTGAAGCCGGGCTGGGCCTGACGCTCGCACACCTGGTGGTCGCCGGCCCCGCAGGACGCGCAGCTCCCGCAGGCGCAGACGAACGGGGCCGTCACCCGGTCGCCGACCTGCCAGCCGGTGACGCCGGCGCCGAGGGCGGCGATGACGCCGGCGAACTCGTGGCCCGGCACATGCGGCAGCGTGACATCGGGATCATGCCCCATCCAGCCATGCCAGTCGCTGCGGCACAGGCCGGTCAGCCGCACCGCGATCGTCACCCCGCCGGGCGGCGGCTGCGGATCGGGCACGTCGCGCACCTGCGGCCGGCTCCCGAACTCGCCGAACACCACCGCACGCATGAGGCGCCTCCTGGCTGGTCTGGTGCAGACCAGTGTCGCTGAGGCATAAATCAGGCGCGGACCCGGTGGCGGCTGACCGACAATGGAGAGGTGATGGCGCTGGAATGGGCCCGCCTCGATACCCCGGTCGGGCCGGTGTCGGTCGGCTGCGGCGATGCCGGAGTGGCCCTGGTCCGGTTCGGGGAGCCGCCCGCGGCCGGCGGGACCCGGCCGCAGCCGGGCGCCGACGGGCGGCAGGCACTGGCCCGGGCGGCGTGCACGCAGCTCGCCGAGTACTTCGGCGGGCGGCGGCAGGATTTTGAGCTCCCGCTCGACTGGAGCGGGTTCGCCCCGCCGCAGCACCGCGTCCTGGGCCTGCTGCATGACCGCGTCGGCTACGGCCACACGGTGACCTACGGCGCGCTGGCCGGCCTGGCCGGGCTGGCGGCCAGCCGCGATGTCGTCCCGGCCCGGGCGGTCGGCAAGATCATGGGGTCAAACCCGATTCCGGTGATCGTGCCGTGCCACCGCGTGGTGGCCAGTGACGGGCTCGGCGGGTACAGTGGCGGGGCCGGCCCGGAGGTCAAGCGCTGGCTGCTTATCCTCGAGGGGGCGATCCCGCCCACCCTGGACTGGGTGCCAGCCAGCCCGGCCGACCACTGATCCTGGTCCCGCGGGTCCGGCCGGCGCCGCGTCAGCCCGGGGTCGGGTCGTGCTGCTCGACGCCAGACAGCCGCCCGCCCGCGACGTGCAGCACGTAGAAGCCGCCCTTGCGCAACGCCGGCCCGGCCGGCGGGCTGGCCCCCAGCTGCGCGCAGGCCGCTGCCGCCAGCAGCGGCAGGTTCTCGCGGTGAGCGCAGATGACGGTCGGCCGCTCCTGCGCGACCAGGGCGGCTACCTGCAGGGCCGCGGCATCGGGACCGGGTCGGGAGCCGACCGTGAACAGCGGCTCGATACCGATCGTGTGCCCGGTCATGGCCGCGAAGGGCCGGACGGTGGCCACGCAGCGCTCCGCGGCGGAGCTGATCGCCCGGCTGGCGCCGAAGCAGCGCAGCAGCAGCGCCAGGTCATCGGCGGTGGCGGCGCCGTGCGGATCAAGCGGCCGGGCCAGGTCCGCCCCTGGCCAGCTCGACCGGCTGCCGGCCGAGGCGTGCCGGAGCAGGATATAGGGGAAGGTCGTGGCCGGGCCGGTGGTGAACTCGGCCAGGATCATGACGTCACGCTCGTAGGTCAGCCGCTCGGCCGCCGCGGCCGCCGGCAGCCAGGCCAGGTCATCCACCTCGTGGCTGGGGACGAAGCTGCCCGGCGGATCGTGGCTGCGGCCGACCCAGTAGTCGACCCGCTTAGGCCGGCCGTCGACCTTGTAGCACGACGCGCTCAGCCTGCGGCCCAGGGTCACCTGCTGGCCCGTCTCCTCGGCCGCCTCGCGCACGGCCGCCAGCAGCACGTGCTCGCCCGGCTCGACCTTCCCCTTGGGGATCGTCCAGTCGCCGTACTTGGGACGATGCACCACGGCTACCTCGGGACCGTCGTGTCCCAGGCGCCAGACCACGACTCCGGCCGCGCGGATTTCCCCGGCCCCGGGCCGGTCAGCCATCGGCGGCGCGTCCCTGCCTGCTCTTGATCAGCATGGCCTGCAGGTCGTTCAGCGGGCCCCCCGACTCATCCAGGTGGTGCCGGGTCCAGGTGCCGTCGGCGGCCAGCCACCAGGACGCAGTGCGCGGGTCCATGGCCAGGTCGATCACGCCGCGCAATTCGGCCCGGTGGGCCGGCTCGGTCACCCGGACCAGGAGCTCCACCCGCCGGTCCAGGTTGCGGTGCATCAGGTCGGCACTGCCCATCCAGACGTCGCCGGGCGCCCCCTCGGCCCCGGTGCCGAAGGCATAGACCCGCGAGTGCTCCAGGAAACGGCCGACGATGCTGCGCACCCGGATCGTCTCCGACAGGCCAGGCACCCCGGGCCGCAGCGAGCAGATCCCGCGGATCCACAGGTCAATCGGGACGCCGCTTTGCGAGGCCCGGTACAGCGCATCGATCATGGCCTCGTCGATGAGCGCGTTGCACTTGAGCTGGATCCGGGACGGCTCCCCGGCCCTGGCCAGCCTGGCCTGGGCGTCGATCTGCTCAATCAGGCCGGGCCGGATCCCGGCCGGCGCGACCAGCAGCCGGTCGTACTCCGGCGGGCGGCTGTACCCGGTGAGGTGATTGAACAGATCGGTGACGTCCTCGCCGACGGTCCGGTCGGAGGTCAGCAGCCCGTAGTCCTCATACAGCCGGGCGGTCTTGGGGTGATAGTTCCCGGTCCCGATGTGGCAGAAGCGGCGCAGCGTCCCGTCGGACTGCTCGCGCACGACCAGCACCATCTTGCAGTGCGTCTTGAGGCCGACGAACCCGTAGACCACATGGCAGCCGACTTCTTCCAGCTTGCGCGCCCAGGCGATGTTGGCGCGCTCGTCGCCGCGCGCCTTGATCTCGACCACCACCACGACCTGCTTGCCGGCCTCGGCCGCGTCGATCAGCGCGTCGACGATCTCGGAGTCGCCGCTGGTGCGGTACAGGGTCTGCTTGATCGCCAGCACGCGCGGATCCGCGGCGGCGGAGACCACCAGGCGCTGCACGCTGGCGGTAAAGGAATCGTAGGGGTGGTGCACCAGGACATCATGGTCGGACAGCGTCGAGAAGACGCTCCGGTCGTGCGGCAGCGCGTTCTCCGACGGGACGAACGTCGGGTACTTCAGGTAAGGCATGTCCAGGTCCGCGATGGCCGACAGGCCGGACAGGTCCAGCGGACCGGGCAGCCGGTACACGGCCCGCTCGTCCACGGCCAGCTCGGTGACCAGCTTGTCCAGCACGTCGGCCGACATGGACTCCTCGACCTCAAGCCGGACGGCCGGCTCGAACCGGCGCCGCATGAGCTCGCGTTCCAGCGACTGCAGGAGGTTCTCGGTGACGTCCTCGTCAATCTCGAGGTCACGGATCCTGGTGATCCGGAAGGCATGGTGCTCGAGCACGTCCATGCCGACGAACAGCTCGCCGAGGTGCGCCGCGATCACGTCCTCCAGCGGGACGAACCGGTTCGGCGCGACCGTCAGGAACCTGGGCAGCAGCGGCGGGACCTTCACCCGGGCGAACAGGGTCGCCCCGCTCGCCGGGTCGGCGATCATGACCGCGAGGCTGAGCGAGAGCGTGGAAATGTAGGGAAACGGGTGCGAGGGATCGACCACGAGCGGGGTGAGCACCGGGTAGATCCGCTCCCGGAACAACTGCTGCAGGTCGGCCTGCTCCGATGCGGTGAGCTCCTTCCAGCGCAGGATCTCGATCCCCTCGCGGGCCAGGGCCGGCTGAAGGTTCTGAGTGAAGCACAGCGCGTGCCGCACCGACAGGTCCCGGGCCATCTCCAGGGTGATCCGCAGGATCTCCGATGACGGCTTGCCGGTGGCGCTCTCAACGGGCAGGCCCGTCGCCATCCGGCGTATCCGGCCGGCGACGCGGACCATGAAGAACTCGTCCAGGCCGCTGGCGAAGATCGACTCGAACCGGACCCGCTCCAGCAGCGGGATATTCGGGTCTTCCGCTAGCTCCAGTATCCGCTGGCCGAAGTGCAGCCAGCTTTCCTCGCGATCCAGGTACCGGCCCGGTGGCAGGTTGCCGGCCGGAGCGCCGTCGGCTGGCTGCGGCTGGCGGCTCCGGTCATCGGCCGACGACAGGCGGCGGACCGCCTCCTGCCCGGCGGCGGGAAGCTCGGCCCGGACGTTATCGGTCCTGCCGTTATCGGTCCTGGCGGTGCCGGCCCTCGCGGTGCCGGCCCTCGCGGTGTCGGTCCTGGCTTTCTCGGTCCTGGTCTTAGCGGCCACCGTCTTCTCGGCGACGGCGGTGTCGGCCGCGGCGGGCGCACGCGTACGCCCTGCGGTGGACCGGGCCGACTTCCCGTCCGCTGGAGACTGCCGTTTCTGCGCCACGCGCTCCCCCGTCGAATTGCCCTGGTCTCCGGTGTCCGGCTGACCCCAGCTCGGCTCCCTGCCGGGCCCAGCCGCGACCGGCTCCGCACCTGACTGGCCAACGGCCAGCCCGGTGCGCGGCTGTTTCGTACTCGTGCCCAGCTGTCGCGTACCTGACTCCCCGATACCCGACCGTTCGCCTGATTTCCCTCGCGCGGCCGGACGGCCAGCCGCCTGCCGGTCGGCCGGGTGGGCCGAGGCGGCCTGCCGGTCAGCCGGCCGGGCCGCAGCCGGTCGCTCAGCCGGATGGACGGCCGCCGCCGGGCGCTCAGCTAGGTGGGCCGCCGCGGCCTGTCGTTCCCGCTCGGCCGCCCGCGCCCGGGCGCGGGCGGCCGCCTGGGCATGCTGCCGAGCCCGCTCGCGCGCCGCCTGCTCCTCCCGCTCAGCCGCCGCGACGCGCTGGGCGACGCCACGCCTCCGGCCCGCGGTGGCGTCCGATTCCCGCCCGCTGCCGGTGCGACCAGATCCCATGTCCTTATTGTCCCCACTGATGCGCGGAAGCAAAGACACTGCCCCCGCGGCAGTTGCCATAGGCGGGGTGAATTCGGGGGTGACCCCCCCGAGTACGACGTCCGCAGGCGGGACATAACCGGCTTCGCACGCGGACCGGACATCACGCTCGCCTTGCGGATCTTGATTGGCGCGGCCAGGATCGGAAAGGGCAGCAGGAATGCTGGCGGGCGGCCCAGGTCCCGGAATGGAGACGCGGATGCGCATCGGTATCTCACTCACGGAGCCGAGCGGCCCCAAGGCGCTCACCGAGCTGACCCACCAGGTACGCCAGGCGGCCGACGACGGCTTCGCGTCCGGCTGGATCTCCAATATCTTCGGCCTGGACGCGCTCACCGCCCTGGCGGTCGCCGGCAGTCAGGTCCCCGGTATCGAGCTGGGCACCGCCGTCGTGCCGACCTACCCGCGGCACCCCGCGGTGCTGGCCCAGCAGGCGCTGACGACCGCGCTGGCCCTGCAGGGACGGCTCGCCCTGGGCATCGGGCTGTCGCACAAGATCGTTATTGAGGACATGTACGGCCATAGCTTCGACAAGCCGGCCCGGCACATGCGCGAGTACCTGACCGTCCTGCAGCCGCTGCTGCGCGGTGAGCCGGCCCACTTCGACGGGGAGACGCTGCACGCGCACATCCAGCTGTCGACGCCGCGGGTGGGCGAGGTACCGGTGCTGCTGGCCGCGCTGGCTCCGCAGATGCTGCGGCTGGCCGGCACGCAGGCGGACGGGACGGTGCTGTGGATGACCGGCCCGGCCACGGTCGCGGACTACGTGGTGCCGACCATCACCGCGGCCGCGCAGGAGGCTGGCCGGCCCAGCCCCCGGGTGGTCTGCATCCTGCCGGTGTGCGTCACCGATGACGTGGCCGCCTCGCGCGCTGCGGCCAACAAGGTCTTCGCGATCTACGGGCAGCTGCCCTCCTACCGGGCGATGCTGGACCGAGAGGGCGCGGCCGGCCCCGGCGATGTGGCTATCACCGGGCCGGAGGACACGGTGGCCGGGCAGGTCAGGGCCCTCGCGGATGCCGGCGTGACCGACTTCGTGGCCGGCGACTACTCGCGCGGCCCGGACCGGCAGCGCACCCGCGACCTGCTCAAGTCGCTGACCAGCTGAGCCGGGCAGCTGGCCGCGCCCGTCCCCCTGGCCCGTCCCCCTGGGCCCGTCCCCCTGGGCCCGTCCTGCCGCGCCCGTCCTGGCCGCTGCGGGAGCTGCTCGCCCGCGCTAGCTCAGGAGCACACGTGCCGGAACGCGGTGGCGCCGGGGCGCAGCCGGAACCGCACCTGGTGGCCGGCCCGGTCGCGGAACACCGCCTCGGCCGGCGACAGCAGCGTCATCGTGCCGGGCTGGTACGGGTTTCCCCAGCCGGCCGGCGGGTTGCCCTGGCCATCGCTGAGCGGGTGCGCGGCCTCGAAGAAGCGGTGACCGAGGCGCACCTCATCGATACCGCAGTGGGTGTACAGCCGGTAGGGCTGCGGTGACCCCGCCGCGGGCGCGGCAGACGCGGCAGGCGCGGTCACTTGCGCGGCGGGGCCGCTGCCGCACGCGGCGAGAGCGACGGCCACGACGGCACTGACCACGAGGGCACTGACCACGAGGGCGGGGGCCACGGGCGGTCCACTGAGCTGCGAGCGGTGCGGCATGGCTTACCTCAGGTCTGCGTTACGCGCGGAAGTCCTGTCACTTCGACGCGGCCCCGCGACCCGCGGTTCCGGTGCATTGCATCGGCGGTTCGGATCGGACTTGCCGGGACCAGCACAGCCCGAACCACTGTTCGATTAGCGAGCGGAGATCGTGATCTGGGGGTGGGCGGCGGGGCGGAGCCAGCGCAGGATCCTGAGCAGCTCCAGGCGTGGCAGCGAGACACAGCCGGCGGTGGCCGAGCCTGTCCCCACGTGCAGGAAGATCGCGCTGCCCCGGCCGCGAACGCGGGCGGTGTTGTAGGCGATCACGGCCGCGTAGTCGTACGCCGGCACCTGGTGCATCGGCTCGGGGCGGGCACCGGGACTGGCCGTTCGGTCGTCTACCCACTCGTTGTACCGGGGGCTGGCCGGGTCGTCGTCCCAGACGTCGTAGGAATAGGCGTGCCGGAACGGGAACGCGAATCCGGCGCCGGGCAGCACCCCGAAGAAAAAGCTGAACCCGTAGCTGCCCGACGGGGTCCGGCCGTCACCCTCCCGCTTCCGGCCGGGCCGGGCCACGCCGTTATAGCCGACCCGTGCCCGCCACGGCCCGAACACCAGGACGCGCCGGCCGCCTGACACACGGTAGGCGCGCAGCGTGGCGAACGTCGTCGAGTAGGACGCCGCGGTCACGGTGATCACCTGGCGGGGACGGGCGGCCGCCGCCGGCGCGGCGGCCGCCCGGGAGCTGGCCGCGCGGGCGGGCTGCGCGGGCAGGAAGCCAGCCAGCACCGCGAGCACGACAGCCGGGATCGCGATCAGCGCCTTCGGCCGGTTTTGCACGGGTACATACTCCCGCAATCAGGCACCGCAGCATCAGTCGTCACCGCAATCTGCCCCGGCCGGTGGCCGCGACCCGGCCCGCCAGCCCTCCGGCCCGCCAGCCCGACCTTAGGTGCTGGCCTTGGCCGCCTCCAGGCCAGCGAGCAGCTGGCGCAGCATCCGCTCCTCCGGAATGGCCCGGCCGGCCGTCCGCATGAGCTCGGCCAGCCGGTCGTCCCACGGGCTCGCCTCGGGCTGGCCCGTCAGTGGCTCGCCGGCTCCCGACGCCAGGCCCGCCTGGTAATCGGTGGCTCCCATCAGCCAGGGCTCGGCCCGCAGGCGGCGCAGGGCGGCCGCCGCCGCCCGCAGTCCCGCCCAGCTGAAATCACCGTGCCAGCGGACGGTGGTCCCGCTCGCCATCGCCGCGTGCAGCAGCCGGGCGCAGGCCACCGACGGCTCGCCCTCGGTGCAAACCAGCGGCGGGCTGGCCGGGCCGAGCTGATCGGCGGCGGCCCGGAGAACCGCCGGGCTGGCGCACACGAACAGGTCGAGGGCCCACGGCAGCACCGGCATCGCGATGAGCTGGCGCAGGGTGACTCGGAACGGCTCCCCGGCAGCGGCGGCCTCGGTCAGCCAGCGGCCGAGCGGCTCGCCGCCGGCCCGGACGTTCAGGACGAGAACCTGACTGGCCAGGTCGTCGGTGACGACCCCGGCGGTGGTCCAGAGCGCGCGCTCGGCCTCCCGGTCGGCGGGGGCGGGCACCCCCTCGCGCAGCGCCAGGGCGCGCAGCACCAGGGCGGACAGCTGTCCGGGCGCCAGCGCGGCGGCGTCGCCCGTGGCGGCGCCGGCCAGGTCGGCCAGCATGATCCCGGCCGGCTCGGGGCCGCCCGGCACGCGCTCCAGGACGGTGGCCGCCTGCGCCACCAGGCCGCCGTAACCGTGCCGGATCAGCCGGGTCACCGTGCCGTCCCGGGTGATCTCCTCCAGCCACTCGTGGTACCAGGACAGGCTGGCCAGCGGGCTGGACCGGGCTCGGGCCAGGACGTCGTCCCAGCGCTGGATCTCCACCGCCCGCTCGGCCGCGAGGTCGCGCACCGGCCCGGTCAGCGCCTCCACCGCGGCCTGCAGGCTGGGCGCCGTGCCGGCCCGCCGCAGCGCCACCGCCACCTCTGGCAGCGGCACGCTCAGCGAGGTGCCCCGGCCCACGCCGTGACCGAGCAGCCGGGCGGCGGCGCGGCGCTGAGCGGCCGTCGCGCCGACCAGCGTAACGGTCCCGTCCACCGGCTCGCCGCGCTCCAGCCTGCCGCGGATCCGCTCCACCAGCCAGGCCGCCTCGGGCTGGCCGAGCAGCCGTTCCAGCCCGGCCGAGTCAACCGCCGCCTGGCTCCCCGCTCCTGTGACGCTCACTCGCCGCATCGTAGTCAGCGAGCTGCCCTCAGTGAAGCTCCGCGCGGCGTTGCGCCCGCGCCGCGCCGAGAAGCCGGGTCACCCGACGCAGAGCTCGTTGCCCTCCGGGTCGGCCATCGTTACCCAGTGATGCGGTCCCTGCTGGCCCCGGTGCAGGAACGTCGCGCCGCGAGCGGTCAGCGTGGCCACCACGTCATCGAGGTCGTCCGCGCCGATCCGCACGTCGAGGTGCACGCGATTCTTCACCGTCTTGGCCTCGGGAACCAGCTGGAACAGCAGCCGGCTGCGACCGCTGTCGCGGCCGCCGGGGTGACCGATGGCGGCTCCCGTCTTCCACACCAGCGCCCCGTGGTGGGTGATCGTGTCGTCCTCAGTGGCATGCCCCTGCGCGATCATCTGGCGGATGAACGCCTCGTCGGTCGGCTCGACCACCCAGCCCAGGGTCTGCGCCCACCAGTCCGCCAGCTCATGCGGCCGCGCGGCGTCCACCGCCACCTGGAAGTCATAGGCCATCGGTCATCTCCTTAAGGCGCAGTGTCTTCTGGCAGCGGCGGCCGGCCGGGCGCAGCCTGCCGGGGCAGGACCTTCCTGGCACCGGGCAGCCGCCCCGGCGGACCGTTACTCGTCTTCCAGGCCGCACGCGCGGTGAATCTCCCGGCGGCTGCCCAGCTTCACCCGGGCGCCGCGGCCCAGCGAGGCGGCCAGCTCCTTCTCCGCCGTCTCGATCCGGAGCCAGTCGTCATAGCTGACCGGGCGGACCCCGCGCTCGGCCAGCAGGGCCTGCAGCCGCGTCTGGGCCTGCGCCATCGCGGGGTCGGCAGGTGGCATCGGCAGCAGCCCGGCCCGCGGCAGCTGCACGTCGTCCGGACCCGGGCCGCCGGCCAGGTCGGCCAGCAGGGCCCGCACCGTCTCGGCGGCGTCGGACTTGTTGGTGCCGATGACGCCGGTCGGGCCGCGCTTGAGCCAGCCGGCCACGTACTCACCGGGCAGGGCGTCGCCGTCCGGGCCGATCACCCGGCCGCCGATGTTGGGCACCGTGTGCGAGGCCTCGTGGAAGGGCACATCCGGCAGCGGCACGCTCTGGTAGCCGACGCTGCGCAGCACCATCTGGGTGTCCAGCGTCTCCAGCTCGCCGGTGCCGGTGAAGCGCCCGCTTTCGTCCAGCCGGGTGCGCTCCAGGGTCAGCCCGGACACGCGATCGGGCCCGTGGATCTCGACCGGCCGGAGCCAGAACCGCAGCGTGAGCCGGCGTCCGCCGCCCGCTGCCTGCCGGCCGGCCCAGTCCCGGATCACCGTGTAGTTCCCGCGCACGTGGCGGTCGGTCATCGCCAGCCGGGCGCTCTCGCCCGTCGGGTCGAAGGCGTCCAGGTCGGCTTCGCCGTCTCCCACGGCCAGGTCGACGCCCTCCAGGCCCCCCAGCTCGCGCAGCTCCTTGGTGGTGAACTTGGCCTGGGCCGGCCCGCGCCGGCCGATGACGTGCACCTCCCGGACCTTGCTGGCCATCAGGGTGTCGAGGACCGGCTGGGAGACGTCGGTCGCGGCCAGGTCCTCCGGGCGGCGGGCCAGGATCCGGGCCACGTCCACCGCCACATTGCCCACGCCGATCACCGCGACCGACTCGGCGTCCAGGCTGAACCGGGCCGGGTCGACGTCCGGGTGCCCGCAGTACCAGTTCACGAAGTCGGTGGCCGCGACGCTGCCGGGCAGGTCCTCGCCGGGAATGCCCAGCTGCCGGTCGCGCATCGCGCCGGTCGCGTAGACGACGGCGTCGTAGCAGGCCAGCAGGTCCTCGCGGGACACGTCGCCGCCGAGATGGACGCCGCCGACGAAGTTGACCCCGTCGTGCTCCAGGACGCCGCGCAGGTACTCGGCGATCGACTTGATCGACTTGTGGTCCGGGGCGACGCCGTAGCGAACCAGGCCGTAGGGAGTCGGCAGCCGGTCCAGCACGTCGACCCGGACGTGCCACGGCACTTCGAGCGCGGCGGCCTGCTTGATCAGCGCCTCGGCCGTGTAGAGCCCGGCGGGCCCGGAGCCGACGACCGCGACCTCAAGAGTCTGCATACTCCCGATTCTGCCGCGTCGGCGGCACTGACGGGACCACGCCCGCCGTCCTGCCCGCTCTCATGCCTGCCGTTCGGCCACCAGGTCCGGGGTCCGCCGGGCCACCATCTCGGTGATCACCCGGGCCAGCTGCTGCGGGGTCAGGCCCTGGTCCTCCAGCAGCTCGCCGCGCTCGCCATGCTCCAGGAACTGCTGGGCCAGCCCGAACGCCCGCACGGGCGTGTCGACATCGTGGTCGCGCAGCAGCCGGGCCACGGCGTCGCCCACCCCGCCGACCCGGCCGCTGTCCTCGACGGTCACCACCAGTCGGCAGCCCGCGGCCGCGCCGACCAGGGCCTCGTCGAGCGGCTTCACCCAGCGCGGGTCCACCACCGTGACGCCGATGCCCTGATCGGCCAGCCGGTCGGCGGCCTGCACGCAGACGCCCGCCATCGGCCCGACCCCGATCAGCAGCAGGTCAGCGGCCGCGCCGGGGGCCTGCTGGCGCAGTACGTCCATCGAGCCGAGCCGGCCAACCGACGGGAGGTCGTCGGGGGCCGCGCCGCGCGGGAACCGCAGCGCGGTCGGGCCGTCGGCCACGGCCAGCGCCTCGTCCAGCAGCTCGGTCAGCCGGGTGCCGTCGCGCGGCACCGCGACCCGCATGCCGGGCACGAGCTGGAGCAGGGACAGGTCCCACATGCCGTGGTGGCTGGCGCCGTCGGGCCCGGTCACCCCGGCCCGGTCCAGCACGAACGTGATCGGCAGCCGGTGCATGGCCACGTCCATGAGGACCTGGTCGAAGGCCCGGTTCAGGAAGGTCGAGTAGATGGCCACGACCGGGTGCAGGCCGCCCATGGCCAGGCCCGCCGCGCTGGTCACGGCGTGCTGCTCGGCGATGCCGACGTCGAACACCCGCTCGGGGCAGACGGCGGCGAACTTGTCCAGCCCGGTCGGGTGCAGCATGGCCGCGGTCACTGCCACCACGTCCGGCCGGGCGGCCCCGATCGCGGCCAGCCCGGTGCCGAAGATCTGCGTCCACGGCCGGCCGGGAACCGCCGGGGGGCGGGCGGCGGCGCCGGGCAGCACCGGGGCCGGGGCCACCGGGGCCGGGCCGACCTGATGCAGGCAGTCCTCCTCGTTCGCCTCGGCCAGCGGGTAGCCGAACCCCTTGCGGGTGATGACGTGCACCAGTACCGCGCCGCCGAAGTCGCGGGCCCGGCTCAGCGCGCTCTCCACCGCCTGCTCGTCATGGCCGTCCACCGGGCCGAGGTACTTCAGGCCCAGGTCCTCGAAGAGCACCTGCGGCTGCACGACGTCCTTGATGCCCTTCTTCAGCCCGTGCAGCGCCTCGAACAGCGGCGGCCCGAACAGCGGCGCGTGCGTCAAGGTGGTCTTGATGTAGTCGAGCACCTGCTCGTAGCGCTGCGACACCCGGACCGTGGCCAGGTGATCGGCCAGCCCGCCGATGGTCGGCTGGTAGGAGCGCCCGTTGTCGTTGACGACGATGACCACCGGGCGGTCCTTGGCCCCGGCGATGTTATTCAGCGCCTCCCAGGCCATGCCGCCGGTCAGTGCGCCGTCGCCGATGACCGCGACGACGTGGCGATCGGCCTCGCCGCGCACCTCGTAGGCCTTGGCCAGCCCGTCGGCGTAGGACAGGCTGGTGGACGCGTGCGAGTTCTCGATCACGTCGTGCTCGGACTCGGCCCGGCTGGGGTAGCCGGAGATGCCGCCGCGCTGGCGCAGCGTGCCGAACTCGTCGTAGCGGCCCGTCAGGAGCTTGTGCACATACGACTGGTGGCCGGTGTCGAAGACGATCCGGTCGGCCGGCGAGTCGAAGACCCGGTGCAGGGCCATGGTCAGCTCGACTACCCCGAGGTTAGGACCCAGGTGGCCGCCGGTTCTGGTGACCGTCTGGACCAGGACATCCCGGATCTCGGCCGCTAGCTGCGGCATTTCCTCAGCCCTCAGGTCCTTGAGGTCCTGCGGACTGCGGATGTTCTCCAGCAACGTCACCTGGCGCTCCTCGTGGTCGGCAGCGGGCGCTGCCGCCAGCCGAGTCAGCACATCTCGGCAGGCGGGCCTCAACGAGTGTATTTCGGGACGGCCGGCGGCCGCACAGGGCACCCGCCCGATCCCTGACCCTGACGTCACCCTTTAATCTCGACAACCCGTCCTGACCTGCACGAATACGGGCGCGCCGAGTCAGCTTAATGCGCCGGGAGGGGCCGGGTCACGACGACGTCCCGGCCCGCCAGCCAGCCGGTGACCAGCTGGAGGGCGGTGATGCCCAGCAGCACCAGGACCGGGATCGTCCACCCGCCGGTGGCCGTGTGCAGGAACCCGAGCAGCAGCGGGCCGGTGCTGGCCAGCAGGTACCCGGCGCTCTGCGCGAAGGCCGACAGCGACGCGGCCGTGACCGGGTCGGGCGCCCGGGCCATGGTGTAGAAGATGCCCAGCCCGAGCGATGCTCCCTGGCCCAGGCCCAGCAGGAACATGAACGCGGCGGCGGCCGGCAGCGGCCCGAACGCGGCGCCGGCCAGGCCCAGCGCGGTGCCGACCATCGAGACCGCCGACAGCACCCGCTGGTCGCGGAGCCGGTGCGCCAGCACCGGCACCAGCAGCGCAGTCACGGCATTGCCCAGGTTCATGATGGCCAGCAGGGTCCCGGCGTGCACGGCGCTGGCGCCGCGGTCCCGGAAGAGCGTCGGGAACCAGGACAGGGCGGCGTAGTAACTGAGGCTCTGCAGCCCCATGAACGCCGTGACCTGCCAGGTCAGGGGCTGCCGCCAGAGGGACGAGGGGCCGAGCGCCGCGGCCGGCCCTGTTTTGGCCGGCCCTGTTTTGGCCGGCACAGTCTTGGTCAGCCCTGTCTTGGTCGGCACTGCCGGGGCGCGCCGGGCGGGCAGCGTCCGGTACCGCAGCTGCGGCAGCCACACCGCCGCTCCGATCAGCGCGGGCACCGCCCACAGGCCGAGCGTGAGCCGGACCGCCCCGTTGCTCCCGCCGGCCGCCTGGTACACCGGCACCGCGATCAGCGAGCCGGCGATCGCCCCGGCGGACAGCGACAGCAGGTACAGGCCGATCAGCAGGCCAGCTCGCTCGGGCCGGCGCCGCTTGACCAGGCTGGGCAGCAGCACGTTCATCAGGGCGATCGCCGCGCCGGCCACGATCGTGCCGGGAAAGAGCAGCCGCGCCGGGTCGGCGCCGCGCAGCAGCAGTCCCGCCGCGAGCAGGACCAGCGCCGCGCCGAGGACGCGCTCCTCGCCGAGGCGGCGGCTCAGCGGCGCGGCGACCCCGGAGAACACGGCGAAGCACAGCACCGGGATCGCGGCCAGGAGCGCCTGGCTGGCCGCCGACAGGTGCAGCGCGGTGTGCAGCTCAGGGAAGATCGGCGGCAGGCTCGTGATGGCCGCACGCAGGTTGAACGCCAGGGCCAAGATGCCGACCGTCAGCAGCGCGATCCCCGCGCCCGCGGGCGGCCCGCTCCCCGGTGACCAGCCGGTATCGGCCGCCGGGTTAGTCGCGCGCAAGCAGCGAGCGCAGGACGAACTGCATGATGCCGCCGTGCCGGTAGTACTCGGCCTCGCCCGGCGTGTCGATCCGCAGCACGGCCCGGAACTCCCGGCCGTCAGCAGTCACCGTTACCTCGCGCGGGACCTCCCCCTCGTTCAGCGCCTCGATCCCGGTCACGTCGAACACCTCGTGCCCGGTGAGCCCGAGAGACTCCGCGCTCTCGCCCGGCAGGTACTGCAGGGGCAGCACGCCCATGCCGATCAGGTTGGACCGGTGGATGCGCTCGAACGACTCCACCAGCACGGCCCGCACGCCCAGCAGTGCCGTCCCCTTGGCCGCCCAGTCCCGCGACGAGCCCGAGCCGTACTCCTTGCCGCCCAGGATGACCAGCGGCGTGCCCTCGGCCAGGTACTCGCGGGAGGCGTCGTAGATCGACGTCTGGGTGCCCTCGGGCAGCTTGAGCGTGACGCCGCCCTCGGTGCCGGGCGCGAGCTGGTTGCGCAGCCGGATGTTGGCGAACGTGCCGCGGATCATGACCTCGTGGTTGCCGCGCCGCGACCCGTAGCTGTTGAAGTCGCGCCGCTGCACGCCGCGGGAGGTGAGGTACTGGCCGGCCGGGCCGTCAGCCTTGATCGCGCCGGCCGGGGAGATGTGGTCGGTGGTGACCGAGTCGCCGAGCATGGCCAGCACCCGGGCGCCATGCACGTCGGTGACCGGCTCGGGCTCGGCCGGCATCCCGTCGAAGTAGGGCGGGCGGCGCACGTAGGCGGACTGCTCGTCCCAGGCGAAGGTGTCGCCGGCCGGCACGTCCAGCTCCTGCCAGTTCTGGTCGCCGGCGAACACGTCGGCGTAGTCCCGGGTGAACATCTCCGCGGCCACGGCGGTCCGCACGACGGAGTCGATCTCGCCAGTGTCGGGCCACAGGTCGCGCAGGTAGACCGGGTCACCCGAGGGGCCGGTGCCGATCGGCTCGGTGGTCAGGTCGATGTCCATCGTCCCGGCCAGCGCGTAGGCCACCACGAGCGGCGGCGAGGCGAGGTAGTTCATCTTCACGTCCGGGTTGATCCGGCCCTCGAAGTTGCGGTTGCCCGACAGGACGGAGACCACGGCCAGGTCGTTATCGGCCACGGCTGCGCTGACCCCTTCCGACAGCGGCCCGGAATTGCCGATGCAGGTGGTGCAGCCGTAGCCGACCAGGTTGAAGCCCAGCTTCTCCAGGTACGGGGTGAGCCCGGCGCGCTCGTAGTAGTCCATCACCACCTTCGACCCCGGCGCGAGCGTGGTCTTCACCCACGGCTTGCGCTCCAGGCCGGCCTCGACGGCCTTCTTGGCCAGCAGCGCCGCGCCGATCATCACCGACGGGTTGGAGGTATTGGTGCACGAGGTAATGGCCGCGATGACCACCGAGCCATGGTCGACCGAGGTCTGCGTCCCGTCCTCCAGGGTGACCGGCGTCGGTGCCGACCGACGGCCGGCCGCGCTGGGCGCCGCGCTCCCGGCGGCCGGGCGGCCGTTCGCGCTGTCATCCTCGGGGCGCCCGTTGGTCTCCTCGGCCACCGGGTCGGACGCCGGGAACGTCTCGGCGATGTCCTCGTCCAGGTTGTCCAGCTGCACGTAGCTGCCGAGGGCCTCGCGGAAGGCGCTCTTGGCGTCCGACAGCGCCACCCGGTCCTGCGGCCGCTTCGGGCCCGCCAGCGATGGCACGACCGTGCCCAGATCCAGCTCCAGCTCCTGGGAGTACCGGGCTTGACTGGCGGGGTCGTGCCAGAGCCCCTGCTCCTTGGCGTAGGCCTCGACGAGCGCGACCTGCTCCGGCCGGCGGCCGGTCAGCCGCAGGTAGGTCAGGGTCTCCTCATCGATCGGGAAGATCGCGCAGGTGGAGCCGAACTCCGGGCTCATGTTCCCGATGGTGGCGCGGTTGGCCACCGGCACGGCCGCCACCCCGTCCCCGCAGAACTCGACGAACTTGCCGACCACTCCGTGCTGGCGCAGCAGCTGGGTGATGGTCAGGACGAGGTCGGTGGCGGTGGTGCCGGCCGGCAGCTCCCCGGTCAGCCGGAACCCGACCACCGTGGGGATCAGCATCGAGACTGGCTGGCCGAGCATGGCCGCCTCGGCCTCGATGCCGCCGACGCCCCAGCCCAGCACGCCCAGCCCGTTCTGCATGGTGGTGTGCGAGTCGGTGCCCACGCAGGTGTCGGGGTAAGCGGCCAGCAGGTCGCCGCCGTCGTCGCCGGAGAGCGGCTGGGCCATCACGACCCGCGCCAGGTGCTCGATGTTGACCTGATGCACGATCCCGGTCCCTGGCGGGACGACCTTGAACTGGCGCAGCGCCTCCTGGCCCCAGCGCAGGAAGGCGAACCGCTCCCGGTTGCGCTGGAACTCCAGCGCCACGTTGCGGTCGAAGGCGTCCGGGCGGCCGAACACGTCGGCGATCACCGAGTGGTCGATTACCAGCTCGGCCGGCACCAGCGGGTTGATCTTGCCCGCGTCGCCGCCGAGGGCCGCCATCGCCTCGCGCATGGCGGCCAGGTCCACGACGGCCGGAACGCCGGTCAGGTCCTGCATGATGACCCGCGCCGGGCTGAAGGGGATCTCGATGTTCGGCTCGGCCGCGGGGTCCCACTCCCCCAGCGCGCGCACCTGGTCGGCGGTGACATTCACGTCGTCCTCGGTCCGCAGCAGGTTCTCCAGCAGGACCTTGAGGCTGAACGGAAGGCTGCCCGCGCCGGCCACGGCATCCAGCCGGTGTATCTGGTAGCTGGTCCCGGCCACGTCGAGGGTGGCGCGGCTGCCGAAGCTGTTCACGGTCATGGTGCTGGCCTCCTGCGGTAGAGCGAGCTGGGCAGAGCCTAATGACGACTTATCTTGACGTCAAGCTACCTGAGATTCGGGGCAGCAATGCCCGTGGCGCGGCTGATAACGTCGCGCAGAGGCGGGCCGCTGCGGCCTGCCGGCTAGTCGCGGAGGTAATCCCACCATGTCCATCCAGGCCGCAGCGTGGCTGGGCCTCGCGCCGGACGACCCGTTCGGCCTGGCGGCGCTGCCGTACTGCTCGTTCAGCACCCGGCACCGTGCAGCCCGCCGGCGGGTCGGCGTCCGGATCGGCGACCGGATCCTCGATCTGACGACGGCCTCGGACCGGCTGCTGGCCGGCCGGGCGGTGCTGTTCCGCGACGGTGTCCTGGACCCGTTCCTGGCCGCCGGCGACGGCGCCTGGTCCGACGTGCGAGCGGAGCTGACCGACTGGCTCTCGCAGGAGCACTACCGCGAGGCGGTCGCCGACCTGCTGGTGCCCGTGGCCGACGCCGAGATGCACCTGCCGTTCACCGTGGCCGACTACGTCGACTTCTACGCCTCGCAGCAGCACGCCAGCAATGTGGGCGCGATCTTCCGGCCGGACAGCGAGCCACTCCCGCCCAGCTGGCGGCACCAGCCGACCGGCTATCACGGCCGGGCTGGCAGCGTGGTGGTGTCCGGCACGCCCATCCGCCGCCCGTGCGGCCTGGCCCGGGCCGACCGGCAGGCTCCGCCGTCGTTCGGACCGTCGGCCCGGCTGGACTTCGAGGCCGAGGTCGGCTTCGTGGTCGGGTTCGAGACGGTCCTGGGCGAGCCGGTGCCGGTCACCCGGTTCACCGAGCACGTCTTCGGTGTCTGCCTGCTCAACGACTGGTCGGCCCGCGACATCCAGGCCTGGGAATCGGTGCCGCTGGGGCCGTTCCTGGGCAAGTCCTTCGGCACCTCGATCTCGCCCTGGATCCTGCCGCTGGCCGCCCTGGAGCACGCCCGCGTGCGGCCGCCGTCGCGGGACACCGAGCTGGCCGCCTACCTGGCCGAGCCGCAGGACTGGGGCCTGGACATCGGCCTCGAGGTCGCGATCAACGAGCACCTGGTCTCCCGGCCGCCCTACGCGACCATGCACTGGAGCCCGGCGCAGCTGCTCGCGCACCTGACCGTCAACGGCGCGGCCCTGCGCACTGGCGACCTGTATGCCTCGGGCACGGTGAGCGGCCCAGATCGCGGGCAGTTCGGCTCCCTGCTGGAGCTGGCCTGGAACGGCACCGATCCGGTCAAGCTGGCCGATGGCAGCACCCGCGCCTGGCTGGAGGACAGTGACGAGGTCAGCATCACCGCGACCGCGCCCGGCCCGGACGGCACCCGGATTGGCCTGGGCGAGGTTCGCGGCCAGATCCTGCCGGCCATCGAGGACGTCGTTAGCTAGCAGCCAGCCGCGGGCGCGGGCCGCGGGCGCGGGCCGATTACTGGCAGGCCAGCTCGAACCAGACCGCGGCCCGGACCGCGACGCCGTGGGTGCGGCCGCGCTCGGCCCGGGGAGCGCTGCCCCATCGCAGGGCCAGGCAGTCGACGAGGATCAGGCCCCGGCCGGAAGTGGACATCTCCTCGGCCTCCGCCATGGCCGGCAGGCTCGCCGACCCGTCGTCGGTGACGGTCACCCGGACCCGGCCGGGGCTGTGCGAGATGGCGACGGCGAAGGTACCGCCTGCGCCGGTGGCGGTGTGCTGGACCGCGTTCGTCGCTAGTTCACTGGTCAGCAGCACGGCATCGGCCACCGCCGGGCAGGAGGCCAGGGCCCGGGCGACGTAATGCCGGGCCAGCGCGACCTGATCGGGATGCCCGGGAAAGGCGCGCAGGAATCGCGGCGGGATGCCGGCGTGACTGACGTCCGGCCAGCGGTCAAGGTCAAGGGATCTGGCTGGGCATGTGCCCGGCTGCATGTCGATCACCGGCCTGTCCGCGTTTGGCCGCCTACTCCGGTCGGGAGCTGGCATGCTTCCTATCCGTACGCCTATTGCATAGCACGATATGCATAGCTGCACACGCGATACTGCATCGTGCCATTAGCACAATCGCACGCTGTGGGTCGGATTGGCCGCCACGTCCGGAGGGAGAACATGGCCGCAGGCACTGGGCCGACTGTCCGCAGGCGCCAGCTCATGATGGAGCTGAAGCGCCTGCGCGAGACGACCGGGCTGACCCAGGATGACGTCGCGAGCCAGCTGGACTGGCACCCGACGAAGGTCATGCGGATCGAGACCGGCCGCACTGCGCCCCATCCCAACGACGTGCGGGTCATGCTCGGGCTGTACGGGATCACCGACGAGGACATGCTCGCCAGCCTGATCCGGCTGGCCAGGGACGCCCGCCAGCGCGGCTGGTGGTACTCCTACCGGGACGTGCTGCTGAGCCGGTTCGAGTTCTTTCTCGGGCTGGAGTCCGAGGCCGATACGATCCGCGACTTCGAGCTGGCCATGATCCCCGGGCTGCTGCAGACCGAGGATTACGCCCGGGCCCTGATCCACGGCCTCATGACCTACGACGCCGCCGAGATCGAGCGGCGCATCGAGGTCCGGATGACCCGCCAGCGGCTCCTGGACCGGGAAGACCGGCCGCAGCTGTGGGCGATCCTGGACGAGGCCGCGGTGCGCCGGGTGGTGGGCGGCCACGCCATCATGCAGGCGCAGCTGCTGCACCTGGCCAACACCGTCGAGCAGGGCCGGACCACCATCCAGGTGCTGCCCTACGGCGCCGGGCCGCATCCGGGCCAGGCCGGCCCGTTTATCATCCTGGGCTTTGCCGAGCCCGCCGAGCCCGAGGTCGTCTATATGGAGACCATTGGCGGGAACCTCTATGTCGATAAGCCCGAAGAGGTACGGCTCTACGCGACGGCCTTTGACCAACTGCGCGCAGTAGCCCTGAGCCCGGCACAGTCGCGGACTATGCTGCAAGCACTGGCCGGGGAGCTGGGCATACGGATGAAGGAGGGGCGGGATGAGTAATCCTGACCTGACCCGAGCTGCATGGCGAAAAAGTAGTTACAGCGGTGCGAACGGCAGCTGCGTCGAGGTCGCGCCAGTATCCGGCGCTGCCCTCGATGACACTGTGATGGACGCAGCCGGGGCATCGCCCGCCGCGGTTGCGGTTCGTGATTCCAAGGACCGGGGCGGCCCCGCCCTGGTCTTCACCACCCGGCAGTGGCGAGCGTTCGCCGCCGGAATCAAGAACGGCGATCTCGAGCTCGCCTGACCGACTGACCGACTGACCGACTGACCGACTGACCGACTGTTCGCAGCGCGACGCCGCTGGCGGTGTGAAGCCGTCGGCGGCGTCGCGTTTTTTTCCGTTGGCGCCTGCCGGTTGACCTCCTGCCAAAGCAGGCTTACGTTCAGCAATCGGGACACCCTTCCGGGGAGCGGACGAGCAGGAAACAGGAGGCGATTCCGGCACCCTGTCTTCCAGTTCGCGGTCGCGACAGTTGGAGGGCACATCACGATGAAGTGGTCCACGCTCTGGGCGCGCACGCCGCGCTTCCTACGCAAGACATCCCTGCTGCCGGTGGCACTGGCGGCGGTCCTGGCCTTCCCGGTGGCGAGCGCGGGCGCTGCTACCCAGGCGCCGCAGGCACCGAGGGCTCCGCTGGCGCCGCTGGCTCCGCACCGGGCGGCGAGCGCCTCAGCCGCGTCCTGCCCGTGGCTGAACCAGTCGCTGCCCATCCGGCAGCGGGTCAGCCTCCTGCTGGCCCAGATGACGCTGGCTAACAAGATCACGATGGTGGAGGGCCAGGGCACCAGCCAGCCCTACGTGTTCTACATGGCGGCGCAGCCCTCGCTCTGCATCCCGGCCATGGGCCTGGAGGACGGCCCGAACGGCGTCGGAGACGGGCTGACCGGCGTCACGCAGCTGCCGGCCGGGGTCTCCCTGGCGGCGACCTTCGACCCGGCGCTGGCCCGCCGGTACGGCCAGGTCATCGGCGCCGAGTCGTATGGCAAGGGCGCAGCCGTCAACCTCGGCCCCACGGTCAACATCGATCGCGACCCGCGCTGGGGACGCTCGTTCGAGTCCTTCACCGAGGACCCGTTCCTGAACGCCGCGCTGGCCGTGCACGAGATCAGGGGCGTGCAGAGCCAGGGCGAGATGTCCCAGGTCAAGCACTACGCCGTCTACAACCAGGAGACCAACCGCAACACCCCGGCCGACAACGTCATCATCAGCAACCGGACGCTGCACGAGATCTACCTGCCGGCCTTCCAGCAGTCGGTGACCAAGGCCCGGGTGGCTTCGGTCATGTGCTCCTATTCAGTAATTAACGGCGCCTTCGCCTGTCAGAACCGGTACCTGGAGACCACCACGCTGAAGCAGCGCTGGCACTTCCCGGGCTTCGTCACCTCTGACTACGGGGCCATCCACTCGACCTCCGCGGCGCTGGACGGCACGGACATGGAGCAGCCGTTCAACACCTACTTCGGCCAGGCGCTGGCGACGGACGTGCAGAACGGGACGGTTCCGGTGTCGGTGCTGAACGACATGGTGAGCCGGATCCTGACGGAGATGTTCCGCTTCAGGCTGTTCAACCACCCGCTGACCGGCACGCCGGCCACCCCCGTGACGACGCCGGCGCACCAGGCCGTCTCCGTCAAGGTCGCCGAGGCCGGCACGGTCCTGCTCAAGAACTGGGGCGGGACGCTGCCGCTGTCGGCCGGCCATGGCGGCACGATCGCCGTCATCGGGCCGTCGGCATCGGCGTCCCCGACCGACGGCGGCGGCGGCAGCGCTCGCGTGACGGCGCCGTTCAGCATCACCCCGCTGCAGGGACTGACCGCCGCGGCGGGCGCCGCCACCACGATCCGTTACCGGCAGGGACTGCCGACCGATACCAGCCTGCCCGCGATCCCGGCTTCCGCGCTGTCGCCCGCCTACAGCCCGACGCCCTTCGGGGGCAGCTACTCCGGCACGCTGACCGCCCCGGAGACGGGCACGTACGTGTTCGCGCTGCAGAACTCCTGCGGTTGTTACACCCCGACCACCCTGTCGGTGGGCGGCCAGCCGCTCCTGGTGAACCCCGGCACGCCGCCGGTCAGCACCTACTCGGCCAGTGTCCGGCTGCAGGCCGGCCACACCTACCCCGTCCAGATCAGCGGCGTCTCCGCCAGCCTGACCTGGGCTACCCCGTCCGCGCTCGCTCCCGGCATCAGCCAGGCGGTCGCGGCGGCGAAGTCGGCCCGGACGGCCGTGGTAGTGGTTTCCGACAACACCGAGACCGAGGCCGCCGACCGGCCCAGCCTCAACCTGCCCTCCGCCCAGGACGAGCTCATCTCGGCGGTCGCCCGCGCCAATCCGCGCACGGTGGTCGTCATTGACGCCGGCGCCCCGGTCGCCATGCCGTGGCTCGGCCAGGTCGCCGCGGTGGTGGACGCCTGGTACCCCGGTGAAAGCAACGGGACTGCCCTGGCCAGCGTGCTCTACGGCCAGACCAATCCCTCCGGTCACCTGCCGGTGACGTTCCCGCGGAGCCTGGCCCAGGTGCCCGCCGCCACCCCGGCCCAGTTCCCCGGGGTCAACGGCCGGGTGCTCTACTCCGAGGGTCTCAAGGTCGGCTACCGCTGGTACGACGCCCAGGGCCTGACGCCGATGTTCCCGTTCGGGTACGGCCTGTCCTACACCCGGTTCGGCTTCAGCGGGCTCCGGATAGCCTCATCCCGCGCGGCGGGCGCGGCGGGCCGGCTGGTGCGGGTCACCGCGCGGGTGACCAACACCGGGCGGGTCACCGGCTCGGATGTCGTCCAGCTGTACCTGGGTGACCCGGCCGTGACGGGTGAGCCGCCCCGCCAGCTCAAGGGCTTCCAGAAGATCACCCTGGGGCCCGGCCAGTCCACGAGGGTCACCTTCACCCTGGACGCGCACGACCTGTCGTACTGGAACCAGTCGGCTAACGGCTGGGTGGTCCCGGCGGGAGCGTTCCGGGTCTACGTCGGTGACTCCTCGGCGCTGGCGGACCTGCCGCTGGGCGGCGGCTTCACCGTCGGCGGGTAGCCGCCCGGCGGCTGGCTGCCTGCGCAGCTGACTGCCCAGGGTGGCTGGCCATGGCCTACCCGGCCTGACGTCAGGCCGGGTAGGCCATGCCGGTGACGTTGACCAGGATCGAGTACAGCGAGCTGGTCGCGCAGATAAGCAGCTGGTTGCGCTTGGCGCCGGCGAAAGTGAAGTTGGCGACGGTCTCGGGCACGCGGATCTTCCCGATCAGCGTGCCGTCCGGGTCCAGGCAGTGCAGGCCGTCTCCCGCCGCGGCCCAGATCCGGCCCGCGGAATCGAGCCGGAGCCCGTCGAAAGTGCCGGCACCGCAGGTAGCGAGGACCGATCCGCCCGTAAGGCTCGCGTTGGCGTCGCCGGCTACGTCGAAGACGCGGATGTGCCGGCGCGCGCTGTCGGAGATGTAGAGCTGCCGCTCCTCGCCTGAGAAAGCGAGCCCGTTGGGCCGGTCGAAGTCGTCCGCCGCGATGGTGACCTGGCCGGAGGCCGGGTCGATCCGGTAGACGCGACACGCGCCGATCTCGCTCGGAGCCTGGTGACCCTCGTAGTCGCTGTCGATCCCGTAGCTTGGATCGGTGAACCACAGCGACCTGTCCGACCGCTCGACGATGTCGTTGGGGCTGTTGAGCCGCTTGCCTTCGTAGCTGTCGGCGAGCACCGTGAGCGACCCGTCATGCTCCGTACGGGTCACCCGGCGGTCACCCTGCTGACAGCTCACCAGCCGTCCCTGGCGGTCCACGGTGTGGCCGTTGGCGTAGCCGGCGGGCTGGCGGAAGACCCCGATAGCGCCGGTCGTCTCGTCCCAGCGCAGCGTCCGGTCGTTCGGGATGTCGCTGAACACCAGGTAGCGTCCGGCCGGAAACCAGGCCGGCCCTTCGGTCCAGCGGCATCCGCCATGCAGCCGTTCCAGCCAGTGATCGCCATGGCAGAACCGGAACCGCTCGTCCAGGACCTCGAAATCCGCCTTGACCGGACCCGTCATGGCACCCACCCTGGCAGGGAAACCGCGCGAGCTGGCAGCCGGGGCCGCCGGATCTGCGGACAGGCGGACAGCCGGCCGGCCCCGTGGCCATGATTCCGGTGCCGGTCGCCGGGTAGCGGTAACCGGGAGTGCAAGCAGCCAGCCAGACCGGAAGGCCCCACCCATGGATAAAAGCGACTTCATCGACAACCTGAACGCCGACCTGGGCACCGAGTTCCAGTCGATCGTGCAGTACGTCCAGCACACCGCCACGATCAAGGGACCCGAGTACGGCTCCATCGTCGAAGAGATGGGCGTGCATCTGGGCCAGGAACTCGAGCACGCCAAGACCCTGGCGGCCCAGATCGACTTCCTCGGCGGCACGCCGACGGTCCGGGTACCCGAGATCCCGGACTGCCCCGACGGAGCCACCGCGCTCAAGGCCGACCTGGACCTGGAGGAGCGGCAGCTGCAGCGTTATCGCGATCGTGTGGCCGAGGCGACCGAGCTCGGCCTCCCCGATGTGGCCGAGGCGCTGCGCCCGCTGCTGACGCAGACTCAGGATCATGTCATTGACTTGCGCGACGCCCTCGGCCACTAACGCCGCCCGCGGGCCGCTACCGGCCGCCGGCCGCCGGCCGGGGCCCGCGCCCGGCCGGCGGCCCGCGGCGGACGGCCGGCCATGAGCCCCGCCCGCGGTAAGCGCGCGGACCGCCCCGCGTCCTCGGACAAGCTGGCGCCTTATCACCGCAAGCGGGACTTCGCCCGGACGCCAGAGCCGGCCGGCGCCCCGCCGAGCCCGGACTACGCGGGCCGGCGGTTTGTCGTGCAGCGCCACCGGGCCCGGCGGCTCCACTACGACTTGCGGTTCGAGATCGACGGCGTGCTCGTGAGCTGGGCTGTGCCCAAGGGGCCGACGCTCGACCCCGCCGTCAAGCGCATCGCCATCCACGTCGAGGACCATCCGATCGAGTACCTCAACTTCGAGGGCGTGATCCCGGCGGGCGGCTACGGCGGCGGCGACGTCATCGTCTGGGACCGCGGCACCTGGGAACCCCACGCGACCGATGATCCGGCCGCCGCGGTCGCCGCGGGCGAGCTGCACGTCGACGTCTCGGGCGAGAAGCTGCACGGGCGCCTGATCCTGGTCCGCAGCGGCCCGGCCGACCGGACGGGCCAGGAGCAGTGGCTCCTGCTGCACAAGCATGACCAGGACAGCGTCGAGGGCTGGAACCCGGAGGACTTCCCGGGATCGGTGCTCAGCGGCCGGACCAACGACGAGGTCAAGGCCGACCCGGAGCGGGTGTGGCGATCGGACCTGCCGGCCGCGCAGGCATCGGTCCCGGTGGCCGGCGCCGACCGGAAGGCCAGCAAAACCGGGACCGCCGGCAAAGCCGGGAAGGCCCCGGCCGGAAAAGCCGGGAAGGCCCCGGCCGGAAAGGCCAGAAGCTCCGCTGCCGACGGCAAAGCGGGCACTCATCGTGGCCAGGCGCCCGATGCCCCGGCCGACCTCCAGCTGATTGACTCCGAGCGCAGCGCCGATGCCCTGAGCCAGCTCGACACTCTCGGTGCCAGCGGCAGCCTCGACGTCTTCGGCCGGCGCCTGCGCCTCACCAACCTGGACAAGGTGCTGTTTCCCGACCGGCCCGGCGAGGAGCCCGTCACCAAGCGCGAGCTGATCCGCTACACGATCCAGATCGCGCCGGTGGTCTTGCCCTACCTGGAGGGCCGCGCCCTCAACATGCACCGATTCCCCGGCGGTGCGCAGGCGGAAGGCTTCTGGCAGAAGCAATTGCCCGAGCACGCGCCCGACTGGATCGGCCGCTGGGATAACCCGGAGGCCGACCGCGGAAAGGTGCACACCTACCTCGTCATCAACGAGCCGGCGGCGCTGGTCTGGACGGCGAACTTCGGCGCGCTCGAATGGCACGCCTGGACCGCGCCCACCGACGACCCGCACACACCCAGCTACGCGCTCATCGACATTGATCCCGGCACCGAGACGTCCTGGTCAGACGTGCTGGTCCTGGCCCGGCTGCACCGGGCCGCGCTCGAGCACCTGGGCGTGCTCGGCCGCCCCAAGCTCACCGGCAGGCGCGGCATCCAGATCTGGGTCCCCGTCACGGGCGGGCTGACCTTCGAGGACACGAGGGCGTGGGTGGAGCAGCTCTCCCGCTCCGTCGGGGCGGTGGTGCCCGACCTGGTGAGCTGGAAGTGGGACGTCCGTGAGCGAGCGGGCCGCGCCCGGCTTGACTACACCCAGAACGTCAGTCATAAGACCCTGGTCGCCCCGTACAGTCCGCGTGCCGGCGCGGGCGCGCCGGTGTCGGCACCCATCGAGTGGGATGAGCTGGATGACCCATCGCTCCGGCCGGATTCCGTCACGATCCGGACGGCCATAGACCGGCTGGCCGAGCGCGGCGACCCCTTCCGGGCGTTGCTGTCCGCGGACCAGGAGCTGCCCGAGATTCGCTAGCGCCGGCCGCGGCAGCGGCGGCAGTAAGCAGCCGCTTTGCCGCAACCCGGCGCCCATGCGGCGCTGGCACTACCATGAGTGAATCGCCATAGTCCGGGGAGTAACGCGCGATGTCAGGGTCGACTCAGGGGTGGGATCAGGAAGCGGAGGATCCCCGAGATAACACGATCGACTTGCCGCGCCTCCGAGACGTCCCCCAGCCCTCCCCCCGGCCCATCCCGCCGGGACCGCCCCCATCGCGCCAGCCCGCGCCCCGCCAGCCGGCTCCCATCCAGCCAGCGCCACGCCCGCCGGCATCGCAGCCAGCGCCCAGGGCCCCCGTCCGAGAGCAGCCATTCCGCGCTCCGGCAGGGCCGGTCCCACCGCCCGCGATGCAGGGGCCTTCCCGCCGGACCTCCGTGCCCGAGCCGCTCCCGGCCCGGTCCACCACCCTCCCGTCACCGCTGGAGGCAGATCCACCGCCGGGTGCCCCGGACCCGACACTGGCGGTTCTCGCGGAACGGATCCGTGAACTCCAGGCCCTGGCGGCCAGCCCGTCTCCGCCTGTGCGGCCCGGCGGCACCGCTGGTCACGGTAATACCGCGACTGTCATGCCCGGTTCTGCGGTTCGCGCCGAAGTCGCGCCCGCCCCGCCAGAGGTCGCGGACGTTCCCCATTCGGGTGCAAACTCCGGACTTGCCCGGCAGGATGAACCCGTCAGCAGTCGCCCGGCAGCCGAGCCCGAGCCAGCCGTCGCCGGTGACTACGCTCCGATGGACGAACCTGCTCCCCAGCGATCATCGACGTCCGGGGGCCGGTCCCCGGAGGACGTCAGTAACCAGGACTACACGTCAGGTCAGGATCACCGGGTCATGGACCGTAGCAGTGGGCCGGCGGACAGCTACGGCGGCCCGCAGGACCGTTTTGCCCGAGGATCGCTGGCCGACCTGCGCCTCCGCCTCGAGCGCCTGCCGGCGGGACACCCGTCGTCGCCCTACGAGGACACCGGCGCGCCCCGCCCCGCCCCGCAGCAACTACGCCAGCTAGAGCTTCCCCTGGCCGACGAGGAACGCGAGTCAGACCCGTCGGCCCGGGCCAGTTTGCTGGCGGCAACGGCAGGTGATCGCAATGGCTCGGCCCGCCCCCCGCTGGCCAGCCCTGGCCCCGGCGCTGAGGACGCGACCAGCCCCGCGCCTGGCTGGAAACTCAGTCATAACGGACCAGGTCTGCCGGTCGCCGCGCCCCCCGGAACTGGATCTGCCAGGCCGCAGCTGCCGACGCCGAATGGCAAGTCCGATAACGGTGACTGGAATGATCCTGATGGCGGCGCCGCTGGCCAGAACGGGCACTCCGGCCGGTACGCCACGTTCGGCGATCTGGCCGCCGCCCCCTCAGCCAGAGCCGTGCCGCCGGCTGCGGACGCGGGAGGCTACGACACTGGCAGCTTCGATGCTGGCAGCCTCGACACCGGCAGCTTCGAGAGCCCGAGCCTCGACACTGGCAGTCTCGACACTGGCAGTCTCGACACTGGCAGCCTCGAGACCCCGAGCCTCGAGACCCCGAGCCTCGACACCGGCAGCCTCGACACCGGCAGCCTCGACACCGGCAGTTATCAGGCCACGGGGCTTCGGCCGGCTGAGCGCGGTGCCCCTGACCAGGCTGCGGCCAGCAATGGCGCAGCCACCCACGGGGCCGCCACCCACGGGGCTGGCAGCCGCGAGGCCGCCGACAAGCCCGCCCCGGACCGCGGGCCAGCCGCGCCTCCGGCCGGCCAGGCTCCGGCCGCCCCGGCAGCCGCCCGTCGCGGCGGTCTCACGCCCGAGCAGGAGCAGATCGCCAATCGAGCCCTAGGCCGCTACCGGGCCGCCGACGGGCGCAACGTGTTCGGCGGCTACGGGGAGAGCGGCCTCACCCCGGCCATCCGGCGGGTCGAGTCGCATTTGCCGCACGGCCGGCTCGCGGGAGACAGCGAGGACTACACGCTCAAGTCTCCCGAGCGCTTCAAGGAAAAGCTGGCGCGGATGATCGCGCGCAATCCCGGCGTCCCCGCCGAGGAGCTCGTGGCTGAGATCTATGATGCCGCGCGGTACACATTCGTGTTCGAGCCGCAGGAGTACACCGACGGTACCTGGCTGGTCCACCGTCGGCTCAAGGCCCAGGGCTTCGAGCTCGAGGCCAGACGCAACCGGTGGGAAACCCCCGAGTACAAGGGCATCCGGACCCGCTGGCGTGACCCGGCTCATGACCTGGCCTTCGAAGTGCAGTTCCACACGCCGAGCAGCTGGGACGTGCTGCAGCGCACGCACGAGGCCTACCTCCGGATCACCGACCCGCAGACGCCGCAGGCCGAGCGGGCCCAGTTGCGGTCCAGCCAGGTGGCCGCCGCCGCCGCGAGCCGGCCGCCGCCGCGCTGCGCCGAGATCGGCGACTTCCGCGCGGACACGAGGTAGCCGATGGCAGCGCAAGTGCAGTACTACGCCATCGTCACCGTGAGCCGCACCGTCCGGGCAGCATCGGGTCTCGCGCGGCGGACATTCGCGGCCGACGGCCCAGTAGACGAGACCCTGCGGGCGGACATGACCTGGCAGCCGGACTCCGCGATCGTCGAGTGGGAGTACGGCGACGTCGGCGCCGAGTTCGTCCGGGTCAGCGAGACCGAGGCTGACCAGCTAGTCGAGTCGTTCCGAGCCACCTGGCGCACACTCGCCTAGCCCCGCCACCACCTGCCGCGCCCGTTCGCCCGATCGCACCTCGCCCGCCACACAGCCCCCACCGCCCCACACCCCCAGCTCGCCGCCCGCCCTCGCACCGCGCCAGCCCGGTGCCGATGAGGAAATCCATTGCGGCCGCCACTAACTGGCTGTTCTGCGGTGCCGAATCAGGAGGCGGGGTGCTGGCCCCTGGCAGGGGCCGAGCCGGCTTCGTCGCCGTGCCCGGGAAGCGGCCCGCTGTCGTGCACAGGCCGCTCCCCCGCCCCGTACGCAGGAAGCTGCCCGGTGTCATAGGCGGGCCGCTCGCCGGTCTCAGAAGCGGGGAACTGCCCGGTGTAGGCGGGAAGCTGCCCGGTGTCATAGGCGGGCCGCTCCCCGGACTCAGAAGCGGGGAACTGCCCGCTGTCGTAGGCAGGGAACTGGCCGGTGCGGTAGGCCGCGAACTGGCCCGTGTCCGCGCCGAGTGGCTGGCCAGGGGGCCGGGGCGCGGTCATCGGCCGGACGGGATGGTGGATCTCCTGCGACGGGTCGGCGGGGCGCTGGGCAGGTACCGGGCCCGTTCCGTCGAGTCGCCAGCCCTCGTCGGAGTACTGCGCGTCGAGATAGTCGTCGCCGGCCTGTTCCCGGGGGGCACCGGCATGCCCGGGGCCAAGCGCCCCGGCGCGGGCGGCTGCGGCATCGCGCACTCCGACAGTGACGGGTCGGATGGCGCCATCGCGGAGCGGGCCCAGCCAATCGTCGGCCGCGTCCGCAGCAGCATCGCCGAGCCCGTCGTCAGCCGACCGCGCCGACCGCACAGACCCTGACGGCTGCACCGGGCCAGACTGCACCGGGCCAGACGCCGACCGGACAGATCCCGGCGGGCCAGACCCCGGCGGGACAGACCGGACCGGGACGCGCGGACCCGTGATCACCACGATCACGCAGACCAGGCCGAGGGCCAGGCCAGCGGCCGCCAGCACCGCGCCGAGCGAGATGAGCTGCTTGAGGCCGCCGGCGGGCTGCTCTAGCCTGGTGATCTCGCCAATCAGCATCAGGCTGACCCCGGCCATGAGGACCACCGCGCCGCCCGACGTCAGCGCCAGGGATAGGCGCGTCCTGCGCGTGGCGGTCGCGCTCGGGTCCACTGCTCCACGATTGCATGCAGCACTGGGCATCGCAACCGAATCCCGGTCAGGGCGTATCACACCGATGGCAGCTACCGGGGGCGACGAGACCCGGGCCCACGCTGTACGCTCCAGCCGAACGAGGAGGCGCTGGGATGGGGCAGGGTCAGCAGGTCGTGGTCGGCCTGGACAATGGCGGCACGGCTAACAACGCGACGGTTCTGGACGCCGGCGGCCGGTTCCTGGTTGACCAGCTGGTCGAGACGCCTAGCCGGGTCCGGGAAGGCCCGGCCGTCGCGGTCGAGGCGCTGGCCGAGTCATTCGAGCAGATCCTGCTGATCACCGGCACGCCGCGGACAGCGGTCCTGGGCATCGGGCTCGACACGCCCGGCCCGGCCAGCGCCGACGGCGTCATCTCCTACCGCGGCGCGGTGAACTTCGCCGATCCGGCCTGGCGCGGATTCGACATCCGGGGCGCCGTCGAGGCCAGGATCGGCCTCCCGGTGGTGTACAACAACGACGCCAACGCGGCGTCCCTGTATGCCCATCACGCGCACTTCGGGGTGGACGCGGCCCGGCACTCGTCGGTCTCCCTCATCGTGGGGACCGGCCTTGGCGGCGGCGTCGTCGAAGGCGGCCAGGTGGTCCGGGGCGCTGCGGGGATGGCGGGCGAGCTCGGCCATCTCCGCATCCCGATGGATGGCCTGCTGGCCGAGGGCCAGCCCGTGCCCAGCTGCAACTGCGGCCTGCCCGGCGACGCGGAAAGCGTTGCCTCGCTGTCCGGGATCATCACGAACCTGCTGCCGTACTGGCTGACCCGCTACCCCGATCATGAGCTGGCCAGCGCGCAGTCGCTGCGCCAGGCGGCCAAGCTCGTCCGCGGCCTCGGCGAGGCCGGCGACCCGATGGCCCGGGCGATCTTCCGCCAGCAGGCCATCGCCATCGGCCGCCTGTTTACAATGGCCGCCGGGTTCACCGATCCCGACATCTACTTTGTCGGCGGCGGCATCGTCGAAGCCTCTCCGGAATTCAGCAGCTGGTTCCTGGACACCGTCCGCGAGCACACCGACCTGCGCGAGGAGCAAGCCAGCATCGAGACCTTCGCCCTGGTCCCCGACCTCGACATGGCCGGCGCCCGGGGGGCCGCCATCGCCGCCAGCGAGGCCCTGCGCGGCGGCCGGCTCAGCCTCGCGCGGTAGCCGACTGCTCGCTCCAGGCCTGCTCCAGCGCCTGGGTGAAGGTGGCCGACGGCTGCGCGCCGGAGACGCCGTACCTGGCGTCGAGGACGGCGAAGGGCACCCCGGTGATGCCCATGGCCCTGGCGTGCTCCTCGTCGGCGCGCACGGCCTCGGCGTAGGTGCCGTCCGTCAGCATCTGGCGAACCTCGTCCTCGTCGAGCCCGGCCGCCACCCCCAGCGTGACCAGCTCCGCCGGCTCGAACACCGGCCGGCCCTCGGCGAAGTACGCCTCGTACAGCCGCTGGAGCACCTGCCCCTGCATGCCGCGTTCCCGGCCCAGCCGCACCAGCCGGTGCGCGTCGAAGGTATTGCCCATCACCCGGCTGGAGTTGAAGGACAGTCCGTCGGCGGCCGCCTTGGCCGCCACCGACGCCTCCGCGTCTCCGGCCTGCTCGGGGCTCAGCCGGTACTTGGACGCCAGCAGCTCCAGGATCGGCGTACCCGGGCCGGCCGGGATCAACGGATCCAGCTCGAACGCGTGGTACACCACCTCGACCTCATCGCGGTGGCCGAACTCAGCCAGGCCCCGCTCGAACCGGCGCTTGCCGATGTAGCACCACGGGCAGACGATGTCACTCCAGATATCCACGCGCATGTCAGCGGTGAACCGCGCGATCGCGGCCAGGATTCCCGCGGCCGGCCCGCGATTCCCGCCGGGTGCCCCGCGTCCCGTGCGGCCAGGCTCTTCCCGGCCCGCAGGACGTCGGCTAGCGTAGCCGGATTGACATGCGAGTGATCTTCACCGCCGGGCCCGGAGGCACTGATGGATCGTCAGGTCAAGTACGTCCTGCAGGAATCGGAGATACCGCGGCAGTGGTACAACATCGTCGCCGACCTGCCGTCCCCGCCGCCCCCGCCGCTGCACCCCGGCACCGGTCAGCCCGTCGGCCCCGACGACCTGGCCCCGCTGTTCCCCGCCGCCCTGATCGCCCAGGAGGTCTCGGCCGAGCGGCACATCGCCATCCCCGATGACGTCCTTGACGTCTACCGGCTCTGGCGGCCCACTCCCCTGTACCGCGCCCGGCGGCTGGAGAAGGACCTGGGCACCCCGGCCCGGATCTACTACAAGTACGAGGGCGGCAGCCCGGCGGGCTCGCACAAGCCGAACACGGCCGTGCCGCAGGCGTATTACAACGCCGCCGAGGGTGTAGCCAAGCTGACGACCGAGACCGGGGCGGGCCAGTGGGGCAGCGCGCTGGCGTTCGCCGCGGCGCAGTTCGGGCTCCAGCTCGAGGTCTGGATGGTGCGGGCCTCCTATGACCAGAAGCCCTACCGCAAGATGCTGATGGAGACCTACGGGGCGACCGTGCACCCGAGCCCGTCGGATCTCACCAGCTCGGGCCGGGCGGTCCTGGCCGAGCACCCTGATTCCACCGGCAGCCTCGGCATCGCGATCAGTGAGGCCGTGGAGGTAGCGGCCGGCGACCCGGCCGCCCGCTACGCGCTGGGCAGCGTGCTTAACCACGTCCTCATGCACCAGACCGTCATCGGTGAGGAGGCCATCCAGCAGCTGGCCCAGGCCGGGGACACCCCGGATGTCATCGTCGGCTGCACGGGCGGCGGCTCGAATTTCGGCGGCCTGGCGTTCCCGTTCCTGCGGGAGAAGCTGGCGGGCCGGATGAACCCGGTGATCCGGGCGGTGGAGCCCGCTGCCTGCCCGTCGCTCACCCGCGGCGTCTACGCCTACGACTTCGGTGACACGGCCGGGCTGACGCCGCTGCTGAAGATGCGCACGCTCGGCCACGCGTTCATCCCCGACCCGATCCATGCGGGCGGCCTGCGTTATCACGGCATGTCGCCGCTGCTGTCGCACATCTACGAGCTGGGGCTGATCGAGGCGGTGGCCAAGCCGCAGTCGGAGTGCTTCGCCGCCGGCCTGCGGTTTGCCCGGACCGAGGGCATCGTGCCCGCCCCGGAGCCGACGCACGCGGTGGCCGCCTGCATCGAGGAGGCGCTGCGCTGCAAGGAGAGCGGCGAGCAGAAGGTCATCCTGACCGCATTGTGCGGCCATGGCCTGCTCGATCTCCCGGCCTACGCGAACTACCTGTCGGGCGAGCTGACCGACTACGCGCTGAGCGACTCGGCCATCGAGGAGGCCCTGGCCGGACTGCCAGCGCCGGCGTCCTGAGCACGCGGGCCGGCGCCGCGGCCGGGGATCAGCAACCCGCCTTATCCGTAGACGCGCTCCGGTGCCAGGCAGGCCGCGTAGGAGGCCGGGTCGATGTTCCCGCCGGACAGCACCACCGCCGTGCGGCGGCCCGCGGCGGAGACCGCTCCGGTGCGCAGGGCGGCCAGGGCCACGGCGCCGCTCGGCTCAACGACGATCTTCAGGCGGGCGAAGCAGAACCGCATGGTCTCCAGGATGGCCTCCTCGGAGACGGTCACCACGTCCTCCAGCAGCCGCGAGTTGACCGCGAAGGTGAGCTCCCCCGGCTGCTGGGCCAGCAGGCCATCGGCGATCGTGACTGGCTCGGCCAGGGTGACCCGGCGGCCCGCTCGCAGCGACTGTCGGGTGTCGTCGGCGCCCGCCGGCTCCACGCCGATCACCGACACCTCCGGCAGCAGCGCCTTGACGGCGGTCGAGACCCCGGCGGCCAGGCCGCCCCCGCCCACCGGGACCAGCACCTGGTCCAGGCCGCCGTCGCCCGCCTGCTCGGCCAGCTCCAGGCCGAGCGTGCCCTGCCCGGCCATGACGTCGTAGTCGTCGAACGGCCGGATGATGGTCATCTTGCGGTCCGCCGCGATCGCAGCGGCAACCTCCGCCCGCTCCTCCCGCGCAGGGTCGTAACGGCGCATCTCCGCGCCGTAGCCCTCGATGGCGGCCAGCTTGGCGGGAGAACCAGTGGCCGGGACCACCACCACAGCCGGAATGCCCAGCAGCCGCGCGGCCAGGGCCACGGCCCCGCCATGATTGCCGGACGAGTAGGCCACCACCCCGGCGGCCCGCTCCGCCCCGTCCAGGAGGCTGAGCCGGTTGTAGGCGCCGCGGAACTTGAAGGCGCCGGCCCGCTGAAAATTCTCGGCCTTGAGCAGGACGCGGCCGCCGCACTCCCGATCGAGCGTGGCCGAGCTGAGCAGCGGCGTGCGATGCGCGACTCCGTCCAGCCGGGCCGCCGCGGCCCGGATGGTCTCGATGGTCAGGCCCTGGCTGAGTCCGTTCCGGTAGCTGATCACGGCTCCATTGTGCCAACCATGACAACTCGGTCATCCCCGCCGGCCGGCGCCGGGGTCAGGTGCCCAGGAGCTTGGCCTTGGCGGCGGCGAACTCGCTGTCGCTAAGCGCGCCCTGCTGGTGCAGTCCGCTCAGCCGGTTCAGCTGATCAGTCATCGATGACCCGTCCGGGCCGGCCGGAGCCGCCGAGGGGGCGGCCGGCGGGGCGGACTGCTGCGAGCCACCTTGTGCGTTACCAGATTCAGCCTGCTGCTGGCCCCGGTTCTTGCCGACCATGTAAGCACCGCCGCCGATCACGGCTGCCCGCATCAGCGGGCGTCGTCGCACGAACATGCCGCTCTCCTTCCGCTGCGATCGCGATCGCGCGGGCCGTCCCAGCCGCGGCCGGGACGTCCCGCGCTGAAGCCTGGTTACAGGTCGTCCGGCAGGGACAGCCCGAGGGAGATCATGATCTCTGGCGCGGCCGCCACCACCTTGGGGCCGCCGACCTGCGGGGAGATCGCGCGCAGCACGCCGAGGATCTCGCCGGGCGTCGCGCCGGCCTCCAGGGCGTTCGATACCTGCCACAGGTAGGAGGCCGGGGGCGCGTCCAGCGCGATGAGCGAGGCGATCTTGACGAGCGCGTAGCTGCGGGGGTCCAGGCCGGACTCCTCGCGCCACCGCTCGCGCATCTGCAGGCCTTCCTCGATGACGTCCACGTTCCCCGTGGACAGGCCGGAAAGGGCGTCCCTGGTTTCCCTATCGACGTCCACGTGCATGGGCACTGCCATGTCTGGTCCTCTCGTGGTGGCTGGGGACGGCGCTGCCGCCGGTGGTCTTACTGGCCCACCGTCGCCGGTCGGCCGGCCCGATGCGTCACCCGGAGGGGATGGTTGTCCGATGCCGCACGGCCCGCGCCGCCCCTAAGATCAGCAGTCACGCCCCGATCAGGAGGTACTCGCGGATGTCCGAATTGGCCGCCACCAGCCCTGCCGCCATCGACCGGCACCGCCTCATCGAGCTGATCAAGCGTGAGCGGACGCTGTACCGGGTGAACTTTCCCGCCTCCTGGGAGGCGTTCTCCGCCGCCGGGCACAACCTGCTGGGCGGCGTGCCCATGACCTGGATGCGGATGTGGCCCGGGGACTACCCGCTGTATTACGCGGCGGCCTCCGGGGCCCGGCTGATCGACGTCGACGGCAACGAGTTCATCGACTTCTGCCTGGGCGATACCGGCGCGATGGCCGGTCACTCGCCGGTGGCGGTGCAGGAAGCGATCTCCCGCCGGTACGGCGAGGCCGGCGGGGCCACCACGATGCTGCCGACCCAGGACGCCGCCTGGGCGGGCGCCGAGCTCGCCCGGCGCTTCGGCGCGCAGTACTGGAGCTTCACGCTGAGCGCCACCGACGCCAACCGGTGGGCCATCCGGCTGGCCCGGCAGATCACCCAGCGGCCCAAGATCCTGGTGTTCAGCTACTGCTACCACGGCAGCGTGGACGAGTCGTTCATCATCTCGACGCCCGACGGCCCGCGTACCCGGCCCGGCAACGTGGGCGCGCCGGTCGACCCGCGGGAGACCACCCGGGTGACGGAGTTCAACGACCCGGCCGGGCTTGAGCGCGAGCTGGCCCACGGCGACGTCGCCGCCGTGCTGATGGAGCCCGCGCTGACCAACATCGGCATCGTGCTGCCCGAGCCCGGCTACCTGGACGCGGTCCGGGCGCTGACCCGCCAGTACGGAACTTTGCTGATCAACGACGAGACGCACACGTTCAGCGCCGGGCCCGGCGGCTGCACCGCGGCCTGGGGCCTGGAGCCGGACATCGTCACGGTCGGCAAGTCCATCGCCGGCGGGATCCCGGCCGGCGCCTACGGGCTCGCGCCGGAGCTGACGGAGCTCATCCTCAACGACCCCGATGCCGACATCAACGACACCGGCGGCGTCGGCGGCACGCTGGCCGGCAACGCGCTGTCGATGGCGGCGATGCGGGCCACCCTCGAGGAGGTCCTGACCGACCAGGCGTTCGCGGGGATGATCGAGGTCGGCACCCGGTTCGCCGCCGGGGTGCAGGGCGTCCTGGACCAGTACCGGCTGCCGTGGAGCGTCGTTCAGCTGGGCGCTCGCGTCGAGTACCGGTTCAGCCCCGAGCCGCCGCGCACCGGCGGGGAGTCCGCGGCCGCCGCCGATTCCCGGCTGGACGAGTACCTGCACCTGTACACGGTCAACCGGGGGGTCCTGATGACGCCGTTCCACAACATGGCGCTGATGTGCCCGGCCACGACGGCCGCGGACGCGGACGCCCACGCCGGGGTGTTCGCCGCAGCGGTGGCGGACCTGGTCGGCTGACCCGCGACGCCTGCTGAGGGATGGCAGGAGCCGGCGGGTCAGGCCGGCCGGCCGAACGGGCTGAGCAGGGCGACGCCGCACCGGGCTAGGGCGGCAGTGTTCCGGGTGACGAGCGCCCAGTCCCGCACCTTGGCCGACGCGGCGAGCAGCCCGTCGATGACGGGCAGCGGGTCGGGAACGCTCAGCAGGCCCACTCCTGCGCGGTCTCGACGTCGATGCCGACGACGTGATCCTGATAGCTGGTGCGCAGGCCGCGGTACCACCACTCCAAGGCGTCCGCCTGGACGGGGTCCTTGCGCCGGAGCCGCTCAATACCGATGCGGATCTCGCCGATGGTCAGGACACTGAGGAACAGCTGGGCGGACGGAACGGTCTCATACCAGTCCAGGACCGCCGGATCCGGGTGCCGCCTGCGAAGCTCTGAAAGCACGCTGGTGTCGAGCAGGTAGTTCACGGCCGCGCGGCCCAGTCAATGTCGCGCGGGCCCTCGCCCGGCCGGCGGATGTCGAGATCATCAAAGTCAGGGCCGGATCGCAGGTAGTCCTTGAACCCGACGGCCTGGCCGCACAAGTGCCGGTACTCCGCGATCTCGATCACCACGGCGATCTCCTGGCCATGGCGAGTCACCACCTGCGGGCCGTCGGTCTGCGCCGTCCGGATGAGCTCACTGAAACGCCCATGATGGTGAAGCCTTTTGTGGGTCCCCACACCCAAAAGGCTTCACGATCATGGCGGGAAGACCTGAGCATCGCCAGGCCAGTGGCATGGTGGAAGGGTGAGTTATCACATCATGGGTCACCCGGTCCGCCGATCCGGCGGCCGGCCTGCTCTTGCCCTCGGCGCCATCACCCTGGGCGGCCTGGGCATCGGCGGCTTCGGCGGCGGCGGACTGGGCCGCGGCCTGGTTCACCTGTTCATCTGGCGCCTGATCTGGCGCGGCGGCCTCGCGATCTGGCGGGTGCCGATCTTCGGGCCGGCGATCGACATCGTCCTGGCCCTCGCGATCGTCGCGCTGCTCGTCCTCAGGTCGCAGCTCGGGCCGGGCTGGTGGCAGCGCCTGGGCCGCGGACCGCGCGGCGGCGGCTCCAGCGGCGGGGCGCCCGGCGGCGAACCGCGCGGCTGGTAAGGCACCGACCGCGCGGCTGGTGAGGCCCGGCCGGCGGGATTCGGCTGATCAGCTGACGGGCCCGCGAGTTATGGTGTCGGCATGCCCGATCGCAAGGAGACTATCGAGGTCAGCGACCGCAGCGTGGTCATCTCCAACCCGGACAAGGTCTACTTCCCGCGGACCGGGCACACCAAGATGGACCTCGTCCGGTACTACCTGAGCGTGGCCGACGGTGCCCTGCGGGGCGCGGCCCGGCGCCCGGTGGTGCTCAAGCGCTTTGTCAACGGCGCCGAGGGCGAGGCGTTCTTCCAGAAGCGGGCCCCGTCCTCCCGGCCGGACTGGCTGGAGACGGTGGAGCTGAAGTTCCCGTCCGGGCGGACCGCCGACGAGATCGTGATCAGGGACGCTGCCGGCCTGGCCTGGATGGTCAACCTGGGCTGCATCGACATCAATCCGCACCCCGTCCGCGCCGACGACCTGGATCATCCCGACGAGCTGCGGGTGGACCTGGACCCGGTGCCGGGCGTGGAGTGGGCGCAGATCGTCCGGGTCGCGCTGGTGGCCCGGGACGTGCTGGCCGATTTCGGGCTGACCGGGTGGCCGAAGACGTCGGGGTCGCGCGGCATCCACATCTACAGCCGGATCGAGCCGCGCTGGACCTTCACCGAGGTACGCCGGGCCGCCGTGGCGCTGGCCCGCGAGGTCGAGCGGCGGGCCCCCGGTGACGCCACCGCGCGCTGGTGGAAGGAGGAGCGGCACGGTGTCTTCGTCGACTACAACCAGAACGCCAAGGACCGCACGATCGCCTCGGCCTACTCCGTCCGGCCCACCCCCGATGCCCGGGTGTCGGCGCCGCTGACCTGGGACGAGGTGCCCGGCTGCGATCCTGCGGCGTTCACCATCGACACGATGCCGGACCGGTACGCGCGGCTGGGTGACGTCGGGGCCGGGATCGACGAGGCAGTCGGCTCGCTGGCGGCGCTGCTGGAGCTGGCGGACAGGGACGAGGCCGCCGGGGTGCCCGACGCGCCCTGGCCCCCGCATTACGAGAAGCAGGCGGGCGAGGCGCCCCGCGTCCAGCCGTCCAAGCGGCGCGCCCCCGCGGGCGGCACCGCCGCAGCTGCGGAGGCGGCGAAGGATCCGGCGGTCCTGCCGGCCGCGCCGGGCAAGGCCAGCGGGGCAAGCGGCCGGCGCAAGACGTCGATGCCGCTGATCGAGGTAGCCAGGGCGGCTACCCAGGCCGAGGCCCTGGCCGGGCTGGAGCGCTGGAAGGAGCGGCACGCGGCCGCCGCCGCGCTGCTGGAGCCCGCCGACGTCATGGTCGACTCCATGCGCGGCCGGTCCTCGACCTGGACCCGGATCCGGCTGAACCTGCGGCACGTCCCGGAGGCGGAGCGGCCCGGCCAGGAGGTGCTGGAGGTGGATTATGACCCGTTCGCCGGGTTCGAGCCACCGCCGCGCTCGCCGCGCTCGCCGCGCTCGCCGGGCCGCGGCCAGGACCGGGCCTAAGACGCCCCCACCCCGGCAGCGCGCCCCCGGCAGCCGGCCGCTCAGGCCGCGATGTCGCGCTCGGCGATGACGCGGCTGGGCCGGATCCGGACCAGCAGCTCGCCCGGCACGCCGTTGCGGGCGCCGAACTCCGCGCCCCGATCGGCCCCCATGTACCGGCCGCCGATGACCTCGGACCACTTCCTGAGCTCGTCCAGGTCCTCCGACAGCGTCGCCTCCCCCTCGATGACGACAAAGCTGAACGGCGGCTCCTGGTCATCGACGCACAGGCATACTCGCGGGTCGCGCCGCAGGCAGCGGCCCTTGACGCTGTCCTCGCCGGTGGTCAGGATGACGTCCTCGCCGTCCAGCACGAACCAGATCGGCGTGACGTGCGGCCGGCCATCCGCCCGGGTCACGCCCAGCTTGCCGGTCCTGGTGCCGGTCATCACGAACTCGTGCCACTGCTGTGGTGTCATCTTCGCCATGCGCCCACCGTAGGACAGCGGCCGGTCCGGCCTTCGGTCAGGCGTGGCTGAACTTGATCAGGAACTCCAGCGTGCCGGTGCTCGCGGTGGTCACGAAACTGCCGAAGCTGGGGTTGGGGATGCCGTACTGGGCGAACACCACGGGAAGCGTTCCCGACACCTCGATGCCGGAGGCCGTCCGCTCGGCGCTGAGCGGGAAGCTGACCGACCGGGTATGACCGTGCAGGGTGAGCTGGCCGGCCGCGTGGTAGACCCTGACCGTGCCGGCGGCCGGCACCGGCGCCAGCTCGATCGGCGAGGTCAGCCGCAGGGTGCCCGTCGGGTACTGCGCCGTGTCCATGATCCGGCCGTTGAACTGGGCGTCACGCTGGCTCTGGTCGCTCTTGACCGTGGCCAGCTGGGCCGTGAAGGAGCCGGCGGTCACCTTCGTGCCGCTGATGGTCAGGCTGCCGGTGATGCTGCTGGTCCGCCCCACGGCCAGGTTGTTCTGGCCCAGCAGTATTTCCTTGACCCGGTAGCCCACCACCGAGCCGGTCCCGACCTTCCAGCTGCCCGCGACCGGGCCGCCCGAGCCGGCCGCCTGGCTGCCGGTCGCCGCGGCCGGGGACGACGGGAGGGCGGCCGCGGGCGAGGAGCTGGCGGCAGCACCCGGCTTGAGGCTCAGCGCGGCCGGAGCCGGCCCCGAGATGACGTGAATGTAGAAGTACGTCCCGCCGATCGCCAGGGCAGCGACGACGACCACGCCCCCGGCCAGCCAGATCGCCCACCGCCGCGCACGAGACCGTGCCATCGCCGACCACCCGTCTAACTGGCCGGGCTATGTCAGCCGAGCCTGCTGGTTATGGCACCAGAGCTTCCCGGGAGCGACCGAGCACGTGCTGGAGGTTTCCTCTAAGCCGCCTCTGCGAGCCGCCGCCGGCGGGCGCCACCCGGGGCGCCGCCCGCCGTGCCCCGTCGCCGCGCCGGTCAGACGACCCGGTCGAGCAGCGTGGCCAGCAGCTCCAGGTGATCCAGGTCGTGCAGGTCCAGGACCTGAAGGTAGGCGGTCTGCGCGCCGATCTCCGCGAAGGCCCCGAGCCGGTCGGCGATCTGCGCGGGCGTGCCGGCCAGCGCGGTTTCCCGCAGGTCGTCGACGTCCCGGCCGATCGCCGCGGCGCGCTCCCGCACCTGCGCATCGGTAGAACCGCAGCACACGGTCTGGGCGATCGAGTAGACCATCGACGACTCGGCTCGCCCGGCGGCCGCGCAGGCCTCCCGCACCCAGCCGAACGTGGCGGCCGTGTTCTCCAGGCTGGCGAACCCCCGGTTGAACTCGTCCGCGTAGCTGGCGGCCAGCGCCGGCGTCCGCCGCCGGCCGCCGCCGCCGATCAGGACCGGCGGCCGTGGCCGCTGGGCCGGCTTGGGCAGGCCGGGTGAGTCGGTCACGGTGTAGTACTGGCCGCTGAACGAGAACGTCTCGCCCTCGGGCGCCGTCCACAGCCCGGTGATGATCGCCAGCTGCTCCTCGAACCGGTCGAACCGCTCCTTGAGCCCGGGGAAGGGCATCGCGTAGGCGGCGTGCTCGGCCTCGTACCAGCCCGCGCCGAAGCCGAACTCCACCCGGCCGCCGCTCATCTGGTCGACCTGCGCCACCGAGATGGCCAGCGGCCCCGGGTACCGGAACGTGGCGGCCGTCATCAGCGTGCCGAGCCGGATCCGCGAGGTCTCCCGGGCCAGGGCGCCCAGCGTGACCCACGAGTCGGTGGGCCCGGGCAAACCGCTGACGTCGCCCATATTCAGGTAATGATCGGACCGGAAGAACGCGTCGAACCCCAGGTCCTCGGTCGCGCGGGCCACTCGCAGCAGGGTCGGGTAGTCGGCCCCCTGCTGCGGCTCGGTAAAGATCCGCAATTTCATGGCCCCATACTCTCGCGACGCCCGCACGGGCCTTCCCCCTGGCCGGCCTTACTAGCGTGGTAACGACAGCTCGGGGTCAGCGCGCCCGTCAGCCTGACGAGCTCCCCGGTGCCTGCGGCCGGGACAGGGTGGCCAGGCACTCGACGTGGTGGGTCATCGGGAAGGCGTCGAAGGCCCGGAGCCCGTCCAGCGCCCAGCCGCCGGCGACCAGCAGCCTCAGGTCGCGGGCCAGGGTGGCCGGATCGCACGACACGTAGGCGATGGCGCGCAGGCTGGCGGGCGCGCCTGCCAGTGCGTCGATGACCGCCCGGTCCGCGCCGGCCCGGGGCGGATCCAGCACCGCCACCGACGCTCCCGACAGGCCGATCCGGCCCAGGACCTGGCCCGCATCGCCGCGATGCACCCGCGCCCACGGCCACTCGCGCAGGTTATGCCGCGCGTCGCGGACCGCGGTGGTATCGGACTCCACGCCGATCACGGTGCCGCTCGGCCCGACCGCCCGGGCCAGGGCCCCGGTGAACAGCCCGGCCCCGCAGTACAGGTCGATCGCCCCGTCGCCGGCCTGGGGGGCGAGCGCCTGGCCGACCGCCTCGGCCAGCGCGTCGGCCGCCGCCGGGTGCACCTGCCAGAAGCCGGCCAGGTCCACTCGCCAGTCCCGCCCGGCCGCGTGCTGGGTCAGGTAGCCGCGGCCGGCCACGGCCGTCCGGGCCCCGCCCCGGCCGACCGACCGCAGGCTGTCGGCGGCGACCGGGGGGACCGGGCCCCGCAGCGGGCCGGTCACCAGGACGGCGCGCTCGCCGGTGGCCGGGACCGCGGCCACCTGGACCGACGTGGCGCCTGGCCAGCGGCTGCCCGTCACGCCGGTGGCGTTGACCGCCGGGTAGGCGATCGGGCACTCCCCCACCTCGGTGATCTCATGCGAGCGGTGGCGGCGCAGGCCGGGGGTCCCGTCCGGGCCGATGGCGAAGGCGACCCTGGTCCGCCAGCCGAGCCCCGGCGCGCTGCCCGGCCGTCCGCCGCCGCCCTCGCCGTCGCCGTCGCCGTCGAGCGGCTCCACCGTGACCTCGCGGTCGAGGCCGCCGATCCGGGCCAGCTGCTGGCGGATGACTGCGGCCTTCAGCCGCCGCTGGGCGGGCAGGCTGGCGTGCTGCCAGTCGCAGCCGCCGCAGCCGCCTGGCCGGGCATGCGGGCAGGGCGGTTGCACCCGGTCGGCCGAGGGGACCAGGATCTCTACGGCATCGGCGCGGGCGAGCTTGGCGGTGATCTGGGTGAGAACGGCGCGAACTCGCTCGCCCGGCAGGGCATGGCGGACGAACACGACGCGACCGCCCTTATCATCGGGGCGGGCAACGCACCAGCCGCCATTCACCGCCTCGCCGACGGTCAGTTCGAGCACGTCACCGGGCAGGGGCCCGGTCGTGGCGGTAGCGGTCACTGGCACCATGTTGCCGTGCCGGGTCGCCGGGCCGGCCGGAGGGGTGCCGCCGGCTAGCAGCGGCCCGCAGGTGGGCATACCGTGATCAAGCACTGATCGGCCGGAAGGAAGAGCGTGCACATCGTCATCATGGGGTGCGGGCGGGTCGGCTCGACCGTCGCCCACATCCTCGAGGACCAGGGGCACTCGGTCGCGGTCATTGACCGTGATCCCGAGGCGTTCCGCAAGCTTCCGTCCGGCTTCAAGGGGAGCAGGATCACCGGCATCGGGTTCGACCGTGATGTCCTGGCCGAGGCGGGAATCGAGCACGCGGACGCCTTCGCCGCGGTCAGCAGCGGCGACAACTCCAACGTCATCGCCGCCCGGGTGGCCCGCGAGTCCTTCGGCGTCGAGCGGGTCGTGGCGCGCATCTACGATCCGCGCCGGGCCGACGTGTACCAGCGGCTGGGCATCCCGACGGTGGCCACCGTGCGGTGGACGGCGGACCAGATGCTGCGCCGGCTGCTGCCCGAGGGCGCCGAGCCGCTCTGGCGCGATCCGACCGGCGCGATCCTGCTGGCCGAGGTGGCGTGCGTCGCCGACTGGCTGGGCGAGAAGGTGTCGGCCCTGGAGGAGATGGCCCAGACCAGGATCGCGTTCATCTCCCGGCTCGGCCAGGCGATGATCCCCACCAGCGGAACCGTCCTGCAGGAGGGCGACGTGCTGCACGTCGTGGCGGAAGAGGGCGACCTGCAGCGGATCGCCGCCCTGTTCTGCCGCCCCGTCCCCGGAAAGGGAATGCACTGATGCGCGTCGCGATCGCGGGCGCCGGCGCCGTCGGCATGTCCATCGCCAGGGAGCTGCTCGAGAACGGCCACGAGGTTCTGCTCATCGACAAGGACCCCAAGGCCATCCGGGTCTACGGCGTACCGGGGGCCGAGTGGCTGCTCGCGGACGCCTGCGAGATCAGCGCGCTGGACGACGCCCAGCTGGAACGCTGCAACGTGGTCGTCGCCGCGACCGGGGACGACAAGGCCAACCTGGTCACGTCCCTGCTGGCCAAGACCGAGTACGGCGTGCCGCGGGTGGTCGCCCGGGTCAACCTGCCCGCCAACGAGTGGCTGTTCAACGAGTCGTGGGGCGTCGACGTGGCGGTCTCGACTCCCCGGCTGCTCTCGGCCCTGGTCGAGGAGGCGGTCAGCGTCGGTGACCTGGTCCGGCTGATGACCTTCCGGCAGAGCGACGCCAGCCTGGTCGAGATGACCATGCCGGCCGATGCCCCGCTGGCCGGCCAGCGGGTCGGCAGCATCGTCTGGCCGGCTGATACGGCGCTGGTCGCGATCCTGCGGGACGGCCGGGTCATCGTGCCCAGCAGCGACGATCCGCTGGAAGGCGGCGACGAGCTGCTGTTTGTCACCAGCCAGGACGTGGAGGCCGAGCTATCCCGGCTGCTGCACGAGGGGAACGAGGCGGTTACCTGATCTCGGTGATCTCCGGCCCGCGCTCGAACGGGTTGGGCATGCCGTTGCTCTCCGCCTCGATCTGCTGCTCGATCGCCTGCCGGGCTTCCTCGGGCAGCTGGATGTCCAGCGGCTGACGCGGTGGCTGCGCGTGGTCGCCGCGGACGACCACCACGTCGGCGAAGATCTCCTCAAACGGCCGGGCCAGCTCGGGCTGCTGCGCCGCGGGGCCGGAAATCAGCCCGCGCAGGAACCAGCGGGGGCCGTCGGCGCCCATGAACCGCAGCGACTCCGTGGCCGGGCGCTGGCCCGCGGTCACCGGGGGCGGGGTCAGCCGCACCAGCATCTCCGGCCCGAATGGCCCGTCGCGCTCCTCGCTCTGGCCACCGGACTTGGCTGCCTCGGCGGCGATCTCCTCGCGGACCTCGTCCCAGATCCCCATGGTCTTGGGCGCCGCGAACGCCTGGAGCTGGATCGCGCTGTTGCCGTGCACCACGGCGATCCAGATGCCGGGCTCCTGCTCCAGGCTGACCTGAATGTCGAAGCCGTCCCGCAAGGGAACCAGCAGGCTGCCGAAATCCATCCGCTCGCCGTCGGGGTAGCCGCCCGCCGCGTCCCACGGCCCGGCGGCGCGGCCGCGCTCGGATCCGGCGCTCGGGGCAGAGTCGCGCAGCCTCGTCCAGGTGGCCGGGTCACCCAGGTCCTCACCGCGCCCGGCGACGGCAGGCCGGCCGGCGCCGCCGGGCTGCGCCCGGTCCCGCCCGTCGTCCAGCTCATCGTCCAGCTCACCGGCGGGCTCGGCCAGCTCGTCATCGGCTGCCGGCTCGTCGTCCAGCAGCTCGTCGCCGGACAGGTCGTCATCTGGCTCGCCGACGGCCAGCTCGTCGAGATCCTGCTGGCCCTGGTCGGCGCCGCTGCCGCGCCTGGACTGATCCGCGTCCTCGCGGCGGTGCCGTCGGAACACCCCGCACGCTCCTTAATTCTGGAGTTCTCGCCGAATCGGGCTACACCCGGTCAGGAGCCTCACTGCCGCCAGCCGGCCCGGCGCTCATTGCGTGCCCGCCCGTCGAGCCGAACCCGCCGTCGCCCCTGGCCGATCCCGGCAGGGTCACTACCTCATGGAAGACCGGGTACACCACGCGCTGGACCACCAGCTGGGCGATCCGGTCCCCGCGCTGGAACCGGACAGGGTGCTCGGCGTCGGTGTTGAGCAGTGTCACCCTGATCTCGCCACGGTACCCGGCATCGACGGTTCCGGGCGCATTGACGATCGTGACCCCGTGCCGGGCGGCCAGCCCCGAGCGGGGATGCACGAAGGCCGCATAGCCATCCGGCAGCGCGATCGCCACCCCGGTCGGGACCACGGCGCGCTGGCCGGGGGCCAGCTCCACGTCCTGCGCCGCGAACAGGTCGGTCCCGGCATCGCCGGGGTGGGCCCGGCCGGGCAGCGGCAGGCCGGGATCCAGCCGCCTGATCAGCACCTCGACGCTGTCGCCGTGAGCACCGCCGGGGGGTCTGTCCTCGTGGCCGGTCACGCTGGCGACCCTACCGCCACCGGCTAGTGGTCGGGCGGCGATACCGGGGCCGTGTCCCGCAGCTGCGGCCAGGCGTAGGTGATCACGGCGGCGGCGGGCACGGCCACGATGGCGCCGGGGATGCCGGCGATCACCCCGCCGACCGCCAGCACCAGGATGATCGCCAGCGGATGCAGGCGGACGGCCCGGCCGACGACCAGCGGCTGCAGCAGGTGACCCTCGATCTGGTTCTCCGCCAGGAACACGGCCAGCAGGATGACGGCGGCGATCCAGCCCTTGGTGGCCAGGGTGACCAGGATGGCCAGGGCCCCGACGACCAGGATGCCGATCAGCGGGATGAACGCCGCCAGGAACACCAGGACGATCAGCGGGACCAGCAGGGGAACGGCCAGCAGCCACAGCGCCAGGCCGATGAAGATCGCGTGGATCGCGGCCACCGCGGTGGTGCCGCGGACGTAGCCCGTCAGTGCGTGCCAGGCGGCGGTCCCCGCGTTGGCCATCCGGCGGTTCGCCTCGGGGGGCAGCCCGCCGATGATCCACGACCAGATCCTGGTCCCGTCCTTGAGCATGAAGAACGTGATGAACAGGGTCAGCACCAGGCCGGTCAGGGTCTCCAGGAAGATCTTGCCGCCGGTGACGACCGTCCCGGCGATGACCGCCTTGTGCTGGGAGAGGAACTGGGTCACCTGCCTGGTCAGGTGCTCCAGCCGGGCGCCCTTGAGGTGGAAGGGCGGCCCGGCCAGCGAGCGCTGCAGCTCGGCGGCCGTGCGCTGAACCTCGGCGGCCAGGCTCGGGTAGTCCGCGCTGACCCGGTTGGCGGTCAGCGTGACCGCGCCGGCGATGACCACGAGGGCGACCAGCAGGGTGCACCAGGTGGCCATCAGGGCAGGCAGCCCCGCCCGCCGCAGCCGCGTCGACAGCGGCTGCAGGAGGGCGGCGAGCAGCAGGGCGGCGATCAGCGGCAGCACCACCAGGCGCAGCGCCACGGCCACCCGGAAGGCGCCGTAGATGAGGGCGGCCACCAGGATGAGCCGCCAGGACCAGGCGGCGACCTGGCGGAGCAGCCGCGGGACCTGCTCGTCGACCGAGGGCGCCGCCGCCGGGCGGCCCGGGCCGGCAGCCTGGTGCGTTACTCCCTGGTCTGGTCCAGATGGCGGGGCCGGCGGGCGGGCGGCAGCCGGGTCGGGTTCGCTGTCATCCGGGGCTGCCGGCCGGTCCGTCATGGGACCATGTAACCAACTACCGTGGTGCCATGGGCAGCTACCGCGAACACCTCCGCGTGCCGGCGTCGTGGTGGCTGCTCGGATTCATCACCATGGCCACGTTCGCCTCCTTCGTGTGGGCCGGATTCAGCCCGCTGGCGGCGGTCGTCTCGTACGTCGTGCTGCTCGGGGGTCCGGCCGTGGTCCTGCTGATCTGGGGCAGCGCCACGATCATGGTCAGCGACGGGGAGCTCCGGGCGGGGCGGGCCACGATGCCGCTGGCTCAGGCCGGGCACGTCCAGGCGCTCGACGAGGCTCAGACCAGGCAGCTGCGCGGTCCGCTGGCGGACCCGGCCGCCCGCATGATGCTCCGGCCGTACCTGCGGCAGGCGGTCTTTGTCGAGGTAACGGGTGACCAGCCCGCCCGGCCGTACTGGCTGATCGGGACGAGGCATCCGGCCGAGCTGGCCGCCGCCATCGACAGATCACGCCCGCAGGCCCGCACCGGTGACACCTCCGTGGCATGATCGGCTCACTGCGGCCATGACCGGCTGACAGCACGAGGAGGGAACATTTATATGCCTGCCAATCGGGCTGACATGGGGTCGCGAGCGGTCAACGCGCTAGCCGGGATGGCCGCGGCGTTCGTCGTCCGTAAGGCCATCTCCCTGGCCTGGACGAAGATCATGGGCAAGGAGCCGCCCGAGTCCCCGGAGGACCCGCAGGTAGCGCTCAGCGAGGCCATCGTCTGGGGTGTGCTGATGGGCGCCGGCGTCGGCACCGCCCGGATGCTGGCGACCAGGATCATCACCCAGCGCGCCCAGGCGAAGGCCGAGAGAGCGGACGCAGCGACCTCCTGATCCCCGGCGCGCCCCGCCACCCGGGCGGTCGCACCGGCCTAACCTGGCCAGGTGCACGCCAAGGATCGGTCCCGGCTGACTTACCAGATCACTTACGCCTGGCAGCATCCGGACAAGGTGGTCGGCTACGCTCGCCGCCGGGCCCGTGACGCCTGGCTGGGCCTGCAGACCCGCGATCACATCGCCTACTACCGGGCGGTCATGCGCTCGGACGCCGCCCGCAGCCGGGAGGGCGCGGTCGGCAGCAAGACGCACGAGTCGTGGCTGCGGATCGGCCAGCTGCAGTTCGACTACCTGGCCGGGCACGGCCTGAAGCCGCAGCAGCGGATGCTCGAGATCGGCTGCGGCAACCTGCGCGCGGGCCGGCTGTTCATCGGCTACCTGGAGTCCGGGAACTACTACGGCATCGACATCTCGCCGGACATCCTGCTCGCCGCCCAGCAGGTCATCGTGGCGGAGGGCCTGCAGGCCAAGCTGCCGCACCTGGCCCTGGTCCAGGACCTCAAGCTGGACTTCCTGCCGGACGGCCAGTTCGACGTGGTGCACGCGCACAGCGTGTTCTCGCACTCGCCGCCCGAGGTGATCGACGAGTGCCTGGCGCACGTCGGCCGGATCATGGTGCCAGGCGGGTTCTTCGACTTCACCTTCGACCGGACCGAGGGCGCCGAGCACCAGGTCCTGCGCGAGGATTTCTACTACCGGACGCAGACGCTGACTGACCTGGCCCGGCGGCATGGCCTGGAGGCCTGTTTCTGTGATGACTGGGAGCTTCTGCCGCATGACCAGTCCAAGATCAGGGTAACTCGGCCGATATAAAGCGTCAGGCACCATTTCCGCGCAGCGGCGGCGACACTGGTGCTGACGTCCCCTGGAGGTGGCCGATGCATGACGACCCGCGGATCCTGGGCATGGTGCTGGCCGGCGGGGCCGGCAAGCGCCTGGCGCCGCTCACCGCCGACCGCGCCAAGCCCGCCGTCCCGTTCGGCGGCCTGTACCGGCTCGTCGACTTCGCCCTCTCTAACCTGGTCAACTCCGGGTTCCGGCGAATCTGCGTGCTGACCCAGTACAAGAGCCACAGCCTGGACCGGCATATCACGACGACCTGGCGGCTGAGCAGCCTGCTGGGCAACTACGTCACCCCGGTGCCGGCCCAGCAGCGGCTTGGCCCGCACTGGTTCACCGGCTCGGCCGATGCCATGTACCAGTCACTCAACCTGGTCTACGACGACCAGCCCGACATCGTCGCGGTGTTCGGCGCCGACCACGTGTTCCGCATGGACCCCATGCAGATGATCGATCAGCACCGGGCCAACGGAGCCGGGGTGACCGTCGCGGCCATCCCGGTGCCGAGGCAGGAGGCCACGGCCTTCGGGGTGATCAAGACCGGCGGCGACGGCCGCACGATCGAGGCGTTCCTGGAGAAGCCGGCCGACCCGCCGGCGATGCCCGGCCATGAGGACCTGGCCTATGCCTCCATGGGCATCTACGTCTTCACCACCAGCGTGCTGGTCGACGCGCTGCGGCAGGACTCGGCCGATCCGGGCAGCCGGCACGACATGGGCGGCGATATCGTCCCCATGCTGGTCAAGGAGGGCACCGCCCAGGTCTACGACTTCCTGGACAACAAGGTGCCGGGCGCCGAGCCGCGCGACGCCGGATACTGGCGGGACGTCGGGACGCTGGATTCCTACTTCGACGCGCACCTGGACCTGTGCGCCGTGCACCCGGTGTTCAACCTGTACAACGACAGGTGGCCGATCCTGACCCACGTGCCGTCCCAGCCGCCGGCCAAGTTCGTGCACGACGCCGGTGACCGCGTCGGCCGGGCCATCAACAGCGTGGTGAGTAACGGCGTCATCGTGTCGGGCGGCCTGGTCCGCAACTCCGTCCTCTCGCCGGGCGTCCGGGTCAACAGCTGGTCCAGGGTCGAGCGGTCCGTGGTCCTGGACTACACCCGGATCGACCGGCACGCCGTGGTGGAGAACGCGATCCTGGACAAGAACGTCGTCGTCCCGGAGGGGGCCATGGTCGGCGTGGACAAGGAGCACGACCGGGCTCGCGGGTTCGTGGTCTCCGAGGGCGGGGTCACGGTGGTCGGCAAGGGCCAGACCGTCGAGCCATGACGCAGCCGCCGGGCCTGAATGTGGCCATGCTGACGAGGGAGTACCCGCCCGAGGTCTACGGCGGCGCGGGCGTCCACGTGGAGTACCTAGCCCGCGAGGTCGGCCGCCTGGTCCGGCTGACCGTGCACTGCCAGGGCGCGGACCGGCTGGGCGCGTCCGCCCACCGGCCGTGGACCGAGCTCGCGGGGGCCAATAGCGCACTGCAGACCATCTCCACCGACTTGTCGATGGTGGCCGGCGTGGCGGGCGCCGACCTCGTGCACTCCCATACCTGGTACGCCAACCTGGCGGGATTTCTCGCGAGTCGGCTCTACGGCATCCCGCACGTGCTGACCGCGCACTCCCTGGAGCCGCTGCGGCCCTGGAAGGCCGAGCAGCTGGGAGGTGGCTACGCGCTGTCGTCCTGGTGCGAGCGGACGGCCATCGAGTCGGCGGCGGCCGTGATCGCCGTATCGGACGGCATGCGCGCGGACATCCTCAGCTGCTATCCGGCCGTCTCGCCGGACCGGGTGCACGTGATCCGCAACGGCATCGACGCGGAGCAGTACGCGCCCGATCCCGGTACCGACGTGCTGGCCCGCTACGGCATCGATCCGGACCGGCCGTCGGTCGTGTTCGTCGGCCGGGTCGCCCGGCAGAAGGGCGTGCCGGTCCTGCTCCGCGCCGCGCAGCGGCTCGACCCGGCCGCGCAGCTGGTGCTGTGCGCGGGCCAGGCCGATACCCCGGAACTGGAGGCGGAGGTGTCCGGCCTGGTCGAGCACCTGCGGGCGACCCGGCCCGGCGTGATCTGGATACCCGGCATGCTGACCAAGCCCGAGGTCATCCAGATCCTCAGCCACGCCACCGCGTTCGCCTGCCCGTCGCTGTACGAGCCGCTGGGCATCGTCAACCTCGAGGCGATGGCCTGCGGTACGGCCGTGGTGGCCTCTGACGTGGGCGGAATCCCGGAGGTGGTCGAGCACGGGCACACCGGGCTGCTGGTGCCGCCCGGCGACCCGGAGGCCCTGGCCGACGCGCTGAACACCCTCGTCAGGGACCCGGCCAAGGCGGCCGCCATGGGCAAGGCCGGGCGCGAGCGGGCCGTGACGGAATTCAGCTGGACGACCATCGCCGCGCAGACGGCACAGCTGTACGCCAGCCTCGTCCCCGGGGGCGAGGTGGCCGGCGATGCCTCCGCGGCGGCCGGCGATGCGGCTCCGGCACAGCACGCCGGCTAGCCGGTCACGAAAAGGCCGGCCAACATTTCGCGCGTTGGCCGGATATGGGCTCAGGCGTTCGGCGATTGATACCTGGCCGCCGAGACAAAGCAGGGATGAATGGTGTAAATGTTCCCTATGGGCCGACACGCAGAGAGCCGGATTCCGGCTAACGACCCGTTCATGACCACGATCGTGGGCGCGCTGCTCCTTCTGCTTGCCCTGGTCTGCATGCTGGCGGGCGGGTAGCCGTGCTGGCCGGCAGGTAACTGGGCGACAGGTTAAGATACATCTTGACTATCAGGAGGAGACCCTAGGAGGCCCGCATGCAGCCGTCTGGTCAGCCCGAGCACCCGCAGGACGCGGCACCGCGCCTGTCCCCCGCGATCCGCGTGTCTGACCAGGAGCGTGATCATGTCGCCCAGATCCTGCAGGCGGCCTTCGCCGAGGGCAGGCTCGACGACGACGAGTTCGACGAGCGGATGCGCGCGGCGCTCACGGCGCGGACCAGCGCCGACCTGGAGGCTTTGTCCGCCGACCTGCCCGCGGCGGCGGGGCGGCCGGCGGGGGAGCGGGCGGCGGCGGGGCGCAAGCCCGGCCGGCTGGCGATCGCGTACAAGAACTCGATCAGGCGCGGCGGCCGCTGGCGCGTGCCCGAGCACTTCACCTCGGTGGTTTACAAGGGCGCCGGGTGGCTGGACCTGCGGGCGGCCGAGCTGACCGCACCGCAGAGCACCGTGCTCGCGGTGGCCTACAAGTCGCGCATCGACGTGCTGGTCCCGCCCGGCGTCCGCGTCGAGCTAGACGGCTTCGGGGTCAGCAAGGGCTGGTCGGAGCAGGAGGAACTGGAAAGCCTGCTGCCGCGCGACGCACCGGTCGTGCACGTCCGCGGCGTCGCTTACAAGGGCACGATCGAGGTCAGCACCAGGCCGCGGCGAAGTAACGGGGCTGGTGACGGGCAGGTCGGCCAGGTGACGGGATCGGTCAGGTGACGGGCCGGGTCCGGCTAGGTGACGGGTCCGGTCAGGTGACCGATCCGGCTGCCGCGCCGGTCACCCGATCCCCCCAGCGGGCGATCTCGCCCTCCAGGTCGAGCGGGCCGATCATCGGGCCGCCGCGCATCTCCTGTTCCCAGTCCTGAGCCGGGACGCGCCACATCACCTCGAACTCGATGCCACTGGGGTCCTTCGCATAAAGCGACTTGGATACCCGGTGGTCACTGGCCCCGACGAGCGCGCCGTGCGCGCTCAGCCGCTCCCGGATCTCGGCCAGCTCAGCCAGCGTGCCGACCTCCCACGCCAGGTGGTAGAGGCCCAGGTAGTGCCCCTGCGGGGAGACGCCGTCGGCCACCTCGAATAGCCCGAGGTCATGATCGTTGGCCGAGTCGGGAGCGCGCAGGAACGCGGCCACCCCGGGAATCTCGGTGCGCACCTCGAAGCCGAGGGCGTCGGTGTAGAAGTTGACTTCCGCGGCTAGATCCGCGACATAGAGGACCGCGTGGTTGAGACGGCGAACGGCCATGGCATCTCCTCAGGACGAGCTACAACGACAAAGGCCTCCTGACTCATTCTGATTCCCCGCCCGGGCCGCTAGCGGGCGGGGCGGGGGTCGCTGGAGGGAAGTTGCGCCGAGTCGGGTTGCGGCGCCGGGTCGGGCCGCGGCGCCGGGTCGGGCCGCGCTGCCGGGCCGGTGTAGACACTGCGCGGCCGGATCGGAGCGTTCCGGTCGTACTCCTCCATCGCGTGCGCGATCCACCCGGCCGTGCGCGCGACCGCGAAGATCGCCTCTCCGGCCCCCGGCACCATGCCGGCTGCCGTCGCGAGTGTGGCCAGGGCAAAGTCAATGTTGGGCTCGGGGAGCGCCCGGCGGCGTGCCTCGGCCAGCACCGCCCGCGACACCGCCAGCTGCGGCGAGTCCGGCGCGTGCTCGGCGATCACCCGGAGCAGCAGCACCGCCCGCGGGTCACCAGTCTTGTAGACGAAGTGGCCGAAGCCGGGGATGCGCTCACCGCGCCGGAGCAGGTCACCGACGACCCGGGGCGCGTCCGCAGGCCCGGTCGCCGATCCCAGCATCACTTCAGCGCCCAGCGCCGCCCCGCCATGCAACGCGCCGCCGAGCGCGCCAAGGCCGGTCGCCACCACCGCGTAAGGGTCGGCCCGCACCGAGGCCGCGACCCGAGCCGCGAGCGTGGACGCGGCCAGCTCGTGGTCGGCGAGCAGCACCAGCGCCGTCTGCACGGCGCTGACCAGCCCCGCCGTCGGCTGACCGGGGCAAAGCGCCCAGGCGAGCCGCCCGGCAACCGACCCCGCTTCCCCCGCTCGCTCCGTCCGCTCCCCAGCCTGCTGCGGCGGCTCCCCCGCCGGCTGCGGCGGCTCCCCCGCCGGCTGCGGGCGCTCCCCCGCCGGCTGCAGGCAGCCGATCATGCCCGCGATCATGGACCGGCCGGCCGCGATCACGGCCGGCCGGTCCAGCTGCAGGCGGAGCGGATCGGTGGCCGCCAGGGCTGGCACGATGACCTGCAAGCGCTCCAGCGGGAGAGTTCCCGCCGGCAGCGCCGCCTGCGCCGCGGTCCCGGCCGCCAGGGCCAGCGGCGTGGCTCGCCACCCTCCGCTCTCCAGCCCGCTGTCCCCGTCCAGGCCGGCGCGGCCGCCCCCATCAGCTCGGTCACCGTCGGCCGGGTCGTCCGCGGGGATGCCCGGGCCGGGCAGATGGCCGGTCCAGAGCAGGGCGGCCACCTCCTCGAAGCTCCGCCGCATGGCCAGTCCGACAGCATCGTGCCCGCGATAGCGGAAGTGGCTTCCGGTGATCTGCGTCAGCGACGATTCGATGATCAGCTCCGCGCCGCTGGGCGCGCGCCGCGGCCGTCCCTTCAGGGCCAGCTGAGCAATCTCGTCGGCATCGAACAGGCTCCCCCGGCCGTCGGCGGCCCGCCTGCGGGCCAGCACGCCGCGACTCACGTAGGCGTACAGGCTGGCCTGCTTGATCCCGAGCCGCTGCGCTGCCTCAGCCGCACCAATCCACTCAGTCACGCACGTCACTCCAGTCCGTCCTCCGCAGTGGGCGGACCGGCCAGTTTCATGATCACGTGGATCTTTTCATGATCACGTGGATCTGCCAGTCACCACGACTGGCAGATCCACGTGATCATGAACCGCTAGCCGCGCGCCGCACCCATCCCACCCTAGTTGACACTAATCAATATTGACTATCTCGATAAAGTTGGAATCACCATTCGATGCTGAGTCAGCGGAGGCCTGCGCCATGCCCACGGTTCATTTCCTCGATGTCACTAACCGCGATGGCGTGCAGACCGCGCGAACCGGGCTGTCCAAGTTCGGCAAGACGATGGTCAACTTCTACCTAGCCCGGCTGGGCGTGGCGCAGTCGGAGATCGGCTTCCCGTTCCTGTTCCACGAGGTGCCCTACGTCCGGGCCAACGTGGCCCTGGCCCGGGCCGGGGCTTTCGGAGGGCTGCGGCTGTCGGGCTGGTGCCGGGCCATCGCGCAGGACGTCGAGCGCGCGGCGCCGCTCGGGCTATCGCACTACAACCTGTCCATCTCGACCTCGGACCAGATGATCGCGCACAAGTTCCGGGGCAAGCTGGACCGGGCCGCGATCACCCGTGAGATGACGGACGCGGTGGCGGCGGCCAAGGCGGCCGGCGCGCAGACGATCGGCGTCAACGCCGAGGACGGGTCGCGGACCGATGACGGCTTCCTGCTGGACTTCGCGGTCGCCGCCCGGGAGGCCGGCGCGGACCGGGTCCGGTACTGCGACACCATCGGGGGCGACTCTCCGGCCCGGATCAGGGAGCGGTTCGCCAAGCTGGCCACCGCCGTCGGGATCCCGGTCGAGACGCACTGCCACAACGACCTGGGCATGGCCGTGGCCAACTCAGTCTCCGGCGCCCTCGGCGATCTCGACGCAGGCCAGGACGCGTGGGTCAATACCTGCATCAACGGCATCGGCGAGCGGTCCGGCAACGCCGATCTGCTGTCGTGCATCCTGGCGTTCTCGCACGCCTTCGGGGTCGCCGGCCAGGCCGCGATCGGCGACGATCTCGACCTGTCGTGGGCCCGCAGGTTCGCGCTGTGGGCCAGCTACGCCTTCGGCCAGCCGCTGCCGCAGAACCAGCCGGGTACCGGCCGGAACGCGTTCGCGCACGAGTCCGGCATCCACGCCGACGGCGCGCTCAAGGACCGGCAGAACTACGAGCTGTACGACGACGACGCGCTCGGCCCCTTCCCGGCCGACTGGTTCGCCCGGCAGGGCCGGGTCGTGCTCACCGGCGAGTACGGCGGAATGGCCGGCTTCCGGCACGTCATGGACGGCCTGGGCATCGATGTCGGGCAGGACGGCGATCTGGTCTTCCAGCTGGTCCAGGTCTGCGCCGCGGCGACGGGCAAGCCGCTGACTGACGACGAGCTGCGGCTGATCGCCAGCCACCCGCGCGAGCTGTCGCTGCTGTATCCCGGCCTGCTCAGCTGAAGCGCTGGCAAGATCACCTGAAGCCCTGGCAAGATTACCGGGGCCGACCGTTCCTGACGCCCGGAGCAGCGCCGATGCCCGGGTCTCGGCTCGATCCCTAGCTGCCCAGCGACTTGCGGCCGCGGTTCTGCCGCAGCCGCCGCCGCTGTGACGGGTCGAGCATGGCGTAGGCCACCGCGGGAACGATGACCGCGAGAGCGATAACGCCCAGCGCCAGCCAGGGGCTCACGATGAACAAGATGAGCCCGATGATGACACCGGCGATGCCGTACTTCATATGAGGCGACATGTCCGGGCTCCCTCCGCGGAGAACCTGAGCGGCTCTCCTGCTGGTGTCGTGCCAACTCAACCACACGTCAGCTACTGATAAGAACGACCGGGCCGATCGCAGTGTTCCGCCCCCGCCTTCCGAAACCGCCCCCGACCGCCCCGGCCGGTAGTTCCGCGCCCGGGGAGGTGATGTTGGATGATGGGTGCCCGGACCACGGAGGCTCCCATGACGCTGTCGCTGCCTGTCGACGCCGAGGCCAACGAGCTGCTCACCCGCAGCCCGCTGGCCCTGCTGATCGCGATGCTGCTGGACCAGCAGGTCCCGCTGGAGAAGGCCTTCAGCTCGCCGTATCAGCTGGTGCTGCGCCTGGGGCACGAGCCAACCGCCGAGGAGCTGGCCGACTACGACCCCAGCGCGCTCGCGGACGTCTTCGCGCAGCGGCCCGCGCTGCACCGGTTCCCGCGGGCGATGGCCGGCCGCGTGCAGGAACTCGCCCGGCTGCTGGCCGACCGTTACGACGGCGACGCCGAGCGGGTGTGGGCCACTGCCGCCACCGGGCAGCAGCTGCGCGATAACCTCGCCGAGCTGCCGGGCTTCGGCACCTACAAGGCGCAGATCACCATGGCGCTGCTCGGCAAGCAGCTCGGCGTCCGGCCGCCCGGCTGGCGCGAGGCGGCGGGGCCCTACGGCCACGAGGGCTCCCTCGTCTCGGTCGCCGACATCGTCGACGACGACTCGCTGGCCAAGGTCCGGGCGCACAAGAAGCAGCTGAAGGCGGCGGCCAAGGCCGGCCAGTAGCGCGACCGCCGCGATAGGGTCTGCATCCATGCCAGAGCCGGATTTCTCTGATAACGCCACCACGGCGCAGGTCCACGTCGTCCACGAGGGGTATGTGCGCGAGGCAGCGGGCCAGGAGCACGTAGCCGGCACGGTCACGCTGATCATCGACGGGCCGGCCGTGATCGTCGTCGATCCCGGCATGGTGGCGTCCCGGGACGCTCTGCTGGCCGCGCTGGCCGAGCACGGAGTCACGCCACCGGCCGTGACCGACGTGGTGTTCAGCCATCATCATCCGGACCACACCGTCAACGCGGCCCTGTTCCTCGAGGCCAGGATCCACGACCACTGGGCCACCTACGACGGTGACCTGTGGATCAGCCGGGCAGCGGAGGGCACGCAGCTCAGCCCGTCGGTGCGGCTCATCGCCACGCCCGGCCATACCGGCGAGGACATCACGACGCTGGCCGCTACCACCGATGGGGTGCACGCCTGCACGCACGCCTGGTGGGGAGCCGACGGGCCGGCCAGCGACCCGCTCGGCACCGACCCGGTCGCGCTAGCCGCCAGCCGGGCCCGGATCCTGGCCCTCGCCTCGGTGATCATCCCCGGCCACGGCCCGGCCTTCGTGCCCAGCGCCAGCACGCCGCGCTGACTCCTCCCCCGCCTGCCCCGGATGCCGACCCGGCCCGCCGCCCGGCCCCGGGCTGGGCCTAGACGGCGTCGCCGCGGATCGAGAACGCTGACAGCCGCCGGGTGCAGATCGCCAGGGCCGCCGCGGTGACGATCAGGCCCATGATCACCGCCGTGGCCAGGCCCAGGTGGGCGTGCAGCGCCTGGTTATGGGCGACAGAGTTGGCCACCGACAGGGAGTACTGGCTGACCGACAGCAGCCCGACGCCCGGCACCAGGTTGGCCAGCAGGCCCTCCCAGACCAGCAGGTACAGCAGGCCGGCGGCGATGGCCCGGCTGGTCAGCACCGAGAGCATCACGAAGATCGCGTTGTAGATCACCGACGCGACCAGCGCCCCGAGCAGCAGGCCGACCGCCAGGCCGCTGGCCGGGCCCTTGGCGATCAGCGCCGCCACATACTCGGGGATCGCGCCGAACGCGACGGTGAGCGCCGCCGCCACCACGAACTTGCTCAGCACCACCTGAGATCGCGGAACCGGTGTGGCCAGCAGGTGCACGATGCTGCCGTCGTCGATCTCCGCGCCCAGCACGCTGGTGCCGATGATCAGCGCCGTCAGCGGCAGGACCACCGAGAAGCCGAAGTCGCCGAGGAATTCCGGCTGCCAGGAGCCGCTGCGGGCCGTCGCGGTGAGCAGCGCCGCGATGACCACCAGGATCAGCGGCGGGATCGCGAACAGCAGCGCGCGCCGCCGGCCCATGGTGGCGCGGAAGGTCAGCTTGATGATGACGCCGTTCAGCAGGCCGGGCATGACAGTCACTGTTCCCCTGGGTTCTTCGGTCCGGAAGGTGGCACGGTCAGGAAGCGAGCAGGTAGGCGAAGACGCTCTCCAGCGACTCGTCCGCGGGCAGCAGCTCCCGCAGCCGGATGCCCCGCTCCCTGGTGAGCGCGGCGATCTGCCGGGCAAAGGTCCCGTAGTCCGAGGCGCGGACCTGCAGGCCGCGCGGGGTCAGCTCGACTCCGCTCACGGCCGGGCTGCCGATCAGCGCGGAGCCGAGCAGCCGGTCATCGGAGGAGCGGACCAGGAAGACGTGCGGCCGGCTGGTCATCAGGCGCCGGATGGCCCGGAAGTCACCGGAGGCCGCCAGCCGCCCCCCGACGATCACCTGGATGGTCCCCGACAGCCGCTCGACCTCTTCCAGGATGTGCGAGCTGAGCAGGATGACCCGGCCCTGCTCCCCCTGGGCGTGCAGCAGGTCCATCATGTGCAGGCGCTGCCGCGGGTCCATCCCGTTGAACGGCTCGTCGAGCAGGACCACCTCGGGGTCGTGGACGAGGGCGGCCGCGACCTTGATCCGCTGCCGCATGCCCTTGGAGTAGGTGGAGATCCGCCGGTCCTGCGCCTCGCCCATCTCGACGGTCTCGATGGCCCGCCGGGCCGCCCGGTCCGGGTCGGCCAGCTCGTGCAGCCGGGCGGTGGCGCCGACGAACTCCGCGCCGGTCAGGAACGAGTAGACCGAGTCGCGCTCGGGGACCAGCCCGACCTTCCGGAACAGCCCGGGGTTGCGCCAGGCCCGCTCACCAGCGACCGTGACCTCCCCGCGGGACGGGGCCAGGAAGCCGGCGATCAGGTGCAGGATCGTCGACTTGCCGGCCCCGTTCGGGCCGAGCAGGCCGGTCACGCCGGGCCCGATGCTCATCGTGATGTCGTTGACGGCGACCACGTTGCCGTACCAGCGGGTCACGGCCCGCAGCTCGATGGAGGTCATGCCACACCCACCTTCCGGTAGCGCAGGATCAGGCCGCCGATACCGATCAGCAGGAAGGCGGCGAACGCCAGGCCGTAAGCCGCGCCGTAGCTGCCCGGGTTCGGGATCTGGCCGGGAGTGGTCCCGCCCAGCCACTGCCGCAGGCCGTCCAGAACCGTGAACGGGCTGATCAGCCCGGCCAGCCGGGCCAGCACCGACGGCGCTCCGAACCTGACGTCGCCAAAGGCGCTGAGCCCGATGTGCGTCAGCAGGATGGCAAGCGTGTAGGTCAGGAACAGGACGACCGCGACGCCGCCGGTCGCGAAGGCGCGCTTGCCGCTGAAGGAGGCCAGCAGCAGGCCCAGGCCCGCCAGCACCAGGGCCCAGGCGACGCCCAGCAGCAGGCCCGGCAGGAGCGCGCGGGTTTCCGCCCAGACCGCGCTGCCGCCGTGCACCTGCGCGACCGTGCCCAGGTAGAGCACCAGCAGCGGCACCTCCAGCATGACCAGGCAGGCCAGGAAGAAGGCGGCCAGCTTGGCGACGGGATAGTCGATGCGCTGGATCGGCCGGGCGAAGTACAGCGGCAGCGTGTGGCTGCGCAGGTCACGGGATACCAGCTCGGGCGCCTGCGCGGCGATGAAGGCCAGCATGACCAGGATCCGCAGGCTCGGGACGTAGGTGTCGTAGCTGATCTGCCGGGTGTGGCTGGAGGACAGGGCGACGGCGGCCGCGCTGACCACGGCCGGAACGCACATGATCACGAACGTGATCACCGGGATGATCTTCGCCTTGACCCCGCGCCGCAGCCCGAAGGCCGACCTCAGGCTGTGCCAGGTCAGGGCGCGGACAATCGCGGCCCGGCCCAGGCGCTGGCCCTCGTAGGACCGGTAGCCGATGTCGTGGATGACCCCGACCCCGGCGCCGTTGCTAGCTGACATCGGCTGCTCCTGTCCGAACCGCTCCTGGTGGCGCCGCCGCGGGCTCCGGCAGGCCGGGGACCGCCCCGTCCCGGAAGAGCTCTTCCAGCCGGTGCCGCCGCTGTTCCATCCGGTTCAGCGGCAGCCCCAGGTCGGCGATCGCGTCGCGTACCACGTCGTAGGTCTGCTCGTCGGCCAGCTGGATCAGCAGCCCGCGCTGCTGCGGCACGGCCGCCAGGCCGCGCCGCCCCAGTTCCGCGGCCAGCAGGTCGGTGCCCTCCTCCACCTCGACCAGCAGGCCCGCACTGACCTGGGTAACGGAGCTGATGGTGTCCGCGCGCAGCAGGTGGCCGCCCTCGATGGCGACCAGGTGATCGCAGATCTGCTCGATCTCGCCCAGCAGGTGCGACGCGACCACGATCGAGATGCCGAACTCGGCGCCGATCCGGGCCACCAGGTCCAGCATCTGGCTGCGCCCGGCCGGGTCCAGGCCGTTGGTGGGCTCGTCCAGAAGCAGCAGCCGGGGATCGCCGACCAGCGCCTGGGCCAGCTTCACCCGCTGCTTCATGCCGGTCGAGTAGGTGCCGATCTGCCGGTAGCGCTCCTCGTAGAGCCCGACGTGCCGCAGTGAGTCCGCGGCCCGTTCCTTGGCGGCCGTCGGCGGCAGCCCCGACATCCGGCCCATGTGGGTGACGAACTCGGTGGCGGTGACGTCGGGCGGCAGGCAGTCATGCTCGGGCATGTAGCCGGTCAGCGTCCTGATCTGGGCGCCCTCGGTCGCGCTGTCGTGGCCGAGCACCGACGCGGTCCCGCTGGTCGGCTCGAGCAGCCCGAGAAGGATCTTGATTAGCGTGGACTTGCCTGCCCCGTTCGCCCCGACCAGGCCAGTGACCCCGGGCCCCACCACGACGGTCAGCTGGTCGAGCGCGTTCACCGATCCCTGATAGCGCTTGGTCAGCGCATTGACGTCGATAACGGCGCCGTGCGCTGGCCCCCGTTGCCCGCCACCGGGCCCGTTCGCCCGGACCGCGTGCTGTGCGGTCACTTCTCCGCGCCTCCTGTCTGGCGTCCCGCCGGCCGGGCGGCCGGAGCGGGACCGCCCCTCACCCTGCCCGACCGGCGGACGGCTGTCATCAGCCGCCAGGATGATCCGCACTACGCCTGCGGTAAGGGGTGCGTCACCCGGGCGCGCCGTAAGATGCGCACGCCCACCGGGAGCTGCCCTATCTCACGGAGGACCCAGCCGATGGCGAACGGGGAGCCGCGGGCGGCCGAGCCAGGCCGAGCCGGCCGGCCAGGCCGAGCCGCCCAGGCAGGCCTCGGGCCGCGGCTCGCGCTCGCGCTCGCGGCCGCGGCAGTGGCCGTGGTCGTCGCCGGCGTCCGGGCCGCGGCTGCGCCGGCTACCTTGGGCGCGGGTCCGTGGCATGCGCACGGCCTGCTGCTCGGTATCGGCCTGGAGCTGGTCCTCGCCGCGCTGCTGGCCGCCGTGGAGCTGCGCCGCCGCCGGTCACCGGCCGCCGTCCAGCCGGCCGCCGGGCTGCGCGGGGTGCTGCGGGCCCTGCTGGTGACAGGCGTTATCGCGATACCGGTGCTGATCCTCATCAACAGTGCCGGGAAGCTGCGGCCCGCGCGGCAGCGGCCGCTTCCCTCGCCGCGCCGCCTGCGGCTGCCGCCGGGGCGGCTGCATCCGCATCCGGCGCCGGGCAGCGGCACGGGTGCCGCGCTGGTGCTGTATGTCCTGCTCGCGCTGGCCCTGCTGGCCATCATCGCGGCCGCTGTGATCCTGCTCCGGCGGCGCGCTCGCGGGCCCGCCTGGGCCGATCTCGGTGAGGTCTCCGGCGATGAGCCGCAGGAGCAGCTGCGCCGCGCCGTGCAGTATGGCCAGGCCGCGCTCCGCGAGATCGACGACGCCCGGCTGGCCATCATCGCCTGTTACCTGGCCATGGAGCGCAGCCTGGCCCGGGCAGGCGCCGTCCGGGAGGTCGCCGAGACGCCGGACGAGCTGCTCGGCCGGGCCGCGGCGGCCGGGCTGGTGCACGGCGGGGAGGCGGCCGTGCTGACGGCGTTGTTCTACGAGGCGCGCTTCTCCAGTCATCGGCTGCCGCCGGCCAGGCGCGAGGAGGCGCGGCGGGCGCTGGCCGTCCTGGCGGCCAGCCTGGACGTGCGGCTGGCCGACGCCGGGCCGGGCGGCGGACCGGACGGCGGGGGCAGCGGAGGGGCACGGTGACCGGCGGCTGGCGGGACAGCCGCCCGGAGCTCGCCATCGCCGCTATCGCCGTGCTCGCGCTGTGCGGGACGGCGTTCGCCTTCGCCGGGGCCGGCGCCGCGGTGCTCACGCTCGCGGGCGCGGCCGTGGCGGCGCTGGCCGTCATCCGCGGGCTGGCCCCGCCCGACGATTTTCCGCCCTCTTACGAGGAGGCGCTGGAGGAGCACCGGCCGGCCAGCATCACCGGCTTCTGGCGGCGGCGTTCCGGGGTAGAAGCGGCCACGCAGACCATGACGGGTTACGACTTCGAGCTGCGCGGCACCCTCCAGCATCTGCTCGCCGCCCGGCTGGCCGAACGGCACGGCATCAGCCTGCGTGACGACCCGGCGGCGGCGCGGCGGCTGCTCGCCGAAGGCGGGACCGACCGGCTGTGGTTCTGGCTCGACCCGGCCCGGCCGGCCGTGGCCGACCAGGGCCGGTCCGCAGGCATACCGCCGCGGACGCTGGCCGCCATCATCGACCGACTGGAGCGACTGTGACCCAGGCGAGCTACGCCCCGAGCCGGACCGCGCAGCGCTGCGCCGACATCCTCGATGAGATCGAGCGCGCGGTCGTCGGCCACCGCCGGGGACTTGAGCTGGTGATGATCGGGATCCTGGCCGGCGGCCACGTCCTGCTCGAGGACCTGCCCGGGCTGGGCAAGACCCTGACCGCGCGGTCGTTCGCCCGGGTGCTGGGCCTCAGCTTCGCGCGGATCCAGTTCACTCCCGACCTGCTGCCCTCCGACGTTGCCGGTGCGCCGATCTACGACCAGCGCACCGGCGAGATGGTGTTCCGCCCCGGCCCGGTCTTCACCCAGCTGCTGCTGGCCGACGAGATCAACCGCACGCCGCCCAAGACCCAGGCCGCGCTGCTGGAGGCGATGGGTGAGGGCCAGGTCAGCATGGACGGGGTGACCCGTCCGCTGCCCCAGCCGTTCGTGGTCCTGGCCACCGACAACCCCATCGAGTACGAGGGCACCTACGAGCTGCCGGAGGCGCAGCTGGATCGCTTCCTGATCCGGCTGCGGCTGGGCTACCTGCAGAAGTCGGACGAGATCGCGATGCTGGCGCGGCGGCTGGACCGCAAGACCGACAGCACCGAGCTGGCCCAGGTCATCGACGCGGCCGAGCTGATGGCGATGCGCGAATCGCTGGAGCAGGTCGAGGTCTCGGCGGACCTGCTCGACTACGTGGTCTCCATCGTCGGCGCGACGCGGGAGCATCCGCAGATCCAGGTGGGCGCCAGTCCGCGCGGCGGCCTGGCCCTGGTCCAGCTCGCCCGGGGCCAGGCGCTGCTCCGCCAGCGGGACTACGTCATTCCCGACGACGTGAAGAGCATCGCGGTGGCCGCCCTGGCGCACCGGATCACGCTGCGCCCGGAGCTGTGGGTCCGCCAGGTGAGCCCCGACGACGTCGTCGCGCGGCTGCTGACCGGGGTAGCCCTCCCGCGGACCGACCCGACGGCGGCCGCTCCGTGACCGCAGCCGGCTCCGTGACCGCAGCCGGAGCCGGGCCGGCCGCGGGGCCACGGTCCGGAGCCGCGGGGGCCGCGCAGGCCCGCCGGGTCAGCTGGAGCCTGTCCGCGCACGCGCGGCGGCTGCTGACCCTGGCGCTGACCGGGCTGGTCATCGCGGTGCTGACCGGGCGGCCGGAGTTCGCCGGCGTCGCCGCGCCGGCCGTTGTGCTGCTCGCATGCTGGCCGGTCCGGCGGCCGGGCAGCGTCACGGTGGCGGTCCGGGCCAGCGCCCGCCAGCTCGTCGAGGGCGAGCAGGCGGCCATCATCGCCGAGATCAGCGGGCACGGTGACCTCGCGGTGCAGGCCAGCATCCGGACGGCGCCGGCGTGCTCGGCCGGGCCGCCGGCGGATCGGGCCGCCGCCAGCCGCGCCGCGCCTGCCCCCGGCGCGAGCGTGTCGCTGCGGGTGCCATTTCAGGCCCATCACTGGGGGATCCGGCGGATCGGCCGCCTGGAGATCGTGCTGCGCGACAGGTTCCGGCTGTCGGAGGGCCGGGTGTCGGTCGAGCTGCCCAGGATCGAGTGTCATCCGCTGCCCGCCCCGCTGCGCGGCCGGATCGTGCTCAGCCGGCTGCCCAGCAGGCTCGGCGAGCATCCGTCGCGGACCCTCGGCGAGGGCATCGAGTTCGCCGGGGTGCGGCAGTTCGTGCCCGGCGACCGGCAGCGCCGGATCAACTGGCCGGCCACTACCCGGAGCGGGACGGTCCAGCTCAACACCTTTACCGCGGAGCGGACCCAGAACGTCGTGATCCTCGCGGACGCGACGGCCAACGTGGGCGATCCCGGCGCTACGTCCCTGGACCTCGCGTTCCGTGCCGCGGCCGGGACGATCAACTGCTACCTGGCGGCGGGTGACCGGGTCGGGCTGGTCGTCTACACCGACCGGCTGAGCTGGATCGGCCCCGGCCTCGGGCGGCGGCATTTTCACCGGCTGATGGACCTGCTGCTGGCCAGCCAGCGCAGCGAGGGCCAGTCGGCCAGCCTGGCCGGGCTGACCCGGCTGCCCCGGGCCGCCCTGCCGCCCGGCGCCCTGATCGTGGTCTTCAGCCCGCTGCTGCAGCCGCGCCTGGTCGAGGCCCTGCGCGATCTGCGGGAACGCGGCTTCAGCGTCCTGGTCGTCGACGTCCTGACCGCCGCCCCGCCGAGGTCACGGGACCGGGTCGCCGCCCTGGCCCAGCGGATCTGGCGGCTGGAGCAGCAGGCGATCAGGTTCTCCCTCACCGAGCTCGGCATCCCCGTGGTGCACTGGGACGGCCGGCAGAGCCTGGATGAGCCGCTCGCCCCTTACACGCGCCGCGTCATGCTGACCGGCCGGACATGAGCGGCGCCCTGGCCCGAGCGCGGGCGACAGCCGGGGCGGCGCTGCTGGCCGCGGTCACGATCGCGTGGGCGGCGCTGCCCGCCGCCGGCGCGCGGCCGGGCCTGCGGGTCGCCCTGGTCGTGGCGGTGGCGAGCGCCGTCGCCAGCCTGGCCCACCTGGCCATCGGGGAGGCTGAGATCGGCGGTGACCCCTTCGACCCGCTCGTGGTACGGGTCGCGGCCGAGGCGGTCCGGCTCGTCCGGGTGCCGCCCTGGTCCGAGGTGATGATCATCGCGACCCTGACGCTGGAGGCACTGCACCGGTCCCGGCCCTGGCACACCGGCGTGCTCGGCGTCGCCCTCCTGGCCTACCTGCTCACCGCCCACCTGGCCCAGACCTCGCCGCGGCCGGGCACACTCAGGCCGCAGCTGCCGGTGCTGGCCGCCGGGCTGGGCCTGCTCATCCTCGCGGTGGGGGCCGCCGCTCTCCCCCGGCCGCCGGCCGGGTCCGCCGCGGAGCTGCTCCGGGTGCTGGCCGTCATCGCGGCCGTCCTCGCCGGCGGACTCGCCCTGCCGACCACGCGGCGGCCAGACCACCGCCCATGATCACGACCGTTACCCCGCGCATAGCGCGGCATTTCGGTCGTGATCATGGTGGGGGGCGTCGGCCGGGTGGGTGCTAGCGGCCGACGGCGTAGCCCTGCATGCCGCGCGGGTTGGCGCCGGCGTGCAGGAAGCCGCCTGACCGCGCGACCGCGCTGACCCGGCCCAGTGACCATGGCCCCCGGACCTCCACCTCGTGCCCGCGCGCACGCAGCTCGGCGATCACCTGCTCGCCCACCCGCGACTCTACTGACAGCGACCGGGGCAGCGACCCGCGCGGATAGAACGAGGACGGGAAGTGGTCGGTGTGGAAGGCGGGGAAGTCGATCGCCTCCTGGAGGTTCATCCCGAACACGACGTGGTTGAGGAAGACGGCCAGGGTCCACTGATCCTGCTGGTCACCGCCGGGGGTGCCGAACGCCAGGTAGGGCTCGCCGTCGCGCAGCGCCAGGCTTGGCGACAGCGTCGTCCGCGGCCGGCGGCCGGGCGCCAGCGAGCTCGCGAAGCCCGGCGACAGCGAGAACATCTGCGCCCGGCTGCCCAGGCAGAAGCCGAGGCCGGGGATGACCGGCGAGCTCTGCAGCCAGCCGCCGCTCGGGGTGGCCGAGACCAGGTTGCCGAACCGGTCGGCTACGTCAAGATGACAGGTATCCCCCGGGCCGAGCTCTGGCACGATGGCGCCGCTGGCCCGGGAGCCGGCCGACCCGGCGGTGGGCTCGCCGATCCCGGCGCCCGCGCCGCCCGAACCCCCAGCTCCCGCATGGCCGGCCGCTCTCACGCCGCCCGCCTCCGCGGCGGGGCCGCCGAACGCGGCCAGCGCGTAGTCCGGCAGCCGGCCGGGCACCCCGGCGGGCGCGCCGGGGACCAGGTCGCCGGACGCCTGCTCGCCGACCAGCGCCCGCCGCTGCGCCGCGTACTCCGGCGACAGCAGGCCCGCCAGCGGAACGTCGGACTGCCGGGGGTCGCCGTACCAGGCCTCGCGGTCGGCGAAGGCCAGCTTGGCGCTCTCGGTGACCGCGTGAATGAAAGCGGAGCTGCCCGCGCCCATCTGGTCCAGGTCCCAGCCGTCGAGCACGGCCAGCTGCTGCAGGAAGACCGGGCCCTGCCCCCACGGGCCGGTCTTGCAGACGGTCAGCCCGCGGAAGTCCAGCGTGGCCGGCTCCTCCGTCGATGCCCGCCAGGACGCCAGGTCGGCGCCGCTGAGCAGGGCCCGGTGGGGCTGCCCGGTGACGTCCATGACCTCGGCGCTGGCCAGGTACCCGGCGATCGCCTCGGCCACGAAGCCCTCGTAGAACGCCCGCCGGGCCGCCTCGATCTGCGCCTCCCGGTCGCTGCCCGCCGCCTCGGCCTGCTCCAGGATGCGGCCGTACACGGCCGCGAGGACCGGGTTAGCGAAACGGGACCCGGCCGCCGGGACACCGCCGGCCAGGTAGGTCTCCGCCGAGGTGGGCCAGTGCGCGCGGAACGTGCCGGCGACCGCGCCGATCGCCGCGGCGGCGGCCGGGAGCATCGGGTAGCCGTCGCGCGCGTAGCCGATCGCGTACTCGATGACCTCGCGCAGCGGCAGGGTGCCGTGCCGCGCCAGGAGCAGCATCCAGGTACCGAACGCGGCCGGGACACAGGCAGCCAGCAGGCCCGTGCCGGGCACCAGGCCGAGCCCGAGGTCAGCGAAGGCGTCCAGCGTGGCGGCGGCGGGGGCGGGACCCTGGCCGTCCAGCACGAACACCCCGCCGTCGCGCACGTCATGGCCGATCACGGGGACCTCGCCGGCCGGGCCGTTGAGGTGCGGCTCGACCACCTGGAGGACGAAGCCGGCCGCGACGGCGGCGTCAAAGGCGTTGCCGCCCTTCTCCAGCACGGCCAGGCCGGCCGCCGACGCCAGCCAGTGCGTCGACGCCACCATCCCGAAGGTGCCCGATAGCTGCGGCCGGGTGGTGAAGGACGACCTGGCTGGCCCGGTGCCGGTCGTCTGGTTACTGGCGGTCACGGGCGCCCTCCTGCGTTATCAATCCGGTGTGTCCGACGGTACTGGCCTGCTGCCCGGCCAGCCGGCGGTGCCTGGCGGGAGCCGGGGCTTATCGGCAGTATCGGCAGGTCAGGCGGGTGCGCGGCATCCGCCGGGATTTGGGCCGCCGCAGCGCAGACGGCGGCTCGCGGAAACAACCGTGCTGGCCGTATCGGCGTCGTACATGACAGAGCCGCTACCCCGGGTGGCTCCCACGAGAAGGCGGCGCCGATGACGCTCTTCGCATCCTCCAGCCGGCTGGCCATCCCCGTCGAGCTGGCGAGCGCGGTGGCGGTCATCGCCTGCGCCGGCGCGCTGACCGCCGCGTGCAGCTCGCCCGCGCACCCCCGCGCGCAGAGCCAGCCGGGCGCGAGCCGCCTGTCGTCGGGGGCCTCCGCGCATGCCGCGCCGAGCGTGATGCCGTCCACCACCCCGGCTGCTATCCCCTCGTCCGCGGCGCCCGGCTCGTCCTCGACTCTGCCCCCGGTTCCGCAGCCGGCCCCCGCCCCTGTTCCCGCTCCCGCGCCCTCGGTGACCGCGATTGCCGCGCCGTCCCCGCTGGCCCCATGCTCGACGGCCGCGCTGCGGGCCAGCGTCGGGCCGGCCAACGGCGCGGCCGGCAGCATCTACTACCCGCTGGACTTCACCAACATCTCGGGCACGCCCTGCGGCCTGTACGGGTTCCCAGGCGTGTCGTTCGCGGCCGCGCCGGGCGGCGGCCAGCTCGGCGGGGCGGCGATCCGGAACCCGACGTTCCGGCCGGCGCTGGTCACCCTGGCGCCCGGCCAGGTCGCGCACGCCTCGGTGCAGGTGGTGGTCGCGCAGAACTACCCGGCGTCTATCTGCAAGCCGGCCACGGCGCACTGGCTGCGCGTGTACCCGCCGGGTCAGTTCGCGCCGCTGTACGCCGGCCTGACGGCAGTGACCTGCACGGGCTCGATCCCGAGCGGCAGCACCCTGGGAATCTACGTGGTCAGGCCGGGAGCCAACGGCCCATAGCGGAGGCCAGCGCGCAAGATCGTCTCGCCGCCGAACAACCCCGGCCGCGGTCGCTGCGTCGTACTCAGCAAAGGCCCCGGCCGCCAGGGAGGCGAAGCTGATGAGTGCACGCGTGCCCGGTAACTGGCTGCCCGGTAACTGGCTGCCCGGTAACCGGCTGCCCCGTAACTGGCTGCGCAGTACCTGGCTGTCCCGCCCCGGCGGGCCGGCCGGTGCCGCGGTCGCGGCCGGTGTCGCGGCGGGGGCCGCCGTGCTGGCTGGCTGCGGCACGGTGCAGGCGCCGGGCAGCGCGGCCGCCAGCGGGAGCGCCGGAGTGAGCAGTTCCGTCACGGCCAGCCCCAGCGGCAGCGCCAGCGGCGCGGCCGGCGTGAGCGCGACGGCCAGCCCCAGCGGCAGCGCCAGCGGCGCGGCCGGCGTGAGCGCAACGGCCAGCCCCAGCGCGTCCGGGCCGGCTACCACTACGTGCGCGTCGTCCGGCCTGCGCGTGCGGCTGGACACCACCGCCGCCGGAGCGGCAGCCGGCAGCTACTACGTCCCACTCGATTTCACCAACACCTCCGGCCAGGCCTGCCAGCTGACGGGATACCCGGCGGTCGCCTTCACCTCCGGGATGACCGGCCAGCAGATCGGCGCCGAGGCGGCAGTGGACAAGTCCGTCCGGGTGACCACCGTGCTGCTGCCCTCGGGCGGGACCGCGCATGCCTGGCTGCAGGTGCTTAGCGCCGCCAACTACCCGGCCAGCAAGTGCCATCCGGTCACCGCGGCCGGGCTGCGGGTGGTAGCGCCGGGCAGCGAGAGCGCCGCCTACGTCCCGCACCCGGTCCCCGCCTGCAAGATGGCGATCCAGGGCAGCGAGATTCTCACCGTCCACCCCGTCCAGCAGGGCCTGGCGCAACGCGGGACCGCCTAGGACACGCCGGCGCCAGTACCCGCGATCGGGCCCGATCGCGGGGGCAGAGATCTCGGCGGGGCCAGGCCGCGATGGCGCGGCCGCACGCCGACAACGGGGCCGGTGCTCGCGCCGGCCGACGGGCCTCGGCCCAGAAGGGGGCATGTCGATGAAGCTGACATTCCGTGTTGGCCGCCGCCTCGGCGGCGGCGTCCTCGGCGGCACGGCGCTAGTCTGCGCGGCGGGGTTCCTGCCGGGAACGGCGCTGGCGTCCGTGGTGACGCCGGCCAAGGCCGGCGTTGCCTCGGCGTTTCCGCGCTGCCGCGCTAACCAGACGCTGACCTGGCTGGGCCTGGGCCTGGGCGGCGGGACGGCAGGCACGATCTTCTACCCGCTGGAGTTCACCAACACCAGCAACCGCACGTGCACGCTGTGGGGGTTCCCGCGGGTCTCGGCCCTGTCCAGGAGCGGCGTTCAGATCGGCAAGTCATCGCGGCACCTCCCGGCTCCGCACCGGGTGCTCACGCTGCCGCCCGGCTCCACCGTCCACGCATCGCTGGGCATCATCGACGCCGGCAACGTGTGCAGCAGGCCGGTGACCGCCACGACCCTCAAGGTGCACGCGCCGGGCCAGGGCCGGGCTACCCAGCTCCCCTTCCCGTTCCAGGCATGCTGGCACAAGCGGGTGCTGGTCGTCGGGCCGGTGCAGCCGGGCGTCGGGATCCCCTAGCCGGCGATCGGCTGCGCCAGGGCGGGCGGGGGCGGGCGGGCTCAGGCACTGCCAACCCCGCCCGCTCACGGCGGCGCGCGGGCCGCAGCCGATAGCGTTCGGGCATGGATGACCTGACACCACGGCTCCGCGCCGTCTGTGACCTGCAGATGGCCGGGGTACGCGAGTACAGCGGCCGGCACGAGTACGACGGCCGGGTCCAGGACCTGTCCCGCGCGGGAGTCCGGGCGGGCCTGGCCAGGCTGGCCGCGGCGGCCCGCGATGACCCGCCGCTGGACGACCCGCACGACGAGGCTCACCTCTGCGCTTCCGCCCGCAGCACGCAGGTCGCCCTCGGCGACATCGAGCAGCACCGTCGCGATCCCGCCCTGCACCTGGCCAACCTGGACCTGGCCTGCTACGACCGGGACTACGCGCCGGCGGACCAGCGGGACCGGGCGCGGGCCGAGCACCTGGCCGCCTGGCCCGCGGCCATCGACGCGGCTCTTGACGCGCTGGACCAGGTCAGCGCGCCAGTCGCCGAGTCGCTGCGGGACGCGATTCGCGGCCTGGCGGCGGGCATCCCGGCCGGCGCGGACGAGCATGCGCGCGCGGCCGCGCTGGCCGCGCACGCGCGGCTGGTCGCCCGGATCGACGAGGCCGCGGCGACCGGGAGCCCCGACGCCGCGCTCGGCAGCGCGGCCCTGGCCGCGCTGATGGGCAGCGCGGAAGCCATGCCCGTCGACGTGGGCCGCCTCAGCGAGCGCGCCGACGCCGAGCGGGACAGGCTCACCGCCCATCTCACCGACAGCTGCGCGCGGATCGATCCCGGCCGGCCGGGCCTCGAGGTGGCCCGCGGCCTGGTGCGAGATCACCCGGACGCCGACGGCGTCATCGAGGCCGCACGCACCTGGACGCAGCGCGCTATCGACTTCACCGCCGAGCGTGACCTGGTGCCCTTCTCCGACGGAGAATGCCGGGTCGGCCTGGCCCCGGAGAGCAGGCGCTGGGCCATGGCGATGATGTCCCCGGCCGCACCGGGCGAGCCCGACGGGCCCTCCTGGTACCACATCTCCCCGCCGGATCCGTCGTGGCCAGAGCACGAGGCCGAGGAATGGCTGGAGGTCTTCAGCGACACCACGCTGCCGGGCATCACCGTTCATGAGGTCGCCCCCGGCCACTTCTCGCACGCCCGCGCCCTCCGCCGAGCCGCCGGCCCGGTTCGCCGGACGCTGCACTCGGAGGCGTTCGTCGAGGGCTGGGCGCACTACGCGGAGGAACTGTGCGTCGAGGAAGGGTTCTGCGGGGATGACCCGCGCTTCGCGATCGGCGTCTGGCTGGAGGCGCTCGTCCGGGTCACCAGGCTGGCCTGCGCCATCGGCGTGCACACCGCAGGGATGACGGTCGCGGAGGCGGCCCGCAGGTTCGAGTCGGATACCCACCTCAGCGGATCCGCCGCCCTGTCAGAGGCCCGGCGGGCAACGTTCGACCCCACCTACGGCCGTTACACCTGGGGCAAGCTCGAGATCATGGAACTGCGCGAGCTCGCCCGGAAGCGGTGGGGCGCGGGATTCACGCTGCGCAGGTTCCACACGGCCATGCTGACCCTGGGCTCCCCTCCGCTGGGGCTGCTGAGTACCGCGATCGAACGCGGCTAGCGCCGGAGCCGGCCCGCAGGCGGCCCCGCCAGTGGGCCGGCCTGCTAGCCCGTGGTCTCGCCGGGCACCACCATCCCGGTCTCGTAGGCCAGGATCACTGCCTGGACCCGGTCGCGCAGGCCGAGCTTGGCCAGCAGGTGGCCGACGTGCGTCTTGACGGTGGCCTCGCCGACGAACAGCTCGGCGGCGATCTCGGCGTTGGTACGCCCGCGTGCCAGCCGCAGCAGGATGTCCCGCTCCCTGGCGGTCAGCGAGGCCAGCCGGGAGGGTGACGGCGCCATCTCCGGCGGCCGCCGGGCGAACACCTCGATGAGCCGCATGGTCACCGACGGGGCCAGCAGGGCATCGCCGGCCGCGACGCGCCGCACGGCGGCGATGAGGTCGTGTCGCGGCGCGTCCTTGAGCAGGAACCCGCTCGCCCCGGCGCGCAGCGCCTCGTACACGTAGTCGTCCAGGTCAAAGGTGGTGAGCATGACCACCCGGGGTCCGGACGCCCGGTCGCCGCCGGTGATCCGCCGGGTGGCCTCCAGCCCGTCCATCTCCGGCATCCGCACGTCCATCAGCACGACGTCCGGGGCGTGCGCGGCGGCGGCCGCGACGGCCTGGGCCCCGTTGGCGGCCTCACCGACCACGCTGATGCCGTCGGCCGCCTCGAGGATGACGCAGAACCCGGATCTGACCAGCTCCTGGTCGTCGACGACCAGGACCCGGATCGGGTCGGGCGGGGCGGCACTCATGAGCTTGGCAGCCTAGCGGTCACGGCGAAGCCGCCGGCGCCGGTCGGCCCGACCGTGAGGGTGCCGCCGCAGGACGCCACCCGCTCGGCGATGCCGGCCAGGCCGAAGCCACCTGGCAGTTTCCCGGCGGCCCGAGACTGGCCGCCGGCCCGAGACTGGCCGCCGGCCCGAGAACGGCCGTTCGCCAGAGACTGGCCGTCGCCGCCCGCGATCGGCGCACCGGAGTCGGTGACCGACACCGTCACGTAGCCCGGCTCATAACAGACCCTGACCGCCGCGCGCGGGGCCGCCGAGTGCCGCAGCGCGTTGGTCAGTGCCTCCTGCACGATCCGGAAGGCGGTGAGGTCGACGCCGGGGGCCAGGTCGCCGCGACTGCCGTCGATCGTCAGGTCCACGGCCAGGCCCGCGCCCCGCACCTGCGCGAGCACGTCATCCAGGTCACCGAGCGAGGGCGACGGTGACGCCCCGGGCTGCTCGCCCGGGCCCCGCAGCACGCCCAGCAGCCGTCGCAGCTCGACCAGGGCCTGCCGGGCCGTCTCGCCGATGACCTGCACGGACTGACCCGCCTCGGCGGGCCTGCCGGGCAGCAGGGCGCCCGCCGCCTCCGCCTGCACGGCCATGAGGCTGACGTGATGGGCCACGACGTCGTGCAGTTCCCTGGCGATCCTGGTCCGCTCGCGCGCCGCCGCCAGCGCCGCCTCCTGGTCGCGCTCGGCCTCGGCCCGCGCCGCCCGCTTCTCCACCTCGCCCAGGTACGCGCTCCGCGTGCGGCTCAGGATGCCTGCCATCCCGGCCGCGACGAAGATGAGCGCCGCGACGAAGAAATCGTAGGGCTCGTTATGGCCGGGCAGCGACTGCGAAATGAGGATGCCGGCCAGCACGACGACGCTCAGCGCCCAGCGCACGCCCGTGGAGCATCGCTCCATCACCGTGTAGTAGGCGATGGCCGGCCCGAGCGGAATGGGCGCGTCCCCGAAGCCCAGCTGGTCATAGCGGGACCGGGCCAGGCCCACGGCCAGGAACACGACCACCGGCCACGACCTGCGCCAGATCAGCGGCAGTGCCTGCGCCGCGAGCAGCGCGATCGCCGCCGCCTGCGGGTGCTGCCGGACCAGCTCCGGCGCGCCCGGCAGCGCCTGCAGCCGGTGCCGATACGGGAGCGTGATCGCCACGTTGACGGCCGCCAGCCCCAGCGCGAGGACCAGGTCCTGCAGCCGGGGCGGAAAGGCAGCCACCCTGGCCGCAAGCCGCTTCACGAGCTGATCGTAGAACGGCTCCCCGGCTGCGGGATCCCCCGCGAGGCTGACCCTTGATCTCCGCCCGCAGGCGGAGCACGGTGCCGCCCGGCGGCCCTGGCCGATACCGCCGGCCTGGCACAGAATTCCACCCTGGGGCCGGCGCGCCCGATCACGTCACCGGGCCAGGATGATGCCATGAACTCCGCACGCCTGCCCGCCGCTCAGCATCCCGCCGCTCAGCATCCCGCCGCTCAGCACCCCAACACCGCCCTCTCCGGTGCTGCTCCGGACAGCGCCTCCCCGGACGGTGCCGCCTCGCCCGGTGCCGCCTCGCCCGGTGCCGTTACGACCCGTGCCGTCACGACCAAGACGCCGACGGGCTGGATCGCCGTTATCGCCGGGGCGGCTTTTGCGGTCGAGATGGCCGTGAGCACCCGTTACGGATATCACCGCGACGAGCTGTATTTCCTGGCCGCCGGGCGGCACCCCGCCTTCGGCTACGTCGATCAGCCGCCGCTCACGCCGCTGCTGGCCCGGCTGTCCGCCGTGGTGTCCGGCAACTCCCTGGTCGTGCTGCGCCTGATCCCGGCGCTGGCGATGGCCGCGCTCGTCGCGGCAACCGCCGTCATGAGCAGGCTGCTCGGCGCGGGCCGCACCGGTCAGGTGCTGGCCGCGCTGGCTGCCGCCACCTGCTTTGAGTTCCTGGGCGCGATGCACCTGCTGACCACCACGACGCCGGACTTCGTCTTCTGGGCGATAACGCTGCTGCTGGTGCTCAAGCTGCTCACCACCGGTGATCGCCGCTGGTGGGTGGCGATCGGGGGGTGCGTGGGCCTCGCCGCCGAGGCCAAGTGGAACATCGGCTTCCTGGTGGCGGCCCTGGCAGCCGGGTTCGCGGTGACTCCCGCCCGCAGGCTGGCGGCCAGCTGGTGGCTCGTCCTCGGCGCCGCGCTGGCCGTCGCGCTGGCGGCGCCCGACCTCGTGTGGCAGGCAGCCCACGGCTGGCCGGCGTTCGGCGTTTTCGGCGGCCTGCAGCAGGACGCCGGGCACAACCGGGCGACCTACTGGGTCGCGCAGATTCTGTTTACCGGCCTGGCGGTGACCCCGATCTGGGTCACCGGACTGGTCTGGTCGCTGCGCAGCCCCCAGGCCCGGCCGTTCCGGCCGGTCGCGATCGCCTGCGCTGGCGCGCTCGTCGCCTACTTCGTGCTCGGCGGCAAGCCGTACTACCCGGGGGCGGTGTTCACCTTCCTGTTCGCCGCCGGATCGGTGCCGCTGGAGCGCTGGCTCGCCGCGCGACGGCCGGTGGCCAGGGTGATTCGCCCGGCCGGGCTCATGGGCATCGTCATGGTGGTTGTCGCGCTGATCGGCCTGCCGATTTCCCTGCCTGTCCTGCCGGCCCGCGTGCTGCACACGGTCCAGCTCCAGAAAATTAACTACGACCTGGCCGAGACGATCGCCTGGCCGCGGCTGGTGGCCCAGGTGGCGCGCGAGTACCACGCGCTCCCTCCCGGAGCCCGCGCGCGGACCGCGATCATCACCGCCAACTACGGCGAGGCGGGCGCGATCGAGCGATTCGGCCCGGCAGACGGCCTGCCGCAGGCCTACAGCGGAGCCAACAACTTCTGGCTGTGGGGACCGCCGCCGGCCCGCGACACCGCCGCGATCGTCGTCGGCCTGGACCCGGCGCTGCTGCGCCGCGAGTTCGCCCGGGTCCGGCAGATCGCGACGTTCGAGAACGGGATCGGCGTCAGCGACGACGAGCAAGGCACGCCGCTCTACCTGGCCACCGGCCTGCGGCCGGCCTGGAAGCGGGCCTGGCCGGCGTTTCGGAACTACTCCTGACGGGACGTGGCCATCCCCGGTGAGACGCTCGGCCGGCCGCCGGAGCCAGCTCGCATCGTGAGACCATGGACGCGCCATAACGGACCGGAAAGCGATCACCATGCCGAGGACAGCCATCTACCCATCGCGCGCTCACCAGGACCCGGACCGGCGCCCGGGCAGGCTGGCCCGCGTGGGTGCCGCGGGGCTGGCCGTGGCGCTGGGCGGCGTGCTGGCGGGCTGCGCCCAGCGGGCGGTGGCCAGCGGGCCGCTGATCCAGCTGGCGACGGCCTACGTCGGCCAGCCGCAGGGCGCCAGCCCTACCGACGCCTACCTGGTGATCCGCAACAACGGGCCGGCCGACAGGCTGACGTCGGCCAGGACGAGCGCCGGCGGCGCCGTCACGCTGCGCGGCCCGGTTCGGGGCGCCCCGTCGATGATGCGGGACGTCTCGTCGATCAGCGTCCCGGCCCGCACCCTCCTCCGGCTGGATCCCAACGGCTATCACCTGGTCATTACCGGTAGCAGGCCGATGAAGGCGGGTACCGAGATCACGGTGACGCTGGTGTTCGCCAAGGCCGGGTCCTTTAAGGTCGCGGCCGAGGTCACCAACCCCGAGACCGGCGGCGGCAGCTACTTCCTGAACTGACCGGCGTGGTCGTGGCGGCTGACGGCTCGCGGCCGGCAGGGGATGTCGCGGGTCAGCTTGTGGGCGTAGCTCTCGCGATATATCGTCTGTAGGGAGCGGCAGCAGCCGCGCTGAGCGGGGAGGTTCGGATGGCGACCAGAACGGACCTGCGAATCGGGGATGCTGACCGAGAGGCCTGCGCCGCCTCCCTGCGCGAGCACTATGCCCAGGGGCGCCTGTCGCTCGAGGATTTCAATGAGCGGCTCGACGCGGTGTTCGCCGCCACCACGCGGGGCCAGCTCGATGCCATCACGCGCGACCTCCCGCATGTCACCACCCCGTACGTGCCGCTTCCGGTGACGATGGCCAGCCAGGCCGGGGATGGCGGCTCGGCTGGATCCAGCGGAGCCGGTTATCACGGGCGGGCTGCCCGGAGCCTGATGGTCGCCCTAGTGGCACTTCTGGCCGTCTGGTTCCTCGCGCTAGGCCCGGCGATGCTGCATTTCCGTTTCTTCCCCTGGCCGGGTCGCTACCTTCTGCTGCTGGCGGGCCTGACGATTTTCCGCTCGGTGGTGCGCCGCCTCTTCGGCGGGCGCCGCAGGGGCAGCCGCTGAGCTGGCCCCGTCCACCTCGCATGTCCACGGAAACGGCTGGGGCGGCCGCCGGGGCGGGTCCTGGTAGCACGTCTCAGCCAGGACCCGGCCACGCGCTGACCGCCGGTTACGCTCTGGCCGCGCCCTGGGGGGCCGGGGCCCGCAGGGGCACCACCAGATAGCGGAACGCCGGCGGCTGATCGGCGGCGTCCGCCGTGACGGGCTCGTCTTCGGGATTGGCGCTGTCTGTGGCCGCCCCCCGGCCGGCCCTGTCCGTGACCGCCTCCGAGCCGGCGTCATCTGCGTCCGGTGCCGCTGCCCGGTCACCGTCATAACCGGCCCAGGTGATCAGGGCGGGCTTGGCCGGGCTGGTGAACTCCAGCCGGATCCGTCCCGGCTCCGGCTCCGGGTCACCGGCGCTCGCGCCGGAACCAGACTGCGCGCGGGTGGCTGTCCCGCAGATCGTCGCCGCGGCCAGGCCATCCAGCAGGTAGTTCGGGTTAAAGGAGATCACCGGCTCCGTGCCGGCGTAAGTGGCCCGCACGGACTCCGCTGCGCGGGCTCGGCCGTCGGTGTGGGCCTCGATGAGCACCTCGTCGGGCCCGAAGGTCAGCCGAACGGGGCTCGCGCGCTCCGCGACCAGAGAGACGCGGCGGACGGCCGCCGTGAACTGCTCGGCTGGCAGCTCAGCCCGGCAGCCGAACTCGGCCGGGAAGCGCGACTGGTACCGGATGAAGTCACCGCCGATCAGCCGGGCCGTGAGGCGCCTGCCGCCGCCCTCGAAGCTGATCATCCCATCGGCGGGTCGTGGCTCCGCCTGAGCACCGCTGCCAGATCGGGCATCGTCGGCCTCCGGTGCGCTGAACGCGACGGTGACCCGGGTCCCGGCCCCCATGGTGCGGGCGACGTCAGCCAGCGTCTTAGCCGGGACCAGGGCCGCCGCGCGCAATCCGGGGACCGCCGGCGTCCAGTCCACGGTGCGCACCGCGAGGCGGTACCGGTCAGTGGCGGCCAGCGTCATGGCCCGGCCGTTGACGTCCACGCACACGCCGGTCAGCATCGGGAGAGTGTCATCGCGGCTCGCCGCCGGAACTACCTGGGCCGCCGCAGCCGCCAGCGCGCCACCGTCGACGGTGCCGGACGGCGGCGGCGGCTCCGGCAGCCCCGGATACTCCTCCACCGGCAGCGAGACCAGCTCGAATTCAGCGCTGCCACAGGTCATGCGGACCAGATCCCCGGCCGAGCTGAACTCCACCTCGCGCGGCGGCAGGCTGCGGGCGATCTCGGCCAGCAGGCGGCCGGGCACCAGAGCCGTTCCCGGGTCTGCCACCTCGGCTGGCACGGCCACGCGCGCGGATACCTCGTAGTCGAAGCAGGAAAGCGTGAGGCCAGCGCCGGCCGCCTCGACGAGCAGGCCGGACAGCACGGGAATGACCGGCCTGGCCGGCAGCGCCCGTGCCACCCACGCGACTGCCTCACCTAGCGCCTCGCGCTCGACCCTGAACTTCACTGTCCCTCTAACTTCGCCGTGCCAGCCAGCTTCGCTGGCCAGCTAGCTTCGCTAGTGCCATTACTCCGATGCATTGATCCTGACACGCGCTGCCGACAAAACACGCAGTTTCGGCCTCAGGCTGCGGGGCCGGCACCGGGCTGCGGGCCGCTAGGGCCGGGGCCGGCGGCTGGCTCAGGCCACCATCCCTGGCGGCGCCGAGGCCAGCGTGGCCTCGATAGCCCGGGCGAGCTCGCGAGCCGACTCGGCGGTGAGCTCCACAGCGACGCGGGCCGCCGGTCCCCTGGCGGGATTGCGGAAATCGATGTTGAGCGTGTGCTCGGCCGGCGCGTGGACCGGGTGGTCGAAGTACACGCTGGCGTCGCTCACCGCAAACCAGCCGTCCGCGCCCTTGCCACTACCGGTGATCTTGATCGTCTCAGTGAGATACGTGCACATGCGAGCTCCCTCAGCTGGCCAGGTATCGGCCGTAGAAGTTCCAGATCCGCTCCCAGCCGTCGTTGGCCGCCTCGACGCGGTAAGCAGGACGGTTAACGGCGAAAAAGGCGTGACCAGCGCCCTCGTACGTGTGAAACTCGTGCGGCTTGCCCAGGTCATCGAGCACCTTGGACAGCTCGGCGGTCTCCTCGGGGGACGGATATTTGTCGTCGGCGCCAAAGAGGCCGAGCAGCGGGCAGGACAGGTCCTTGGACATCGGGGCGATGGGCGCGACCTTCAGCGGCATCCCTTCCGGCGGCGGGTAGACGATGCACGCCCCGTAGCAGTCGACGGCCGCGTCGAGATCCAGGCTGCACGCCGCCAGGAAGGACTGGCGGCCGCCGGAGCAGTAACCGATGGTGCCGACCTTGCCGTTGGCGCCGGGCAGGCCGCGCAGGTAGCTGGCTGCTCCCGCGACGTCGCCGACGAGCCGCTCGTCGGGCACGCCGCCCTGCGCACGGGCCGTCGCCGCCGCGTCATCAGGGCTCGCTCCCGGTGCGTCACGGTGATAAAGGTTCGGCATCAGCGCCGCGTAGCCGTGCGCGGCGAACTTCCTCGCTATTTCCTTTGTTGCTGAGTCGTATCCCGGCATATGGTGGATGACCACCACACCACCGAACTGGTCAGATTCGAGCGGCCGGGCCAGATACGCCTCAATCTCGTCTCCGCCGTGTCCGGTGATGCTGATGGTCTCAGCGCTCAGCGCTTCGTTCATGCGTGTGCTCCTTTGGGGTGATAGGCGCGGCTTCAGGTCAGCCAGGTCAATCCTGCCAGCGGCCCGCGCGGCGTTTCCGCTGGAGTCGGCTTAGCGGGTACGACATGATCGGCCATGGCCAAGACGCCGCGGGAGGGGCAAAGTCATGAAGCCCGGCGTGCTCATCATCGTGATCGCGTTCCTTGCGGTCGGCTGCTGGCTGGGCTGGCACGCCCAGCGGGCCAAGTCGGCGCACGGTGACGTCAAGGTAGCCAAGGGCCGCCTGTCAGGAGGCCGGAAGACGCGGCTGCGCGCCGGCCTTTGGGTGGTCGGCATCGGCGTTGGCACGATACTGGTCATATCGGCCATGGCCCGGGCCTGAGCCAAGCCCGCTGAGATCAGGGCGGCCGCATCCCCATGCCGCCGCATCCCATGCCGCCGCATCCCCATGCCGCCGCATCCCCATGCCGCCGCATCCCCATGCCGCCGCATCCCCATGCCGCCGCATCCCCATGCCGCCGCATCCCCATGCCGCCGCATCCCTCGCGCCGCGGCCCGCACCGGGCCGCGGCGCCGCCTGCGCTCCTCGCTGCTCCGGCGCAGTGGCCCCGATCCCGCAGATAGTTGAGTTGGTCAAAGATTGACAGGATGAACCTCCGGCTCGTAAGGTTGAGCTACTCAACTATTGACATCCTCTAGCAACTTAACCTCCAGGAAACCTTAGCCTCCAGCGGCTGAGCCCCGGGACCGGGGCAGCCGCCGGACCAGAACAGGAGTCAGGCGTGCCAGGCGAATCGCGCACGGAGCAGCTCAACGCGGAGATCCAGGAGTGCGTGTTCGAGCTGACCGGCCGGATCATCGGCCAGGCTGAGCGACTTGCCCAGCGCCTGGGCATCCCGGTCATCTTCATCAAGGCCCTGACCACCCTGAACGCCCCCATGGCGATGAAGGATCTCGGTAAGCGCCTGCACTGTGATCCCTCGTTCGTGACGGCGGTCGCCGACATGCTGGAAAAGCGCGGCCTGGCCCGGCGCGAGGCGCATCCCGGTGACCGGCGGATCAAGAACCTGATCCTCACCGCCGACGGGAGTGAGCTGAAGCGGCGCCTGGAATCCGAGCTTGCCGCGCGGATGCCCTGGAGCTGCGGGCTCGATGATGACGAACGCGCTCAGCTGCTGGCCCTGATCCGCAAGATGCTGAGCGCGGAGGCCCCGGCCGAGGACGCCGAGGCCGGCGGTGACGCCGCCGCCGGACCGGTCACGGCCATCGTGCCACCCCTGCCCGAGATGACAACACCAGCCGGATCCCCTACCCCCCCGGCACACGCGGGGGAGGTGGATATCACCGTGGAGGTCCCGTCGGCCATCAGCTAGGCCACGGCGACTTCACCCGTCCACTGCCAAGCGGCGCACCGCCGGCCTGACCGGCCTTGCGTAGGTCCCGTGCGCCCCGCGCCCGATGAAGCGCTCGCGGAGACCGCACCTCGCACATCCACCAGCTAGCACAGCCATCAGCAAAAGGAGTAATCCCGAATGTCTGAAAAGACATCCGCGGGCGGAACGACGTCGCCTGGGGGCACCGCCGTCATCAACGGCGTGTCCAGCGCGGCGCGTCCGCCGGCTCGCAGTCATCTTGGCCTGGCCCTGGTCGTCATCGCGACGGCTCAGCTCATGGTGGTCCTGGATGCCACCATCGTCAACGTAGCGCTGCCCGACATCCAGAAGGCACTTGGCTTCTCCGGCGCCGGCCTGGAGTGGGTCGTCAATGCCTACGCCCTGACCTTCGGCGGCCTGCTGCTGCTCGGCGGCCGCGCCGGGGACATCCTCGGGCGCCGGCGGGTCTTCATCGCCGGCATCGTCTTGTTCTCGGTCGCGTCCCTGCTCGGCGGATTCGCCACCTCGGAGGCATGGCTGCTGGGCGCGCGCGCCCTCCAGGGGGTAGGCGGGGCGATTGTCGCGCCCACCGCCCTGGCGCTGGTCACGACCACGTTCCCGGAAGGGCCGCCGCGCAACCGGGCCATGGGCGTGTACGCCGCGATGAGCATCGGCGGGGCCGCGATCGGCCTGATGGCCGGCGGTCTGCTCACCACCTACCTGTCCTGGCGCTGGGTGCTGTTCGTCAACGTCCCGATCGGCGTCGTGGTGGCACTTCTCGCCCCGCGGGCGATCGCCGCCTCGCCGCGCAGCACGCGCGCCTCCCGTCGCGGATTCGACATCCCGGGCGCGATCACGAGCACCCTCGGCCTCGCGGCCCTGGTCTATGGCCTGTCCAGCGCGGCTACCACCGCCAACGGCGTCTCGCACTGGGGTGACACCAAGGTCATCGTCTCGCTGGTGGCCGCCGTAGTCCTGCTCGCCGTGTTCGTCCTCATCGAGTCGCGCAGCAAGCACGCGCTCATGCCACTGCGGATCTTCCGCAACCGCAACCGGTCAGGCGCTTACCTGATCATGCTCTGCGTCGGCACGGCGATGTTCGGGATGTTCTTCTTCCTGACGATCTTCGTGCAGACGGTCTGGGGGTACACCGCGCTGCGGACCGGCGTGGCCTACCTGCCGATGGTGGCCACCATCATGGTGATGGCCGGCGTCAGCGCCCAGCTGGTGCCGCGGATCGGCGCCCGGCCGCTGCTGCTGGCCGGATCGGCCATCGGCACCGGGGGCATGTTCTGGCTGTCCCGCATCAACGAGCACAGCACCTACACCGGCGGCCTGCTCGGCCCGCTCATCGTCACCGCGGCCGGCCTGGGCATGCTGTTCATGCCGCTGACCCTGATCGCGCTGTCCAAGGTCGAGGACCGGGACTCCGGCCTGGCCTCCAGCCTGCTGAACACCGGGCAGCAGGTGGGCGGCTCGATCGGCCTGGCCGTGCTCGGAACGGTGGCCTGGACCGTGGTCTCCAACACCGCCCGGAACTCGGCGGCGCACGCGAAGGCCCTGGCCACCGCGGCCGCGAAGGCCGGTCACCCGGTGCACCTGAGCGCCGCGCAGGTAAAGGCCGCTTCGGCCGGCATCTACGACCACGCGCTGTCGGTCGGGTTCTCCCGCGGGTTCGAGGTGTCCGCGCTGATCACCTTCATAGCGCTGCTGCTGACCATCGCGATGATCCGGGTGAAGCGCGAGGACCTGGCGGGCATTCAGCCCATGCCGGGCGGGTAACGTCCGTCACCCCGGGGGCCGGGACCGTTCGGGTCCCGGCCCCCGCGGGGCTGGCCGGGTCAGGGGACGCACCAGGTGGGCGCCGGGAATCCGGCGCGTTCTGCGAGGGCGCCATCGATAAACGTGGTGACGGCCGGCGCGAAAGCCGGCCCGCCGGCTTCGACGTCGGCGGGGTCCGCGGAGGTGGTCCCATTCCTGGCGGAAGGGTCGGCCCATCCTCGGGCTCTGGCACCCGGTGATGGGACCAGCGTGTTGCCATGACCCGGCCGTCGTCGGGACATGCCGACCGCCGCTCCACACCGGGCATAGGGCTTGCTCACCCGGGCCGGGCATGGGCGGCGACGTCGGCGATGAAGGCGACGATGCGCGTGGCCGCGTGTCCGCCCGGATCGAGGTCGGTGTTGTAGACGCCGATGCTGCATCCGCGGCACCCGCCGGTACGCAGGGCGGCCGTCGTGACGGTCACGAGCTCGGTCCAGGTGAGTCCGTCGGGAGTGGCGGGGTCAGTGGCCGCGTCGCAGGCCGGGAACTCGCTGCCCGCGAGCACGTCGAGATCGATGTGCAACCACCACCCGTGAGCGTGCCTGACGAGGTAATCTGCCGCATCGGTCGCGATGCCCGCGGGGTCACCACGCAGCTCCTCGAGAGAGTGCAGCGGAACCTGGCCCGCGATGGTGGGCACGCCGATCTGCCGGCGGTAGAGGTGGTCGCGCTGACCTAGCATGACGATGGTGTCCAGATCCAGAGCCGGAAGCCGGCTCCGCAGCGGTTCCGGCGCGTGCGTACCGGTCAGGCCCAGCAGGAGCGCGATCTCCATGCTCGCCGCCTCACCGGTGTCCGACTGCTCCATCGTGGTGGCGTCCTCGTGGGCGTCGACGAACAGCAGGCCGGCCCGGCCGGTGGTGTCGCGCAGCGCCGGGATCGCCGCGAGCAGAACCGCACAGTCCGCGCCGTAGAGCAGCGGGAAGCGGCCGGTGCGCAGGCTGTGCCCGACGCGGGAGTAGACGGTGTCGACCATCGCCAGCAGTGCCGGTTCGTTGATGAAGCCGGCCGGGCTGCGTGCGCTGGTCGGCGCGGGGAGGATGACGTCGGAGGTGAGCTCCGCGGCCGGCAGCGCCGTCTCAAGGCCGGCCGCGCGGAGCGCCTGCGGAGCCCCCGCCTGGCCGGGCGAACGACCCATGCCGTCAAAGCGCACGCCGACAAGGTCGATCTCGGCGGCTGGGTCCGACGCCATCCGTTTCCTCCGCTCAAATCCTGTGCACGACGCCCAGGCGGTCATCCTGTCCCAATGGACGGTGGAACGCGGCACTCCTGTCCCGTCCGGCCAGCCGGCGATTCCGAGATTGGTCGCTACGAGCTCGCGGGAACCCGGGTCCTCGGTCGAATTGTAGACAGGTGCGTAGAACATCAAACTCGTATGCTTCCGTGTCGCGAGCGAGCTGTGTCAGATGCCGAGCCCCATACGGAAACTCCGCAGGTCGGAGGCAGGCTCACGAGAGGCTGTCCCGTAAGACCCGCCCGGTGAGGATTACCGCACGGGTGGGCTATGCGGGACACCGCAGGGACGCCTGTAGGCTCCTTCCGCAGGGCTAGGCGAAAGGGCCTTCTGCAACGCCTCCGTCGTTGCCAAAGCTCGCGACAGGCAGCAGTCCGATCGTGACTGGGGCCCGTTCCCCAGCCGACGGCTGTGACGCCCAGCCAGGGGTAGGCGCACAGAGCAGCGCGATCTGCGCGGCGATTGCTGATTAACGGCTCGAAGCAGCGCTCGCACGTAACGAAGCCTCGGAATGTGCCATGGCAGACGGAGGAACGTAACGGAGCGTTACGGTGACCCTGGCGCCGGCCACGTCGCCATAGACCCTGGACTCACCCGCCAATCTCCTATCTGCGCGGCTAGGGACAAGTGAGCGGCCGCTCTTGACAAGGTGCAGAGAAGCCTCCATGCCGCGCGGGTGACCAGCGCCCATGCGGCCCCTGTCGCCGAGTGCCAGCAGCGCCTGCCGGTACAGTGCCGTGCCGTGCCGGCCGTAGATGCCCGCGGCCCGGTCACGGGATGCGCTCAGCCCGGTGACAGGCCTCGTGCCAGCTCTGGCCATGAAAGCCCCCGAACATCCCGGCAGTTACGGCGCACAGCGGATGGCTACCAGGGTCCGAAGCAACTATTTCTGACGCTAGCACCGGCACGGCCGCGATCACCGGCGGGTCCTCCCGGCGGCCGGCGGCAGCCGGGGGCTGGTCACAGCGCTCAGCTCACAGCTTGCATCACCGGCCGGGGCTGCGGCCGGGCCGGGCCGGGGTGGCCGCTGGCGGGCGGCTGGCCGACGGGCGAGGGGAAGACGAGCGATCGGGGGGCGGCGCCGTCAGCGGCGGCCTGGCCGGTGGCGTCGGCGACCTCGAACCAGGTGAGCAGGGTGGTCACGGACAGGATCCGGAGCACGGTGCCCTGCGGTCCGGCCAGGGCCACGGTGCCGCCCCGGGCCCGGGCCTCCCGGGCGTGCCGGATCAGGACGCTAAGGCACGCGCAGTCGATGAACGCCAGCCCGCTGAGGTCAATGATGCTGCGCGGCGGCCCCTGCCAGCAGATGTCCCGCAGGCAGGCCTGCAGGGCCGGGGCGTCCAGGACATCCAGGTCGCCACGCAGGCGGATGACGGTCACGTCGTCGTGCTCGCGGCCGGTTAGTGCCGGCATGGGTACCGGCCGGAGGGCAGGAACGGTCATCGAGATGCCACCTGGCCTGCCTGGAGTTGTCACTCGCTACCGAGGTCCAGAGCAGCCGGGAGCGCGAACTCGCCTGCGCTCGGCGAGGGGCGGCGTCCCTGGCCGTGACGCTACGCCCGATCCGCCGGGGCGGCAAGCGCGGCCTACACCGGCCGGGCCGGACAGCCTGCCTCCCGGCAGCCCGGACCCGGGGTGCGGCCGGGCGGCAGCGCCCGCTAGCTGGCGAGCCGCCGGACGGCGAATTCTGGCGTGAGGGGAGTGACAGCATGCGGCTACTACCGCCGCGTGTCGTTTGACACCCGCGCGGCCGGGCAGTTCAGGGCAGCGCGGGAGGCGAGCGCGTGGTGCTTACTGGCGCGCCGGCTTGCAGCGCGGGATGCCCCGGGCCTCAGGCCGGAGCCGGAGGGCCAGAGCTGGTGATGCGGCGGTGAGCACGGCAGCGACGCCTGGCGGGCCCGTCGGCGGGTTCCGCCACGAGGCGCTGCTGTACTCCGGCACGGCCGGGTTCCTCGCCGGGACCATCCCGTTCCTCCGCCAGGCCGCCGCGGCCGGTGACCCGGTCCTGGTCATGGTGACCGCGGCGAAGGCCAGGCTGCTCCGCCGGGAGCTGGGGCCCGCCGCCGCGCAGGTGAGCTTCGCCGGCGCGGCCGGTCCCGCCCGCAATCCGGCGCGGCTCCTGGCCGTGTGGCGGGCATTCGGCCGGGCCCATGCCGGCGCCTTGCGGCTGCGGGGGATCGGCGAGGCAGCCGGCCCCGGCCGCTCGGGAGCCGAGCTGGCTGAATGGCACCGGCACGAGGCGCTGCTGAACGTCGCCTTCGACAGCGCCGCGCCCCCGTTCTGGCTGCTGTGCCCCTACGATCGCCAGGCGCTGGCCGCAGGGGTGATCGACGAGGCCCGCCGGACCCACCCGTTCCTGGCCGGCGGCGGTCACCGGCCGCCCGGCGGCGCCTTCCGGCCCGTCGACCTGTCCGGCCCGTTTGCCCGGCCGCTGCCGCCCCGGCCAGCCGGGGCGGCAGGGCTGCCCATCAGGCCCGGCGGCTTCCACGCCGTGCGGGCCTTCACCGCCGCGCAGGCGGAACAGGCCGGGCTGGCCCCCGAGCCGGCCGCGGACCTGATCCTGGCGGTGCACGAGATCGCCGTTAACAGTGTCCGGCACGGCGGCGGGCACGGCGAGCTCCGCGCCTGGACTGAGGACCGCTGGCTGGTCTGCGAGGTGTCCGACCAGGGCCATCTCACCGACCCGCTGGCCGGCCGGCTGCCGCCCGCCCTGGACGGGAACGGCGGAGCGGGCCTGTGGACCGCCAGCCAGGCCTGCGACCTGCTCCAGATCCACTCCACTCCGGCCGGCACCGTCATCCGCCTCAGCCAGCACCTGTAACCACCTCACCTCTCGCAGACGGCACCTGCTGCCAGGTCCACCGACGCCGGGCCGGCCCGGCAAGCCAGTACCCGTGCATGACCGGTCCCGCCCGAGCCAGCAACCCCGGCGCTTCGCGACCAGACCGCGGGCTTACCGCCTGCCAGGGCCCGCCCGGACCGGACACCCGGCCTGATCCGGCGCGGCTTCCAGTGGACCGCGGACCCGGCGGACATGGACTACTGGCTCAGCGGCAATGCCCCGGTGATCGTGGCCCTGTCCCGGCCGGCCGAAGACCTGGCCTGGTGGTTCGACGTCCCAAGGAGTTCACCGACCCCCGCCGCCACACCGAGCGCACCGTCACCATCAGCAATCACCAGCAGTCCTTCGACGAGTAAGCCGCCGCCGCGATCATGCACACCACCGTCCCCCTGCGGATATGGCATCTACCTCGCCGCACCGCCGAAGATCGAGATCCTGACCACAACCTGTTGCCAGTGCAGGCCTGCCCGCCCTGACCTCGCGCTGATGCCCGCGAGACGGAGGCGGTCGAAGTGGCTGCCGCCGCGCTGGCCACGCTTCTGGACGGTCCCGGCGGCACGAGATGAACACGGAAGGGGGCGCCCGGCACTGCCGGACCCGCGCCGAGGTCGCACAGGCAGGTCGCGACGCGGGAAGCGGATGCCTCTGCCATCGGCGTATACGGCCAGAAAGGTCGCGGCGGTGCAGAGGCAGGCGGAGCTCAAGCACGCGGGGCTCGGCCTGCGCCTGGGGCAGAGGGCGCCCCTCCAGCATGGCCATGTCGGCCAGGATGCCCGCGGCGGCGCCGAGGTAGGTCTTGTTGCTGATCAGCGGCGCCGTCCCCTTGTAAGCGGTGACGCCGGCGTCCTCGAAGATGAACGCGCCGAGCAGGAAGTTGTCCTCGCTGGCGTAGACGTCGAAGGTCTGCCCTGGCTTGATCAGCCCGGCCGCCGTCGCGGCCGCGGTGAAGCTGTGCCGGATGTTGATCGCCGGCCGGGCTACCACCGCGCTGCCCAGGGCCTCGCGCAGGAACTTCACGTGGTCGTACTCGTCGCGGGCGATCCCAACCCCGTCGTCGCCGAGTCCCTCCTGGACCGGCTCATCGACAACAGCCACCAGGTCTTCATGAACGGACCCAGCTACCGGCCAAACAAGCGACCCGGCCAGCGCGTCACCACGACAGCAACCGAGCCCGCGAAGTAGAACAGAACCAGGCCAGGACCTGGTCAATTACGTGAGCAACACCCCTGCTCAATAATGTGACCGTCGACACCGACGGCTGTCTACGGATACCTGGCCTGGTCATTTCTCGTCGAGTTCGGGGGCGGCATCGTTCACACCAGTCACTGCTACTGGACACATGCGACTTCCACATGGTTCCCGCCAGTCCCGACTAGTCGAGCGCGGCGGTCATCACCGGCCTCGGGCTGCTAGGAGCAGTCCTCGGCGGCGTCCTACTCTGCCGTCGCGACCAGAAGAACGCATGACCCAGCCTGCGTTGCCATGCATGACCGCCCGGCACCGCCAACGCGCTACTTTGCCCCGATGATGGTCGTTGGGTAACCCCACGGAGCGTGTTAACAGCCTCTGCTCGGCAGCGCGGAATCCCGGAGTTCTGGCACGCGGGTAGAACTAGGGGCGAGCAAACGTCCCGAGCGGGCACAACGGCAGACTCGTGTACCGGTCCCGGCCGGCGCAACAGGCGGCGGGCTGCCGCACACCGTGAAGGAGCAATCCCATGACCGAGAGCATGATCACGGTCGCCCTGGTCGTCGGCGATCCCGCTCACGAGGGCCTGGAGCTGAACGAGACCAGCCTGGCAGCCGCCGCGAGGACCATCGAGGTTCATGGCGCGGTCATTCACGGCCGG
>Ga0208589_1000011_pt1 | contig 94906 bp, 71 predicted proteins | sample NGESurshal092012_2_FD_184486 | JGI IMG/M metagenome (GOLD analysis project Ga0208589, IMG submission 184486) | Arctic peat soil microbial communities from Barrow, Alaska - NGEE Surface sample F53-2 shallow-092012 (SPAdes) | ecosystem: Environmental > Terrestrial > Soil > Wetlands > Peat ...
GACGGCCTCCTTCCGGCTGTCGGTGGTGCTGCCTCTGGCGGTGGCGGGTTAGCCCCAGGTCTCGGCACGGCGGTTGCGCATGACGGCCTCCTTCCGGCTAAGAAATAGCAGGTCATACCCCTTGGCATAATCCGGTCACGATCACGGTGACGACAAGACCGTTTGGAGGGTTTTCGCTCGTAACCTGACATTCCTCGTTTGTTGTCCATGACAATGCGAGTTGTCACGATTACAGTTGGGAACCTGCCTGGCGACGTGAGGTGGCTCCGGGAGGCGGATTGATGGCCAGCGAACCGCGGTCTGGCGTCAGGCGCTGGGCGCCGACGGCATCCGGGTGGCCGCTGTGGGATCTGCCGGGCTGGCTGGTGGGCTTCATCCTGACGATCATCGCCACCGCTGGCATCGCTATCGTCGCCGCTGCGGCCCTGACCTCCTTCAACGCCCGCGACGCGGTCCTGTTTGGCGTATTGCTGGGCTGCGACCTCGCGACTGTCGAGCTGACCCGGCGTTCCGGCGAGCCCGGCGGCGGCCTGATCAAGGAGACCCATGCTGTCTGGGAGCTGCCCATCGCCCTGCTCCTGCCGCCTCTATACGGGCTGCTCACGGCGGTCATCCGGCTGGCCCACACGCAGTGGCGGGTGCGCCGGGCGCTGGCCTACCGCCGGGTCTACAGCGCCTCGGCGCTCGGCCTGACCTATGCGGCGGCGTCGGTTGGCTTTCGGGCGGTCGCGCCGCCGATGGCCGGCTTTCTCTCAGTACCAGCAGCGACTCTGCAAACTTGGGCAATGCTGGCCCTGGCCTGCGGTGCGCTGCGCGTGGTCCTCAATAAGATCCTGATGATAATACCGATCAAGGGTTCTGATCCGGCCACCAGCGTCCGCGCCGAATGGCTCAACCGCCGTGCGTTGTTCGACGACCTGGCCGAGCTGTCCATCGGCGTCCTCGTGGCGGTGGTGGCGACGGCGAGCACTTTCCTGGCGCTGCTGGCGCTGCCATGCGTCACGCTGCTGCAGCGCTCGCAGCGGCACTACCAGCTCCTGAATGAGGCCAGGATTGACGGGCGCACCGGCGCGCTGAACGCCGTTCCCTGGCAGCGTGAGGCATCTGTGAGGGTGACGCGCGCCATCCGCCCGCGCGCCTTCCGCGGCAGCGCCTCCGCGAGGCCGGCTCGCAGAATCCCCCAGAGCGGCCTGGCGCTGTGGCTCCTTCGAGTGCGAGAAGGCCGGTGGGCGCGGCCCGCGGCAGAAGATACCGACAGCGCCCTGGTGGCGCTCCTGATGGTGGATATTGATCACTTCGGCCAGATCAACAACGCGTGGGGTCACCTCAGCGGCAACGTGATACTGGAAGGGACAGCAGCCGCCATTCGCGAGCATCTGCGGAAGACTGACCTGCTCGGGCGATACGGCGGCGACGAGTTCGCGATCCTGCTGCCCGGCGCCAGCGCCGCCGAGGCCGCCGCGATCGCCCACCGCATCTGCTTCGCTATTTCCGAGCTCACCTTCCCGCTGCTGGAAGACGACCGCGGCCTGCCCGAGCCTCGCATCACGGTCTCGGTGGGTGTCGCTGCGCTAGACGGCGGCGCCCACGTTGACCTCGATGTGCTGGTTAGCGCCGCGGACAGCGCCATGTACCAGGCCAAGGCCGACGGCCGTAATACGGTGCGCCTGGTGTCCGTATGAAGCAGGCCGGGAGCCGGGGAAGCGCGGTGCTCCTTAACCCGGAACGGCACCTCGTAAACCAGGAACCGTGCCTCATAACCGTTCGCGTCTGCGCCCGGCCGCTCCGTCCCGCTGTTCAGATGACCGTGAGAGAAGGACTGGCGAATGCCGGGTGAGCTCGTAAGGTGGGCCGGCCGCCTCGACGGGCCGAGATCGTTCAAGGGCGGCTACTTCTACGGCTGGGTCGAGGTAAAGAGCGATCTGATCCAGCCTGAGTCTGCCGTGATGGCGTCGGTCAGCGAGGCCGACGATGCAGGCGAGCGGTTCCCTGGCGACACAGTGATCGTCGTGGGTGCGATCGTGCCCTACGCCGGCGGGGCTCACGTTCAGATCGGCACTGACTCCCTGGGACCGTGGCCGGTAAGCCTGGCGATCACGCTCCTCGTCATCCGTCCCGGGTGATTAGGATGCGCGGCCGGGCCGCCCCTGGGGCCCCCTGAATTACCAGGTACCAGGGCGGCATGCGAGGGGCCGCCTACGACAATTGCCTTTCACCCGCGCGGCCGGCGGTGCTGCCCGTTGGCCTAGCTGTGGTGTTCCATGACATTGGTTACGCGGTGAGGTCGTCGAACGAGAGCTGCGCCGGCAGGGTGAATACAGGGAGCCCGGGGTTCAGTCGCGAATGAGCGCTAGGACCTGCGGGCGCAGTTCGTGGAAGCCGCATCTCCCGGAGCGCCTTTTCGAGAAGGTCCAGTGAGCCAGGATCACGCACTGTACTGCGCCGATGATCGCGTCCTGGCCCGCTGGCCAGTCGCCGAGCCGCCCGGTGAGTGATCTCGTGCGCCAGCCGTAGGCCGATCCTGGGGCTTAGCGAATGGCGCTGGCCAGCTCCGGGTCGTGCTCGGGCCGATACCAGATCGACGAGCAGCGGTCCGCGGCCCGGCAGCGTACCCATAGATGACCTCTCCCGGGGTGGGTCATCGCACCAGGGCAATCGCATGGTAGCCAGCCCACGGTCACTCTTCCGGGCCCCCAGGCGTGGCCGTGGTCGCAGCGAGCCGGGTATGCCCACCAGTCCGGGCGCTGCACGTCGCCGTTCATCCCGTCATTAGAACATACGAGCGAGTTAAGACCTCGCCGGGATCGCTCTTCCATCGCGCGCGCCCTGGCTGAGCAACGTGCCGAGGGCGCAGATCCCTGCGCAAGGGCTGGCCCTGCCGAGAAAGCAGGTCCTGGCCGCCCGGGCGCGGGGAGCCAGTCCCGTAGCCCTGCTCAATGGGAGACGACTGAAGGGGGGGCCAGCCCGGTCAGTCACGTAAAGCAAGGTCCTTGCGGACCGCCGAACTCGCTCATGCAGCCGGTTCCGGAAAGGCCTGTCGCGACAGCCCGCGCGCTGCCCCCGCTAAGCGCAGCAGCCCGCGCCGTCTTCGCGACTCAGCCCAGGCCCGTGCTGCGGCGCCCTGACCTGGGGGCTCATGCGGCGCTCACGAAGCTCAGGCATCCGGACGCCTATGGTGCCCGATGCGGGCGGGCGTGACGAATCAGCGGCACGCGACCATCCCGGACCAGGGGCGGCGCTCAGTGGGCCGATGCGGGAGGAGCGGAAATGACACGACTGGCAGAAGGGGCGGCGGCGGGCAGGTCCTGCGCCAGCACGGCAGCTCGCCGGCGAATCCCGGGAAGGCAACGCGACACGCTTACTCCGGCAGCAGGCGTCACGGCCGTCACCCGCGGCCGGCAGCACAGGGCCAAGGCGCCTGCAGGAGCCGCGTATCCCGCGCCCCGCCTGCGGCCGGTGCTCGCGCGCCGGTGCGCTGGCACCAGCAACTTCCCGCCGCGCCGCCCGCTCCCCGCAGGAGGGCCGAGTTGACGCGGCGCGCGCCAGCACCGCCGGCGCCCCCTGACAGCGGCCGTGCCGCTTAGCCGCCGCAGCTGGGGTGTCGCCCGCCGCTACGTCGCCCCGCCGCTCGCTGCCGGCCTCGCGCTCGCTGCCCGCCGCCAGCCCGCCGCGATCCCGTTCCTGGCAGGGGCGGCCATGGTCGCCCTGTTCTTCCGGGATCCCGCCCGGCTTCTCGATGACTGCGGCAGCGCTGACGGGCACCTGGCCTACGCCGCGGCTGACGGCAAGGTCACCCGGGTCGTCAGGCAGGAGGCCGTGCCCTGGCTGGACCACCCGGACGGGTCGCTGCGGATCGTCACCTACCTGAACCTGCTGAACGTGCACGTCACCAGGAGCCCGGTCGCCGGCGTCATCACGGACATGCGCGACGCCGGCAGCGGCTTCCGCCCGGCCTTCGCCGCCGCCGCCGACCACAACAAGCAGGTCCGCGTCACGGTCGCCAACCCGTACGGCGACGTCGGCGTCATCCTCGCCGCCGGCATCCTCGCCCGGACGATCACGACGTGGGTGGCCCCCGGCGGCGTGGTCACGCCCGGCCGGCGACTGGCGCTGATTCACTTCGGCTCCCGGACCGACGTCCTCCTGCCGGCCGGCCTGTTCGAGCCGCTCGTGCGGCCCGGTGACAGGGTCGTCGGCGGCCAGACCGCCGTCGCCCGCCGCCGCCCTCTCGATGACCCGCGGCAGGCTCCCGCGCTCGAGGACATCCCGGCCGCGGCCCGGGGGGCGCAATGAGCCGGGCCGCGCAGCGCCGAACGGCTGCCCGGCGCATGCCGGGACTGATCTCGTACCGGGCCCGGGCCCGGGCCCGCGTCCGCGCCAGCGCGGGCAACCGTGAAATTTCCCGGCCGGGCCCGGTGCGGCAGCTTATTGTCCACGCCGTCACGTTGGCGCCGGGGCTAGCCGGCAGCTGGCGCCGCTACCCGGGCCAGGCCGCCGCGCCGCCGCGCCATCTGGCCGGCTGCGGGCGAGGCCGGCGGCCGGCAGGCACTATGCCGGCGCGGCGGGCGTAGGACCATGCCGCAGCTGCGAGCGCATCGTCCGGACGCCATCAGTGCCCTGCTGGCCGCAGGCCGGGAGTCCTTCTCGTTTGAGTTCATGCCGCCGAGAACTGCGGAGGACGAGCGGAAGCTCTGGCTGGCCATCCGGAAACTGGAGCCGCTGCGGCCCGCGTTCGTCTCCGTCACGTACGGGGCAGGCGGCTCGACGAGGGACCGGACGGTCCGCATCACCGGCAGGATCGCTGAGCAGACCACGCTTACCCCGGTCGGGCACTTCACCGCCGTCGGCCATTCTGTCGCCGAGCTGCGGGGGGTACTCGGCGCGTATGCGGCCGTCGGGGTCCGCAACCTGCTCGCGCTCCGCGGCGATCCGCCGGGGGATCCGCGTGCCGAGTGGATCCCGCATCCACTCGGGCTCCGGTACGCCGAGGACCTCGTCCGGCTGATCAGGTCCTCCGGTGACTTCTGCGTGGGCGTGGCCGCGTTCCCCGAGGGCCACATCCGCTCCCCGGATATGGACGCCGACGCCGCGCATTTCGTCGCCAAGTGCCGCGCGGGCGCGGATTTCGCCATCACCCAGATGTTCTTCTATCCCGAGGACTACCTGCGGCTGCGGGACCGGGTCTCCGCCCGGGGCTGCCACATCCCGATCCTGGCCGGGATCATGCCGATCACCAGCGTGCCACTGATCGAGCGGGCCATCGCCCTGTCTGGCGCCCGTTTCCCGCCGGAGCTGGCCGGCCAGCTGCACGCCCACCATGACGACCGCGATGCGGTGCGCGAGATCGGCGTGGAGTTCGCTGCGCGGATGTGCGAGCAGCTGCTCGAGGAAGGCGCGCCCGGCTTGCACTTCTACACGCTGAACGGCTCCCGGGCGACTCGGGAGATCTACGAGCTGCTCGGGCTGGCACGTCGCGGACCCCGACGGGGCCGCGGGCCGAGGGCACCGAATGACGGGCCAGCGCTTCAGGACACCACCCCAGGCAGGCACTGCCGCCAGTCGGCATGCCTGGATCCCCCGCCGACGGGAGCGAAAGGTGATTCGAGAGATGGTAGGTAGCACGCTACTGGACACACCCGTCGCAGGGGCCAGCGCCCTGCGCGACTACATGGCCGGCCAGGCGGAGCGCCTCCCGGTCGTCCTACAGTGCGACGGCCCCGGGCAGCACCACCTGCCGCTTGGCGGCGTGCGGCGGCAGGACGACAGCGCCGGCGGCAAGGTCCTTCTGCTCGCCGCGCCGCCGCACCGCTGCGAGCAGAAGGCCATGACAGCAGGAGACCTGCACGGATACCTTGCGCGGTCTCTCGCCGCCTGGCCGGGGAACCCGGGCGTGCTCTTGCAGGGCGTCTCGCCTGCCGGGCAGCCGGAACACTGGGCGAGCTGGCCGGAGCTTGCGGCCGCCGGGCCGGCGCTCTACCGCGCCGACGAGGGCCGCGGGTGGTACGGCACTATCTACCTGCCACCCGAATTCCAGCCGCCTCACCCAGCGCCCTGCCCGCCGCCAGATGACGCCATCCGGGTGGTGCTTCTTCTCCCGGCCGGCAGCGACGGGTGGCCAGGCAGCGTCAGGAGCGCAGGATGAGGGCGGCCGGGCGCGGGCGGCGGTGCCGGAGGTGCGGCCGCCGCTGGCGCCCGTGCGTCTTGCTGTACAAGGGCTTCCGCACCCGGAGCCGGCTGGACAGCCCTCACCCGGGGCGAGAGCGCCGGGCTGCCCCGCAGCCTGGCTGACGAGGCCCGGCTAGGCGCTGGCCAGGGCCGGGAGCTGCTCGCTGGCCGCCCGCGCTCCGGCGACCAGGCTCTGCAGTTTGTCGGCCACGATCTGCGGGGCCAGGTTCGGCATCCTGGCGATGGTGCCGAAGCCGCAGTCGGTAATCGCGATCACCCGATCGCGGCCGACTACCGCCGCCGCCTGGAGCAGCGCGGCGGCAACGGTCCGCGGGTGCTCGACGATGGGGCTGACCGAGTCGATAACGCCGACCCCGAGCTTCATCTGCCCGGGCAGCGGATAGTCGGCGAGAGTCTCGATCTCCCAGCGGTGCCGCCCGTTGGACATCTCCAGGGCAAGCTCGCCGACGTTAGCCTCGTACAGCTCGCGCAGGATGTACGCCAGCTCGATGTCCCGGTTGTGCGGCAGCGGGGTGTTGCCATAGCAGACGTGCAGGCGAACCCGCGCCGGAGGGATCCCGTCCAGCGCCAGATTCAGGGCCTCCACGTGCAGCCTGACGATCTGGCTGGCGAACCGCCTGGCGGACAGATCGTAGTGGTCGGTTACCCAGCCCATGGCCAGGTCCGGGCTGTCGACCTGAAGCTTGAAGCCAGCGTCGACGATCGCCCGGTACTCACCATGGAGCGCTGCCGCGACGGCGAACACGAACTCCCGGTAGTCCTCGAACGCGCTGGTGCCATGCCGGGCAAGTATGCCGGGGGCAGGAGCGGTCAGGAATCCCGCGACCCCCGGGTAGCTGTCCAGGGCCGCGCGAAACCTGACGCAGCGAGCGGCCACGCCCTCGGGGCGGTGCTGGATGTCACGGGAATCGTTTGACGGCGTCAGCCGGCCCTCGGTCCCGGCGAGCATGTCCACGAAGGACTGCTGGATGCCAGGCTGCCCGGCCAGGCCCTCCATGTCCGCCGGGCGGTAACTCACCGGGGGGCCGGCGAACCCGGTCACCCGGTCGGGGACCATGAACGTTTCGAGGCCGAACTCACCGTCGCTGACCTCATCCAGGCCCAGGCCGGCCTGCCAGGCGACAATCTCGGCGACAGCGCCGGGCAGGGCCCTGCCCGCGGCCTCGCGGTCGCCGAGGAGGACTGCGGGCCGGGGAAATGACCCGGTCGTGGTCTTCAGGATCTGCGGCTGGGTGCCCATGGCAGGGGCTCCGTTCTGGAAGGCGCCGGCTCAGCTTCGGGCTGAGCGTTCACGCGCAGGCCGCCAGCCTGCACGGGCACCCTAGACACCGGCATGCTCACGCCCGGTGAGCGCGGTGTGAGCGCCCAGGTCGGAAAGCCGTAATGTCCCGGGCCAGCGACATCCTGGCCATGGGCTACCAGCCAGCCCGGCCAAGACGATGCTCTCGCTGCATCCCGCCGCCCCTGGCGCGATGACACAGCTAGCCAGGCTCACTAGGCCTAACTAGCGGACCGCGGCGTCCGCTGCAGGCGCCTCCCAAGCCCCGGGCGGCACCCGGGCTGCAGCAGGCTCGGGCCGGGCTCGCGCCCTGCCGCCGCCCCGGCTATGGCCGGAAATGTCCTGGCGCGACTTCGTGTCCGTAATGGCGGGCAGGGTGGTTGCGATGAATACCTCGTGCCATTCCTCTGCTGCCTGCTTGGTTCCGGCTGTGCTCATGTGGCATGCAGCAGTAGTCAAGCCTGCGGACGGGCGGCAGTCAGGACCGCGCATCTACCACGCAGGCAAATAACGTGCCTGCTCAGCGTCCCGTGACGGCGGTCATGCTAACTGCCGGATGGCGCTCCGATGTACGCTGAACGTCATGAACGACGAGCCAATCGACGGGTTCCCGGTTGACCGTAAAGCCCTCATCATCCGGGTCAAGCGCGCCCGTGAGATGTTGCTTCTGCTAGGTCGGCGGGGGCGTCCGGTAGCCGCTGTGGTTCCGGTCGAGCTGGCTAACGCAGCCGAGAAGGTCGGCGGGGCAGACGCCGCAACCCTGATCCTCCTGGACGCCGCCCGGACGATGGCTCCGCCGCCGCCCCCGAGCCGGCAGGCCTGGCTCGACGCAGCCGTCTGACCTCAGTCCCATACGCAGTCGCCGCCAGGTCCCGCGCCTGGCCTCGGGTCGCTGATGGCTGTCCCTCCTCTGGGCGGCATGGTTGCATCAGTCCCTGAATAGCGCGGAAGGCCACCGAGGCCAGGGAATGTCGCCTGAGCGGGGCGAGTCCCCGCAGAAACCGGACCGTCTTACCGCCGTGAGCACGGCCAGTAACTAGTCCCGGTTAAGGCCCGGCGTCGATGACGCGCCGGGGTCAGCGGGGGCGCAAGGCCAGCGGCGGATGACCGGTGACGCCCGGCAGTTCCTGGAGATGAGATACCCAGCCGGGCAAGTTCCGGGCCGCTCCGCCCCTGGTTATCCGCCAGGAGGGTTACAATTCCTCACGAACATACGGTTATCCACGAGACTGTCCGTGGAGGCAGGCGATGGGCCCCCCTGATCGCGACTGGGCGGCCACTGTGCGCAGGTGGTCCGTGTGGGAGCTCCCCGGCTGGGTGCTGGTCTTCGTGCTCGTGGTCATCGTGGCTGACATCGGCGCTATCACTACAACGACCCTGTTCACCGCGGTGCGAGGGCACGACGCCGAGATTTTCGCTGTCCTGCTCGCCTGCGATCTTGCCATGGTCGAACTGACCCGGCGTAGTGACGAGCCGTCGGGACATATCAGGGGAGCGCATGCGATATGGGAGCTGCCGCTCGCCCTGCTGCTGCCTCCCCTGTACGGGCTGATCGCGCCGGCCATCCGTATTGCCTTCACCCAGTGGCGCGGTCACCGCGCGCTGGCCTACCGCCGCATCTACACCGCGGCCGTGCTCGGCCTGACGTACGCGGCGAGCTCGGTGGTATTCCACATGATCAGGCCGGATCCCGCCGGGTCCTTGCTGCACCCGCCGCCGCGGGCGGCGGGCTGGGCGCTGGCATTCATCTTGTGCGGCCTGCTGCGCGCCGCATTGAGCGTATTCCTCATGATGACAGCGATCAGGGGCGCTGACCCGTCCGTCAGCATCCGGGCGGAAGTCCTCAGTCGTGAAAGCTTGTTCACTGAGGCCGCCGAGTTGTCGGTGGGTGCGCTGATCGCTTACGCGGTCACCGGCTCCCCGCTGCTGGCGCTGCTCGCGCTACCGCCCGCCACTATGCTCCAGCGTTCTGAGCGGCATTCCCAGCTTTCCAGCGACTCCCGGGTCGACGCCAGGACCGGCCTGCTGAAGGCTGCCCCGTGGCGGCGGGAGGCGGCGGCGGAACTGCGCCGGACAGCGCACGGCGGCGTGCCGCAGTTCCTGGCCCTGGTAAGCCTGGACAACCTCGCGTCGGCGGTCGAGTCTGCAGGGCCGGCGGCCGGCGGTCAGCTGCTCGGCCGCGTCGCCGTAGTGCTGAGGAACCTCCTGCCCGGGCAGCTGATCGGCGGGTTCCGGGACGATCAGTTCGCGATCCTGCTGACGTGCGCAGAGACTGCGGCTGCCCGCAGGATCTGCGAGCGAGTTCACAGTGAGATAGCAAGCAGCGCGATCGAGGTCGAGACCGGGGGGCAGTCCACGCTCGTGTTCCGGCTGACGGTCTCCATCGGCGTCGCCGGTCCAGCCGACTCGGGAAGGCTGCCCGACCTTGTCGGTGCGGCGACGGCGGCGCTGACAGAGGCGCGCCACTCCGGGTGGAACAAGGTAACCGTCTACGCCGACCTGGAGGGCGGGGCCGCTGAGGCCTGGCCGACCCGAAGCGCCTGACGGCCCGCCGCCGCGCCGGGGGGAAACCGCGCGGCTGCAGGCGATCTGATGGTTATCATCCTGGAAACGCTCACTCAGTGGCATCCATGCCCGAAGGAGGCGATCCGCCGCAGTGACTGCGCCGGAGGAACCGCCGGTCACAGAGATGAGTGATCCAGGCCAGGGCCGGCAGTTCGTCTGCTGGCGGTACGCCGTCCGCGGAGACGTACCTGAGCCGGTCATTGAGGAGATGCGGCGCGCCCACCAGGCACAGATGCAGCTGATCGAGACCGAGCTGGAGCATGAGCAGGCGGTTGCGGCCATCTGGGCGTCCGTCCCGGAGTACGCCAGCGCCAGCGAGCGTCTCCAGAACGCCAGTTCCTCGGTTCGGCGCCTCGCTGCGCAGGCCCGGAAGGAGAGACTTGCCGCGGCTAGCGGGCGGGCGCAGCCGGAAACTATGGATCAGCTCCGGCTGGCCCGCGGTGAGCTAGCCCAGGCGAAAGACCGGCTGAACCGCATCCGCGAGGAGGCGGGCCCGGCCCTCGGACCGCAGTTCGCAGCGGCCCTGGACACCCACCGTGCGTCAGTCAGGGCCCTGTACCGCCAGGCGGTAGGCCGCGGCCTTTACCGGGACAGCTACAGCGAGGTCCTCGCCCGGCACCGTCAGGCGGTGACCCGCGTCCGGGAGGCCCGCCGGGAAGGCCGGGCGGCGTCACTCGTCCGGGAGGCCCGCCGGGCAGGCGGGGCGGCGACACTCTGGGCGCGCCCGTGGGATGGTACCGGAACTGTGACGGCCCAGCTCGCGCGGCGAGCCGACGAGCCGGCCCGGAGTCCCGGCGTGATCGCCGCCCCGGACGGGAAGTACCGTAACCAGGCGCTGCTCCAGCCGTGGATCCTGCCAGCCGAGTGGGAGATGATGCCCGGCCGGGCGCGCCGCCCCCTGCAAGCAGGCACCCTGAGGCTGCGGATCGGCTCCAGCGTGATCAGCGAGTTCGCGGAACTGATGGACCTGCACGGGAGGGGATTTGCCGCGGAGGCGGAGAGGTGGCTTTCCGCGTACCCGGTGCCAGACGACGCGCAGCGGGTGCTGCTGGTGCTGGCAGCGCACGCGGACGAGGTCGCGCGGGCGGCGTCTTCCGGCGCCCGCACCGGCGCCCGCGCTTCGGGGTATGAGGGCATGCGCCGCAAGGCACTGCGCGCGCAGGTCAAGCTTCCCCCGGACCGCCTGGCCGCCGCGCTCGAGATCCTGGCTGAGAAGGGGAGGCTTGCCGCAGCCGGAAGGTCGTGGGCGCTGCGCGGCGTGACCGCCGCCGACTGGGTGACCATCCCGGTCACGGTGCACCGGATGCTGCCGCCCGACGCTGACATCACCAGCATTGAGGTCACCAGGACGCGGACCGGAACCCGGTACCGCGCGCATGTGCTGGTCAGCGCCAGCGTTCCGGTTCCTGCGGCCCGCCGCGCCGGGCCGCGGGTAGCCTTGTGCGCCGGCTGGCGGCTGCTGCCGGACAACTCGATCCGGACCGCCGTGATCGCCGGCGCGCCGCCCCCGCCCCCGCAGCTGGCCGCCGCCGGGATCGTCCGGGATCGGGGCAGCTGGGCGGAGGTCGTCGCGCCCGCCCGGTGGCGGGAACTCGAGCGGCGGATCAGCAACACGCACGCCAGGCGCATGCGCGGCCTGGCCGCCATGCGGGAATGGCTGGCCGGATGGCTCGCTGAGCACCGCGAGCCAGCCGCGCTGCTGGACCCGGACGGTGCGCTGAGCCCAGACGGGGCCCCCCCTTCTGAGGTCGCCGACCTGTACGCAGCTGCCGCACTTCGCTTGCGGCAGGCTGCCCCGCCCGGATGCGAGGAACCCGCCGGAAGGCTCTGGGCCTGGCGGCTGCACAACCGGCGGCTGCATAACTGGGAGGCCAGCGAGCGGGAGCAGCTCATCGCGCGCCGCAACGACTCCTGGAAGAACGTCGCCGCATGGGTCACCGGCGCCGCCGGCGCGGTCATCATGGCCGGGTTCCAGGCCGATGGGCTGGCCGGCGAGGACGACAGCCGCGAGCAGCGGGAAGCCTGGGCGTGCCAGCGGCTGGCGGCACCGTTCACGCTGCGCGAGAACGTCACCATCGCGGCGCGGCTTCGGGGCGTCCCCGTCGAGCTCGCAAACAGCCCGGCGCCGGCTGTTCATCACACCTGCGGGACACCGCTAGGTAACGGCGCCCGGCCGGTCGTGATCGCCGCCTGGTGCCCCAGCTGCCACGTCGTGGTAGACCGAGACGCGAACGCCCTTGATGCGCTGCTGACCAGGGTGCCGCCCGTCAGCGGCTGACCCCCGGCGCCGTCTTGGGGTATAAGATGCCATAGTTGGTTGCGCCCAGCGCACGGGCTCTGATTGTGCGACGCCGCGCATCGCCCGGGGACTACGGGCCCCGGCTTGGCGCAAGAGTAAATGTCTGAGGATGGCCCGGCTCTGCCGGGCCTCACTCGGGCACGCGATCTGCGGGCATCCGCCCGCCATGCTCCTCACCTGTCGCACCCGTGATGCCCGCTGGGCACCGGCCCGCGAAACGCCCTGGCTATGATCGTCTGCGACCGCCACCGGCGCCCCATTCCTCAGTAACTACCGACGGAATGACTCACGCCAGGACTGCAGGCCGGGAAAGGTGCCCGGCCTGATGAGAAGCGCCTGGGCAGTCTTCGGGCCGGCTGACATGCGATGGTGCTGGTACCGGCTAGCCCTCGCTGCCGCCTGAGCCGGTCATCGCGGTCACCCGAGCCTGGCTCTTTGCCTCGGCCGTAATCCCAGGGCCAGCGCGCGTATCGCAGCCGCGCCCGCTACCTGGCGCCGGGGTCAGGCGCCCGCCGACAGGCCTGACCACCCGCAGCCTCCCGCGAGCGTGCCCGTGAGATCGGCGGCCGCGTCTCAGCACCGGCGCCAGGTAGCGGGCGGCACCATCAGATGACCCACACCGTGATCGGCCTGACGTTCGTTGTCGCAGTTAATGAAAGCCGGGCGTCCGGCGCGCCGCCTCACGGGCTTCCGCTCGCCCGGAGTGAGGCCGCCCAGGTGAGCTCGCCATCGGCCCCCTGCCCGCGCTGCGGGCCTGGTCAGCAGGTGCGAGCGCATCTTCTGGGTCGTAACAATGTCATTGCCCAGTGGGTCTGACCTGGGGGCTCACGCTGCGCTCACAAGGCACTGCCATATCGACGCCTATGGTGCGTACCGCAGATGCGGGCGAGCTGCTGACCGCAAGCGACGGCACCAGCGTCCTTGCCAGGCCCGGGCGCCGAACAGCGATCCCGCGCCAGGCGCCGTCCTGATCAATGAGGAGAAGCCCATGAAATGGCGTGTACCCCGGATCCTGATCGCCGCAGCCGCTGCCGTAGTCGCTGCGGCGTCCCCGGCAGTCGCTGCGGTGCCCCGCCCCGCCACCCCGGCCGCGGAGCCCGGCGCCTGCCAGGCGCTGCACATCCCCGTCGCCCTGTCCGCCGGCGCCCCGTCCAGCCAGACCGTGTGGGCGCTGTACTGCACTCCCCTGTACCACTCCCGCGGCAGGCCGCCTATCGACATAACCGTGCCCGGGGCGACGTACAACCACGACTATTTCGCGGCCCCGGTGAAACCATGGCTGTACAACTTCACGGACCAGGCCCTCCTCACCGGGCAGGCGGTCCTGGCCTATGACCGGCTGGGCACCGGGCAGTCATCGCACCCGGTGTCCACTGACCTGACCATCACCAGTGACGCCTACGTACTGCACCAGGTCATCGCCTGGGCCCGGGACGCGGCGGGATACACCACGGTTAACGTCATCGGTCATTCTGTGGGCAGTGCCGTCGCCGCGCAGGACGCGGTCACCTGGCCAGGCGACCCGACCCGGCTTGTCCTCACCGGATTCCTCAACAACATGTCACCGGCCACTCCGGCGGCGCTGGCCAATGACATTTACCCAGCCGATGATGACCCGGCGTTCGCCGGCGATGGCCTGGACCCGGGGTACCTCACCACGGTCCCCGGGGTGCGGCAGTCACTGTTCTACGCTGCGGGCGCGGACCCGGCGGTCATCGCCTGGGATGAGGCTCATAAGGATCTTGCCTCAGCGTCCGAGTTCGCGCAGTTCGTTCCGATCATCAGCGCGCCGCCGGCCACCAGCATCACCAGCCGGATTACGGTCCCCGTGCTCGTCATGGTCGGCGAGCTGGACGCGCTCACCTGTGGCGGCGCGGTCGACTGCACCGACCCGGCCGCTGTGCGCGCCTACGAAGCGCCGTACTTCAGCGCCTCGCCGGCCCTGACGGTCACGGTCATCCCCGGGACTGGTCATGACCTGGCGCTGAACCCGACCGCGGTCCTGTCATTCGGCATCATCCGCGCATGGCTCGGGAACAGCTAGCCGGGCCGTGTTCCCGCCCGGGGGAAATCCGGGGATCCAGATCCTGCGGAAGATGGCCGGGGCCGCGCGAGTGCAGCCGCGGCCAGCGCCGGGGTGACACGCTTACGGCACTGGAGGCGGCGATGGCCAGCCAGGCTGAGGCGGATACCCCGCGAGCCCTCCGTCAGGTTCGCGGTCCTCGGCTGTGTCCTGTCCGCTGACGGCACGGTCATCCCGGTACGTCCGCCGCTGCACCGGCGGGTACTTGCGACCCTGCTGTTGTCTGCGGGCACGCCGCGGCCAGGGCCGTGACTCGCCCAGGCCGTCGGGGGGAACTGCCCGCCGCGAGATCCCGGCGCATCTCTGCGCACCGCTGTGTGCGGCTTGCGGCGATGCCTCGGCGAATCGCTGGCCAGCCGGGTGGAGTCACCCGACGACGGTCACAGTTACATGTTCCGGGCGACGCCCGCCGAAGTGGACGCCATGCAATTCGACGAGCTGGCCGCGCAGGGGCGGGCCGCCTGGTACGCAAGTGACCCGGGCGAGGCAGCGGCCGTCCTGACCGGAGCGGCGGGGCTCTGGCGGGACCCGGCTCTGCGTGACGTGCCCGACACGCCCGTCCTAGCCGACCTCCGTGGCACCCTGATACGCGGCCGTGCGGACGCGGAGGACCTGCTGATGGACGCCCGGCTCGAGCTCGGCGAGCATCGCGAGGCGATCGGCGAGCTGCGCGCCACCCTGGGCCGGGATCCCTGCCGCGAGCATGCCTGGGCTCAGCTAATGCTGGCCCTGTCCCGCGACGGCCGCCCCGCTGAGGCCCTGCTCGCCTTCGCCGAAGCGCAGGCCGCCCTGCGCGCCAAACTGGGCTGTGAGTCCGGCCCGTGGCTGACCCAGATCTACCACCAGATCGCCGAAGACGGGGCCAGGCCGAACTCAGATGACAGCCCGGCAGGGCGCCTTGCGCCGACTTCGGCCGCTCAGCCCTTGCCCGCTTTCGCCCGGCCCTTGCCCGCTTTCGCCCGGCCAGCGGGGCGAGGAGCAAGCTGAGGTTCCTCCGGGCCTCGCCCAGCTGCCAGCAGCCGCGCCACCTCCCCCAGTGCCCGCCTTTCCGCCTCGGGCAGTCCTCTGGCCGTCGCGTATATCCTCACCGCGTCAGGCTCAGCGGCGCTGGTCACCTCGGGTCCTTGTGGGGCGAATGCTTCCGCACGGGCCAAGACGTTCAAGACGGCCTCGAAACCTTCCCGGTCGCGCGCTGCATCCGCCACCTGCAGGCCCGCGGCGAGCCAGCGGGCGCACGCCGTCGCCTCACCGCCGGTGAAACCGAGGTCGATCACCGCCCTGGTCAGGTCGTCCGCGATGATCTGGTCGACTTCGGCCACCGCCGCCGCGACCGCCGGGGCGCTGCGCGCCCAGGCCGGGGCTTTGACCCCCACGGCAGATCCCTTGTCCGCCAGGTAGCGGGCCACCTGGGCGGCGATCTCGCCGGCGGTGACAAACCTGACCGGCGGGTTGGACGTGACCGCCCAGCGCCTCATGGTGCTGTCCCGTTCGGCACTGGCGGCAGCCGCTTCCCGTATTTTCCGCAAGATGTCGAGAGGCTCATGGACCCCATCGCCGGACGTATCCGGCAAGGCCGCGATCCGCTCGCGGCGCCAGATCTCCGCAACTGCGCTATGCAGTTCCGGCATATCGCCGAAGTGGCTGTAGAACGATCCGGTGGTCTTCCCCAGAGCAGCGCACAGGTCAGTGAGTGAGATGTCGTAATGGCCCTGGTCCAGCGCGCCGAACATGCCGGTGATGAAATTGTCGCGGGTGAGCCGCGTGCTCCGGCTCATGACACGTGCAGGCGACTAACCGCGCCGCGGCGTGACAGTGGTGAGATGGCACCCGCAGGGGCCCGCGCGGCCGCGGACCCAGCCGACATGCCCGGGGGTTGCATAAACGTAACGCCTCCTAACGTAAACATACCGCTACTGACGCTGCCTCCGGGGCGCCTCCCATTCCGGCCCGGCCGGCCTGCAACCCCAGCTGGCCTGCGCGCTCATCCCGCGCTCACGCGACGGCAGCACAGGCACTTATAACATCCTCCGGACCAGGCCCCATACGGGGGCTCTTGTTGCAGCGGAGGCGGCAACTGTGCGTGACGGGGATTCGACTACGACTATCCCACCAGACCCGGTAGGCCGCCGCAAGGCGGCTGACGGCGACAGCCCGCCGCTGTACGCGGTGTCCGCCGCATCCCGCGAGACGGCGGGCGGCACTGTCGTGCGCGTCACTCTCGGCCCGTCGCAGTGGGCCCTGGTGGCCCAGCCGGAAGGGGTGCAGCTGCTGCGGCCGCCGGCGGTCCCTGCCGGGCCGTTTACCCGGCCACTGCCCGGCGAGTTCGGGCTCGTGCGGATCCCGTGGCTGCCCGATCCGCGTCTCGGCACGGCCGTGCTGCTTTACCGCCACGGGCACACGCTCGTCTACTGCCCCGAACGCGACATAACCGAGCGCGCCGCGTCCCTCTTGTCGGCACTGGCCGGGCCGGCGATCGCCGTGGCGCTCGGCAGCGGCCATCTAGAGCCCCGCTTGACGTTCACCCGCATTGACCACTCCGAGCTCCTAGCGGACCACCGCCACGTAGCGTCGGCCGAGGTGCACGGCTGCGACATCGTGTTCCTTGTATGTTCCGGGCTCATCTCCGCCGCGCTCGCTGACACGCTCGGGCTCCTGTGCACGGTCCACTCCAGGGACCTGCTCCAGCTCGGCCGGGCCAGCCCAGATCACGCAGCCGCCCGCCGCTAAAAGGCACCGCCTGCTGCCCCTGCGCTGGTACCTCGCCGGTCAGCGCCAAACTGGCCCGGGCGCACACGGCCAGAGCGCCGCCGCCGCGAACGACACCCCGGCTGCTGCGGCGCCGGCGAGCACCCCGAGCTGACAGGCCTTTAGCGAACGCGGCGCGGTCGGACGCGCTGCCTCTTGTGCCCGTTTCTGGCTTGCTCCGGCCCGATCGCCGCATGCCATCAGGGCGCCGCAATCCGCCGCGACTGCGGCCCGGCCACAAGCCACCGTAGCTATGTAATGCAACGGCGGGCCCATGCGTCTAACATAAGAGGTGCCATCCGGGTCATAACAGGAGCCATCGGGCCGGGCGGCACGCATATCCGCGCTCAGTCAGCCGCACCTTAGCCGGGCGGGGCTGGCCGACACGGAGGCACCGCCACTTCGCGGGCTCCCCGCGATCGGCGGGGCCGCATGACAGACTTGGCACTTACCCGGTCGCCCGCGGGGCGACCCGGGAGCCGGAGAAGGAGGCACACCGAGGCACGACCAAGCCCCCCGAGGGGGGTGGTCACGAAAACTGAATCCCAGGGAGTCGCCAGCCCGATTGCTTGCCAGGCTGATGCGCTGACGCACTCCCCTCCCGGTCGAAACCGGCCCTGCGGGGCCGGGGCTTCGCCATGTCTCCCGAATGGGGTGAGTTAACAATACCAGGTTGCTGCTACGCAGGCGAGATGCGCCCAGATTCCGCTGGCGTGTCTCCTGCTGTCACCCGATCGCCTCGTCCGGCGCCGACCGTCGCCGCGAATTGCTGGCCGGCCTGGTGTCCCCCGCTTCGTAACAGGGCAGGGCGCTGTCCTTACCAACTGCGCACCCGCCCTGCCACCGCCAGGAATCCGTCGATGACGCTACGCACCCCGGGAACCCGGCCAGGACCGGCTCCCGCTGGAGGAGACCTGTATGCCTAGCATGACAGGCGCTCCTGATCGTCCTGCCGTTCGCGCCGGCCAAAGGCTGGCCCTGCCGCGGCCGGAGGGCGGCCAGACGCAACCCCTCCCCCTGGTCGCGCAGCTGGTTGCCTCTCCCCCGCCCGCTGCCGCCGGCCAGCTCCCACCTGCCGCTCCTGCAGCACCGTCAGCCGGTACGCAGCCGCGCGGCTGCGAGGCCAGGTATAAGCACGGGCCCGGCGAACACGACGTGCCCGGCAAGGGATGCCGCTGTACGCGTTGCAGGCGCGCCAAGCGCGACCGGGCGAATCACCGGGCACGCATGAAGGCATATGGCCGCTGGCAACCCTTCGTGCCGGCCGGCCCGGCCCGGGAGTGGGTACTGATGCTCATGGACTACGGCATCGGCTGGCAGCGCATCGCCAAGCTGGCTGGCCTCACCGAGCGGCCCATAAGCAAACTGCTGTACGGCAAACCGCCCAGCCGCAAGATCAGGCCGGAAACCGAGGCCAAGATCCTCGCAGTCAAACCGGTACTGGCAAACCTGGCCGACACCACGCTCGTCGACCCGACCGGAACCCGGCGCCGGCTCCAGGCACTGGTAGCTGCCGGCCGGACGCAGCGGTGGCTCACCCGCCGCCTCGGGTGGGCACGGAACACCTTTTACGCGGTCATGTACTACCAGGACCACGTGTCAGCCGCGACCGCCAGGACTGTCATCACCTTGTACGACCAGCTGTGGGATCAGCCGCCGTCCCAGGCAACGCCGCAGCAGCGAACCGCCGTCCGCAAGGCCCGCCAGCTCGCCGACCTGCGCCACTGGCCACCCGCGCAGGCATGGGATGACGAAACAATCGACGACCCGCGCGCCAGTGCTGCGGACTACCAGCGGAAGCCCCGGCTCAGCCAGGCGGCCCTAGTCGAGGAAGCTGAGGAGCTCTTCCGCGTACACGGCCTGGACCGGAACCAGGCCGCTGAACGGCTCGGAGTATCGCGTGCCTGCCTCGACAAGGCGATCTCGAGGGAAGCGAAAGCCAGAGCGCGCGCGCAGGCGGCGGCCGCGGCGGTGACGGCCCACAGCACGCACCGCAGCCGCCCGGCCAGAGCCGCAGCCCGGCCGCGCAGCCACATCCCGGCCCGGCCGCGACCCGCCGCAGTCGCCTCCGCGCGGCGGCAATATCAGCGCCCGCGTGGCCGGTATGCGTGCCACCCGGCCCGGATGGCTCCTGTTATGGCCCGGAAGGCACCTCTTATGTCTGGCACGGCGTTGAGGCCGGCGCGCCGGGCGCGGATCCGCCACCGGGCCGGCGACAATGCTGTCTTGATCTCAACGACCTTAGGAGGTGCGCCTAGGCCCTGAAAACGCAGATGGCCCCGCTGGGGGGCCGTCGCGACATATCAGACACCTTCACCCGGGACCCTGCACTTCGAGGTTGGCAGCCAGAGCAGCGCAGGTCCGAGATTGAGGAACCGTGGTCAACGTATCACAACGGCCTACGGCTAGGCCAGGTACGCCTAGCACCGGCACGCCGCGCGTGTCGGCCGCCCCGATTTCCGCCGCCGGCGCTGCTCACAGTTGCTACCGCCTGGACGGCACATGCGGGCGTCATGGCCTTACGCGTTCACCGGCGGTACCCAGCTTGCGGGCCGCGCGCTCCGATCCCCGGTCCTGGCGGACCTTCCGATGCCCAGCCTCGTCCACGGCAGCCACGCCCGGATGCACCGCGCCACCAGAGCTCAGTGCCATCCCCAGCGCCGCCGGCACCGCCGTCACGCCATGCGAAGACCATCACGGCCGGACCCGCGGCACAGCCGCCTGCCTCAGCGGCAGCGGCAGCGGCAGCGGCAGCGGCCGCAACCTCCTACGGCCGGTCTGCGCGCCCGGCGGAAAGCCGCCATCCCATCCGCGCCGGCACCGCCGCCGCACGCCGGTCCGCGCGCCCGCGACTAGCCCGGGCAGGCGGCAGCAAGGCTTTCGTGACCGTCCCCGTCCACGCCGATCTCAGGAGCCGCGCCTAGCCCGATAAATGCCGATGGCCCGGCTGCTGCAAGCCGGGCCATCACGACAACCAAATATCTGCTCGTCCGGAACGCACCCAAGGCCGCCAAACCGAATGTGCGACGCCGGACCCGAGTCCCGTGAAGGGACCCAAAGCCATGCACACGATAACACGGCGCACGGCCAGAGTCGTATTGCCCTCGCAAGGACACGCCTGGCGTGCCTGACGAGAACCCGCCTGGTACCGGCGCCACACCCGTAACTGCCGCAGCCGACGCTGCCCAGGCAGTGTGGCGTGCGCTGGTGCCCCGGCTGGCTGGCGCGCCTCGCATGCGGGTCTCGCGTGACGGTGGCCGCACCTACCCGCGGCGCCACGAGCAGCCCCTGGCAGCCCGCAACCCAGGCCAGCCGGCGACCGTGCCCGTGTATGACGCCATGGCGGCAACGGGCAGGCTGCTCGCAGGCGATTTCGACACCTCCCGGGCCAGCGGACAAGCCGACCCCGCCGGGGCCGTGGCGGCCGAGGCCGCCAGCTTCGCCGCGCTGGTGGCCAGGCTGGGCGGCAGAGTTATCACTGACGTATCCCCCTCGGGTGGCCGGCACGTCCTGGTTCTGTTCGCCGCCGCCCTGCCGTGGCGCGAACTGCGAGACCTCACGCGGGCCGCCGCCCTGCGGTACCGCACCCTCGACCCGGCGCCCATGGCGGGCCTGGCCGGCCAGATCAGGCCCCCCGGAGCCCGCCACAAGTCGGCCGGCTGGCAGCTCCTTACCATGCCGCTGGATGCCGCTACCGCGGCCGTGGCACGGCCGTGCGGCCCGGCGGTATGGCAGGGCCTGCTGCGCGAATTCGCGGCCGAGCTCGCGGCGGCCGAGCCGGTCGCAGAACCCGGCGACGTCCCGGCCGACGGGGCCGTCGATGACGACGGCACGCCATGGCTTCCCCGCCGAGGCGGCCGCGTACCCCTCAGCGGCGGGCCGGCCGCAATCGCCCGCACCGGCAACTGGCCGCGCGGCCGGTACCCGGGCCGGTCAGAAGCCCGGATGGCCGTTATCACCGCCGCCGTCGCATGCGGCTGGCGGCTCGCTGAAGTGCGCGCAGAACTCGCCGATGGCCGCTGGGAGGGTCTCGCCAGCTTGTATGCCCGCGCCCGCGAGCCGCGCCGCCTGGCCAGGCTCCTGCCCGCCGAATGGCGAAAAGCCGTTGCCCTCCTGGCTGGGGAGGAAAATCCCCGTACAAGGCACACAAGCGACAAGTACTCACGCCCCCCCGGTAGGGGCAGCGAGGTTGACAAAATTTATCGCGAATCGGAGTACGGCCGGATCCGGATGTGGGTCACCGCCGCTGACTGTGCGATAGCCGATCCGCATAGGCGCGCAGGGTGGGGTGGACAGGTGATCGCGGTGCGGCTGGTGCTGGCGGCCGTCGGCCAGGCGGCGATGGTGGCCGGGTCGTCGGTGATCGAGTTCGGCGTGCGCAACCTGGCTTTGCAAGCAGGCGTGTCCTATCGGACGGCCGCGCGTGCGCTGCAGGTCTTGCGCGAGGAGCCCGATCCGCTGCTGGACCTGGTCAGCCAGCATCGTCTTCGCCGGGCCGACAGGTACGACCTCCGTATCCCCGACGTGTACGCTGCGGCGGCCCGGTGGCGTCGGCGCCGTGCCGGGCGGGTCGAGGCGATTCACTGCGCGTTTGACGCATTGGGTGGCCCGGCCGCGCTGGTCTACGCCGCGCTTGGGTCGGCCGAGGTACGCGGCGCTGAGGTAGCCCGCGCGGCCCGCCTGAGCGAATCGGCGACCATGACGGCTCTCAATGTGCTAGGTGAGTACGGCCTGGCCGAGCGAGGACCTGGAGGCTGGCGGCGCGGGCCGGTAACGCTCGATGGCGCGGCCGCCAAATGCGGCGGTGCGCGCCGCCAGAAGGAACGACAGGCCGCCTACGCCGAGGATCGCAGGGCCTGGCAGGCCCTGATCGCATCGTGGCTCGCCCCGCCGGACATCCGTTACCACGACGACGGTCCTGGCTTCACGATCGACGACGTGCTCGAGCACTTGGAGCCGCCGCCCTGGCTTGACGCAGATCCAGGTCCACCCGATGAAGGCGTCCATGTGCGGCTAGGGCCGTAGGGCGCAGTGTGTGAGGAAGCGCACCTGCCTGGCAGCCGGTGGAGCAGCTTGTCTACGGTGCCGGGCGAAGGCGGCGGCCGCGGTGGGCGTGCAGTTCCCGGGACAGGCCGCCCAGCTCCGGCCGGTAGATGGCCTGGTAGATCGTCTCGTGCACGACATGCCTGTCCGGTTCGGCCGGGAACTCGCGGCGCAGCGCCTGGCTAACCTGCTCCGGGCTCCACCGCTTCTCCGGCCGGTCCTGCACGAACGCCCGCAGCACCTCATCACGCGCGATCTTCCCCGTCCGGGGCCAGGTGCGCCGCTGCGCGGCCAGCTTGTGCGCAGTGAACGGACGGTACTGTGCACTGCCCGGATCCCGGTTACGGCGAAGCTCCCGGCTGACCGTCGACGGACTCCGGCCAACCAGTTCCGCGATCGCCCGCACCCCGTTACTGGCCTGGCGCAGATCCGCAATCCCCACCCGCTCATCCTCGGACAGATACCGTGGCGAGATCTCCCGCCTGCCCGCCCCCGTAGTGACCACGGGGGCATACTCCAGCGTCCGGCCGTCCCTGGTCGTGACCGTGCGGCCGTGTCGCCACCGTTTCCCCCGTCCGCCGGTTGATCCCGACGATCCGGCATGCCTCCGAGTTATTGAAACCCTGCGCGATCAGCCGCCCGAACTGCTCCCGCTTCTCCGCCTGCGGCGCTACACCCGGACCACGGTTCCTCAACGCAACGCCCGAACCCATCGAGTGTTGCGGCGATCATTAGAAACCGCCCCCGGCGATCACTAGAAACCGCCCCCACAGATGGGGCCGGAACTCGCCAGCGAAACCGACCTGGAGTTGCTTCTCCTGGCCGCTGAGCTGGTGATTAGCAGTCAGTTCGGTTCGACATCGATGCTGCAGCGCAAGCTGCGGGTGGGATTCGCCAAGGCCGGGCGCCTCATGGACCCTTATGGAAGCTCGCGGCATCGTCGGGCCGAGCGAGGGCTCGAAGGCGAGAAAGGTGCTGGTATCTGCCGACAGCGCCGGCAGCACGATCGCTTCGTTGAGAAGTCAGCAAGATCAGGGCTGCCGGCGGCGGGCGTGCATTGAGCCGGCGGGGCCTAGCCGGTGGCTAGCTGGACGGCTGGGAGCGGGCGGAGCGGGCGCCCTGGGCAGTTGCCCAGCGCCATTGCCCAAAGAGCGGCCGAGGCTTGCGGCGACGATCCAGGAGGGTCGGCTGCGAGCTGGAGCCTGCTCTTGGCCCGTCAGTCGTCGGCGGGCGACGTGAATTGTCCGGGCGACACGCCGCGTAAGGCGGAATGCTGGCTGACGGAAACAGTTTCCGCGAGCATTGGCGACCATGAGCGATCAGATGGCGCGGACTCGCAGGAAAGTTGGCGGACGCAAGAGCAAGGGACCGCGGGTGCCCTGCACCATAAGGTTCCCGGAGCCGATGCACGAGCGAATGGTGCAGGCGGCCGCCGCCGGGGACTACAGCAGCTTCCAGGACTTTGTTCTTGACCTAGTCGACGCGGCGGAGGAAGCCGGGACCTGGCCATCTGCGCGCCAAGACAGGCTGCCTATCAGCGCCTGAGACCCGCATCCCGGACGTGACTCCCGAGGAGACGCTCAAGACCTAATGCGCACGCGCTAGATGCGCGAGCGCCCCGGCACGAATGCCGGGGCGCCGAGCTAGGTGATCTCGCCTTACGCTTCCCAGGCCCATGGCGAGACCTGTCTTATCACCACCCATGCGGGCGGCCTTTTGCGTGCCCGCATGCGCGGTCACGCGATACAACCGGAGGCCAGGATACGACACGCCCTGGCACCTAGGCCAGTATGCCCGGCATCTCGATGCGCGGAGCCCCTGGAAGACGGTGCCTCGCTGGTCCCCCGCGGCACGGATCCCGGACTCTACAAGCCACCGGGATCGGCGGCGGTGTCCCGCGCGGTGCCACGGGGCTCGCGGCGGTGTCGTGACCAGCGAGCCGCGCTGCGGTCACTTTCAGCCGACCCTGACCTGGCCAGTCTTCGCGGAGACTTCGCCCATCACGTGACCGAGGTGTACCGAGTCCTGGTGCGGCACATGGACTGGCACACCGGAACCAGCGTGCCCGGCCGGGACAACATCTGCCGCGCCGTAGTCCGCACCTGCAGCGGTCGACCTATCTCGCTAAGCACGTGGAAGCGCTGCCGCCGGTGGCTCGAAGAGCATGGCTACCTGGGGACAGTCTCGGGCGGTTGGACGCCGATGCTTGGCCCCGGCGTACTAGCTGACCCGGCTGAGCCCAACCAGGCGCCGGTGTACGTGATTGCTGTTCCGGCCCGGGCCGGAGTGTCCCGGCCCCGCTATCCCATTTCTGAGAGGGATGACGACTGTACTGGCCCCCTTCCCTCGTCCCGTAGGGACGAGGGAAATCCCCCACACGGGCGCGAGCGTCAAATCAACCCCAGAATTGCCTGCGCTCCGCGCAGACCCCTATCCCAAACCAGCTCAAAGCACTCATGGCCTCTAAGTAGCTGCCCTAAAAATCGCACCGAGAGCAGGAGTGCAGCTGCGGCGCTGCAAGATCGAGTCCGGATCCTGATGCAGCTGACGCCCGAGCATGTGCGCCACCTGGCGCGCGTGTTCTTCGCGGCCGACTGGCTGCCATCTGATGTCGCGCATGCGCTTAATTACCTGCCAGGCGGCCGTCAGCATATCCACACCCGTGAGGTCGCCCAGCCAGCGGCCTGGGCCCGGTCCCGCCTCGCGCTCTGGCTTGGCCCTGACGGCGCGCCGCTACCCTCGGCGAGTCAGCAGCGCGCGGCATACGGCGCGGTCCGCAGGTCCGAGGCCACGGAGCAAAGGCGCCGCACAACAGCTCGCCGCGATCGCGCGCAGGACGCCGCTGGCGCCGCCTCCGATGGCGCCCACCTGGCGCGCGAGCTCGGCCTGGCCCGCGACGGTGACTTCGCCCGGGCGCTCCGCCGCCGCCCGGCGGGCCGGCCCGCCGCGAGCGTGGCGGAGCGGCCTCCTGACGGCCGATCTGCCGCCAGCGCGAGTGTTCGGGCAGCGCCGCGCCGGGCGGGGCAGCCAGCGCGGGCTGAGCCGCCGCGCCGGGTCCGGGTAGGAGAAGGCGGCCAGTTCCCAGCCGGTGCCATCTACGTCGGTCCGCCTGCTCCTGGCTTGGCTGGCGGCCCGTTTGCGCCTCTACCGGCTGGCAGCCAGGAACCAAGCCGGTACCGGGGTTACCTGGCGGCTCACCCTGCCCTGGCGGCTGCTGTTCACCGCGATCTGGCCGGCCGCGATCTGGCCTGCCGGTGTCCGCTGGACGCAGCCTGCCACGCTGACGTGCTGCTGACGGTGGCTGCCAATGGCGTCGTGCTGTAGACGTGAGCCAGGGCGCGCAAGCCAAACGTGCGGTTTTGCCAAGTATGGGAAGCTGGTGCCGGGCATCGTACGGTCAGCTGCCAGCATGCAGGCCGTACTAGCCGGTGGTACCTTCCGCGGCACGACTCAGCGACTGCTCGATGGCCAGGCGGAGCTGGCTAGAAGCGCGGGCGCCTGGCACGGAACCCGTCCGCAAACGTGTTCACAAAGAGAACCAGTCGCACAGTCGCACAGTCGCACGATCAGTTAGCCGATCAGCCAACCTAAGGGCTAAACACCGGCCTTTGCACAAATCCTTGCGGAGAGCGCCCCGTCTCCTCGTACCAACGATGGCCCGGCACGGAACACCGCCTACTAGATGATTAGGAGGAGGGATGCGCGTGGCGTAACCAGAAAGCGCGGTGACCGGCCCGCTCCTGGGGCATTCTGAGATGACATCAGGCAAGGCAGCCCCCGAGGGAAGGGGGGCCAGGACGCTCTCGGTGCCCCAGCGGGGGAGCGGTCCCATGACGACCAGGGAGATGCGCGTGGACCCATCCGCTGTTGCCGCAGCCTCGCAGGTAGCGCCGGGCAACTTTGGTCCTGCTGACGTGACGTCCGCCTGGATGCGCGCAGAGATGACTGCCGTCGACAACGTGACCGTTGTCCTCATGCGGAAAGGCGGGGCAGGGAAGACCACAATCACCCTGCTCCTTGCCGATGCGCTGGCTCGCTTCGGCCTCTCCGTACTGGTCGTAGACATGGATCCCCAGGGCAATTCCTCGATCGGGCTCGGCCGCGAGGTCCAGCTCATCGAGCGCGGCAGGACCCGCATCGGCAACAGGATCGTCAAAGTCCCGGCGGAGGCCACAGTCAGCGAGGTCATCGAGTCGGGGGAGCCGGGAGTCGCCGACGAGGCCATCACCCTTGCCTCATCTGAGTGGTCCTACGATCCGGGAGAGCCATTCACCCGCGGCGGCCCGTTGTTCCCCGGCGCGCCTGGCCTGATCGGGCTGATCCCTTGCTATAAGAAGCTTGAATCCGACGCCCACACATGGACGCCGAAGGATATGGAGCGCCTCGCCGGCACACTCCTTTTCCCAGCTCAGCCAGGGGGCGTCGCGCCGAATCAGCGGTGGGATGTCGTACTCATCGACACGCCACCCGGAGGGAGCCTTATCTCCGTCCAGGCGGCTAGGGCTGCCCACCATGCCCTGTTCGTGAGCCAGCCGGAGAAGTTCGGCGCCAAGGCGATCCCCGAGACCATGGAACTGGTCGAGGACATCCGCCATCACTACCGGCACGAGCATCTGAAGGTGATGGGCCTGGTCCTGAACGAGTTCGTACAACAGGACCGCCGCACGCAGCGCAACATCACTGCCCAGCTGGAACAAGCCCACCGTGACCTGGTGCCGCTTTACGGAGCTCCGCTCTGGGGCCGCATCCCGGATTACACGGTTGTGTCAGACGCGCAGGACAGTGAGGCACCTGTGAGCGCGTTCCTTGCCGTCAGTTCCAGCCGGGTTCCTGCTACGAGGATCTGCCAGGCGGCCGAGGCGCACGCGATCCGGCTGCTCGAGTCCATCAGCCACCCGCAGGCTGCCGAGATAAAGAGGGCCTGGCGAACCGTCTGGCCCGACGAGCTGAAGACGAACGCAGTCGCGGAGATGACATGACAACGCCTCCGCGCAGTGCCTCGTCAGGCAGGCGCCGCCGCCTCGTGCCGAAGCCCATCACTGGATTCGGCCACAGCCTGTCAGAGGACGACGCCGCCGCGGCGGGTGCGCTACCCGCCGCGCAGGAGGACGACAGCTCGCGATCGGCGGCTTTCGAGCCGCGCGACGTGCCTTCTTCCCGCGAGCCGATCCCAGTCGAGCACGAGGCCCCTCCCGCTGCCGCACCGCTCCGTAGCGTGCCTGCTGAGTTCGCAGGCTCACTCGGCGCTGCCAGCGGGCTGAAGGATGCTCGCGGCCTGGTGAGCGCCGCGCGGAGCAGCGCACGAGACAGGCCCCGTGAATGGGAGACCTTCACGGCCCGGCTTCCGCTAGGCCTCGCGGACCGGCTGACGCTACGGCTCGCCAGGGACAAGCGCGCCACCGGAGATTACGGCCTAGCCGCTTCCCATTACCTGAATGCTGCGCTGAGTCAGATCCCCGACGACATTGAGTCGGCAGCCCAGTGGGGCCTGGACTGGCGGGCCCGGAGTACAGACATCCGGACGCTCACTCGCGGCTCCGGTTCGCGCCTGCACCGCGACGTCGTCTTCGCCTTGCACGAGCTAAGCACGTGGCTTCCAACTCTCGCAGTCCATCCCAGGACCTGGGAAGTCATGGCCGAGGCGCTGACCCGCCTGCTCGACGCGCTTGATGCGAACGAGGCGGCCGTCTGACGCTAGACCTCAGGCAGGGTGCCCCCTGGCGGGAATCCGCGCCGGGCTGATCATCGAGCGCGCCGCGACGCGAGTGATCTGCGAACACGTAGGGCCCCTCGCCCGGGCCGATCTCAGGCTGCTGTCCTGCGCGCTGGCCGCCGTGGCCGCCGTGATGCTGGCCGTCGGGCGCCGGCGCCTCTCGCTGGCTGTGCTGCCGGCCCGGTCGGCAAGTCGGGGTCGGGCTGAACCAGGTCGTACTCGTCGGCCAGTGCCAGCATCTGTGCGACGGGGGCGGTGTGCGGGGCTCCTAGGCAACTGCGCCAGTCTTTGGCTAGGAGGCTCAGGTACACCATGATCTCTCCTGAGCTCGGATCGGGAAGGCGCAAGACCATCTCCAGGTCCTCGGCCCAGTCACTTGCATCCGGTGACCACCACGAACCGCTACTCATCTGCCTGACCAGCGCCTTAGCGGCCTTGCTGATCCGCTCCCGTTCGCGCTGTAGCCAGCGCCCTACGTCGATGTCGCCGGCCCGGTACTGACGTTCCCGTTTCTCGATCCGCGTCCGGCCGTCCGCGGCGGCCTCCAGCCTGATGATCCTGCCGTCTACACCTCGCCGGTCCCGGACGCCGATCGCTTGCGCCATGGCACCCAGCCGCAGGCCATGGCGGGTCCCGGCGTGGAGCAAAGCAAGCTGGTAGCGGTCCAGGATTGCGTACAGGCTCATGACGATCGTAAGGGCATCCGGGATGTCGGCAGGCATCGGCTCGTGAGTCGTCAGGTACCCGGCGAGCGCCAGTAGCTCCTCCGGCCGCTGGCCTGGCGCGGGCATGACTTCAAGGCCCGGATCCTCCGCGGCCTCGTGCCGGGCATAGATCACCTCGGCAAGTGAGAAGCCCTGTCCTCGCGACGCACCCATACTGTCCAGATTGTGTGGACAGGGCTCCTGTGTCAAGTAGTGCCCATCCATTTGTTGTGTCCGGCCTCAATGAATCTGGCAGAGCCCCGACGCCCTGACCTGTGGCGGGACCAGAATCAGTACGGCGGTCGGCTTAACCTCATCAGGAGCCGCTACCACCCCGGACGTAGGTGGGAGTGAGGAGTGCGCCCGCTTCCTATCCCTCTCTGGCTGGCCACTGCTCTTCGAACAGCTGCCGCAGTTCCTTCACCTGCTCGTCACTCAGCCCGTACTGCGTGAACTCGAAGTCGTCCAGGTCGGCCAGGTTCGGAAGCACCTGGGTGAAGTAACCAGCATCGTAGTCCTCGGGGTTCAGCTGCCACGCGAGCGCAATCAGCTGCTCGGGCGACCAGCCCCGCCGCATCGCCTCGAAGACGTCGATGAAGTCGCGTGCGGCGGCGCGGTCGACCATCGCAAGTGTTTTTGATGAAAGTGCGTCTTCCACGGTCAGCACGGGCCCTATGTCCCTGATGACGACCGGCGGGCCGAGCAGGTCGTGAAGACTGAGTTCCAGCAGGACCCTTCGCTCGCCTGCGGTCACGATCCATCGGGCCGTGTAATCGTCCCAGTCGCGGACGAGCTCGACCATAACGGAATCCGCCCCGGTCGCCCTCGCGCCGAACCCGGCGTCCTGCAGTGCCGCCTCCACCTGAGGCACTGCCTGCGTGACTGCCCCTTCCGTGGCCGTGAACATGTTTATGTCTCTGGTCAGCCGGTCTGATAGTCCGTGCACGCGCAGGGCGTTACCACCGGCCAGGCCGAAGCCGTACCGTGCAAGCACTGGTTGGATCACCGCGATGATCCGGCGGTGAGTCTCGTCAATGGCACCGCCGTGGTCTGTTGCCATGCGGAGACACCTCGTCTCCCGAATGTAGGGGCGCGCGTTACGGTAAGAAAAGTGTAGCGATGCCCTACGTCAAATCGTGTGATCTGCGCCTTGGTTCAGCTGGCACGGCGCAGCCGACGGCCCATACCGGCCTCAAGGAGCACCTGATGCTGCTTCTCCCACGCTGCCCGTACCGTCGGCGGCAGCACGAGCCGCGGCCACACGTCGACCAGCACGTCGCCGTTCAGCCACGTCCCCAGGTCGCCGGGCTCCCCTGCCTCGCGAAGCACCGTCGCATACAACGACGGCCGCTGCCTGTCGTCACCAACGTCGAACCTGGCAGCGCTATCGTCGCCCGACCAGTGCAACGACAGCGGCAACTCGACGATCCCGCTGGCGGGCCCGCGCAACATTCGCAGGTCCGAGGCCACCAGCACAGGGCGGCCCCGGTAGCGGTGCGTCACAGCCGCTAGAACTAGCGGCGGCTGCGCGACGGACGGGAGATCCACGACTCAATTATAGCAATGCGCACGTCGCCGTGTCAGGAGCCGTGTCCCAGCGCCGCCCGGCCGGGCCGCGGGCCGGCAGTTCAGTCAACGGGGCAAGGGTCCGAACGTTTCAGATTAGTCCCTCGCGCATATCTCACACATATGCGCGAGGGAGAGTATCGTGTAGGCCATGACAGCTGCAGCACCGCAAGATCCAGATCCGCCGCACATGTTGCATCGCTCGTTCTACCTGCGATCAGATGTCGCGGCCCGGCTGACCGCCCTCATCGAGGACCTGCACTTCGGGACCCGGCGGCCACGCCATGAAATTCTCGCTGCCGTGGTCGACGTGACCGAGCAGCACCGATCGGAGATCGAGCTAAGCCTCAGGCAGGGCTCATCGCGTGGACGCGGGGACAGGAAGGACGGTGCTTCCAGATGACAGCCGAACCAGAGTCCTGCGCCCAGTGCGGAGAGAAGGGTGGCACCGGGAAGACCAGCCTGACCACCGGACTCGCAGCGGTCGCTGGCGCCCGTGGCATCCGCACAGTAGTGTGCGATCTCGATCCGCGCGGGACGGCAACCGATGAGCTGGGCGTGGAAGTCGGGAAGCGGACCCTTACCCTTAACGACCTGCTGTACATGCCGGAGGATTCCGCCACCGCACCGACCGACCCGGCCGAGGCGGTATGGGATGTCCTCCAGCCAGCGGGCCATGCGTGGCCCTCGACAGTCCGGGTGATTCCCGCCGAGCGCAAGCTCGCAAACCGCGAGATGGACCCGCGGCCATTCGAGGGCCGGCTGAGGCGGGCGATCAGCGGCCTAGCGGGGGAAGCGGACCTCGTGCTCGCCGACCTGCCATCCCGCGCCGGCGGCCGGCTGGTGACTGCGGCCCTGATGGCGATGCGGAAGACGCTTCTCACGGCGACCCTGACCACGGACGGGTTCGAGGGTGTTCAGCACACGATGCGGTCGCTCAACCTGATGGAAGCAGGGGGAGCGACCGCGCCAGACATTGTCGGCATTGTGCGAACCCTTGTCCCCCGCGACGGTGACCGCCGCGCCGTACATGATTCGTTCGACCAGCTGCTGCAGGAGAAGTACGGCGGACTGCTGCTTGACGTCCAGGTCCGGATGTACGCGATTCGCGAAGAGGCCCGCGCGGCTGCCACGCCGATAACCGCCGCCCCGGGTCGCGAGGCCAGAATCCTCACCGCCGTGTACGGCCAGGTGCTCGATGTCGTCCTGGCCCCGAAACTGGAGGTCTCCCATGGCTAGCAGCAGGCTCCTCAACCAGGGCCGCGACCGGCTTTCAAAAGCGGAGGAGCAAGACCCAGCCAGCCCGGCCGGGACCGCAGCCGCCGAGCGCCCTCGACACGGTTCAGCAGCCGCAATCGTGTCACCGATGACCGTGCCTGCTCCATACGAGGCCACCGATGAGGACCAGCTCAGCGAGGGCGAGCGCGATGACCTCGCCGCGTGCGAGGCTGCCCTCGACAGGCTGCGCCTCGCTTTCTGGGCGGCGGGTAAGGCGCTGCAGGTGATCCGCGACGCCCGGCTCTACCGGGGAACTCACGACACCTTCGAGGGCTACGTCGAGGACCAGTGGGACATGTCCCGGGCGCAGGCTTACCGGCTGATCGATGCGTGGCAGCTCGCCGAGCGTTTGTCTCCAATTGGAGGCAAACTCAACGAGAGCCAAGTCCGCGAGCTACTCCCCCTCGCCGGACGCCACGGCCCGGCTGCTGCTGTCACCGTGTACAGCACCGTTGCGGAGACCGACGGAGTCGCCGTCACCGCAGCGGTACTGCACGGCGTTGTCGGCATCCTTCCGGCCGATCACTTCGATCCTGCCGAGGCTGCTGAGCAGATTCGTGCGTATCTGGCCGGCGCTTCGGTCGCCCCGAGCCGGCCCGCCGCCGACCCGGTAGGTACGGTGACCGCGGAGTCGGCGAAAATCCTCCGGGCGCTGCACCGGGTTTCTGTCGCCGGGGTGCTACGCGCTGCGCTGGACGCTGATCCTGCTGTGGTGCGGAGGCTAATCGCCGACGTACGGGCCGGGCTGGATGCCCTCGAGCACGACCTCGGCGGGGACTCGGCTTGAGGCCGCTGGGTCACCGGTACGTGAAGCGCTGCGGGGGAGTGGCGCAAACACCGCTACAGGAGACATCCTGGCCCGCCGTGGGCCAGGATGTCTTTGATCGTCAGTCACATGCCGGGACTTTGGGGCACGGATTTAAGTTGAGATGCGACATGCCACCGCGCTCGTCAGGATCGCCGTCGCTGAGTATTACTCCGACGAAGAAGCGGAAGATCTCAGCGAGGGAAGGCTGAAGGGCTGTGGGACAACCTTGTCGGTGACCGCTCGCCGCGTGACCCGGTCGCCTAACTCGGCAAGATCTTCACGGAGACCCTATCTGGATACCCACCTCGCGAGTATCGCGCCCGACGACGATCCGTGGCCGGCCTGATCGTCCCCGCGCAGTCCCAGCCCGTCCCGCCGAATTCCGGACCGCGCCCCGTACCGCGATCCGGCCTCACGCCGGCCAGCGCCCCGAAGTTCCCCTCGCGCTTAGCCGCATCCCCCGGCCTCCGCTCGCCCCACACCCGGCCGCTGCGGTGGAAGGTCAGCCCGCCCGCCACTGCCGTCTCTGCCGGATCTCCTCCCAGAGCTCCTCGTCCGTGAACCGGTCCAGGATCGGCGCCGGGTTCCCGGTCGCCCCGTAGGGATCCGGTAGTACCTCCCCGGTCTTCACATCCTCCACGCGCAGCCGGTAGTCCTCCACGGCGTGCTCGCCGATGTCGGCGCCCATCATCGCCAGGATCACGTCGCGGATCGCCGCTCCGGTGCCGTTGCCCATGTCCACGTCGTACACCGCGGGCTCGCCGACCTGCTTCGGCCCCATGAACGGGACCCCCGCCCAGCCGGGCCGGATCCGCAACAGCGTGCAGCGGTAGTGCGTCACTGCGCACCCACGGGCAGCAGCGACAGCGCCATCTCAGTTGTGATCATCTGCCCGGCGCCGATGAGACGGCCGGTCAGCATCAGCGCGGCCTCGTGGACGGTCTGCGGGTTGTGCCGCGTGGCGTTCGACGCGCACGCGTCCGCCAGTACCCACGGGGTGAAGCCGAGCTCGAACGCGTCGAGCGCGGTTTTCATCACGCACCCGTCGGTGGCGATCCCGCAGATGAGCAGGTCGGTGAAGCCTTCCAGCGCCTCCAGGCCGGCATCGTCCAGGGCGGTGTAGGTGACCTTGTCGGTCATGCTGGCGAGCGGGTGGACGGCCAGCTCCGCCAGCTCGGGCGCCAGGTCGGTGTCGGGCGGTCCCTGGAGGCCGTGCCAGCCCAGTAGCCGCTCGTACGGTGAGCCGGGGTAGTTCCGGTACCGGGTGAACACCACGCGCCCGCCGGCGTCCAGCCGCCGCGCGGCCAGATCGGCGATGACGGGGACGACATGCGCCGAGTCAGGCGTGATGAAACCGTTCTGCACGTCGATCACGACCAGCGCGGGGCGGTACTCGGTCACGGCCGTCCGTCCTCTCGCAGCATCTCGATTGCCTGGGCCATCATGCCCTCCAGGTCGCTGGTCCCCATGATCGCCTGCCGCATCGCCTGGTACTGCCCGGACTCTTGCGGCCTCGGGCTGGCCAGCAGCGACCGGGCGGTCCGCAGGAACCGGTACCCGTACCCCTCCGGAACGAGGCCGCCCCGGCAGGCGTGCTCGCAGAAAGCCCACACCGACTGCATGGCCAGCTCGAACGCGGTCAGCTCGTCCTCATCCAGGGCACGGTTCGGGTCGGCCGGGTAGTACGACACCCCCGACCACGACGCGTATCCCGCGGACACGCCGCGCATGCCGAAGTCCCGCATCTGCGCGTGCTCGTAACCCCCGGCGAGAAGGTCCCGCTCGGCCTGCGCCGCCCCCTCGCCGCCAGCACCGTGCTCGAGCAGCACCCGCGGCGAGCAGACCAGCCGCATCCCCGTGGACAGCAGCGGCCCGGCCCACGCTGGCCGGCTGACCCAGTAGGCGGACAGCACGTAGGAGGCGGCGGCCGAGTCGTCCCCGGCCAGGTCCCGCAGGAGGCCGGTGGCCCAGTCCAGGTTCTCGGCGTACGTCTTCACCCGCCATGCTGCCAGGGTCGCCACGTCGGGGACCTCGATGTCCTCGGCCAGGTGGAATACCGCCGACCCGCACGGCCAGAGGGTCAGCATGCAGTCCCCGCCGGGGTGGTGCACCGTCGCCCACCGGCTCTCAAGGCCGCAGAACTCGCCGCTGGTCGCCCCGAGCCGCCGCGCGATCTCTGCGACATCATCTTCGCCGGGGTACCCGCAGATGAACTTGTGGGACCGCAGGCTCAGCCACGCACCCGAGGGGGAGAACGCGTCCGAGGCGATGAGGATGTCCCCTGGCGGGGTCGCGGTGGACTCCCATGCCCGCACGAGCCCGGCGGTGACGTCGCGGCCGACCATCGGGGACAGTTGCGCGGCGAACTCCTCGGCAGTCAGGCCGGCTCCCGACCGGGCCGCGGCGATCCGGCTGCGGGCGAGCGCCCCGCAGTCAGGCTGCCACGCCCGGCGGCTCCGCATGTCTACGACGATCACCGGGCCTCCCTGAGGCTCTCGCTGCCGGACTGCGGCAGCCCGTTGACCGCCTTCAGGTTCATGACCTCGGCCTTGAGGTCCTCAACGTCGGCCTTCAGGTCCTCGACGTCGCGGACCAGCGCTGCGCGCCAGTCGTCCCCGATGCCTGCCGTCCCCGGCTCCAGCACCTTCGAGCCCTTGCCCTGCGACGTCTCGATCAGCCCTTCCTTGCGGAGGACCTCGAGCGCGCTGACGATCGTGCCGCCCGCCGCCCTGAAGTCCTTTTCCAGCGCGGACTGGCTCGGGAGCAGGCCGCCTGGTTTGTACCTGCCCGTAGCGATTGCCCGGCGGAGGTCCCCGGCGATCTGCTGGTACCTCGGCGCGGAACGGCCTGGACGGACTGCCATGTGACCAGCGTACGGTCCAAGACTCCCTTAGGGAACTTCTAGCTGACCCAGGTGTTGCCTCACATATGTAAGTTATGATTGACTTATAAGAGTTGGCTGGACCTGAAGACCTGGAGGACTTGTGAGCGAGTGTGCGGAAGCTGAGCGGCTCCTGTCGGTGAGCGAGACGGCTCGTCGGCTGCGCGTCAGCGCTGCCACGGTCGGGCGCATGTTCGACGACGGAATCCTTGAGCACGTCCAGGAGCGCGCCTGCCGCAAGTCGTACGAGGGCCAGGTCGACTGGATCGTGGCCGCCCTCAATGCCGGGCGCAGCGGCTCCTACCGCCAGTTCGGCGCCGAGTGGAAGGCCGCCCGCCCCCTGCCTGGACGACCCGTCGAGGCGGTGGCTTCATGAACGCCGACGCTGAGTACCGCTTCGCTCACGGTGGTGGCCCGGAGCCGCGTGCGTGCTGGAGCAACCCGGAGCCCGAGTATCGCTCCGTTGCGAGCCACATCCACCGGCCCTGCGCCCTGTGCCCGCGCCGCTGCCGTATCTGCGACCCGCACATCCATGCGTTTCCGCCTGCGAGCGCGGCATGAGCCCCCGGCAGGTCCGCCGCATCATGCGCTGCGCGGGCTTCACCAGGGCGCAGCGCAGGGACTTCTTCGCCGCGTGGGACACCGACGCCGCCGAGCTGACCTGCTATCAGGCGCGCCTGATCATGGCGTTCTACGCCGCCGCAGGCGTGGACGAGGACGACCTCGCCTCGAACGCGATCCTCGCCACGATCTCCGCGCACGCCGAGCTCCTGGAGATCGACGAGGGGGCAGCGTGATGAAGGGCTGCATCCTGCGCGTACTTCCTCTCGCCGCTGGCTTCGTCCTGGCCGTGGTCGGCGCGGTCACTCTGCGCCACCCCGGACAGGGCAGCCTCGGCGTCATCCTGGTCGCTGTCGGCATCCTGACATTCATCCTCGGCTTTCTCGGGAAGCCGTAATGGGCGCCGGGCTGAAGGTCGCGGCCATCGTCGGCCTCATCGTGCTCATCGGCAACGGGAAGCACCACGGTGTCCCGTCGGTGCTTGCCACGACCGACAGCGTCACTGCCAGCCGTCTTGCCCCTAGCGGGCACGCTGCCGTAGCAATCGCCTACGCGGAGCACCAGCTTGGGTGCCCCTACGTCTGGGGTGGCACCGGCCCGTGCTCGGCCGGGTTCGACTGCTCGGGCCTGATGATGCGCGCCTGGCAGTCAGCGGGCGCCTGGATGCCCCGGACCTCGCAGCAGCAGTGGGCCAGCCTGCGCCACATTCCTGCCAGCCAGGTACGCCCGGGCGACCTAGTTTTCTTCCCGGGCAGCGACGGCACGTGGAGGGCGCCCGGCCATGTGGCCATGGTGATCTCCGGGTCGCGGATGATCCAGGCCTACGCAACCGGCACGCCGGTTGAGGTCTCGCCCCTCAGTGGCGCGGGTGCTGGCGGCATCGTCGGCTTCGCCCGGCCGGGTGGTGCGTGATGGGCGCGGGACTGAAGGTCGTCGCCATCGGCGCCCTTGTCGTGCTAATCGTCAACGGCAAGCACCCGCACGGCCACGGCGGGGCCTCGCTGCTCTCCGAGGCCGCCGTCCCGCTCGCCGGGTCCTACACCCAGTCGTCCTGGGCCGATGCGTTCCTGCGCTCGGCTGGCGAGCCGGACACGGCCTGCAATCACGCCTTCGTCGTGGCGTGGGAAGGCGCCGAGGGCGGCAACTGGGGCAACCCGGCCCGGTACAACCCGCTGGATACCACGATGCGGGAGCCCGGCAGCTGGTCCATGAACTCGGTCGGCGTGCAGGCGTTCCCGTCGTGGCGCGAGGGGCTTCAGGCGAACGTCGCGACCCTCCGCAACGGCTACTACGGCGGGACCATCTCCGCCCTAAATGCCGGGAACAGCGCCCAGGCCGCCGCCGATGCCGTCGCCGCGTCGCCGTGGGGCACGCCGTCCTTTACCGCGTCCTGCTGATCACCGAAGGGGAAACGATCATGCCAGCCCATGTACACGTCACCGACCTGGTATCGGCGGTCGGGAGCGCGCCGAGCAGCATCAACGGCGCTGTCCGCGAGCTTCACCAGTCAGCGACGAGCTTCGCGTCCATCAGCCACTACGGGCTGCTGGGCGAGCTGTTCATCTTCTCGCTGCTGGCGCTCGCCTCCATCGGCCTCCTGACCGTCCTCAAGAAGTTCCGCCACTAGATCAGGGCAACCCTGCCCGACCAACCGAAAGGAAACCGTCCATGTCCAGCCCTACGCCATCGCCCAGCCCGCACGGGCTGTTCGGTCCCGCCGCCGCCCACATCGCCGCCAGTCATGTCGTCACCTCCTTCATGGGCATCGTGATCGCGGTCGCCCTGGCTCTCGCGGTGTTCTCCGCCGTCCGCGCTCTGTTCCGTCGCGGCGCTCGCTAAGCCCGCACCGATCGAGAAGGGAACCCTGATGGCCAGCAGCCTCTACGCCCGCGTGGTGAACCGTGCCACGCAGAAGGACGCTGACATCAGGGCCGCCCTGAAAGAGGCCGACGGCCCGGCCGCTCTGTGGGCGGCTTACCAGGCGCTCACCAGCGAGGGCAGGAAGGTCCTCAGGCGGCGCCCCGCCGATGCCGGCCTGATCTACGCCGAGCTCGCCGCGCGCACCTTCGCCATCTCCACTGGCCTTCACGCACGCAAGCCGGTCCCGGTGCCCGGATGCCCGAAGGTGCCGCAGCCCGAGCACCTGATCGCCGCCTACGAGGCGGAACTCCAGCGAGCGGCAGAGGAGGCGGAGCGCAATGCCTGACCAGGAGATCCCGGTCCTGCGTCGGATCATCAACCGGGAGCCTGAGGAGCCGCAGGCCGCTCCGATGCCCGCAGCCGAGCGCCCGAACCTTCACGTCGTCCCCCTGCCGGGCAGCCAGATGACCCGGCAGGAGCAGATTCACGCCGCCCTGGCGCATGCCCTGCGCGCGGCACGGCTCCGGGCACGGGAGACCTGGCGCCGCGACGGCGGACCCGTCCACGTCCTGAAGACGGGCAAGCCCCCCTCGATCGGGGAGCACCTGGCCTACGGCGACTCCCGCGCCTGGGTGCCTCACGGCCACGACGGCGGTATCGCCGACCGGAGCGGGCTCGCCTGGAACCGCACGGCTGGCCTCTGGCTGGTCGCCCTGGGCAACGGGATCTCCGCGACAGGACACAAGCCGTTCCGGGGCGTCATCACCTGGACCCTGCTCTACCTGCTCATCGCTCTCGGCCTGTACGGCCTGGGCGACCACTCCGCGGCCGTCATCATGCTCGGCGCCCTGGGCGCGGTCATCCTCGCCGCGGTCCTCGCCGTCCTGCTCTGGCCGGCCCGGCGCCTGCCGCAGCCCGTCCAGCCTGACGGCCCGGACGACACCTACGAGGAAGAACTGGAGGACGTGGACTCATGACCATCTCCATCGCCCTGGCCATTGTCTCGGTCGTCATCCTGGCGGCCGGAGGACGCAGGCACCGCGTCGCCTCCGTCGTCATCGTCGCCGTGCTCTGGGCTGTCCTCCTGAACGGCCACCAGATCCACGTCTACCTCGCGCACCACCTCACGTTCTGACGAAGAAGGCTGATTCCGTTGAACCCAGACGTTTTCCTCCTGCTGCTGATCCTCGGCGCCGCAGCCGTGGTCCCGTGGCTCTACGGCCACAACCACCGGCCCATCGCGTGGCTGTTCGGCGCGACGGCGTTCCTGCTGGTCGCCGGCATCCCGGCCTGGCGCGATGCACTGGTGTCGGTGATCGCCACGAAGAACGGGCTGGCCATCCTCGCGGGGGTGGATATCGCCTTCGGGATCGCGTTCTGGGTTGAGGCCACCCACCCTGGCAAGCGCGCCGCCCGAGTCAAGGGGCAGCGGCGGCCGAAGGCGCAGAACAAGCACCGGCACCGCATCCGCACCCCGGTCGTCTCCGTCGTGTTCGGCACGGCGGTCGCGCTGACCCTCGGTGCTGGCGCGGAAATGCTCGCCGAGCTGCGCAAGAGCCCCGCCGCGGCGAACGCCGCCATCAGCGCGTCCCGCGTGCAGATCGCGCAGATCTCAGCCGGCCACGCCGCCCCCATGCCGCAGCATCGCGCCACGATGATCCTGCTCATCGGCGCGGGCATCCTCCTGCTCCTCATCATCGCCGGGTACAAGGCCGAGCAGCGCAGGCACGAGGGCGCCCCGGCTGCCAGCGGGTTCACCACGCCCGAGCTTCCCGCCAGCGGCGGCTTCTCGCGCGGGGCGGCCCCGTCCGCCCCGCGGCGCGGCGTGCTCCCGGGACGGAAGAAGTAACTCATGGGAACCCAGCCGGGCGAGTTCCGCGCCCTATACGCGCAGCACAGGCCCGTCCTTGCCCCGTACGGGTGGATGGTCCTGGCTGCCGCCGTGGCGCTCGCAGCGCACGCTGCGCCCGGCTGGGACACCCTCTGGCTTGTGCTCGCCGCGTCCCTCGCCGCCCTCGGGTGGACGGAGCGCAGGCTCCGGAACCGCAGGACCGGCCACCGCTACGCCCGCACGGCCCTGGCCCTCGGCGCGCTGTGGACCCTGCTGGACGCCGCGTGGTGGCCGTCAGGCTTCTGGATGGCGGCCATGCTCATCCTGCTGATCGTCGGCGGCACGCTGATGTCGGCGTCGCACCTGCTGCGCAACCGGGTCACCCATGACGGCCCGCGCGTGCTCGGCGGGCTGGTTGCAGCCGAGCACGCGCCCCGGCCGGAGCCGATGCCTGGCATCGAGGTCACCGACACCGACCCCTTCGCCAGCCCCGTCGTTGCCGAGGTCGCCGCCGATGCACCTGCGGCCGAGTCCGCCTACGCCGCTCCCGGCGCTGCCGTCCTGAAGTCCGGGCCGACGCCGAAGGAGCGCACCCGCGCCAATGATGCCGTGGTGGAGGCGCTGACCGTCCTGCTCGACCAGTTTGAGGTCGACGCGCAGGTAACCGGATTCACGCGCGGGCCGACCGTGACCCGGTACGAGATCGAGCTGGGCCCAGCCGTGAAGGTCGAGCAGGTCACCCGGCTGACCAAGAACATCGCATACGCGGTCAAGAGCGGCGACGTCCGGATCCTGTCCCCGATCCCCGGCCAGTCGAAGATCGGCGTGGAGATCCCGAACACCGACCGGGAGATCGTCGCGCTCGGCGACGTGCTGCGCTCCCCGGCCGCCCTCGCCGACCCTCACCCGCTGGTCGCCGGGCTCGGCAAGGACATCGAGGGCCACATGGTCGTAGCCAACCTCGCGAAGATGCCGCACATTTTGATTGCGGGAGCCACGGGCGCGGGCAAGTCGAATTGCCTGAACGGCCTGCTGGTTTCCGTCCTGTCCCGTGCCACGCCCGAGCAGGTCAAGATAATCCTCATCGACCCCAAGCGCGTCGAGCTGGCCGCCTACGCGGGCATACCGCACCTCATCACCCAGATCATCACCAGCCCGCAGAAGGCCGCTGAGGGGCTGCAGTGGGTCGTCGGCGAGATGGACCGCCGCTACGACGACATGGCCGCCGCCGGGGTCAAGAACATCGACACCTACAACCGGAATGCCAGCGCCGGGAACATTTGCCTGCCGGACGGCACGCCCGCGAAGCCGTACCCGTACCTGCTGGTGGTCGTGGACGAGCTGGCAGACCTGATGATGGTCGCCCCGCGGGACGTGGAAGATGCGGTCGTCCGCATCACCCAGCTCGCCCGTGCCGCAGGCATCCACCTGGTCCTGGCGACGCAGCGGCCGAGCGTGGACGTGGTGACCGGGCTGATCAAGGCCAACGTCCCGTCGCGGCTGGCGTTCGCCACGTCCAGCCTGACCGACAGCCGCGTCATTCTCGACATGCCGGGCGCCGAGAAGCTGCTCGGCCAGGGCGACGCCCTGTTCCTGCCGATGGGTGCGACGACGCCCGTCCGGCTGCAGAACGCCTACGTCACCGAGACGGAGATCCGCGACGTCGTGAGGCAGTGCAAGGCGCAGGCCCCGCCAGGTGCTCACGTCCCCGTGACGATCACCGCGGAAGTGGTGCCGGATGACGGCACGGACCTGGCCCTGCTGCGGCAGGCCGCAGAGCTTGTCATCTCGACGCAGTTCGGCTCCACGTCGATGCTGCAGCGCAAGCTCCGCGTCGGCTACGCCCAGGCCGGATCGCTCATGGACGCCCTAGAAGCGCGGGACATCGTCGGCCCGGCTCAGGGATCACAGGCCCGCGACGTGCTGGCCAGACCTGACGACATAGAAGCGGCACTCGCCGGCATAGGAGAGGAAACCTGATGGCGAAGACCCTGCTCCGCGGCTGGCTGCACTCGCTGCGCGGAGCCTGGGCGGGTGGTCACTTTCACCTGACCGCAGGTCTGGTCCTGCTGGTGCTGGTCCTCATCGCGGCGGCGTTCGCGGCGCACCGGATGCGGCCGGTCCCCGAGCCGGGCACCACCGTAGTCCAGGAAGGCGGGGGGGTCGTCGCGGTCGTCATTGCTGCCGCGGCGGTCGCATCGATTTGGCTGCTCATGCACCGCAGGACGCCAGCGTCCGTTGCGGCAAGGCCGGTCGTCACGCACACCACGATCGTCCAGCACGTGGCGGCTTCTCACCCGATGCTGTCCGGCTGGCAGATCGTCGCCATCGCAATGGCGGCCCTCGTTGTCCTCGTGATCCTGCGCCTCAACAACCGGTAACGAAGGAGATATCTGATGGGACTTTTCGGCAGGCGCGCAGCCGAGCCCGGCAGCCGGAGTGAGTCGGCCCTGACGCCGGAAGCGGTGGCGGCCGTCCTCGCGGGCGCCGGGTTCCCGGCAGCCGACGTGGACGCCAGCGGCCACGCACTGACCGAGGGTTTCACCGCCTGGCTGCTTCCCGTCACGCACGAGGACCGGGTGGGCGTCGGCTGGCACGCAGATCCGTACGCCTACGACGACCATCGCGGCGTGGCAGAAGACGCGCTCTGGGCCTGCGCCTCCGCACTAGCTGCCGCTGACTACCAGGCCGACCTCGTGGCCGAGATTGCCTCGGACTACCTCGTCGTATGGCTGGAGGGCGAGTTCTGATGGGACTGTTCAGCAGGCGCAGCCAGGCCGACAGGTCCCTGGCCAGGGACGGCACCACCGTCGTCGTAGCCACTGCAGTCTGGCAGCCGGACGGCGCCGAGCCTGCCATCGCCTACGGGTGGGACATGGATGACGACGGCTGCGCCGGCGAGGAGGCGTACGGCGTCACCTTCATCTCGTCGAGCGTGCCCGGCTGCACGATCACCGTCTGGACATACGCATGCTGGGCTGCCACCGGCGCACCGCACGACTTCGAGATGGGCCACCGGTACGAGTACCGCGCCGGGGACGCCTGGGCGGCATCCCTGTACTCCGCCGTGACGCCCGGCGAGTTCGGCGGCCGGGACGCCGCTGACGAGGCCGCGCAGCTGACGGCGATGACCCTCGCAGTCAGCCCCCGCGATGGCGGCCCGGACGACCACGGCGCCTACCTCGACTGGGACGGTGCTTCGTGGTGACCGCGGATGCCCCCGATTCCGGATCCCTACGCGTGCGCGTAGCGCGCAGACGCGCAGGGGCGCACGCGCGCGCGCGCGAGAGCCAGTGTAACCCGGCCCCCCGCACTGTCCGCAAGGCCCGTGGCCCCATTCGACCCGCTCGTCACATCCCGTGTGGTTCTGCTCACGTACCGGCACCAGGGAGGGAACGATGGATGGCGTGACCGGAGCGCACCGTAACGAGACGACTACGCCGAAGCCCTGGACTGTCCCGCAGGGCCTCTATGCCGGACTCCTCGGCCTCATCTCCGTCGGCATCGCCGGCCCGGCCTTCTACGCCATCTTCAACACGGCCGTCAAGCTCGTCCGCCCCTACATGCACGGCCAGTCGTGGATCGTGCCGGCCTGCGGCGAGATCGCCTTCGCAGTCCTGTTCGGATGGGGCATCCTCCTGGCGTGGCGCAAGGTGCCGGACGTCCCCATCCGGGTCGCCGGCATGGCTCTCATCGTCGTGCTGTCTGTCGCCATCCAGGTCTACGCCGGCCGCGGGTCCTTCCCCGACGCCGCCGCGCACCTAGTGATCGTCGGCTCGTTCTTCCTCGTGACCCTGACCGTCAAGGCCGCCATCACGTCCCTGCGCGGCGGCAAGATCCGCAGCGACAGGATCACCCTCGGCGAGTGGATCGCCCAGCCCCGCCAGTCCGTCGCCCTCTGGCGGTGGATGAAGATCTGGGGCGAGCCCTCCCGGTCGGCAGCCCGCAACCGGTACATGGTCCTGCTGTACGCCAGGGCCATCACCAGGGCCGTCCTCCGGGACCAGGAGGCCGGACACTCGCTGGCGTGGCGCCGCACCCTGCCGCCGACCCTGCGCTACCAGCTCGCCACGGGCCTCCTGCCCCCTGAGGTCGCTGGCAAGGACTGGCAGGCGACCGTGGCCGAGCATGTCCGGAAGCAGATTTGCCTCCTTGACGAGGCACACCCCGAGGTCAGGCGCGAGTATGCCTCGCATGATGCTCCGGTCAGTTCCCCGCCCGTGCCCGAGGCGCTTCCCCAGGCACGACCCGCGGCACGCCCCGAAGTCACGCGCGAGCATGCCTCGCAGGATGCTCCGGTCAGTTCCCCGCCCGTGCCCGAGGTCGTGCCTGAGGTCGTGCCCGAGGCGCTTCCCCAGGCACGACCCGCGGCACGCCCCGAAGCACCTGCGGTGCCAGCCCTGAAGCTTCCCGCGAGCAGGTCCCGGAGCATGACCCCGGCCGACCTTGAGCCGCACGTCGCGGCCATGCTCCAGGCCTACGGGAACGTGCCCGTGCCGAGAATCAAGGCAGACCTTCACGTCGGCACCGAGAAAGCCTCCGAGGCGCTGAGGCTCGCCCGGCGCAACCGCCGCGTCGTGGCGATCGGGGTGCGGTCGTCATGACCACCCCCGCCGACCGCGCCGTTCCAGCAGGCAGGAGCAATCCGATGAGTCCCGAGGCAGCAGCCCAGCTCGCCGAGTACCAGCGCACCCACGGCCCGAACGTCCAGGCATGGGACTACACCCTGGCCCTGGAATGGCGCCTCCCGGCCGTCGGCGACCTCACTGCGTGGAAGTGCACGGGCGTCGCCTACCTGTATCCCGGCTTTACCCGGGAAGGCGTGCTCGCTGACCTTCTCCGCAGTGCGCCCGCGCCAAAGCACCGCACCGGGCCGCCCGAGGTGCTGTCGTTCACGCTGGAGCCATCGTCATGATCACCCCTGCTGGCAAGGCCGCCCTCGCCGCTGCCCTCTACGGGCCCAGGCCGCTGACGCTGACACCGCCGAGCAGGCCCGCCACTTCCGGGCTCTCGCCGCGATCGCCACGGCCCTCGCAGACCCCTCGGGCGGCACGGCAACCCCCGCGCCTGCCTCCCGAGGCTCAGGCATCCCCGGGGACGCTGCTGCCGCTCAGGCCGGCGCCCCCGGGGATTCCACCCCGTTCGAGTCCCGCCGTGATGTCTCCGCTGACCCTGCCGTGAGAGCCGCCTACGCCCGTGCCGCGCAGAAGCCTGAGCGCGGCGTCCTCACTGCGGCGTCGGCTGCCATCCTCGAGGCCGCACTGGCCAAGGTCGGCGTGGAGACGTCGCAGCACGACCCTCGAAGCCCACTCTTCCGGCGCCCGGGCAGCGGTGGCGACCAGGCCGCGTTCGGCGGCGGCACTGGCACCTGGCTGGAGATTTCGGTCCAGGAGTCGCCACCGCCACGCGCGTTCTGCACCGGGCAGCGGCAGGCGTACTGGCCGTGGAATCCGCCGCTGCCGGTGTGCCACTACGGCGAGCCGCCGATGCTCGGCCGCCGGCCCCGGTGCCGGGTGCTGCCGCTGTCACCGCCAGTGTTCAGCGCCAAGGCTTGCGGCTGGACCCGCCACCAGATGCAGGCGTACCTAGGGCAACTGCGGGCCGCCGGCCCGCCGGTACGCCCATAGTCCCGGTGCCTGCCTGCCTGACGCACACTGCGTCGTGCACGGCCACATCCCAACCGGCAAGCGTTCTACCGCAGCACCGGCTGGTACCGGTTCGCCGAGCCGACATGCACCAAACCAGCCCGGCCAGCACGGCCCGGACCTGGTGACCCGTGCCTGCCTGCAAGTCCACCGGAATGTACCGCCAGGAAAGGAAACCCCTCCCGCCGCCTAACCGGCTCTGAAAGCGAGGTCACGCAATGGCATACATGCTCCACAGCAACCGGCCACCCGGCCCGCTCGAGTGCCGGACCTTGCAAGAAGCGATGGCCCTGGCCGGCCACGCCAGCCCTGCTGACTGGCTGCCGTACGTCGGCGTCCCCGACAGGATCGTCACCGCCTCGATGGCCGATGAGCCGGCCATCGAGGCCATCGACGTTGCGCACGAGCTCATCGGGCTGCTGCCAGTCGGGGAATGCGCTACGCGGGTGTGGTCCGACGCTGACCCCGCCATCGCGTGCGCCGTGGTGACCGTTCTCCCGTCCCCTTTCCTGGTGTCAGTCGCCGTGTCCGTCCGGCTGTCCGCGCATTACGCGGTCGCCGGGATCCTGACCTGGGCGACGATCGAAGGCGCCGTCGCCGCCGCGTTCCGCGACACGGGCGCAGGACAGGCCGGCGACGTCGCCCCGATCATCACAGCGGTCATCGAGGCCCTTGCCGCGAAAGGCATCGCGGCGGTGCCCCCGCCGGCAACCGCCGCGCAGTGGCGGCCGGGAGTCGCGTGGCTGTCGTCGCCCGGCGCGCCCGCAGCCTGCATTGAGGGGTGGCCCTCTGGCCACTGAAGGCAGTTCCCGCCTGGCGGCCGACAGCCGCGGAGAGACGGCCAGCAGTGACGGTCTGCCAAAGGACCGCGGTCGCCGCGGTCGTAGCCGCCGCCCTGACCGCCGACGTGACCAGGACCGGGTGGATGGCCGCAGCAGCGAAGTGCATCACGATCGCGGGCCATCGCGGTCATCCTGCTGGACGCGGCGATCGCGGGCAACGCCCTTTACGCCCCGGGCAGGCACCGGACACGGCGATCGGAGAAGGTATGGCAGTACTAGAGCAGCAGGGCTGCCCGCCGTCGGCAAGCGCAGTCACCCAGGGGTACGGCACGGCGGGCCAGATCCAGGCGGGGGTCATGGCCGCCAACGACTACTGCTCCCCCCTGAGTCCACCGTGGGACGCGAGCCAGGACCCGCCTGGGCCCGGATTCCCCCGCCTGAGCGACCTGCTCGGCCACCTCTTCGGCGCAGTCCCCGGCATGCGGCGCGGCCCCGACCTCGGGATCAGGGTCGAGCTGGACCTGGCCGAGTGCGCATTCGGCACCACCCGTGAGCTCACCGTGGACACGATGGTGGCATGCCCGACCTGCTCGGGGAACCCAGCCGAGCCGCTGACCTATCCGGAACCCTGTGACATCCGCGACGGTCCCGGTGAGATAAGGCAGCTGGTTCCCCCGGTGATCGGCCAGGTGATGGCGTCCGGGGTGGGCCCGGGCTGCGATGGATACGCCAGAGTGCTGGCCAGTCCCTGCCTGGACTGCAACGGCGCTGGCTGGGCCCGCGCCCGGCGCACCATCAAGGTGCGGATCCCGGCCGGCGTCGCGGACGTCACCCAGATCCAGCTGCCGGGTGAGGGCGAGGCCGGCCGTAGCGGCGCCCCGGCCGGCGATCTGTTCCTGGAGATTGCGCAGCGCCCGCACCCGATCTTTGAGCGCCGCGGTGACGACCTGCACTGCACGGTGTTCATCCCGATGGTGGCTGCGGCGCTCGGCGTGACCTTGTCGGCGGACAGCCTGGACGGCCCGGCCGACATCGACATCCGCCCGGGTACCCAGTCCGGCCAGGTGGTCCCGCTGGACGGTTACGGTGTCAGGCACCTGAACCGCGAAGGGCGCGGCGACCTGCTCGTGCATGTGATGGTGGAGACGCCCGCCAGCCTCGACCCCGAGCAACGGCGGCTGCTGTCCGAGCTGGCCATGCTGCGTGGCGAGGAACTGCCAGCCGGCCCGTTCGTACTGGGCTAGCAGGGCGGGGCCGCTGGCCGCGACACGGCGGGCAAGTACGGTCCGCGCCCGGCCCAGTGGGCACGTCACCGGGCGGAGGGGCCACATCCGGCCGGGCACGGGAATCCTGCTGCGGCCGGGCTCGGTCGTGAGGACCCCAGCGCAGGCGCCGGCGCCGCGAGCCCGCTGTCGCGCAGCCCGCAGAAGACCCCATGCGGCGAAACATGCAGGCGGTTCCAACGGAACTCCCAGCTCCGCCGCCTGATGTCACAGAACCGGCTCGCACCATGCCAGGCAGAGGCTCAAACAGCTGAAAACTGAACCCCACGTACCTGCGCTTACGTTACGCATATATGGAAGCCGCATATAGCACTCGCTGGCCGGCAGTGCGCGGTGACCTGGAGGTTGCGGAGGGCATCGCTCCCCGCCTGCGGACACCGCCGCGCGGACGGCCAGCACGACGGCACGGTAATGGCTGGGGAACGGCATGACGTGGTCCAACGCGGAGAACAGGCGCAGGCGGCAGCTGCTGACCCGCCTGGCCGCTGCGGTGAACCCGTCATCCGCCGTCGCGCATCCGATCCGGGCCCGGCTACGGCTCACCTGGCGTCTCACGCCCTATCTGAGTGTTCACGCCAGCCGGCCCCGTCTGCGGGTGTACTGCGCTGGCCGCGACGGCCGGTACGCCCTCCTGACCGGCGACGGCCAGGTGATCGGTCTCGATGACGGCGTCGCTGCCGCTGCGGAGGCGGTCGAAGCCGCCTACGCCTGCCATAGTGAGTCAGGCCAGGCCGCGGCCGGCCCTGCGGCGGCGGTTCAGCAGGGGCCATAGTGGCCTCGTCCAGCGCGGGCCACGCCACCGGCCAGCAGTCCTCCCTCGCCGAGCTGCGCGCGCTGGCCGATCGGCACCTGATCGCCTGCGCCGCCGCCCCGGACGGCTGGTACCGCCTCCTGGCCGCCGCTGCCGACGACGCGCAGCAGCACGGCTTCGCTAACGTTGCCCTGATCGACGCCCAGCAACCAGGCAGCGGCCCCGCCGCAACCCATGACGAGTGGGAAAAGGCCGGGTGGCGGATCCGCAGGGGCCATCACACCCGAATCTGGATCATCACCGGGCACGGCGACACGTCCGCGCCCACTGCGGTCTTCACCAAAGACCAGGTCACGCCCGCGCGCACCGGTGCCCGCCCGCCGCTGCCGGGCGTCGCGCGGATCAGCGCAGGGTCCCCGGACCGGGCGCTCGGCGCGCTCGTCGCCCTCGCCCGTCGTCGCGGCTACACCGTCACCCGGCCCGACGACGCCGCCGACGGCCCGTTCACCGACTGGGACCAGCACACCATCACAATCCCCGCCAGCACGCCACCCGCCGCCGCAGCCGCAGCGCTAGCCCACCAGCTAGCCCACATTGTCCGCCACGACGACCTCGCCGCCGCGGCGCTACCCGGCGTGGAACCAGCTACCGGCGATCGCCCGCACCAGCCGGGCCAGGCCGGGGCGAACTGCTACGGCGTGGCCGCCGTCGAAGCCGACTCGGCCGCCTGGCTCATACTGACCCGCCTGGGTGTGGACCCCGCCGTGGCCGGCATCACGTTCCCCGCCGCGCACATGTGGGCAGGGCCCGACCCGCGCAGCATGTCAGCCAGGACAATCGCGGCGGCGGGGGACCGGATCATAGCCGCCGCGAAACAGATCACCGTTCACGTCGACAAGGTCCTGGCAGACCTGCCCGACCCGCCGGCCCCGGCGCCGGCTCCGGCAGCCACGCGAGCCCCGCAGCCAGTTCCGCGCCGCCCCGCACCCCCGCGCGTCACCGCCGCCGACCCCGCCCAGTGGCCCGACCCGGATCAGGCCCTGGTCACCGTCAACGGGGTCGCTGCCGCGTTCTTCCGCGCCCGCCTTCCGGGCAGCTGGGCCGCCGCCTACCTCGACGGCCGCGGATTCGGGCCGGAGATCTGCCGCAGGTGGCAACTCGGCTACGCGCCCGACGGCTGGACCGGCCTGCTCGATCACCTGCGTGCCGTCAGGGAGCCTGATGGTACCGCTAGTTACCCTGATGAGCTCATCGAGGCGGCCGGCCTGGCCCGTACCTCCTCGCGCGGCACCCTGTACGACGTATTCCGGAACCGGGCCATGATCCCGATCCGCGGCACGCACGGGCAGATCATCGGCTTTGCCGGACGGGCCAGGGACGACGCCGCAGAAGGAACGCCCAAATACCTCAACACCGCGACAACCGCCATCTTCCACAAAGATCATGTCCTGTACGGCCTGGCCGAAACCAGTGCCGCGCTGCACGCCGGGGCCCGCCCGGTCCTCGTGGAGGGCTACTTCGATGTGATCGCCGTCAATGAGGCGAACCGGGAGCGGGTCCTCGCGGGCGCATCTGCCGGGCACGCGGCGCCGACGTCTCGCCGGCTGGCCGGGGTGGCGCCCGGCGGTACCGCCCTCAGTACCCACCAGATCGAGCTCCTCGCCGGAACGTGTGACCTGCGGGCATCTACGCCGCTGCTGGTCGTTCTCGATCCGGACGATGGCGGCCGCAAAGCCACGATCCGCGACTACAAGCTCATCAGCCCGTACAGTCCGGCAGCAACCACGCCGGTCCTGCCCGGGCGCGCCGACCCGGCCGCTATCTTCCAGATGGACGGGCCGCTGGCCCTCGCTGGCGCACTGTCCGGTGGTGAGCATCCGCTGGCCGACGTGGCGGTCGACGCGGTGCTGGAGCGGTGGGCTGGCAAGCTGCAGTGGGTCGAAGGGCAGCTCGGCGCGGTCCGCGAGGTGGCCCGGCTGCTGGCCGAGACCATGCCCGATGACCCCGCGCGCCAAGTTATCCGCGTACACGAACGGACAGGCATGCCGGCCGCCGACGTGACCGCCGAAGTCCTCGCCGCACTCGAAGCACAAGCTGCGGAGGCGCGCCCAAAAGGCGCGCCTGGCCCTGACCCGGCCGGGCCCGCAGACGGCGCTTCGCTGGAGTTCCCGGCCCCGACCAGGGCGGCCAGCAGCCGGCCCCAGCGGCCCCCGCCGCAGGGCCGCCGTCCCGGCGGCCGCCGGCCGCCCTGCCGCTAGCTGTGTCGTCTCACGAGGTTGGTGACAGGGTGCGCCTGTCGGCTTCGGCGCCCCCCGGCGCGGCGCGCTGCCGTCGACCGACCGTCCCGGCAACCGGGGCCTTAATCGGCCCGCAGGGCAAGGCGTCCGATACCGGGACGGGAAAGTCCAGCGGGGCTCGCGGCGGGGCCTCGTGGTGGCTGTCCTCCTCGTCTACGGGCACCTCGTAGATGCTCTGGATGTGCCGCGCAGGGATGTCGCCGTGGTGGGCCCAGTCGTGGCGTTGTGACTACGGCTTGGTCAGGTTGCGGCGCCGCGCCCGGAATTGACCATCATGGGCGCGTTCGCCGACGTCGAGAGCGCGTTCCCTGGCCGTGGGCGAGCCCCAGCGTCAGCCAGCGCGCGGCGCCCCAGGGCGGCTCCTGGCGTGCCGGCCCCTGGCCGCGGCGGCCCGCTGTCGGCCCGCCGTCGTGCGGCCGGCTGCCGTCGCCACGCCGGCGGGGAACTCGAGTTGGCCGCCCGGCCCGGCGGCTTCCTCGTACCGGCGGGCCGCGACGTTGGCCTTCGCCCGCGCCGAGGCGGTGCCTTCCCGCCGGCCTGGTATTTCGTAGCTGCCCATCGGCAGCCGCACGTCGCGGGGAAGCCAGCCGTGCGCGTGCGCGGCCCCCTCGGCAGCCGCGTGATGAAGCGCCCGGGCAGCCCGCCAGGGGCGGCTGCCCTCGCGGCGGCCTGCCGGGCTGCGGAGCCCGTTCGTCATCAGCCCGCCGGCCAGATCGCAGGTCATCTCGCATACCCGCGCCCACACGGCCCGCCAGGACCGCAGCGCCCAGGCGGGGTCGCTGAACCGCAGCCGGCCCGCCCTGGCGTCGGCGGCCAGCCGGCGGGCGGTGGTGGTCAGGCGGCGCAGCCGGAGCCAGGCCGGGTTCTGGGCCAGGTCCCCGATCGCTGCGGCGGCGGCGCTTTGCGCCTGGTGCATTCTCGCGGTCATCCTCACCGAAACCTGCCAGCCGGCCTGCTCCGGGATCGTGCCCCCAGCGGGCAGCCCCGCCGTACCGTCGTGCCGCTGTAGCGCTTCACCCATGCTGAGCGTCAGCTGGCCGGGTTCCCGTCCCAGGGGCGGCGCCCCGAACGAAGGCGGCGGGCGGAGCGCGGTGCCGTCCCGGCGTAGCCAGTCCAGGATTGCATCCAGATCGCCGAACTCGGCCCCGGCGCGGGCGCCGGGCTCTCGCTGGGGCATGGCGAACAGGTGCCCGGCCTGCGGACTGTCCGCGGCGGGGTGGTGGAACGGGATCAGTACCTCTACCGTGTGCTGGCCTTCGTACTCCAGAGGGCTCGCGTGCCCGCCTGGACCGGTGGTGGTGATCGTCATTGTCACGCCGTCGGCGTGGGGGAGGGCCGTGACCGCCGTCACCTCCCGTATTTCCCCGTCCGCCGTCCGGATGCTGTCACCCTGCTCCACGAACATGGCTTGCAGCAGCGCGGAGTCGCGCCCGGCGGACTCGGCGCAGTCGAACTCGCCGAACCGCCGCAACTCCCGGTACGGGAGCCAGCCCAGCGGGTTGACCCCTCGCGGCGAGATCAGCGCCGGGTGTGCGGCGACCAGGTCGCCGCTCTCGCGCTGGATGACCTGCAGCCAGCCCGGCGCCAGGTCACCGGTGCCGGGAACGACGCCGACGGCTACCGCGGGCACCGATTCGCTGTCACCCATCGGCCGGAAGTCCAGTGCCGTGCCGTCGGGGTACAGCAGCCGCGTGGGCCGCACCGGGCCGCCCGATGTGGCGGTCACCGGCAGCGGCGATATCCCCTCCGGGAACTGGAGTTGCGTGGCCCGCGGGTCGTCGGCCCGGACCAGCAGGGGAGGCCCGGCGGCCTCTGCGGCGGCGGGGAAGGGGCCGGTCGGCCATGGCGTCGGCTCGGGCCACGGGTCGCCGGCGGCAATGGCCTCGAGCTCGCTGTAGGGCACGGGGCCATCATCCGGACTCCGGGGGGCTGGCAGGGGCTGCTGGTCGAGGTAGCTGCCGATCCCGCTGCGGCTGCCGTCGCTGGCCACCAGGGTGACGTCGGCCTGCTCGCCCATGACGCTCATGCGTTGCGCCACCTGCCGGGCGCTTTCCTCGTCCCACACCCGGGCCGGGCGCTGGGCGTTCCCAGGCGGGCCGGCGTAGGTGATCTCATACCAGGCCTGCACCCCCGCCTCGTCCAGTTGCCGCAGGAGGTTCGCGCGCCAGTGAGTGCCGGGCAGGCCGTCGCCTGTGCCGGCGTCGGCGGCGCGCAGGGCGTTGAAGATGATGCCCTCCAGGTCGTTCGCGGGGGCCTGCCCGGCGTCGTAGCGGGCGGTGGCGTGGTCGATGAGCGCTTCCAGCGGCGGCGGGCCGGCGTCTGGGCCCGCCATGAAAACCTGCGCCGGGGCATCGACGTCTCTGACCTCGTACGGCCCGTTCGCACCGTAAATGGTCCACACGCCGCGGTCCTGGTCGTATACCGCCTGGCCGTGATCGACAAGATCGTTGAGGGTTTCGCGGGTGTACCCGTCGAACCGGGTGTCGTAGGCATCAGGCAGGTGACCGGCCGCGTTAGTTTCAAGCACCTCAGCGTCGCTGATCTCGAACGACCCGGATGGGCCGCCCTGCACCACCCACACGCGCCCGGCGGGGTCGTAGTAGGCCAGGCCGTCCGCGGCTAGGCCGGCTAGGTCCTCGCGGGTGTATTCCCGGGTGTATGCGTCGAGATCCGCAAGCCAGGGGCTCAGGTCGCCGTCGGGGTCAGGTTCGCCCACTGTGTCCTCCTCCGCTCCTAGGCGGTGTTCTGCGCCGTCTCTGCGCCGGGTCGGGATTTCGCGCCGGTGCCATCACCAGGCCCGCGCTGCCGGTCATGGCCGGCCTGCCGGGTGGCCCGGGCGCTGCGCGGCCCGGGCTGCCGCCGTACGGGCGGCGCGCCGCCCGGCGTGCGGGCCTGGAGTCTTGCGCGCCGTGGCGCCCGCCAGCGGGCCGGGAAACTCGATCTGGCTGAGCGGGCCCGCATCCGCCCGGTGCAGCCGGGTGGCGGCGTCGGCCCGCGCCGAGGCCGGCGCGCGGTAGCCAGGCGGCGGGTCGTAGCTTCCCGGCGGGAGTTTTTCACCGTGGAACAGCCAGCCGCGGGCGTGCGCCACTGCCTCGGTGGCGGCGTGCCGGAGTCTGCGGGCGGCCCGCCAGCTGCGGCTGTCTGGGCGGAGCCGGGCCATCACCGCATCGGCCAGGTCGCCGGTGAGCTCGCAGACCTGCGCCCACAGCCCGCGCCAGGACCCCAGCGCCTGGGGCAGGTCCGCGAACCGTAGCCGCCCGCTCAGGACGTCACGGGTAAGGCGGGACGCACTGTCGGTCAGGTCGCGCAGCTGAGTCCACAGCCATTCCTGCCGCAGCCCGGCAATGGCCTGCCCGGCTGACGCCTGGGCCTGCCGCAGCCACTCCGCGCTGGCAGCGGCCGGACCCCAGCTGGCAGCGCCGGCGGCCGGGGCTGGGCCGTCGCCGGCGCTGCCCGGGCCAGCGGTGCCGGGGGCGCGCAGCAGCGCGACTTCGCGTTGGAGGTCAGCAACCCGGCGCTGGAGCTCGGCGACGAGGTCGCCGCCGAGGCCGATCGCCTCGCTGTCCGTCGCGGCCCGGGCCGCGGTCAGGCCGCCGGCGGCGGCCGGGCCCGGCCGGATCTGCTGGGGCCGCGGCGCGAACAGCCGGGCGCCGTAGGGGCCGTCCTCAGCCGGGTGCCGGACAGGGAGCCTCACCTCGATCCGGTCGCGCCTCAGGTAGGGGTCGGTGCGGGTGTCCCCGCCGGGGACGGCGGTGGTGACCTCGATGCGGATCCCCGCGGTTTCCACGCCGGTCACCGCGCGGATCTCAGGGTCGCCGCCTGGCTGCGCCTGGCTGCGTACCATGTCGCCGACGTCGACGAGCTCGGCGTATATCCATGCGGCGTCATGTCCTGCGGCTTCGGCCTGGTCGAACTCGCCGAACCGCTGCTGGTCCCGGTAGCTCATCAGGGCGTAGGGGTTGACCCCGGCCGGGGCGACCACGGCGGGGTGCACGATATGCAGGCTGCCGTCGCCGCGGAGGAACGCTTGCAGCCATCCGCCTGCATCGCCGGGGGCAGGGATGATCCCGGCGGCGGTGCCAGTCCAAGCGGGGCCGAACCGGCCGTCCGGGCGGCAAGTCAGCGCCGTGCCGTCCGGGTACACGAGCCGGTGCGGCCGCCACCGGCTCTGTGAGGCGGCGGCCGCGCCACGCTGCGGCGAGATGTCTTCGGACGCTGGCCTCGGCGGACCGTCCTGCGGGCCTGGTAGCGGCAGGGCCAGGTCGGTGCTGCGATCGTCCCGGCGTGCGGGCACGGCCACCTCCGGTGAAGTTGCGTTGTCGATCTCGGCCGGGCTGGCAGCGGGGCTGAGAGCCACCGTGCCTGTTTGCCCGCTGCCGGGTTCCGGCCCGGTGCCGGCTGGCGGGGCTGGCTGCGCTTGCACGTCCTGGCCGACCTCGCCGCCGGGCGTCGGCAGGGCCGGGGCAGGCCCGGGCGGCGCCGGCAGGGCGTCATGCGCGGGAGCGGCAGCCGGGGGGATGGGGCCGGCGAGCGGGCCCTGGGCAGGGATCACCTCGACCTGCGGGTCCGTGTCACCGTCGTGGCTGATGATCCGCGTCGTGGCCGGCCCGTCCGGGCGGCCGACCGCGCCGGCGAGTTCGGTGCCGGTCTGGGTGCGGCGGGGCGGGTCGGTGACGATGAACAGCGCCGGGGCGTGCGGGGGGCCGCGCAGGATGTCACCTGGCTGGACCTCAGATACCGGCTTGCTCCAGCTCGGGGGCCAGGCGGGCAGGGCACCGGCGAGCTCGCCGACCCGGTTCAGATCGGCGGCCTCCGCAGCGGTGCGGTCGCCCGCCGCGGGCAGCGGGAGCACCTGCTCGCCGTTACCGGGTTGCGTGACGGGCCCGGCCACGCGGTGAGCAAGCGGGCCGCTGCCGCGCCGCGCCAGCGCGAGGCTGATGATCGCCTCGATCACTCGCTGCTGGATGGCGTCCAGTTCACGGGCTGCCTGTCGCAGCGTGTCATGGGCCGGCGTGCCGGGCACGGCGTAGCCGCTGACCAGGATGGAGTACTGCAGGAAGGTGCGAACAGCGGCGGCGAGCAGCTGCTGCCGGGCCGGTGTCAGTCCTGGCTGGATCCAGTGGCGGATCTGCGGCCAGGTCAGAGTGCGGTCACGGGCACCGTCCGGGGCGCTGATCCGGATCCGGACGCCGCCCCGGTCGAACTCGACAAGTTCGCTTGCGCCCGGGTCGGGTTCGTCGTCGTGCCGCCAGCCGTCGGACTGATGCCAGGCCGGGTCCCGGCCGTTCTCGATTAGCGCGGCGAAGTGCTGGGGCCCCATCCGTCGCAGCGCGAAAGCCACGTCGCTTCCGGTGACCGTCTGCGGCCCGGGCGCGGCGCCGATGGCGGCTCGCCCGGGCGTGGCGCCGACGGCGGCTAGCTCCGGTGCGGCTGTGACGCTCTCCCGGCTGCCCTGGCGCGTGGCTGCCGCGGCGAGGGCGCGGACGTGCTCGGTGACCGGGATGCCGTGGCGCTCGGCCAGGGCGACGACGCCGGGCAGGCTGGCGAAGGAGAACATGGCGACCTGGGCGGCGGTGGCGTAGCCGTGCAGGCCAGGGATCTGCGCGGCCTGGGGTACCAGGTCCGTGTCGGCCAGGCTGTCGTAGCCGAGCATCACCGGAGCGCCCGCGGTGTCGCACCGGACGTACCGGGGGCCGAACCGGCCGCGGAGCATACTGGGCCAGATGGCCGCCATCTCCTGCGTGGCGGCCTCGTGCGCGGCGGCCAGCTGCGCGCCGTCCATATGTTCCGCGCCGGCGGGACAGGGCAGCCGGTCGTAGCTGATGCCCGCCTCGCCCAGTTGGTCGGTATAGCGGCCCAGCATCGACCAGGCCGCGATCGCCATCTCGTCGGTCCACTGCCCGGCCGGAAGGTCGGCCAGGAACATGCCGAGGTAGATGTCGGTGCCGGCAAAGCCGGGGCCGTCGACCGTGGCAGCGGGGCCGGGCAGGGCAGCCAGGAAGTCGAACGCGGTGTGAAGTTCGTCGCGGCCGCGCCGGCTGGCCCCGCTCAGGTCGGGCCCAGGCGCTGCGGGCTGGGCCTGGTCGGCGCTGTCAAGCGCAGGCGCCGGTTGCGTCGCAGCAGTGACCGCCGTGACCGCTAGCTCGCTGCCGGGTTGCTCGGTGGGATGCGTGCGGTAGCCGGCGGCTGCCCCGGTGGACGTGTCGAGTGAAAGCTCGGCCGGGGGAGCGGCGGGCGGGGGGACGGGTTGCCCGCCGTGGAAGACGGTTTCCTGGCGGCCGCCATCCTCGCCGGTGATGGTGACAGCCGACACCGGCCCTGCCATCATCCTGCTCATCGCCTGGGCCGACTGGCGCGCCGACTGCTCGCAGCACGCCGGAAGCGTGGTATCGGTCCCGCCCGGGCCACGGTACGTGACCTCGTGCCGGTCACCGCTGGCGTCCTCGGCTGGGTGCCGGTGCCTCGGCATTGCCAGGCTGAAGGCGTGAGCTAGCGCCTGGTCCTTGTCCGCGGCGGGCGCGCTGCGGAAGGCGTCGAAGGCGGCCCGGATCTCGTCGGCGCTGACTGGCTCCAGTGCGGGCGCCGGATCGCCGGAACGGCGCGTGTCGCCGGTGTCCTGGCCGACCTCGCCGTGGTCCGTCTCGTCGGTGGTGGCCTGCAGGCTTTCGGCGCCGGCGGCAAGGGGCAGCGCGCCCTGCCCGGCCGCTTCGTCGGCTGTCGCCCCGGCTGCTGCTGCGGTGGCCGACGGGCCCGCTGGGCTGCTGCCGTTGATGCGCCGGCGGGCCTGCTGGGCAGAATCGCGCAGCTCCCGGATCATGGCCAGGGCCTGATCTTGCTGAGCAGTGGTGACCACTTGCTCCCGGCGGTACGAGTCGCTGCCGGCCGGGGCGGTGGGCACCGCGGCGTCCGGGCCGTGAGCTTGCGCGGCGGCGGCCGTGACCCGGCTGATGCACCCCTCCAGTTCCGCAGCCGCGCCGCGGCCCGCATCGTAAAACGCGTCCGCTTCCGCTTCGTCCGCGGTGGCCCGCACCTGCTCAAGCCAGGCGTCACTGAACGCGATAACCCGGCTAGCCTCCAGCAGGATAGAGAGGTCACCCGGTGTCATCCCGGCGTGGATCCAGCGGGCGGCCTGCTCCCAGGTCAGTGTTCCCTCACGGCCGGGCTGTTCGCTGACGACGGTGCGGCGCAGGCCGTCGCCATCCCATGCGGTCGTGTCCTGCGGGTCGTCAGGGCCGTGCACGGCGCCCGGATCCGGCACGGTGCCGTGGGCGATGAATTCGGCGACCGACCATGCCTGCCCGGACGACGATGCGGCCATGTGCTGCCAGGCCGCAGCCACGTCGGAGTTGGTGATCGGCACTGTCCCGGCGGGTTCCGCTGCGGCGTCCGGGGCGCCGGTGGCGGCGGTGGTCTCGGCGGCGGCCTGGTCTTGCGGGCCGGCAGCCGCCGTAGTGCCTGGTGCGGCAGCCGCCGCCTGTTCTGCCGATCCTGGTTCCCCGGTCGGGCCCGGCCCGGTCGTGGCCGGTGCGCCGGGCGCCGGGCGCCGGGAGGGTGCGGCCTGGCCCGGGCGGCCGGGCCAGGCCATCTGGTCGGCCTCTAGGTCGTCGACGTCGAACAGGGCCGGTGGCTCGTCGGCGCTGTCCGCCTCGTCCGGGACGGGTTCTACTGTGAGATCCTCCAGAAGAAGCCGCTCGTCGCTGGGGGTTCCGTCGGGCAGGAACCGATCCAGGGCCTCCTGCCACCGGTCCGCGTCCTCCGGCCAGATGTTGCCGGGCTGGTTCCATGAGATGACGGCATCCCGGCAGGCGGCCACGACCTGGTCGCGGTCGCCGCCGTCGACGGCCCTTTCCAGTCTTGCCCGCTGGCCGCGGATCATCTGGGTGTATCTGTGTGCGTCGGCCACCTGGTCGTGGCGGGGCAGGTGCCTGTGCGGCGGTGGCGCCGGTGCTGCTGCCGCGCCGGCCGCCGGCGCGCCGGTGATCGCTGCGATGGCTGCGGCCAGTGTCGGGTGCAGGCGGGGGATCCGGACCGGGATGAGGAGTCCATCGGTCGCGGCGCCCAGCGGCCGGTGGCGTCCCTTAAATACTATTTCGCTGCCGGGTTGGTCCCCGGGCATGGGCTGCAGCCGGTCGACCTCGAGGACCTGCGGCTTGTCGTGCACGTGCAGCTGGATGTGGTCGCCGGGCTCGACGAGGCTGGCGGGCAGGGTGGCGAACTCCTCGTTCCTCCTGCCAAGCCTGGCCTCGTCGGCGTCGAACCTCAGCCACCGTCGCCGGCGCTGGTCGCCCAGGCCCTGGTACGGGTCGGTCCCGGTCGGCCAGGCCAGCGCCGGGTGCACGACCGCGTAACCGCCGTCCTCCCAGCGGACCACTTGCAGCAGTCCGCCCTCGGCCGCCGGGCTGACGCCGGCGGCGACCGCCGCGCGGGTGCCGCTGGGCCAGGCGGGCGGCTCTGCCGGGCGGGTTACGCGCACGGTCAGCGGGGTTCCGTCGGCGTACACCAGCCGTTCGGGACGCCGCTGGCCGTCCCAGGGCTGGTGGCTTGCCAGCGGCTGGGTGCCGTCCGGTGCCTGTGCCCCGGCGGGGCCGGGCCCGGGCCCGGCTGGCTCCTGCGCCGCGGTGCCGGCAGTCACGTCCGCGGTGGCCGGTTCGTGGCCGTCCGGACCAGGCTGTTGCGGCCCGGCGGGGGCCTGTGGCCTGTCGTTCTCTGCGGGGGCCGCAGCCTGCTCGTCGGCGCCGGTGCGGGCGGCCGAGGGGCGCGCGGCGGGGATGCGGGTGGCGAAGAGCTTGCCGGGTGGTTCGTACGAGGTGACCGCGGGGCTGTGCTCGCTTGCTCCTTCGACCTTGGTCTGGCCGTCCGGCGTCGGTGTCACCGACCGTACGGTGATGACCCAGCTTGCCATTGCGGGGTCCGGGGCTTCGAACGCGTCTCCAGGGTCGAGCAGGCGGCCCGGCAGGTCGGCGGTGGTGCGGCCGGCGGCTGCGGCCTGGTCGAAGAGCTGCCAGCGCTCCTTTTGCCGCGGGTCAAGATTCTGGTACGGGTCGTCGGTCAGCGTTGACGTCAGGACTGGGTGCACGATCGAGTAGCGCCGGGTTCCCCCGTCGGTTTCAAACTCCCACGCGACGACTTGCAGCAGGCCTGGCTCGTACGGGCCGGATCCGGGCACGATTCCGGCAGCTGTCCCGTGCCATGTCTGGTCTGCATCGGGGCCCTGGAAGCGGACGGTGAGCATGGTGCCGTCCCGGTAGACGGGCAGGTCCGGGTGGATCGGACCGTTCCACGGGGCGTCTTGGGTGAGCGGATGGGTGTCCTCGGGGCGGGCCGCCTGCCCCAGGAGCGGGCCCGGGGCAGGCGGGGCGCTGGTCGGCTGCAGCCACTCATCGAGTTGCCCGTCACTGGCCGGCTGTCCGGGCGTGACCGGCAGCACGTCCTGGCCGGTGCTGACCCGTGAGCCACGGCTGATCTCGAATCGGTGGAGGGTGGCGAGGGTCACGGTGGGTGGCAGGTCGCCGGGGACGGTCAGCCATACTTCCTCGCCGTAGCCGCGGACGAAGGCGATCGTCCAGTCCCGGTAGTCAGCTGACATCGGCGGGTCGATGCGGACCGTGACGCCGCTGCGGCCGATCAGCCGGCCGGCCAGCGCGCGGATGTGCCCTGGCACCGGGCTGGCGGTGGCCGGCGAGGCCAGCTCGGGTGGGCCGCCGGTGTCGCTGGCCGCCTGCGGGTCAGCCACGATTATCAGGGCGCCGCCGGACGCGGTCCAGGCCCAGATGGTTCCCTCGTCGTCACGCACCCATGTCTGGCCGACGGGGCTCTGAACGTGCTCGCGGACGCTCCGCCCGGATGCCCCGGCCGGTGCTTGCCCCTCTTGTCCCGGCGTGGCCGCGAGCACGAGGTCCTGCGGCGCGTCGTGCGGGCCGTCAATGTCGCCGGCCAGCTGGCCGGTGCCCGCTGGCTCTTGCGGGCCTGATGCTGGGGCAGGTTCCACTGCCGCGGCGGCCGACGGGCGGGTCTCATGCTCGCCGGCGGGCCCAGCGGGACCCGCGCCAGCTGAGACGTCGCCGGCCTCAGCAGCGTCCGCTTCGGGCAAGAGACTGCCCTGGACGGGGCCCGGGGTTGCGGCAGCGGACATGAGCTCGTCTGCGTCCGCCAGGTCGTCGAGCCGGATTCCCTGATTCCATGGCAGGGCATCGTCTAGGGCTCGCTGCCAGGCCGACCAGTCATCGGGCCAGGCTGCGCCAGGCTGCTTCCATTCCCGGACCGCGTTCCGCGCGGCCAGGATGACCTTCTCCGGATCTCCGCTGTTGACTGCCCTGGTCAGTTCGGCGCGCAGCCGCCTGTGGACGGCCTTCATCCGTGCGTAGTCGATCGGCACGTGCGCTGCCGCCCGCTCCCGTGCTATTGCGCCTGCGGCGGCCCCGAGCCGGGCCGCCTCACTTTCCTGCCTGGCCGTCCCGGCGGGGGTCACGGCTGGTGCCTCCGGGGTGGTTGTCACCGGGGCCTGTCCGGGCTCCGTCGCCGGGCCGTCGCCGGGGTCTGGTGCCTCGCCGGCCGGCGGTAGGCCTGCCCCCGGCGCCGAATCTGCTGCCTTGGCCGCGTCCAGTGCCGGGGAGAGCTGCGGGATGGGGCCGGTCAGCGGCCCGTCTGCAGGGATGATCTCGACGTCGGGGTCGGGGTGCTTCTCGTGGCTGAGCCGTAGTGTCGTGGGACGCTCATCGTGGCCGCCGTAATTGGCCCTGCCGTCGATCTCCGTCGTGTCCCCGGTGCGCAGGGGCGCCGCGGTGACCAGGAACGAGCCTGAGCCGGTGCCGGGGTGGACCAGGACGTCACCTGGCTCAATCTCGGATGTTGGCTTGCTCCACCGCGGCGGCCACGGCGGTATGACGCTGGCCAGCTGCGCGACCCGGGCCAGCGCCGCCTCCTCGAACTGGCTGCCGCCCTGGTCGCCCGCTAGCGAGAGCTGGGCGTCGCCGCCGGCGGGCCTGGCCGGGCGGGGTGGTAGCCGGCGGGGCAGCGGGCCGGAGCCGTGCTGGGCGAGCGCGTCGCTGACGATGGTGTCGATCACCTGCTCTAGCAGTCCGTGTAGTTCGGTGACGGCTTGCTGCAGGGCCTGGTGGACCGGTGTTCCGGGGATCGAATGCAGATTGGCGAGGATGTTGTACTGGGAGTAGACCCGGTCGACGTCGGTGAGCAGCTGCCGCCGGGTTGGTGTCAGGCCCGATTCGAGCCATGTCCGGATGTACGCCCAGGCCAACTGGCCGTCGCGGATCTGGTCTGGGGTGCCGATCTCGATCTGGATGCCGTCCCCGAGATGGGTGATGTGCTCCCTCGCGCCCGCGTCGGGTTCGCCGTCGCCCCGCCATGTGCCGTATCCGCCGCCGGCGACGGGGGTCTGGCGGTCCAGGAGCACGTCGGCGGATTCCCGCGTCATACGGCGCATGGCGATGGCCAGATCGGTGCCCGTTGGCCGCTGCGGGGCGGGCCCGGTTTCCGGCTCCGGCTCGGCTTGGCCAGCGGCGGCGCCGGCGCGGCTGTCCGCCTGGCCCGGCGAGGTGCCGTCGTCGGCCGCCGTGACCGTGCCTGGCGGGGAGGCCTCGCTGGCTGCCGCTGCCTCTGCGACGGCGTGGGGGTCCGCCGCGGCGCTCGGCGGCTCGGGGATGTCTGCGGCGCCTGCGGCGGGCGCGTCCGCTGGTGGCTGATCTGGGTCTGGGCTGCCGTTGGCAGCCTGGATCATGCGGGCGAGTGTCGGATGTTCCTCAGGTATGAACACGCCAATCAGGTGATCGGCGGGGTACTGCCGGGGTTTCCTGACGCCGCTGACCTTGACCTCGATGCCCTCGTCGCATGGCGCGGCCGCCTCGATTTTCCGCATGTCGAACTTGCGGCTCTGGGGACCGCGTTCGTCCTGGATGGTGTCGCCTCGTTCGACCAGGCGCGCAGGAATCCAGGCGACCCTGTTGGGCCAGGCTTCGGCGGTGTCGAACGCTTCCCACCGGGCGCGGTCCTGGTCGCTGAGGCCGCCGTGGCGGTCGGCGCCTGCCGGGCAGGCCATCGCCGGGTGGGTGATTGCGTACTCGCCGGTTTCGTCCCGGCGGACAACTTGCAGCAGGCCGGGTCCTTGGTCGCTGTCTTGCGGGGCGGGGACGGCGCCCGCCGCGGTCGCCTGCCAGGTCTCGTCGCCGTCTTCACCCTGCCCGTACACGGCCAGCGGGGTGCCGTCGGCGTAGACGAGCCGCTCCGGGCGCAGGGTCCCGCCCCAGGGCTGGTGTCCTGTCAGCGGCTGGGTTCCGTCCGGTGGCGTGCTGGCGGGGCCGGTGCTGGCTGGGCTCTGGCCGGCGGCCGGCGTGCCCGTGCCGGCAGCGAACAGTCCGTCCTGGGGGGCGGCGGGAGCGCCGGCGGGTTCGGTTCCGGCCGGGGGAACGGGCTCGCCCGGGGCAGCGGTCCCCGGCGCCGCCTCCGCGTCGTTCGCGGGTTCCTGCCGGGTTTGCCCTGCCCATGGGAGGTCTAGGTCGCGGGCTAGCTCCTCTATGGTCGCCCCGGCGGCCTCTGGCGAGGAGTAGCCGTTGTCCGCCAGGTAGCGGGCCACCTGGGCGGCGATCTCGTCGTCGGTGACAAACCTGACCGGCCACGCGTCGAGGGCCTCCCAGCCGGTCCGGTCGGCCGTGTCGGCGGGGGCGGCGGCCCAGTACATGCCATGCCTGTACTCGCCTTCCCAGGTGATCTCGCCGCCGACTGGGCGGGGGGCGTTGACGATCCGCCAGCCGTCGGGGATCGGCTCTGGCGGTGCCCAGGTGGCGAGGTTCACCACGACTTCGTCTCGCCTGGCAGGCTCCGCCGCCTGCGCGGCCGCAGCCTGAGCCGGTTCGGCGTCCGGCTGCGGGGCGGCAGCGGCGGGCGGGGTGGCGTAGCCGAGTACCCACGACAGGGGCCCGGGATCCAGGTTCTTCCTGGCGCGGGTGACCGCGACGTACATGCCGCGCAGGGCCTCGTCCGATGGCATCGTGATCTCGCCGGTCGCGGGGTCTTCGGAGGGGCCCTTGAAGTCCCCGGCGATCCGGACGCGGTCCCATTCCAGGCCCTTGGCCTGGTGAACGGTGCCGATGGTGAGGTCGTGCGGGTCCTTCTCGCTGACGAGGCGGCCGAGGATGTCGATCAGCTCGTCGGGCCCGTGGTCCTTGATGAGGCGGACGAAGGTCTGCAGGTGCTTGTAGGTCTCATCGCCGGAGTAGGCGCATTCGGTGACTTCGTCCCAGTCGCGGAACTGGGCCAGGTCGGGGTGCTTGGTGCGCCGTCCCTTCTTCAGGTCGCGGGCGGCGCGGGCGAAGGCGATCAGGTCAGCCCCGCGGTCGCTTGCGAACGCGACCCGTTTCCCGCTGTCGATCGCGGTCACGGCCTCGGCGACGGCGGTGGCGTTGGTGCGGCAGATGATGGCGTCCGGCACCTCGACCGGGCCGATCACGGTCTCGACGGCCGGGTTGCCTTGCAGGCGCAGCGGAGAGCCGAGGAGCTGCAGGTACAGGTTGGCGTACTCGGCCAGGGCGGGGCCGAACCGCCAGGATTGCGTCAGTGGGAGCTGCCGGGCTTCGGGGAAGCGCCGTGCCATGATCGGCAGGGAGTCCTGGGCGCCGCGGAACGCGTAGATCGACTGCTGGGAGTCACCGACGAAGATGAGCTGGGCGTGGTCGGCCTGCTGGAGGATCACTTCCCGCATGCAGTCGTTTACGTCTTGCGCCTCGTCGAACATGATGACGTGGGCGTCGATGCGCGGGTTGGACAGCGCCCAGACCTTGAGGTAGTCATCGAAGGAGACCTGCAGGGCGCCCCCTGCGGCGCACAGCGCGGCGTTGCCGGGATTGCTGATGTCTGCCCACGCCTTGCGCGCATAGTCCACGACGGCGCGGGCCAGCGGGCTGCCGGGGTGTAGGGCGAGTTCGGGGGGCAGGTGACGGGTAGTCGGCTCGCGGGCGTCGCTGTCGCGGAATTTCTTGATGGTGGCCATCACCATCGCGGCGACAGCCTCGGCGTCGGCGGGCACGCCGCCGGCAAGGGCCTGGACGGATCCGGCGTCGGCGGGCACGCCGTAGGCGCCGGGATCATCGGCGATGCCGAGCACCCGGGCCCACTGGTCGGGCCGGGCTGCGCCCTTGGGGCCGCTTTCCAGCTTGGCGGCGTAATCGGTTTGCAGCAGCGCGCGGCGGGCCAGGGCGTGCATGGTCGAGGGGGTCACGTTGGGCCCGAACCGGCCTTTCCTGGCGTCCAGGATGACCGACTTGGTGAACGAGGTGTAGATGATCGAATCGTTCGGGCGGGCGACGGCGATCGCCCTGGCGGCGGCGGTCAGGGTGGTGGTCTTGCCGGTGCCCGCCAGGGCCTGCACGAGCAGGTGGTCGCCGGCCACCGCCGCGTCGCAGATTTCCTGCTGCTGCCCGGTCAGCGGCTTGAGGGCCTGGACGGTCTGGCCGGCTGCCGTCGCCCTGGTGGCGGCCTGGGCGGCCTCGGCGTCGAGGCGGGCCAGGGTTTCCTGAATGGCCGTGACGTGCCGGGTCCGATCCGAGCGTGGCCCGGCGTATTCCCAGTGATGCTGTTCCTTGCGCCACCGGAAATGGTGGTCCCGCAACGCCTTCCTGAACTCTGGTGGATCCCGTTCGTAGTCCGTGCCCGATACCACCGGCTTGGGCAAACTGGCGTCGATCTTGATCCGCCCTGCCAGCGTCCCTTCCGCCGGGATGGCCGGGGCCGCCGCGTCCATCGTCGCTTGCCAGGCGGCGCTGGCCGCCTCTGGCGACGCGCCTAGGGCTGCCAGCACTGCGTCCTCCAGCGACGCCCGTCCGGCCTCTTCTTGCGGGCCGGCCGGGTAGGTGAAGATGTATTCGGGTTCACCCGCCGCTGTCTGGCCGCCCGGCCCGTACAGCGTCGCGATGTGGCGGCCTTCCGCGTCAAAAAGTTGCAACTCGTCGCCGGCCCGGCTCAGGTACCCGGCCTCGGCGCCGTTCAGGGTGATCTGTTGTCGGCCGGGCCCGGCGTCAGTAATCACCACCGCAGCAGGTCCTGGTGCGGCCGGCCCGTCCGCTGGAGCTGGCCTGGGCCCTTCGGCGCTGGGTGCGGCATGGTCTGCGGTGTCGCCGGCAGCGGCGAGGGCTTCTCCCACTGCGTCCTCCAGTGACGCCTGGCGGGCTACTTCCCGCCCGCTGCCGGCCAGGCAGGCGCGGTAGTCGCGTTCGGTCACGGCCGCCGGGCGCTCGCCACCGCTGGGGTACAACGTTGCGATGTGCTGGTGGGCCGGGTTGAACAGGTGCAGCTCGTTCACCGACCAGGCCAGGTACCCGGCGGCGCCGTCGGTGGTGGTGATGTCCCACCGGTTGTCGCCAGCTCTGGTGATCACCATGGGGGCAGATCCCGGTCCGGCTGGACCGGCCGTCAGGGATGCGCCCGGGCCGGCGGCACCGTCTGCCGCCGGAACTGCGGGGGCCTCGGCGCTATCGACCGGACGCGGGTCCGGCAGCTCGCCGATCTGGGCGGGTGTCAGGTGCTCGGCGAGCAGGGCGAGGTCGTGGCGGGTGAGGGCATCGGCGGTGCCGATAGGCCGGCAGATCCTGAGCGCATCGCCGGTGAGGATCTCGCAGTACCGGTCTGACTCACGCTGCATGGCGTCGTCGAACAATACGGCCATCCAGCCGGGCCGTGGGTATGCGACCACGGTGCCGTCCGGGCTGGCCTGCCTGAATCCGTCAGGCGCTTGCGGGTCAGCCACGATGGCGCCGCCGTCGATCTGCTGGACGCGCGTCAGGAGCAGGAACGGCCGGTCGGCTTCTGCCGCCTCGCCAGCCGCAGGGTCGTCTCCTGCTGGGCTGCCCGGGGCTGCCGCAGGCGGGGCAATCGGCTCTGCCGAACCTGGCGGGCTCGCTTCGGCCGCTTGGCGATCGGGTGCCCCGACGTGGGCGATGATCAGGTTCCCGTTAGCGGCAAGGGCGTCCAGCATCGCCGGCAGGCCGGCCGGGGCAGCGGGCGCGTCCTGCCCGGGCGGGCCGGGGCTGGCGGGGAGCTGGACGCCGGGGAAGCCACCGGCGGCGGCGGTCGCGGTCATCCGGCTGGCCAGCAGCCGGGCCCGGCGCGCGGTCTCGTCCAGGGCAGCGCGGAACTTGTCCCCGCGGTCCTGGCCGACGGCGTCGGCCAGCTGCCCCGCGGCGTCGGCCCACGCGGTGCACGCTGCGGCCAGTTCCTGCGGCACGCCAGCGAGGTGCTCATCGGGCAGTGCCTGCCAGGCGTCAACGAGGGCAACAGCGGCAGGAATGCCTTCCTCGCTCCCGGCGAGGAAGCCGCCGGAGGCGCGCAGCATGGCCTGGTAGGCCTCGCGGGCCCAGCTGAGGTCGGCAGCTGCCTGGCCGGTGCTGTCGTAGGGCCGGCTGGAGCCGACCCGGATGGTGACCGTTGTCCACTGCGGCCCGCGGGTAGCCTCGAGCACGGTGACCGGCTCGCCGAGCTTGACGCCGATCATGCGTTCGCCGCGGCCCGTGTCGCCGTTGAGTCTGAGGGCTTCCGCGGTCCGGTGCGGCATGCTGATCCGGTAGCCGTTGGGGCCATCGGCTTCCGTGTGCAGGTGGGCGCCCTCGCCGATCACGCCGGTGGCGCGAACCGCGTCAGTGATCCGTGCCGTCTGCCCGGCCATCTGCCGGCCCCGGCGCCGACTGCTCTTCCGGTGCGCCGATATGAGCGAGGTAGTCTCGGCCGCGTCTTCGCCCAGGTGCTGCCGCGCCGCGGCAAGCCCGGCCTCCAGGGCATCATGCTCGCCGTCTGCGGGGACGTACCCGTCTAGATAGAGCCGGTCAGCCACGACCTGCGCGGCCGCGACCTGGCCCATCCACTCCGGTTGCCCATCTGAGGTCGTGTCCGTGGCAGCGCCCGCGGCTTCGCGAGTGCCGGCGGATTCCGGCTGGCTGTCGCCGCCCGCCGGTGCCTCGCCGCCGTCGGCGCTGCCAGGGGCTGACGCGGCATTCGCCAGTGGGGGAGTGGTCAGCGCCGTGCCAGGTGCGGCCTGCGCGGACGGCTGTGCGTCGTCTTGGCCTGCCACGGTTCCGGGCGTGGTGTCCGGCGTTCCCGGTTCCTCCGGCGGGCGGGGATCTGCAGCGGAGCCGTCCGCTGCCCGTCGCGCAGCGGCAGCGATCTCCTCGCGGATCTGGTCGTATTGGCGGCCCAGGCCGGGATTGAGGATCTCGGCGTCATCGATCAGCGCCAGCGCTTCACCATAGCGGCCCTCGTCGTAGGCGGCCTTAGCCTGGCGGGCGAGATCCTGCGCGGCTGCCTTCCGCTCCTGGTATGCGGCCTCCTTCTGCTGCGCGGTTCCGCGGGCGCTGGGCTGCTGCGCGGCCCGGTCGCCGCTGAAGACGGCGGGGTCGGCGCTGACGCGCCGGTCGATCCAGTCCCATTCGGGCCGTGTCGCGTCCATGATCTCGGCGATGTACCGGGCAGGGCTTCCGGTCCACGCGTACCCGGCCGCATCGGATGCGATCTTGTCGGTGATCGCGGCTTCCCGCGCCGGTGCGAGTACCAGGCCGGGGCTGGCGTCCTCGGCGCGCCGCAGCTGCTGTTCGGCCGTGCCGTCGTCGCCGCGGCGGCAGCACCGGATCGCGCTATCCAGGTTCTCGGCGACCGCCCGCTCACGGTCGGGGCCGGTCGGCAGGTGCGGCACAAGGTAGGCCAGGCGGCGCTGCCAGTCGCGGACGCCGTCGGTCACCGTAAAGATGTCACCCCTGTGCCGGGCGGACCATTCATCTACCGTTTCCCGGTAGATGGACAGCCAGACGATCGCCCGCCCCGGCGCCGTGGACCGCCGTCCGGCGAATACCTCGCGGGTGCCGTATTCGAAGCAGACCACGGGTGCGGCCGGGCTGACCTCGCCGGTGGCCTGGTGGGTGATAGTGGTTCCCGGCTCGGACAATGACACAAAGGTCCGGCCGCCGGCACGGGAGACGTGGACCTCCAGCCGGCAGGCCCGGGCCAGTTCCCTGGCTTCGCTGAGGGTGATGGGATAGTCGGGCTCGAGCAACTCGTGCGGGCCGGGTTGGAGCGGCTGTTCCTGGCCACGCCACGTCTCGGTCCATTCGCCCTCGGCCGTAACCGACAGGTACCCGGCCACGGCCGGCGGCGCCACGGTAGTGATCACGCAGCGCAGCGGACCCCCGTCCACGGCGGCCCGGTACACGTGGCAGGTGCAGCTCTGCTTTGCGGCCCAGCTCGCGGCGTCCCGGGTTGCCGACCAGATCGGGACTTCCGCAGAATCCCGGTGCTCGCCCGTGCCGGTGTCCTGGCCGACCACAGACGCGCCGGGCTCCGTGACCGCACCGGCCCGGCCAGCACTGGATCGCATGCCCGGCTCCGCTGCTCCTGTCTCGTCGGCTGGCACAGAGTTGTCGCTGCCGAACAGCGTGAGGTGCGATCCGGCGGCAGGCCTGTCCTCCTGCGTGCTGGTCTCGTCAGATGCAGGCAGCGGGGATTGCGGGCCCGGCTGGGCTGGACCCGGGCCGGCTGCGGCCGCCGCGTCCTCGAGGTCCTCCGCAGCGCCGCCGCTCGCCTCGGCGAGCTCCTCGGCCATTTCAGCCGCAACACGAGCCGCCTCCTCGCAGTAGAACCGGCCCTGCGCGTCCTCATAGGCGACATGGCCCCATCCCACGCAGGCATGCGCTTCATGCCCTGCACACACCCGCCCGTTCCGGCCCGGGCCCATGGTGAACCCCTCGATGACACCCTTAGGGCCCTGGGCCGGTTCGCTTGGCGGGCCGGGCAGTGGCGCGGCTGTTGTTTGTGCCGCGGCCGGTTCGCCGCCGGCGGCGACTTCGTCTTGGGCGCCTGCGGGCGGCCCGGTGTCAGCGGCAGCGTCGTCGCCGGCGGCAGCATCGTCGGCCGGGTTGGCTGTAGCAGCGGCCTGGCCTGCCCCGTCCTGGGCTGCTGCGGGCGGGTCCGCGTCCTGTCCGGCTGCCGCGCTGCTCGTGGGGACCGCCGCCTGCCCGGGTGCGGGCTGGTCGCGGGTGGCGGCGATCGCGACGTCGTAGTCGTGGTCGTACAGGACGAAGCCGGGTGCTTGGCGTACGTCCTCCTGGCTGGGCCAGGTGCCGTGCTCAGCCCGGTAGGCGCGGATGAAGTCCAGTGCCTTGTGCCACGGCTCCCACCGGTCAGACCGCTGGCCGATCCTGGCCATCCGGTCGTAGATTGCCCGCTCATCGGCGGTGAGCTGGTCGTAGGTGCCGTCCAGCCGCATCCGGGCGTCCTCCGGGCCGGACAAGCCGTAGTCCAGCGACCCGCTGTGCGCCTGGACGTGATCCTCCTCGTCGAGGTACAGGACGATCCAGTCGGTGTAGGTGCCGGCCTTGGGCGCGTTCCACGGGTGCCCGCCGGGCCCGACCTCGCCCTGGCCGTACGGGCCGGCCCGGCCGGGCCCGGTGCGCTTCGGGTTGTTGGTCTGCCGCATGACCCGGTACTGGCCCTTGTACTGGCCCTTGTCCGGGGGGCCGTCGATCCAGACGCGTCTCTGGCAGCGGAGCCGCCCGTACGGGTAGTCCTCGATCAGGTAGGCGGTGTCCGGGGAGACGTGGCCGTGCAGCACGGTCACCCGCTCGATCACCGGGCCTACGTCCCCGGATGAAGCCTGGCCCTCCAGCCCGGGCGGGACGGGGCCAGGGGGCGGGCCTGGCGGGGCTGGAGGGCCAGGGGACGGGACGGCGGGCGGGGTTCCCGCCGCCCCGGGTCCGCCGGTGGCCGCGTCGCCGGCGGTGGGGGCAGGTTCGCCGGCTGCCGGTCCGGGCATGTCTGGGGGCTGGGCGCCGGCCGGGCTGGGGTCGCCGGGCAGGGCCCTGAGTTGCGCTGCGCTGGGCGGGAATCGCCCCGTACCCGGCGGGTTGGGTGACCCGGTCCAGCGGCCGTCAGGGGTGGCGGTGTAGTAGGCGGCGGCGCCCGGCTCGTGCGGGGTGCAGACCACCGCCATGCCGTCGCGGTACAGGTGGTGGGCGGTTCCGGTTTCGCGGGCCCGGTCGGCGGCGTCCTCGACGGCCAAGTCACTTCTGCGCAGCGGGAAGGCATGCTCGGACGCCGCCGCGGCCGGGGATCTGGCCACGGTCAGGGCATAGAGCTCGCCCGCGGTGTGGTCCGGCCCGGCGGCGTAGGCGGCGAGGTAGGCGTTGGCGCGTGACACCGGGATGACACGGCCGTCCTCGTTCACGATTGGCGCGCCGGGCCGTTCATGGCACAGCGCGAACCGGCCAGATGGGGCATGCCGTTCCCGGATGAGGATCTCGCCGTCGTACTGGCCTGGCTCGGCGTCCAGTCCGTGCCGGCTGGCCAGTTCCCGGTAGGCGGCGAGCCGGTCATCACCAGCCGGCAGCCCGGTCATGTCCTCGCTGGCGTCCGGGGCTGGCGGCGCGTCGCCGGCGAGCTCGCCGGCGATCGCGCTGAAGTCATGGGGCCCCGGCCGGCCGGGCAGCGTTTCCGCGGTGCCGTCCAGGTGCAGGGTCCACTGGCCCTCGGAGGTGACCGAGCAGTAGGCGGCTTCGGCCGGGGGCTGGGCAGCTGAGACGTAGGCTCTGCCGTCAGCGTAGACGTACCACGTGCTCCACCCGTCGCGGGCGCGCGCCGCAGCGTCGTCGCGGGCGATGGAATACAGCGACTGCGGGAAGGCCCACTCGGTGAGTTCGACGTGACCGGATGCGCCCGCAACGGCACCCACGACGACCTGGGCGTACAGCACGTCCGGGCCGGCTCGCGGGTTCGCGGCGTAGGCAGCGAGGTAGACACCGGCGAGGGCGTCCGGGATGATCCGGCCGTTGGCGTCGTTCAGCGTCCCGGCGTACAGCGACGCGACGGTCCTGGCGCTGGGCAGGTCGGCCCGTATCACTATCTCTTCGTCGTCATCTCCGCGTGGCGCGGCCAGCCCGTGCTGTGCGGCCAGGTCGCGCAGGGCATCAGCAGTGATCTGGGTGCCGGCTCCGGGTGCGGCCGCCGCCGCGGGGGGCGTCGTGGTGCCCCGGCCGGGACCGTCGCCGGCCGGGGCACCCGCCAGGGCGCGGAAGCCGCGGGCTGCCTCGCCCGGGGCGGAGGCCGGGAATTCGCCGGCGTCCCGGCCGTCGCGGGTGATCCGGAAGGGTCCTTCGCCGTGGCCCGCGAGCAGCCGCCACTGGCTGCCGTCGGCGTCAGTGATTGCGACGGCCCAGGTGCCGGCCGCCTCGTCCCAGATGACGCCGCGGCGGGTATGCGGGATCCCGGCGCGGGCCAGGTGCATGTCGATGGCCGTCGCGAGGGGCAGGCCGACGCCGGCATCGGTGGGCAGGGCGCACTGGTCGCAGCCAGGGGCGCAGCCCAGCTCGGCGGACCGGGTCTGCTCGGCGTGCCGCCGCCATCCCTGGGCGGCGGCCACCGCGTCGCCGCTGGGCCCTTCGGGGCCGGGGGCGGGTCCGCCGACGAGCTGCTGGCGGACCTGGGCGGCGAGCGTGGCGGTGAGGTCGGCCGTCAGCGAGTGGTCGTCGAGGAAAGCCCGGGCCCATTCCGGCGGGTCGGTGCCTGCGGCGCCGAGGTGCGCGGTTGCTGTGGTGGCTAGGTATGTGCGGGCCCAGGCGGCGAAGGTGATCGTGAAGTTCTGCAGGTCGCTGCCGCAGGCCTCGATGATCCGGGTATTGGCCGTCGCGGCGTCGCGCATTCGGGCGATCTGGGCCGCGTAGGGGTGGCCGGCTGTCCAGTCCGCCGGGCCGGGCGGGGTGTCGGGCTCGGGCCGGGCGGCGGCGGTCTCGCCGGCGATGGAGCTGAGGGCCTGGGCGTTCGGGGGGCGATCGAGGGCTTCGGCGGTGCCGTCCAGGTGCCGGGTCCACTCGCCGGCCGGGCTGACCGCGTAGTAGGCGGCGGCGGCCGGGGGCCGGGCAGCGGTGACGGCCGCGCGGCCGTCCACGTATAGGTAGTGGTCGCGGCCGGTGTCCCGGGCGCGGCAGGATGCGTCGGAGCAGGCGCTGTGGCTGACCTCTCGCGGGCAGGCGTGTTCGTCGGCGGGCGGGCTGCCGGTATCGGGGATGGCCTGGGCGTACAGATGGTCCGCGTCCTCGTCCGGGTTGGCGGTCCAGGCCGCGAGGTAGGCGTCGGCGCGGCCGGCCGGGATGATCCGGCCCGGCCGGTTCATCAGCGGGAGTCCAGGTTGTTCCTGCCGCAGTGCGTACCGGGCGCCCGGGCCAGGGTCGCGGCGGATGAACAAGACGCCGCCGCTGCCCGGTTCGACTATCAGGCCATGGCGGCCGGCGAGTTCGCGCAGGTCGTCAGGTGACATGGCGGCGTGCTCCTGCACGTCCGGCGGCGGGGAGCTGGCGGCTGTGGCCGGGTCGGCTGGGTGGGGCAGCAGGCCGAGCAGGTACCGGACGGCGGCGGGCCTGGTGGCCGGGTTGGTCCCGGTGCCGGGGAACGATATCGGGGGAGCGTCGTCGGCCTGGACCTGCCAGTCGCCGGGTTGCCCGGGGAGGATAAGCCGGAACCGGTCTCCGCCGTCGCCGGTGATGTCGACGGTGTAGGCGCCGGCCTCCTCGTCCCAGGTGATCGTGCGGGTGTACGGCAGTGCCGGCGCGGGCACGGAGGCGCGCTGGCCGTCTTCCTGTGACGAGCCAGACTGGGTGTGCCGCATCCCGGCCCGGGCCAGGTCCATGTCGGCGGTGATCGCCTCGTGCAGAGCCTGGTCGCGGTCACGGGGCAGCGCGCAGGACGGGCAGCCCTTCCCGCAGCCGCACTGCGCCGTGCGGGCCTTGCTGATCTCCGTCGTCCAGTCCCTGGCTGCGCGGCGGGCGGCTTCGGCGATGAAGGCGTCCGTGGTGGCTGCCTGCTCCCGCTGCGCCGGGTCGCCGTGCGCCAGGTACACCTGCCGGCTCAGGGTGGCGGTCACCGCGGCGGCAAGCGATGGGTCGGCGAAGAACGCGTCGGCGAACGGCGGCATCGCGCCTGCGGGTTCCTGGACGAGGGGGCCGGCGACCTGATCGCCGACCCAGTCTCTGAGGGTGAAGCCCAGCGCGAAGTGCTCCGCGTCGTTGGCGCAGGCCATCTGGGCCAGGTCCGGGTCGGCCAGTGCCGCCTGTAGCAGCGCGTCGACGTCGGCGGCGAAGGGGTGCCCGGGGGGCCACGCGTCGGGGACTCTGGCCTGTGGCGCGGGTTCCGCGGTGGCCGGCGCGGTCTGTGCGGCCTGTTTGAGCGGGTGGTCATCGGGCTGTCGCGGCAGCCACTCGTCGGCATAGGCCTGCAGCACTAGCGGCCATTTGTCGGGATTTTGGTGACCGTACCGGCGGGCGTAGTAGTGCGCGAACTGCTCGGCATCAGGGACGGCCCCGCCCGGGCCCTCGCTGAGCACTGCCAGGGCCCTGGCATGGGCGTCCTGATAGGGGCTGCCGTCGGGATACGCCACGGCCGGGACGGGTCCGGGATCCTGGCCGGACGGCCCGCGGTCGCCGTCGGCTGCTTCAGCGGCGGCAGCCGGGCCTGCCGCGCCGGTGCCTGGGGCGGGCCCGGCTGCCGCCGCGCCGTCCGCGGCGTCCTTGGCCTCCTTGTCGTCCTTGTCCGTGCGCAGTTCGTCGATGAGCGCGTCGAGTTCCTTCTTGGTCTCCTGCAGGGCTTCTTGCTGCGGGAACGGCGCGCCGATCGCGGCCTGTGCCCTGGCCACTTCCTGGCGCTGGCGCTCGATGCCGGCCTGCTCTTCCTCGCGTAGCTTGCCGAGGCCGGTCAGGCGGTTCTCCAGCCGCGTCACCACGCCTATGCCGGCCGGCAGGTTGCGGTGGTCGAGCTCGACGGCCCCGCCGGGGACGCCCGCCAGCCGCAGGATGATGGTGCGCTCGCGCCATTCCTCGGTCAGCAGGTCGGCGGTGATCTCGAATCCGCCGATCCGCCCGACGGTTCTGGTCTCGGCGTTTCCGGTCCGGGCGGCGCGCGTGCGCGCCTCCCGCAGCCAGGCGATTAGCCGGCCGCCTGCCTCGCGCCTGTTGCTGAACCTTCGTCCATCGATGGTCATGGCGAAGGCGTCGCCCGCTGTGGCGATGATCCGGGGCTCGGCCGCGTCGATGTCGCGGATCGTCTGCTCGGCGGCGGCGATCGAGGCGTGGGCCTGCCTCTCGGCGACCTTCAGCGCGTTCTGGTTGTTGCTGTGGCGGCGCTGGGCGCGGACCAGCTGCCATAGCTGGCCTTCCAGTTCCGCTTTCTTGATCAGCCGGGGCTCGCCGGCGCCGATCGCCGACATGGCCGCGTAGCTGACCTGGTCTTCTACGGGCACTTCGACGGACAGGACCCGGGGGTCGCGGCGCTTTATGATGCGCAGGAAGACCGCCTTGCGTTCGCTCGCCTGCGCGCGGGTGGTGTCGAATGACCTTTCGGTGAGCCACCATTTGTGGAACACCTCGGCGTTGAGGTTGCCGGGCCGGCGGGCGCGGGCGTCTTCCTGGGCGCCGTAGTCCGGCCGCCAGTGCGGGTGCACATGGTGGTCTCCGATGCAGCGGCGCTGCACGTTGAGGCCGACCCCGCCTTTTTCCGTCGACGCGATGAGCACCGCGACGTGCCCGGCGTTGCAGGCGGCGAACAGGGCGGCTTTCTTGCGGGCGTCGGTCGCGTCGTGGATGAACCGGATCAGCCGCCGGGGCATGCCCTTGGCCACGAGCAGGTCGCGGAGCTCGGCGTACAGGTTCCACGCGTCTGGCTTGGGCACGCCCTCGTTACAGAACACCAGCTGCAGCGTGCCGCGGACGTCCGAATCGGGATATTCCCAGTCGCGGCTGGCGAGCCACTCGGCGTAGACGTCATCGGCGACGTAGTCGATCTTCTGCGGGGCGCTGGCCGGGCGGGGCCATTCGCCGTGGCTGGGATGGACCAGCCGCAGGTCCTGGGCGGCTTTGAAGCCGTCGCCGAGGACGGCCACCACGGTGTCGTCGCCCTTGTTCTTCTTTCTGCCGCCCTTCCTGGCCTCGTCGTACCGGTCGGGCAGGGTGGCCTGCCAGTCGTACAGTTCCGGGGGGCCGGGGTTGCCGTGGAGCTCCGGCTTGCCGCCGCGGATCGCGGGGCGGGGCACGCCGACATCGTCGGCGTCTTTGAAGTCCCAGATACGGTGCAGGTCCACCAGCAGCTGCTGGACGTTGATCAAGCGCATGCGGGTGACGAGGCCGAACTGGCCGTTGGCCTTCATCTCCAGGCGCAGTTCCGGCTCGGTGTGTGTCGCCGCCCACGGCGCGTAGCCGACGAACCCGGCTTTCCTGAGGCGTTCGGGGTCCAGGTAGCGCATCAGGACGTAGAACTGGGGGATCTTGTTGGTGACCGCGGTGCCCGTGGCGAAGGTGGCGACCCGGCTCCCGTACCGGCCGCGGGTCGCGTGCAGCTTCATCTCCAGGTCGATGGACCGGTGGACGAACCCGATCGCCATCCCCGGCTCCGGGGAGGGGACCCACAGGTTGTTGAAGTCTTGCGACTCGTCGACAACGATGTAGTCCGCGCCGAGCTCCTCCCAGCACAGCAGCCGATCCTGCTCGACCCTCTTCTTGCTCCTCTTCTTCTTCGGACGCCCCGGCTGCTCTTGGTCGTCGTCCTCGCCGGTATCCGGGCTGGCGTCGGGGTCGAAGTAGGCCCGCAGTTTCTCCTCGAACTCGGTGAGCATTGTCACCTGGTCCTTGACCGAGTCGGTGTCGGCCTCCACCTGAACCTGGAACATCTCCTTCATGTACGCCAGGTAGGCCTCGTGGCCCTCGCGGGTCAGCGGGATGGTCTCGAATCCCCGTTGCGTCATGATGATCGCGTCCGGGTTCTCCGCGGCGGCGCGGGCGATGAAGTTCCGCCGCCCGTCACCCTTCAGGTCGTCGCTGTCTGCGCACATGACCCGTGCCTGCGGGTACGCCCAGAGGAACTCGTCCCGGAACTGCTCGAGCAGGTGGTTCTTGACGACGAAGACCGGTTTGCGGATCAGGCCGAGGCGCTTTTGCTCCATCACCCCGATGATCTGTTCCAGGGTCTTGCCGAGGCCCATGTCGTGGCCGAGCCCTGCCGTCGGCTCGTAGATCATCCGGGCGATGGCGGGGTACTGCCACCAGAACAAGGTGATGTCCTTGTTCAGGCCGGGCAGCGACAGCCGCACGTCGTCATAGTTGCGCAGGACCGTCGCGTTGAACGTGTCGTTGAAGCGGCGGCACACCTCGCGGGCGCGGTCCAGGTCCTCCCACACCCAGCCCGCGAACCGGTCCGACAGTTCGGCCTGTTTTTCCCGGGCGGCCAGGGTGGCTTCCTGATCCACTACGGTCTTGTCGTCGACGGTGCGGGTGATCTCGACGGGGGCGCCCCGGTTGAGCAGGTTCTCGGCCAGGTCCAGCGCGTCCCTGTCTTGGGTGCCCCAGGTGATGGTGGCCGCGACACTGTGCCGGCTGCCGCCGGACACCTCCCATTTCCCGCCGCCGAACGTGGCCGTGACCGATTCGTCGATGAGGGTTTCCCGCAGGAACTGCTCGACCTCTTCAGGGGTGATGAACACTGCGCCGAGCCGCGGCGATATCTCCGCCGGCCCGGCGTCCGGGGGGATCACTGCTTGCAGGGCCGTGACGTTGCGCTCCAGGGCGGGATCGGCGGCGACGGCCGCCTCGGCCTGCCGCAGCTTTTCCCGCACATCCCCGGACAGGTACTGGGCGGCGGGCACCAGGCGGTCCTCAGCGGGATCGTGGTAGACCAGGTCGCCGAGGCGGGTGCGGGCCTCATCGTCGGACGCGGCGCCGAGCAGCCCGGCGATCACGTCCAGGCGCACCTGGCCGTGCCGGTCCATGCAGATCGCCAGCGCGTCTTTGGGGTCGTCGGCATGGTCGATGACCGGGCGGGGCAGCAGCACCCGGTGGTGCATGATGTCGCGCTTGGTGACGGCCCCGGTCTCCGGGTCGTATTTCTCCAGCGCCTGCACGCGGGCGGCGAACGGGTCGTTGCGGAAGCCGCCCTGGCCGGGGCGGGCCCGGATGAGGATGACCGCCTCGTCAAGGTCGGTGATGTTCTCCAGGACCCACGACTTTCCGGCCTCGGTGATCTCCAGGCTCTGGCCGGTGACGGTGGCCTGCCCGTTCTCTATCAGCCGCCGCCTGGCGCCCTTTGCCGCAGCCGTCTGCTTGAACCGCAGCTTCCCGTCGTCACCGGCCGTGGCGTACCCGGCCTGCAGCAGCCGCTCCAGGGCCGCCGGGTCAGTGATTTCCACGGTGCCGCCGGTCAGCCGGGCGCGGCCGTCAGCGAGCATCTGCTCCCGCAGTTCCTGGCCCTCGGGGGTGTTGTGGCGGACCCTGATCTGCGGCGTGTACCGGTTGGCCGGGCCGTATCTGGCTAGGTAGGAGTCGTACTGAAGGTTCAGGTGGGCGCGCAGGTCGTCGACCAGGCCGGCGTCCTCGCTGGTGGCCAGCTCCGCGTCCAGCAGCTCCAGCGCGGTGTCCCGGATGCCGAGCAGTGCCCGTAGTTCGGTGTGCCCGTCCTTGCCGCCCGGCGGGGTGAACGCCTCGGGGACATGCTGGACGTCGCGGACGGTCGTGCCATCCTCGAGCGTGTAGCGGTGTACACGCCGGACGACCCGGGTGAACGTGCCGTCCAGGCGGGCCTGCTGGTATCCGTCCGGCCGCGGTTCGGGGTCGTGCCGGGCCAGGGGGGCCGGTTGTGGTCCGGCGTCGGGCTGGGTCAGGGGAGCCGGCTGCGACGCCGGCCCGGGGCTCCGGGCCGCTGCTGCACGGGCCAGGGCGTCGCCGAGGGCGGCGGCGACGTCCGTGCCCGGCTCCGCGACCACCTGCAAGTCCTCGGCGCGGCGGGCGCCACCGGTGGCCAGCGAACCCAGCACCATGTCAGGGTTGCTGGCGAAGTGCTGGTTGATGCTGATCTGCTGGCCGTCCACGTCCACCGGGACGGTCTGCACCCAGGCGGGCTCGACGTCGGGCCGCTGCTCGCCTTCGGCGAAACGCCGGATCACCAGGACGTCGGTGACGACGGTGGTGCCGGCGGTGCGGCGGTGCGCCGTGGCGGGCAGCCGGACCGCCGCCACCAGTTCGCCGAGGGCGGCGAGGCGGCGGCGCGCCTCCACCGCGTCGGCGCCGGTGCTGTCCATGGTGTACCGGGAGGTGATCAGCGCGACCAGGCCGCCGCGGCGGGTCAGGCCTGCGGCCTTGAGGACGAAGTGGGTGTGGATCGGCTGGCGGCGGGCGGGGTTGTACCGGGCGTCGTGCAGGTGGAAGCTGCCGAACGGCACGTTCCCGATCGCCGCGTCGAACGAGCCTTCCGGGTCGGCGGTGTCGGCGAAGCTCTCGCACCGGATACGCGCGTGCGAGTACAGCGCGGCGGTGATCTGGGCGGTAATCGGGTCCAGTTCGATGCCGACCATCGCCGTGCCCTGCGGCGCGAGCCCGATGAACGTACCCGCCCCGCAGCCCGGCTCGAGGACCTCGCCGCCGGAAAAGCCGAACGCGGCCATCCCGTCCCACATCGCGCGGGCGATCGCAGGTGAGGTGTAGTGAGCGTTGACGACGGTGAGGCGGGCCGCCTCATACTCCTCGCCGGTCAGGAGTGTCTGCAGTTCCTGGTGCTCCGCGGGGAACCGGGAGGCCTCGCCCGTCTTGCGGGGGAAGACCTGTGCGACGGCCCCCCACCCGGACCAGCCGGAGAGGATTTCCTGCTCGGCGGCCGTGGCTGGGCGGGACTCGGCCTGCAGCGCTTTGACGACCCTGATCGCCGCCAGGTTGGCCTTCAGCCGTGCCACCACGCCCGAAGGGGCGAGCTCGCCGCCGGCGCCCGGCGTGAAGACTGTCAGCCCAGCAGCTGGCCGACCGCTTCCAGGTTGTCCGGGTCGACCAGGATCAGCTCCCGCATGACTTCCATCTCGGCCATCTGCCGCGCCGTCTGGAGCCGCGCCATCTCCTCCAGGTAGCCGTCGGCTGCCGGCTTCAGCTGCGCCAGCGCTTCCGCCCGGTGCTCGATCTCCGTCTCGGCCGTCTCGCCCAGCAGGGTGAAGAACGCCTCCGGATCCGGGATCTGCGCCAGCTGGCGGGGCAGGTGCGTCCGCCAGTGCTCCTGCGCCCTGACGCCGTAGTGGTTCACTCCTGTCGCCTCCACTCTCAGTGTCCCACGTCCCTTGGGTGCCAGCCGGATCTGGCTGCGCCTCGCCGCCCGGGTCGGCGGTGTCGCTGGCGGGCGCTGCCGGCCCGGCCGCTCCGGCGCCGCCAGTGTCGGCGGGCCTGGGACTGGGCTCAGGTTCCGCCGCCTGGCGAGGGTCCTTTGCTGCGAGCAGGTCCTCTACGCTGAACAGCGCGCCCTCGTCTGACGGCGGGCCGGCGGGCGCCCGGCGCCGTCCCCGGCGTGAGACGGCGGTCACCGCGGCCTCCCCGTCGCCTGTGATGACCGGGCGGCCGCGCAGCGCCTATCCCGGGCAATGCCCGGCGCGCCCGCAGAGTAACGGGGCCGGCGCCCTCGCCGCGGCCCGGGGAATCCGCACAAGCCCGAGCCGGCCGCGGGTCGTCGTCCGCAGCTGGTCCGGGCCGGGCGGGTCATGTGATCACCCGCCGTCCGCGCCGTCCGGAAGCGGGCTGGCCGCCGGGTCGCCGCCGCCGGCCTGGTCCTCGTCCTGCTCCAGCTGCTCGTAGTCGACCGGCACGGCGGGGAACGGGCCAAGTTCCTGGTGGACGCTGCGGTCGCACTGGCAGAACGGGCCGTCGGGGCCGAGCAGGATGGGCAGGTGGTAGTCGAGGTGTGCGCTGTACCAGTCGCTGATGCCGGTCGCGGGTTCCAGGCGCATCGCCTCCCACGCCCGCCACAGCGCGGTGAGCCGGCTGACCGCCTCCGCGTGCGCCCACCACCGGGCGCACCAGCGGTACTGGCCGCCTTGCTTCCGGCGGAACATCGGCAGGAAGTAACTCTCGGCCCAGTCCTCCACGGTTCCGAACACCGGAGCCGGGACATCCGGCCCGGTGCCGATCGGGCCGGCCGGGTTATCCAGCCCGGCGCCGAAAGCGGCCAGCAGGTCGTAGTCGACGGGCACGGCGGGGAACGGGCCAAGTTCCTGGTGGTCGCTGCGGTCGCACTGGCAGAACGGGCCGTCGGGGCCGGTCAGGATGGGCAGGTGGTGGCCGAGGTGTGCGCTGTACCAGTCGCTGATGCCGGTCGCGGGTTCCAGGCGCATCGCCTCCCACGCCCGCCACAGGGCGGTGAGCCGGCTGACCGCCTCCGCGTGCGCCCACCACTGGGCGCACCAGCGGTACTGGCCGCCCATCGGCCGGCGGAACATCGGCAGGAAGTAGGCATCGATCCAGTCCTCGACGCTTTCGAACGCCGGCAGCGGGACATCGGATTCGGTGCCAGTCGCGGGATCGGCCGGGGTGGTCATCTCGGCACCGCGTCTTTGGACGCGCCGGCCTTGATCAGCTCAACCGCGCGGTCGATGTGGCCCTTGATCTCCGCCCGGCGCGGCCCGGTGAACCAGGTCCGCAGCTGGATCATGGCCGGCCGGATGCCCGAGGCGAACAGGAGAGCCGTGCCCGGCTCGAATGCCCGGATGTCGGACGCATGGAGGATGGGCTGCTGGCGCAGGGAGATGTTCTCCGTGATGCCGCGCGACTCGCCCAGCCCCAGGGACCGTACTGGCACGTCGTGCGGGCCTACCAGGTCAGATACTTCCCGGCCCAGCCGGGGGGAGTCCACGCCGGCGCCGATGAGCTTGACCGTCGCCGCGCCCCACAAGGCGGCCATGCCGCTTTCGCCCCACACGGTCATGCCCTGCTCGTAGGACTGCAGGATGGTCACCGGGCATATCCCGTGGCCGCCCAGGTAGCTGTACAGGTCGGGAAGGTCGCCGATCCGGCAGATGTTGGCAGCCTCGTCCAGCACGACCACCAGCGGGGGGTCTAGCCTCCCGCCGGACTGCTGGGCGCGGCGCACAGCGGCACGGATGACCAGGTCGGTGATGGCGGCAAGCAGCGGTGCCGCATACGACCGGGATTCCGACAGCAGGTACAGGGTGTCGGTGCTGGCCGGGAAGCTACCCGGGTCGAAGGACGGCAGGCCGGCCTGGGGGGTGACCCACCGCATGACCTCGTCGTCGCGCAGCGCCTTCGCGGCGGTGCGCGCCGTTTCGTAAATGCCGTCGCGGGTCTCGTGGGCCCCGTTCTGGGTGCCGAGCAGGCTGGAGGCCAGGTTAGTGAAGCCGGCTTGCTCCAGCAGGCTGGCCGGCGCCGGGTTGGCGGGCTGGTCCAGCCACTTGGCCACGTCGTCCAGGGTGCGCCCGGCGGTCGCGGCGGCCAGGAACAGCGCGGTCAGCAGGGTCTGCGCGGCAGGCCCCCACAACTCGCGTTTAGCCGGGTCCTCAACGGTCAGCACGAAGTGGCTTGCGAGCCTGTGCGCGGGCTCGACCCCGTCCACACCAGCGAGGGCGTCCCACCAGAACCGCTGCGGCTGGTAACAGATGTGGCACGGATCGAACAGCCACACCCGGCCGCGGGCTTCGCGGATCGCGCTGGTGGCGGCCCACAGGTCTGACCTGTTGCTGGTGGCTACCACCGCGCCGGGTCCGCCCAGGGTCAGGGGAATCCCGCGGCTGGTCGTCTTCCCGCTGCCGGGTCCCATAAAGTCCAGCTCGGTGTCTCTCCAGCTTGAGTACAGGGCGGGTCCGGGGGGCTGGCCGGGGCGCAGCAGGTCTCCGAGCATGAGCCCGGCGTCGGCCGGGCTGATGCCGCCGGGCCGCCGGCCGTGCAGGGAGGGGCGCAGCTGGACGGCCCGGGCCGTAGTGCTGCCCAGGGTCAGCTTGGCGTGGCGGCGGCGGTGACGGGCCAGGGCCGCGACCGGGTCGTCGGGCTCGTGCATCAGCCGGGAGGCGACCAGGACCCAGATGGTCCAGCACACCGCGACGGCCACCGCGGCGATCACGGCGGTGCAGGTGATGACCAGGGGAGTGGGCACCCCGGGCCACGCGGCGCGCGTGTGCCGGTCGGCGACGTCGATGCCGAAGCCGATCCCGAACCCGGGTACGTGCCCGCCGCCGATCGCGGCGGCGATTCGCGCGCCGGCCCAGACGACGAATACCGGGATGACCAGGACCAAGCAGGCGCCGAACACGAACCAGCCGGGCATAGAGGACGATGCGGTGACCGGCTGGCGCGGGCCCAAGACCCGGCTCACAGCGCGCCCCCGCTCTCAGCCCGGAGGTGCCGGGCGGATCGGCCCGGGCCAGCCGCGGGCGTCGGCCGGGTCACCGTACGCTCCTTGGGCGAGCCGACCGCGCGGCTCTGGCCGTCCTGGCAGCTGGCCGGCGGCCGGGTACTGACCCGCCGCCCGGCCGGGCGGCGGCCGCGGTCACCGGCCCGGGGAACTCCGCAACGCCTTCGCGCCGCGGCCGCCAGGCTATCCAGGAGGCCAGGTTCGGGCTAGCTGCCATCGCCTGCAGGGCGGCGCCGCGCGACGCTTCTCGCACGGCCTGGTGGAACTCGACCGGGTCAGGGCCGTGATACGAGGGGTCGGTGGCCTGGATTCGCAACTGGGTGAACACTTCGCTGCGGACATCGCCCAGCGTCTGGTCACCCTGGTCGCGTCCCCAGTCGTGCGCCCTGGCGAGCCTGCGGCACAGTTCCTGAGCCTCGCCGGGAGTCAGGAGCTCGAACATGCGGGGCCGCATTTGGGAGAGCTGGTGGTCTGCGTCGCGCTGCGCATCGCGGGGCGTGGCGAATCCTTCCCGCGCCCAGGACAATGCCTCGGCCGGGGTCACGGTGCTCAGGTACCAGGCGTATGCGTGGCCGCTGCGGGCGACGACCCGCAGGACGCCCTTGCCGGGCGCGTGGCGGCGGTAGCACGGGCCGTACCCGTTCGCCTCGTCGTGGGACCATCCCGGTTCCAGGTCGCCGGCCGGGCCGGGTGTAGTCATGGCGTCCCCCTTTCGCGGCGGCTGCGCTGCTGGCACCCGCCCGGGCCTGCCGACGCGCCGCCGGGAATCACAGCAGCCTCCGCGGACCAGCCCGTGCGGCAGCTGAGGTGACGCCGCGGCCCGCCGGCCGCCGGGCGGGGCTGGCTGCCGAACGGGCCGCCGAACCGCCGGGGAAATCCATCCCGGCCAGCCGGTCGGCGTCCCGCATCGCCTGACGGCCGGTGGCAAATCCGTCCCGGCCGGGCCCGGCCGGGAGCCACCAGCGGTACTGACGGTTTTCGTAGCCGACCTGGAGCATGCCCTTACCGGGGACATAGCGGCTGTAGCCCGGACCGTACGGGGTGATCCTGGCGGGGAACCACCCGGGCAGAGCATCGTCGGCCCAACCCGGCGGGGCGGTCACGACGGCCTTGCCCGTGAACTGGCCGCCCGGGTTCCGCCAGTCCACGAGGCCGCGCCCGGCGCATGCGTCGACGAAGGGGGCGAGCGCGGCGAGCGCGGCCTCGAGGGTGGTCGCGTCGCCGGTCACGGCGGTGGCGTCGCCGGGGTCCCAGCATCGGTAGATCACCCGCCAGCCTGGTTGTTCGCTGCGGGCTGTTATGTGCTCCCAGATCTGCGCGGCGATCGCAGGTGCGGCTCCGGGGCCGGGGGGCGGCTGGGCGGCGACAGCACCGGCGTCACCGCCGATGACGGCTGCCGTGTGTGGCGGAATCAGCCGCCCGTCCGGGCTGACGTACTGGCCGGTGCGCGCGGCGGCGCGCAGGGCGGTGACCATTTCGTCAAGTTCTCCGCGCAGTCCGTGACCTTCGGGCAGCACGCTGCCAGCTATCAGCCAGATCGCGGCGGCGGTGTCATAGCGGCCGGTGCCTTTCGCCGCGCGGGCGAGCAGGTCAATGTCCCAGAACGCGGCCGGCGCCTGCATGCCGGCTTTCCGTGCAGTCGCTTCTTCCGTGTAGATGTTCCAGCTCGCGGCCGTCAGGGCCACGTAGTCGCTGCCGATCGGGCCTGGAGTGTCCCAGGCACAGACCAGGTCGTGCACGCTTGCGCCCAGCACGCCGGCGTGCACCGCGAAGTCTGCGGCGTCTTCGAACCGGTCGAGCGCCGTCTCGAACGCATCCTCAGCCTGTGCCAGCTGCATGCCGACGGCGGTGAGCGCTTGCCCTGCGGCTGCCATGCTGCCGCCCTCCGCCGGCCGCTGGCGGGCGTGCAAGGCCACGAGTTCGTCGCCGGCCCTCGCCGACCCCGGCTTCCAGCTGGGGTCGTAGACCGCCTCCCACGCGCTGGTCTCCTCGGCGAGGTAGAAACGGCCGATGTCGCCCAGCCGGGCGTTCCTGGTGACGAGTGAACGTGCCAGGTCCGGGGTCATCTCCGCGGAGTGCGCCAGGTCGATGGCCTGATTGAGGCCGACAATGGCGTGGCGGACGCCGGCCTCGGCCCCGGCCAACAGTTCTCCCGCGCGGCTGAGCGCCTCTTCGGCCCGTTCTTGGATGGTTGCGGGGGCAGGGTGTTCGGCCATGACTAGTTCCCCCCGCCTCGACTGGCCGTCACGCGGATGGCCTGGTCAGTTGCGGAACTTCCCGGAGTTCGCGATCCGGGGCATTGTGGTCCGCGGTCGGGGACCCAGCGATGGCGGGGGCGCTGACGGCAGCCGCCTGCGAAGTCGCTGAGCACCGGGTCGCGGTGTTCTCCGTGGTCCTTCCGGGTGCAGGCGTCATCGTGCCCTCCCGCTCTTAGCCGGCTTCGGCGGCTGGGGCCTCGGGGCAGCGGACGGACTTGGGCTGACCCCGCCCTGGGGAGGGGCTATGGTTTTTACCTCGGTCGGGAAATCGGCTGTGCGGCCTGCTGTGGCAGCGATGACGGGTGCCGCTGAGCTGATCAGGTCGGCTGTAAGGCCAATCCTGGTGGCGGCCACGTCCAGGTGGCGGGCGGCGTGCGGAAGAGCGTCGCTGACGGCCGGGCTCAGTGTCACCGCGATGTGATCGAGCGCTGCCTGGAGATGGCCGGCCACCGCCGCCGCGGACTCGCCGCTGAGCGGGCCGGCGCCGACCGCGTCGCGGAGGGATTGTGCTGCCGTTTCAACCCGTGCCGCCAGCGCAGGCGCTCCTGATTCATCCTCGCCCGGAGCTTCCCCAGGCGAGCCTTGGAGCGTCGCAGACGGCCTGCCCGGCGAAGCGGCACCTGGCAGTGATTCGACTGGGCTCCCTTGCACCCGGCCATGAGTTGCCTCCACCGGGGCTATTGGCTCGGCGCGCCGGCCTGCGAGCAGGGCAGGCAGTGCGGCGAGCAGCAGGTCGACACGGTCACCACCGGCGTAGGGCACGAGGAGGCGGCATTGCAGCGGTCCGCGGCCGGCGCCCTGTCGGCTGCGGATAAGGCCGCGGTCAGCCCAGAACGCATCCTCAGCCCGCTCGACGGCCGGACCGGTGAGGGTGAAGGAGGCGTTTTGGGGATACCAGGTGGCCTCGATGGTTAGGAAGGTGTCGGTACCATTCTGGGCGAACATCCAGGTCGTGTCGTAGCGGCCGCGCGGGGTCGGCTTGCCGGGGCTGGTGGCCAGCTCCAGCCCGGCCTCGTTCTCGATGGCGTGGCGGATCAGGCCGGTCAGCTTGTCGCGGGCATCAATCACTGATCTCGCCTCCCATCTGCTGAGTCGTCGGCTGATCGCGCGCCTGGCGCCGCTGTTCTTGGTTCTGTAATCGGCTGGCGCGCGAGCTGCTGAGCGCCGCGGATTGCCTGGTCGGTGTCGTACAGGGTGGGCTCCTCGTCGACCAGGTTGCAATCGAACGCGATGCCGAGCCGGCCCCCGGTCTTGATCAGGTATTTGCCGCGGCCGGGGTGCCGGGCCCCGGGCCGCCAGGAGTCTGGCGCGGACCAGCCCGCGACCATCTGTTGCTCGGGGCCGGTCAGCGGGGTGATCCGGTTCAGCTGCTCGAGTTCCCGGGGCGGCAGCGCGGCGAGCACCTTGATGGCTGACCGGTCGATGAAGCCGCGGGCCTTGGCCCGGTCCTCTTCGCTGGCCAGGGCTTCCAGGTCAGCCAGGGAGTGGGTGATCATGATGGACGCCATTCCCTTGGCCCGGTTGAGCCTGGTCAGCGTGTCTGCGTGCTCGACAAGGCCGGGGGCGCCGCGTAGCGAGCGCCACATTTCGTCCATGACGGCCATGTACGATCTGCGGGGCGCGAGGCCCAGGCCGGACATGACGGCCGTCGCGTCGGCGACGGCGAAGCCGTACGCCCAGGTGCACAGCATGGCGGCGGTCAGCAGTTTGTCACCGGCGGCTCCGGCGCGGGAGATGTCCACTGACACGATCGGCGCGGCTACGTCGATCGGCGTGGTGGTCTCGGCGTCGAACACTCCGCGCAGGGTGCCGGTCAGCAGCAGGTCCAGCGTGAAGATCAGGTCCCTGACATGGGCGTGGTAGTGGTCGGGGTCCGGGGTGCGGGCGGCGCTGCGGAGTTCGTCGGGGCCTTCTTCGATGACCCTCAGTACATCCGGTACGGTGACCTGGCCGCGGGTCCGCTGGTCGAGCAGGTCGACGGCTTTCCCGAGCATGACCTCTTCGGCGTTGGCCATCGGCCGGTTGCGGATCAGGGTGCACAGGGCCATCAGCAGGGACAGCCGCCGTGCCCGGACCTCGTCGCGGACGCTGCTGGCGTCGGCGGCGCCCAGGTGGGGCAGGACGCTGCCGAGCGGGCCGGAGTCCAGCGGGTTCAGCCGGGACATGCCGCGGCCGACGCGGATCACCTGCCCGCCGAAGCGTTCGGTGAGCTCGGTGTAGTCGGGCCGGGGGTCGCCGAGGACGAGTACCGTCTCGCCGCGGGCTACCGCGCCGGTGACCAGCCGCTTGACCAGTGCGGAGTTGTGGGTTGGCACCATGCCCTCGCCGGCCAGGAACAGCCCGGTTGGTGAGGCGACCTGGATACAGCGCACCGGCCGGGACGCTACCGCCCGGACGCTGATCACCTGCCACTCCGGGGCGGCGGGGATGACGATTGTCCAGGTGTCGCGGCCGGGCCGGGCGGGCGGGGACCGTTGCAGCTGGGCGGCGTGTCCGAGGGTGCAGGCGAGTTCGTGGACGTCGCGGGCGAGCTCGGCGTTGCTGGTGATGTAGCCGATCGGGCCGTGCCGGGCCGCGGTTCCGCTCGCGGCGAGCAGGCCGTCGAGCAGCGCGCGGCGCTGCTCCCTTGAGGCGCGCAGGTACTGGCCGGGGATCTGCGGGCCTGACCGGAGTCCGAGCGCGCGGAGCTGGGCGCGCAGCCTCGGGTCTGGCCTGCCGGGCTTATATCCGGCTTCGGCGGCGGCCGTGCGGATGGCGTGATTGGCGGCGGGGATGCTGGCGGTGCCGTCGCCGGCCAGCCAGGCGCCCATCAGGTACGGGGGGACGACCAGGTCGGCGACGGGGAGCTGCAGGGGACGGGCGGCGGCGATGCTGTGTGCCGGTTCGCCTGCGGGCCCGGTGACGGTGTCCATGATCTGCCGGGTAGTGCGGATCTGAGTCTCTGCCTGGCCGGGCCCGGGCGCGCCGCCGGGAACCCATGCGGGAGCGGTCGTGGCCGTGGTCATCCACTGGTGGCTGGCGTCGGCGGTGATTGCCGCCTGGTCGCCGAAGCGGACTTCCAGGCACGGCCGTCCGGTCATGACCTCCGAGGCGGCCAGGACCGCCACGGGGCGGCCGTCTTCGCCGAGAACGTAGTCGCCGGGCTGGAGCGTTTCCATGGTGGTCCACCCGTCCGGGGTGGGGATGGGGGTGCGGTTGTCGAGGGCTTTGCCGACGCCGGGCTCGCCGAGCACGAACATGCCGGGGTTGGTGACCAGCCCGGCCCGCAGCCAGGCCAGCGGGTCCAGGCAGACGACCGAGCCGTGCAGCTGGTCCCGTCCGACCGGGGTGCCGACCGTCGGCGCCCCGGCGCCGGTGACGAACGGGTTGAGGCCGCAGGCCTGGATGGTGGTGGCCTGGAATTCGGCGCCCGGGACGACGTTGGCCGCCCGGCCGGCGTGCGGGAGTTTGTAGCCCCAGGCGGGGGGCAGCGGCATCCCGGCGGCCGGGTCCGCCGGCGGCGCTGTGCTGCCGGGATCCGCGTCGTGGCCGGGGCGGCGCCTGCTCACCGTGGCCGCCGGCGGGACAGCGCGGGCGGGCAGATTCCGCAGGGGAGGGTGGTGGCGAACCCGGCCGCCTGGGAATGGTACATGCGGCGCAGCCGGATGCGGCATCCTTCCGCGGCGGCCTCGACGTTCGCGGCAGCCTGCGGGAGATGATCGGAGTCCGTGGCGGTCACCGTGACGTACAGGCCTATCAGGCCTACCCCGGCACCGGCGGCCTCTTCCATCGCGGCCTGGCCGGCCCGGGAGTGGTCATAGGAGTCCCGGGCGGTAGAGTCCCGGCCGGTGCGGCTCTTGTAGGCGGCCCTGAACCCCGCCGCGTTGACCTCCTGCTCGATTGCCTGGGTGGCCGCGGCGGCCGAGAACGGCCGGTATTGCAGCGTGACCCGCTTGGGCCACGGTCCCGGCCCGGTCAGGCGAGCCAGGACCGTGGAGGTGACGTTCTGCCGGGGAGCCTCATGCCACGCCCATGTGGCGCTGATGCCGCTGTCGTGCAGGTAGGCGTCGGCCATCTCGCGGGCGCCGACCGGGCCCGCATCCAGCCATGTCAGGCTCTCCGCTGCCCGTCCCGGCCGCTCCGCGGCCATCAGCCGGGCGACCTCCCCGCGGCTGGCGGGGTCGTATGCGACCCGGACTGCCGCGGCGAGGTCAGCGGCGGACGCTAGGCCGTCGACGGTTACCCCGCACGTGCCGAGCGCGGTCATCAGCCCCTGCACGGACCGGGTAACCGTGGCCGCCGCGGCGGTCAGGTCGCCGGGCCGGGCGAGGTCGGCCCGCGGGTCGTAGGTGATCGAGACCTGGATGGTGGTGTGGGCGGCGGCGTCCGGCGAGGCGGCGGCCACGGCGGTGATGATCTGCCGTGCGGCCGCAGGCGCGTCCGGGCTGAGGTCCGCGGCGACGGTGTCCGCCAGGGTCATGCCATGCTCAGGTGCGGTGTCGACCGTTACCGAGATCCACCGGACCGTTGGGATGTGGCCGAGCGAGGCTAGCCAGGCTCCCCAGTTGGCAACCCAGGTGTCGGCGTCGGCCCGGTCGGCCAGCCACCAGGAGGCGGGTGTTACCCCGATCGTGGCGGTGAGGAACCCGGTGTGGCGGTCCCAGACCAACCCGTAGCGGCCGCCGCGGCCGTCTTCGGCTGAGACCAGCATCGTCGCTGCGAGCACCCCGGGCAGCTGCCAGGCCCGCGGGTGCTCGACAACGATGCCGGCGCGGTAGCTGGTCCAGTGGCGGGACACGGCCTGCCACCAGCGGAACCGGATCGTGACCCAGACTGCCAGCGGCATTCCCTGTACGCGGGTGAGCGACAGCGCTGCCCCGGCGAGCAGCGGCGGGGCGATGTAGAGGGCGGCCAGTGGCGAGACAGCGACCAAGGCCAGTACCACGATTACGACGCCGAACAGGGCCAGGGTGCCCCCTGGGCCCAGGCCGAGCAGCCCCATCGGCCGACGACGCCGCCAGCCACCATAGGTGCGCGCCGTGGCCGGGTCGCTGGTCATCAGTTGCTCCCTGGCTGGCCGGCGCCGTCGGCGAGCTTAGTGGCGGCGCCGCGTGCTCCCTGCGCTACCTGAGTTGCGCCGAGGACGATCAATCCGGCTGGCCCTGCGGCCGCCGCGGCGGCTCCCGCTGGCGCGGCCGCGCCTGCCGCTGACGACCCAGCCGCTGCCGCGGACCCGCCGGACGTGCCAGCCCCGGCAGCGCCGCCCGCAGTCGCCGCGGGTCCTCCGGCTGGGCCGGTGCCTGCCGTCGCGGCTGCTGCGGCCGCCGGGTTCGCGCCCGGGCCGCCACCACCACCACCGGCGGCCGTCGCGCCGTTGCCCGCAGGGCCGCTACCGCCGGCGCTGCCGGCCTTGCCACCACCCGCAGGGCCGCCACCACCCGCCGCGCCACCACCGCCGGTCTGGCCGCCACCACCCGCCGCGCCACCGCCGCCGGTCTGGCCGCCACCGCCCGCTGGGCCGCCGCCACCCGCGGGGCCACCACCGCCGGCTTGGCCGCCGCCACCGGCCGGGCCGCCCGGGCCGAGCATGCTCATGGCCTGTGCCTGATCACCGGCCGACATGCCGCCGTAGGCGCGCATCGCGCCGACTGCCGCCGCCCCGCCGATAACCGCGCCGAGGAAGCCGCCGCCGCCCCCGGACGCCTCAAGCGAGCCCGTCGTCCAGTTGAAGAACTTCATCAGAGCGGGGAGGGTCACCAGCGACAGCAGCAGGATCGCGAAACCGACGAACACCTCCTGCACCTGGCCCTTGCCGATCATCAAGAACCCGACCGCGTAGACGGTTGCCGCGGCCGGCTTGTAGAAGATCAGCGCGAGATCCCAGCCGATGATTTTCCGCAGCCACGGCCGGGTCAGCGCGGTCATCTGCCCCGCGGCGGCCAGCGGCAGGACCCCGGCCAGGATGATCACGGCGCCTTGCCGGAATACGAGCAGGATCGCCTGCACCGTGGCCGCGATCAGGCCGAGAATGCCCAATACGATGAGCAGCCCCAGCGCGGCGGACGACGCGGCGCCGCCGAACGTCAGCAGCGTCGTGATCCGGCGGGCGAACTGGCCTTGTGTGGAGGCGTTCAGGACGAAGGTGCTGTAGGCGTCGCCTGCGCGCAGTAGCAAGGTGGGCAGTAGCGTGCCGACCGCCACCACGACCGCCAGGGTCAGCAGCCCGCTGCCGACCTCGACCAGGGGCATGGCCTTGTGGGTCAGCGCCATCCTGCCCCCGGCGGCGATGATCGACAGCACCGCTACAGCGGCGGTAAAGGGGAACAGCCAGGTCTGCAACGTCTGCACGACCGGGTCGCCGGCCAGGTCGGGCGATGGCAGGTTGATCCACCATGCCACCGACTCCTTCGCGATCTCGCCGATGGCGCTCTGGATCGAGCCTGCCAGGCCGCCGATCGCGGCGTTGGCGGCGGCGCCGACCGCGGCCTTCCCGGCCGCGCCGGCGCCCGCCGCGACAAGGCCGCCGGCGCCGGGTGGCAGGCCGGGCCCGGGGAGTGACCCTACGGCTATCTTCGCGATGCAGGAGGCGCTGGTGAGCGGGTTGCACATGGTTAACTCCCGGGCAGGGGTGTGAAGCCGCGCAGGTCGGCCCGCGCGGCGGCGGCCGGGAACACTCCGGATGCCGGCGCGACAAGCCGCCAGTCGCCGTCGAGCCACCGCACCTGCAGCTGCACGACCGCGCCGGGCCCGGAGCCGTTGTCGGACCCGGCCAGTATCTGGGCGTCGCCAGCGGCCGCGGTCCAGGACGTGAGCCGGAACGCCCGGGCCGACGCGTTAGCGGTGCCGGCCGGGCCGCCGGTGCTGGCTGGCGGGTCCTGGCGGACCGCGGCGGCGTAGTCTTTCCGCGCCGCGCTGAGCAGCGCCCCCGCGGCGGGGCCGGTGACCTGCTGGGTGATCGTCGTTTTGAAGATGGCCGGGCCGAGCTGGCCGCTAGTGCGGACCGCGATGTTGACCGCAGCCAGGACTGCCCCGGCCGGGGTGTCGGCGAACCCGGCGGCCAGCGGCCACGGCCCTTGCCGCGGCCCGGCCTGCTGGGACAGCGGGACCTCGGTCCCGTCCAGGTTGACCGCACGCCATCCGGCTGTGCTGACAGTGACCGTTCCCGGCGTCCCGGCAGGCACCCGGCGTGAGTTTGTCGCATGGGTAGCCTGCTGGGACGACGGCGACACCCCGCCGGGTGCCTGCCGGGACGCCGGGCGCGAGAGGCGCGGGAGCAGTACGGCGAGGGCCAGTACCAGTACGGCGATGACCGCCGCCGCGGCCGCTGCGGGCCGGCGGCCGCGACGGCGGTGGTCATCGGAGGGGGGCAGTGAGAGGCTCATGTCAGTGGAGGAACACCGTCACGACACCGGCGGCGATCGTCGCCAGTGAGATGCCGCCCAGGACCCAGGGGATCCCGGCAGCACCGTCGGCTGCGAAGCTGTGCCGGTTGCGCCGGCCGATGGCCATCTGCCCGCCGCAGATGAGCAGGCCGACGACACCAAGGATCATCACCAGCCACTTGCCCCAGCCGATGATCGTGTTGACCGGCCCGACCAGGCCGGGCACCGGCACCGGCGCGGGGTTGGGGACCCCGGCCGCGGTCACGGCTCCGGCGGCCAGGTGGAGCACATCGATCACCATGGCCGGCCCCCCGCCCGGGCGGGCTCGGGTGCAGCCAGCATGAGCAGGCCGGTGACCGCCTCGCGCAGGCCGCGGCGCATCCGGACGGCCCCGGGGAGGGCGCCGGTCCGCAGCTGTGGCACGAACGGGACGCGGACCACCGGGCCGGCCCGGTCCCCGATCAGGTCCAGGTACTGCGTCGTCTGCCGGGGCTCAGGGCCAGCGCCGTCGGCGACCAGGGCGATCGCCGCCGGCCAGGTGCCGCGCTGCTCGAGCACGCTGACGGCGATGATCGCGCGCCGGGCACCCTGAGCGTTACCGTGGGCCGCGATGATCACCGGTATTGCCGGCGGCGGGACGCGCAACCGGGCCGAGGCCGCGATCTGCGCCGGGTCCGCATCGGGAAGGGCCGCCGTGACGCCCACCCGCCACTCCTGGCCGGCTGGCATGCTGCTGAGCTCGCGGCGCAGCCACTCGGCTAGGGTGCTCGCCCCGGCACCGCCGTGGGCAGGGACGACGACGATCTGGCCTCCGGCCTGGTATGCGGCCCCGGGCGCGCCCGGCCGCGCTGGCCCGGCCACCAGCATGACGGGCCCGCGCCAAGCGCCATCGCGTTCACCCGCTGCAGCAGGAGCCATGGCGGGCAGTCCCGCCCCGCCGTCACCCCCGTACCGATCTTGTACAACAGCCTGATGCATGTGCCCGCCTCCCGGTGCTTGATCTCGCCCGGACTGTTCGATCTGTGAAACGCGCCATACGCTCCTGGGGTTCAGTGACCGGAAACGGCTTTGATATACATTAACCGACTGTAAGGGTTCGCAACAGACCTTGCTGGCAGCGGACCGGCTTTTCTGACCGGTAGCGTCGCAGTTGGGCGGAGGACGTGAGACACTTGAGATCACGTGAATACCTGACCAGGAGGCCCGTCACATGGCCCTCACCCCCGTGGCCGAGGGTTCGTCCAGCGGCGGCGGCGCGAACATCCTCACCGCGGAGGAGTTCGCCGCCCGGGTGCAGATCCGCCGGGTGCACACGGTCACGGACCTGTGCGCCGATGGCGTGGTCCCCGGGGCCGGCAAGATCGGCCGTGAGTGGCGGATCCACTGGCCGACCTTCTACGCCGCGGTGGCCGGGCCCGGCGTCCCCGACGGCGAGGTCGTCACCTCCCGCCAGCTGGCCCGCTATCTGCGCGTGGATGAGCGGGTGGTCCGCCGGACCGTCGCGGCCCCCGGCACGCCCGGCAAGCTGCCGGGCTTCCAGCTGGGCAAGACCTGGCTGCACGCCATGCCGGCCGTCAACGCCATGGCCGGCTGGTCACAGCCCGGTGGCGAGGACGCCGCCGTGCCCGGGCCGCCAGCGGCAGGCCCTGCGCCGGCGAAGCGGGCCCGGCCCGGGACAGCCCTGGACTTCCCGGCCCCGGTCTCTGGCCAGGCTCCGCCCGCCCGCAGCCCGGGGCGCAGCGCGGCTGCGACGGCCCGGCGCCGCCGCCTCCGGGCCGGCCCTGGAAGCGGCCCCTCGCCGCGCTGAACCACGAGACGGGTCGGCCCGGTGAGCCGGGTCGTCGGCATTGCGGCGGCGCTCGCCGCGCTGCCCATCCTGGTAGTCGTCTTGGTCGTGGGCGGGACCCCGGCCGCGACCGCGACCGGCACCCCTACCGCGGTGACCTCAGCATCCGGGCTGCCGCACGTGATCGCGCCGTCCAAGGCCGCAGCCACCGCCATCGCCTATGCAGAGCAGCAGCTCGGCAAGCCGTACCTGTGGGGCGGCACAGGGCCGGACGCCTTCGATTGTTCGGGCCTGGTGATGATGGCCTACCAGGCCGCCGGCCTTAGCATCCCGCGTACCTCACAAGACCAATGGACCTGGGGACCGCAGGTGCCGGCGTCCCAGGTGGAGCCGGGCGACCTGGTTTTTTTCGCCGGGTCCGACGGCACTGCCACCTCGCCGGGCCATGTCGGCATCGTCATCGACCCGGCCACCCACCTCATGATCGAGGCCTATGCGACAGGCTTCCCGACCCGCGCCTCGCAATTCGGGACACCCGCCGCCGCGGCGGGCGACGGCGTCGTGGTCGGCTTCACCCGGCCGCGGGCCCACATGTGAGCCCCCGGGGCCGGTGGCGGCTCGGGTGCCACAGCGGTGTGCAGCAGCCAGTGCGGCCGCGCGCTGCGGGCCTGCGAGTGGTGCGGCGAAACCAGGTGATCACCGAGGGTGGCTCCAGGCCAGCGCCGGCGCGGCGGCCGCCCGCAGGAAAGACGAGAACCTGCGCCACCGGTAGAGTTCTGATATTCGCCAGTATCGGAAGGTGGCCATGGGCGAACTGACCTGTGCGGAGATCTGCGCCGGCGGCGGCGGCCAGGCGCTTGGCCTCGAGCAGGCCGGGTACGCCTGCGCCGGGGCCGTGGAGATCGACCCGGACGCCTGCGACACGCTGCGCGCCAACCGCCCCGGCTGGAAAGTCTGGGAAGGCGACATCCGCGGGTTCGACGGCCGGGCCTGGGCCGGCGTCGACCTGCTTGGCGGAGGCGTTCCCTGCCCGCCGTTCACTGTCGCCGGCCACCAGCGCGGCGCCGACGACGAGCGTGACCTGTTCCCCGAGGCGCTGCGGATCGCCGCCGAGGCCCGGCCGCGCGCGGTCCTGCTCGAAAACGTCGCCGGCCTGT